>ERZ808292.15-NODE-15-length-74681-cov-18.455913_pt1 | contig 74681 bp, 95 predicted proteins | sample MGYA00521275_ERZ808292 | MGnify/ENA primary metagenome ERZ808292 (study PRJEB31516, sample SAMN03275613) | gut metagenome | biome: mammalia-associated habitat; material: feces | host: Papio cynocephalus | place: Kenya | collected 2012-07-26 ... | reverse complement strand
CAGGTCTGCATCACGCAGGCTTGCACCACGCAGGTCTGCATCACGCAGGCTTGCATCCCACAGGTTTGCACCACGCAGGTTTGCACCACGCAGGTTTGCACCACGCAGGTCTGCACAACACAGGTCTGCACCACTCAGGTCTGCATCCCACAGGTTTGCACCACTCAGGTCTGCACCACGCAGGTTTGCACCACGCAGGTCTGCATCACGCAGGTTTACGCCACACAAGTCTGCACCCCACAGGTCTGCATCACGCAGGTTTGCTCGCTTTCCACCAATCTCGTTGTTAAGCCACATCTTATGCTTTTTAAGAATTTCCTTAATGTCCATCTTAAATCTCCTTTGCTTTAGTTGATGATTAAAATATAACACACACCATCGCGCTTGTCAAGAAAAAATTGCACCAAAATCAAAATTTTCTTCCTGCGGCTGTTCAACATGAATTTCCCAATCTACAATACGCGCTTGAGGATAACGAACGCCCATGTACTCGTTGACCGTCAGCTCAACAATCGCCTCGATAGTACGAGCATGGTCTGCCGTCAGCCGCTCAACCTCGCGCTCATTGCATCCAAATTTGATGAACGGCGTATATCTGAAGCAGTTGCCAGCAGCTCCACATAGCACGCTTGCGCCACGCGGAATTTCAAATTTGCAATAGAATGTCGGCGCTGGCAAATCGTTAGCCCAAAGCCATGCCGAGCTATCCAGCAGCTCGCAAAGCTCAAGTGTAATATCATCTACGGTCAGCTCGGCAGTTGCCGTCAGCTCTTGCGGATTCCAATCTTGCTCATTTGCCCATGCGCGAAATTCATCAAACACGGCTTTGCGTACCATGATGCCATGTGCGCTCTTATGACCTTGGCATTTGGCCAGCCCCGTTACGTTCATGGCATCCAGTGTGTCGCAATCCGAACGCACAGAGCCAGACCAGTTGTTTGGGTCGGCCTCCCGCAGACAAACCACGGGAAGCCCATATTTGGATTTTAATTTGTTTGCCGCAAGCCCACCATATTCTTTGTCATCATTCGCCATGCGCACGAACAAAATCTTGTCGCCGCGCTCAACTTGACCATCTGCTTGTCGGCTCAACTCCTCAACCATGCGCGTCATCGTCTCGCGCTGGACACGATATGCCGCATTCATCTGCTTGAGGGCTTCAGCTTCATTCTCGCCTTTAGCAAACGCCATAAACAGCGCCCGTTTTGCATCTTGATTATTAGAGCGGCAGACGGCGTTGAGATAGGGAATGAGGCTGAAGCTTAGGTTGTGGGGAACGAGCGGCTTCTTGCCGAGTTTCTTTTCAACGCAGAGGTTCAAAAACCCATTCGTCATTTTGGCCAACCTCCTCCAAATCCCAAATTCAAATATGCTCGATTCTCAATGCTCAACATATTCATATTCTCCAAAAATTTTCTTTTGCATTTCCAATCTCCATGCAACGGCATCGTCATAATTCTTAAACCATCTCGATGTTCTTTCGTGATTTTTCTGGATATATGCGTGCCAAAGTTTATCTTTCTCATCCCAGCTTACGCCAGCAACTCCCGACGTATTGTTTGATTGTAAACCTTTATTCATAGAATTTTGAGAATTATTACAGATTCTCAATTCCGATTTTCTGTTGTCGTGGCGATTGTGATGAATGTGGTCAACCTGAACATTGCGACCAGCATTTACAACGTCCATAACGAGACGGTGCATTACGATTAACTTATTCGTTCCGCACATTCTGGCACAAACGGTATCCGTGGTTTTTGAAATTACCCAACAATAATCTTTAATTTTATCGTAGTCTTCTAAATCAAAATAAAACTCTTCACCTTTACTGGTGTAACCAACGCCATAATCTCCGCTTAAATCATAGCGATTATATCGTTTATTAAAGTGTGCCATTAGAATCAGCCTCTCATCATTATGTTTAGATATGCTCGATTTTCAATTTCAAGAACACTCATAGAATCACTGAGGATTGACAACCCAACCAAATCTCCACAGTCATTTTCTTTCTTGCCGTCATATCTTTCGTAAAATCTGTCCACGATTTTTTGCATCACTAATGCGCCGCTGGCTTTTTGATTTGTCGTTTCTTGTTGCTTACAATTCACAATAATTGCAAATGGATTTGAATCGAAATCGTATTCGTGGTGGTCCGCTATGATTACATCACAACCATTATCTTTCAGCGTCTTACATTCTTCAGCTTTCCCGCTTGCGTCCGGAACAATAAGCAAATCCAAATTTGCATCTTTGATTTGCGGCATCAGGTCGTTGATACCATGCTGCTTGCCTGAATGGAAAAATACAATTGGCTCTACGCCATTCGATTTTAGAAATTGATAGGCAATGACCGCTGAGCATAGCCCATCAACATCACAATCTTGGATAACGCCCACGCATTCGGCATTCCTGATTGCTTGGTTTAGCCGACTGGTTGCCTCATCAATATTCAAATATCGATTCGGTTCTTCCAGATGACTTCGCCATACATTCATATAGGATTGCGGATATTCAATTCCCATTTTGTAGAGGTAATCGTCAATAAACGATTTTGGATTTACCTCCGGCATTAGAATCTTTACATTCAAATTCCATTCCCCATTTCTTAAATTCAAATTTTTGAATCGCCGTTTTAATTTCAATTTTCCAAAAGAGAAAAATCAAATCTCGTTTCACAGCTCACACGTCAATTTTCATTTTTTGATTCATTGCATCCATGCAATCGTAATGTCAATCGCAATATTATTAGAAAGCAAAACACAACATAAACAATGGTAAAATCGAATCAATTTAGTAAAGAATTGCTTTGGGTGCATCCATATACCAATTGAGCCATGGCGTTGCAAATCGGCTTTGATTTGCTGATTGTTTATTTAGATTCTACACGCATTTGGCATTGAGCTGCGTGTACATCTATTAATCTATTAAACGATGAGTCAATAGATACCTGTCTCTTCTATTTACTTAATGCGAGCATAGCACAACCAAACGAACTTGTCAAGTATGAATTTTATTGAGGCCAAGCCTTGTGTGGACATAAACCATGCCGCCAAGACAATTAAAGGCCGCTCTGAGCCATGTTAGCCGCCAGCATATACTATATCCATATCGCGGGCGAAACGCGCATGAGAGGTAACGTGAGAGACGCTGCGGCAAATCCGTTTGCACGAGTAACGCAAGGAGAGCTGGACAGACCGAGCTGCTGCATAAACACACTAACGCAATAGGTATATCTGGCGAAAATGACGCAATCCGTAATTGACGTGCGCACAAGACTATATCGCTGGCAGAATCAACCCATCTAACAGGTAGGTTTTATCACGTTGTCATGCCGCTGTGTTACTGTGGTAAAGTGAATGTCGGTTTGGATATTCACTCCGCTTGTGTATGTTGTCATGCTACCATAGTAAAGCGCAGAGCACAATGAAAAGCCCGCTGCATACATAGCAACTGGCAAGGCATAGCGTGAACCGCTGTAAATGGCTCTGAGAGGCCGCACACGCACACGCAAGGCGCAAGGGGTATAAAGTACACGGGCAAAAAGAAAAAGCCCGCAGCGGTCATTCTACGGGCTTCATAGGGTTATTTAATATTCACCTGGCCAACGTTCGCCCTTTACGTCGGACCATGGAATAAATATATCTTCGATGCGCTTTACACCAAAATAACGCGCAGGCGTGACCGTGTTACCGTCGGGCATAATGACAGGCTTATTGCTATACTTGCCCCATGCCTCGAGTGCTTCCATTTCCGTGCTATAGACGCGGCACGTACTGACAGCACCATGGAAAAGAAATGTAAGGTCGGGCGACACGACGCGCGGTGCTCCGTGCTTCTTTTCGTCATGGGCGCGAACATAGCGCGTACCGTTGGCATACTCGCAATAATAAAACATCTGTTTTACCTCCTCTTTAATATCCTAACCACGCCTTCAGGCCGTTAACCGTCAGCTTCTCACTATTCCCGGCGGGGTCTATCAGGTACCACGCGCCCGCGTCAGAAGTCCAGCGGATAACGTCGCAAGCGTCAGAATAAGCATAGCAATAACAACAAAATTCCTTCACCTGTTCACCGTTGCGCTTTTCAAAAATAATTCCGTGCGCCTTCAGTGTAGCGCAGATTTTGTCCATTGTCAGCATTTTTTAATCTCCTTTATTAAAATTTATAAACATACTTGTCTTTTGTTTTCTCAAGCGGTCTGACATTTACAAAGCTATGGCCGTAAAATTTATTTGCTTTTATGCGCGCTTCGCAACAATCATCAGCAAAAATAATCAATGTTTCGCGCGGATTTTTGCAAAATGTCGGATATGCAACATACATATTTTTTTTATCTATTTTCATACTTTTAATCTCCTTTATTAAAAATTTTGAATGGAATGCCGCTCGATTAAAGGCTCGAACGGCTTAGAGAGCCCGCGCGGTTTACTCTTCGTTATTTTCGGCCTCTTCGCGGTTCATAATGTCTTCAAAAGAATTATAGCCGAGCCATTCCGCGATAGTATTGTTTTCAAACCAAAAGAAATCATTAACTTCCGTTTCGTCCATGCCGTCCGGATAAAGATCTTCAAGATTCTGTTCGATCTGGTTAATTTCGTCAGAAGTCAGATACTTGACAGTATCACGCGCACCGTTCCAAAACTCAAGATCGTTCAGAGACTTTTCAGAATAGATTTTCATGTTTTTTGTTCTCCTTTTAATAAAAAAAATTGAATGGAATAGGGCTTTTATAGAGCTGCCCTTTAGAACTCTTTAGGCTTTACCAGTTCGTTTCAAGATAGGCTACGACGAAAAAACTTAATACAATAAGGATTAGTTCGACCGTTGCACAGAAGTTGTCGCGTTTCCAGTTTTTCATGTTTTTGTTTTCCTTTCGTCTTTCGTTGTATTTACAATATCACAGGTTTTTGGTTTTGTCAAGAGGTTTTTCAAAATTCTTTTTGATTTGATTTTGTTGTTTTGCCTTTCGATGATTTGAGTATAGCATCATCAATAGTATTTTGCAAGACGGAATATTGCACAAAAGATTTATAGTTTAGTTGTGCATGATGACTAACGCATAGAGTATACATATATATAATATAATAAAGGCGTTGAGATGCTATGCCGCGCTTGTATGTTGGACGGCTGCTATAGTACTACGTCTGCGACGCTTCGCCGCCTATCGGCGTCGGCGTGCTCGCTATGCTCGCCCGCATAACAACCTATTTAGTTAGTAGATTGATTGATAGTAAATAGATGTTTACTATTGTTATAGCCATGAAGATATATAATAGTATTACATTATTGCATAGTAGTGATGATGCTATGATGGTATGGCATGGATAGTATTGTATTACATAGAGTAATAGAGATATATTACAGATAGTAATGGTAAAGGGATTACAGGTTGTATTGATGGGCGATTGCTATTTGTAATACCAACATGAGCACAACGCGTAATGTATAGAGCGTCTATGTATATCGGTTGCCGATATAGTCAAGCCGGTTGACAGTCCGACTTTGGACTATTTATCCAGAATGTTGCAAAAGCAACAGTATTCACCTTATAATAAGTATTATTCTGTATATTAGAGGTGTTTAACATGGGGCTGGGAATCGGAGCAGAAAGCACCTATCGGTTGCATTATCGCTTGTAGCACTAACAAAGCCCACACTTGTAATCATACCAATGATTTCAAGCCAATCAGTAAAAATATCAAACACGTCAAAATCTAAAAATATTATTACATACCCTATTGACATCTCAGCTCAAATCTGATATAATCATGGTGAAAAAAATTTGGCTCTTTTGTGGGATATAGTAGTACTATAATCAATGCCCATTGGAGAGCCAAATTTTGAAAAAGAGCCAAATTTTAAGGAGGGGCGAAAGATGCCGAATAATAAATTAAAGCAGCTGGAAGGCCGCGAAGTCAGCTACAAAGAGCTTTGTCAAACTCTTGGCGAACCAATTAAGAACGGCAAATCAAAGGTGGCCCAGATGAAAGAGTTTGAAAAATATTGCGACCTTGAGCGCGTCCAAGGCACGCATCGCTATCTTGTCAAAGAAGTTTATGCCGACGAGCTTGTCGAGCTGATGAAGAGCTTAGACTCGCCAGAGCAACAGTTGCTCTTTGATGCCGCGCTGTATGAGGCGTTCAAAGACAACGAGTATAAGCCGCTCTATCTTTCCAACACCGAGATGCTGAAGCTGTTCCAAGAGGTCAACGACAACTTCTCTTATACATTCAATCCGCGCCAACTTGCCGCCATCAACCGGAACTTTGTTTACATGGCAGACATGGGAAAAGTCGTCTATCGCATCCTGCATAAGTGGACGGCACGCAAAATTGACTCTATGGATGTCAGACGCCTCATTCTCAAGAAGCGCGGATTTCGTCTTTACTATCTCCAAGAGATTGACGGCGTAGAATATACCATGTATCGCAACGTGGAAACTGGAAGCAAGATGGAACAACGTTGCCAGAGGGTTTGGGTTAACGCGCTTAAGGAAGTTCACCACGTTGACTATGCTATGGACGCTGATATCAAATGGATGCCAGAAGCCAAGTGGAATCAATTTGAAGATAAACTCGCCGAGTTGACCCAGCAAGAATTTGCGACAGAGGGCTATCATCATATTCGCTCTGTGTTAATCCTTTATCCGATGAAAGCCGAGGATGTCGACGCTATGCTAAGAATCGTCAAGGAGCGCATTGGGCAAATCGAGCTTATCAACGCCGAGGCAAAAAGAAAAATTCTTGGCACTACCCAGCTTGATGCGGTTTGCACCAATAACCAGCGCCAAGAATTTATTCAATACAATATGATCAAAAATCCGCCGAGATGGTTTAGACGGGGTTGACGAAAAACTCTTCCTCGTCGTGTCTTCTCTGTACCTCTGCGATAATTTCCTTCGGTACAGGTTTTGCGCCTTCAGCCTTAGCAATCTTGATTGGCGTATAGCGGACGTTTATTACGCCAAAATTGCAATCTTGCTTACGCCAACCATCCTCTGGTTTATACTTGCTCCGAAACGTGTCGTTCCATTGATAACCAAACATATACATTAACTTGCCGCACATATCATCATTTGATGTGCAATACCAAGCCTCGTCGTCCTTGACCAACATGGAGACGTATCTTCGTCCATTGATGGCTTTGATAACCTTACGGCAACACCAACAGAACCCCATGACGATGCAAGCAGGAATACCGCCGCCAACAACCAAGCTCGGGCAAACCTCATCCTCATCCACAATGGCAACAATCGTCGTGACGAGCTGCCAAGCCAGAGCACCAACCAGAATCCACGGCCACATCATTTTTCCTCCATCTCCTTCAACAATCTGTCAATATACCACTTAGCTTTGTGCACATCCTCTACGCCGTTCTTTTCTTCATAGCGAAAAAGGTATTTAATTACATTGGCAACACAAACGGCTTCAATTCCAACCTTATTGGTAACAGCCGCTTTGATGCACTCGATGCACTCGATGCCGCCTTGATTGTAATGCTTCGGACGAGAGACCACATCGTATGCCTCATCAGGCTTGTCGCTCTGTTCTTTCAGATGACTACTATCCAGACGAGTTTCGCCGTTCTTGCGTACGTGGTCATACGCGATTGCCAACTTGTCATCAGACCATTCGTCAAAGTCCCAGGAATCGCCGTTTGAGCAAGAAAATTTATTAAGCAAACAGACACTGCATTTTTCTTGCCCGTCGCAAAACTCATCAAGCGTTCTCACCATTTCTTCTCTTGTTGCCATTATTTTTCCTCCATTTCTTTTCTTGCCGCTCTGACAATATTCGCCGCTTCTTCTCGTGTTAGCTCGTCATCAAACGAATACATGACGGACGAGATAACAAAGTCGAGGTCAAACCCGCCGTCACCATCATCGACGTGAATATTGTCAGCATAGTATTTAAGAAAATCTGCAAACGTCTCAAAGCACCCAATTTCCCAATCGCTACCGCCGCATTGCTCGCAATACAAATCTTCTGGGTCTTCCGGATAATCCGATGTGTACAATCCGCTGAGATGCCCCTCATATACCCATACACTCATTCTTCTTCCTCCTGTTCGTTCACAAAATATCTCCATATATAACCACCACACTTTTTACGTCTTCCCTTACAGCACTCTGTAATATGAGCTCCATTGTAAACTCCAATAGACTGCGCCGCCTCTGTTGTCGAATTAAACACTTCAAGCAACTTACCGTCCAGAGAGAACTTTGCAACTTTAACGGCAAAAGGAGAATCCCCGCCACGCTTGCCATACATAGGATTGTTCTCACCGGCAAATCTATGGTTTCCAAGCATTGGGTTGTCATGTGTCTGGTGCCAAATTTTAGAATGCTTAGATTGCTCTTTCTTCCATTCCTCCGTATGCTTCTTGCCTTTGTTGGCTTCGCTTAAAATTTCTTTGGTTCTGTCGGAATGATGTTTTCCGAAAAAACTATTGTTTTCTCCAAGTCTTGTTTGAGAGAACATCCTTTTGGTTTCTTCTGAATGATGTCTCCCTGCCATTGGCGCTGTTCCGCCCATCGATATGTTGTATCCCACATTTTTGTCTGTGGCATTAAATTCTGCAATATATTCAATTTCTTTTTCGAACGCTTCTTGCTGAGTCAAGTTGTCAAGTAATATCTCCCGAATAAATCCATCTACTCCATATTTCTGAATAGCATTGTTAAGCCTCGGATTGCTCTTATATCCATGTCCATTCATCCAGCGCTCATCAAGTGTTTTGCTGGTTATGCCGATATAGATAAGGCCATTATGCTTGCATGTGTACCGATACAGTTTCCAAATGCGTTCATTTTCATTCATTTTGCATACCCCTCAAGTATTAAAAATTTTGGCAGTTAGTTGATATTGAGGGTATCAACAAGGTCATGACTCCCTGTCCTGCCATTATGGTAATTATATCAAGATTCTATGACAGCATCATGAATATTCTGTAAATAAACTATTAACATTTACATTGTTGCATTTGCAACATTTTCGTTTACCTCGCTTGCGAGTATATCATGACGAGTCGAGATTGTCAAGAGGAAATTTTTACCATTCCCTTTCCTTTCCCCTACAACCCCTTTTCTATCCTTTTACTAACTAATATATTTATTATTATATAAGCTATATAAAATATTATAGCATATAATAATAGATTTGTCAAGTATAACTTGATAAAATATTTTATGATAATTTCTAATATATCTATTGATAGCTAACATATCATGTGTTATAATACAATAAAAGAGTTAGAGAGAAAGGCGAGGAGGTGAAAACTTGAAATGGCGAGAGATGTCGTACAACCAGCCAAAGTTGACCATGCGACAGCGATTAGAGGTCGAGCAGGAAGAGCTTGACGATTATCCCGATTGGCAATTCGAGAAGGATGTAGTAGCAGATGAGTTTGACGAATCAAGTATATCTCTATTCGTGCGATACCAGTACATTCTACCAGCCAGATGAGCAAGCGATTCATCGGCGTATGGCCAAGATGTACTCGGCGCGAGCAAAATTAAAGACGCGGCTCAAGGATGGTAAAACCAATGCTTGGGATGGTCAATGGCGCGTATCGGCGTACAACCGCTGTCTTGCTAAGCATAAAGAACGCCTGAGCGCGATTCTTGACAAGCGGGCGGCTGAAGGTGTCACGCGACAGCTCAATGCCGAGGCGCTCAAAGACCGCAACGTCATCAACCTGTTTGAGTCGAGCTTGACGCGAGCTTTGAACCTCAAGACGTTCCAGCTTACCAAGGATTTGATTATCGTCAACGTATTTTTCTTTCAGGTCTTTGAGAATCTTGTTAAGCAAGGATTTGATTGGGATGGCGAGCACTACATTTTCCTCACTGCTTCTGCTGGCCAAATCCGCACCAAGAGGGCCGTGTTCATCCGCGAGTCCGCATTTCTCCGCGTAGAGCAACGCCTGATGTGTGGATTGACCATCGAGGATATCAATCGGCAAGGCGGCATGAATTGCAACAAGTTCTTGGCATATCTGGCGCTGATGAACTCTGCTACGGACGTTTGGGAAGATTTCGATATCGACAAGAGCATTGTGGTTGACGATTTTGAGACACTGGTGGCTGGTGAGGTTGACCACATTGACGGCATGACGTATGAAATCAAGCGCGAGTTGACAGATACGCCTATCCCCCACATGGATGGCTGCGGTATCATGCTTGACAAGCCGACGCGCATGGTTCGTTTGCCGTGGGTCAAGGGTTTGATGGTCTACTTTCCGTTCGACAAATTCCTGCGCGAAAAATGTACGCCTGACCAATGGTGGGTCACAGATATCTACGGTCAGCGGCACAATGTTGTGCTTGAGGATATTCGCTATATCTTCACCAAGAGCCAATTCAAGCTCTGGAAATACTACGCGAGTTGGGAATGCTATAAAGCGCGATTCAAGGCATATGGTTGCGAGGCGAGCTTCTGCAATATCGAGGAGGCGTATATCCCTAAGAGCCGTATCAACTACCAGATGCTTCAGACTCTCAGCGATATGACGGATGGCGAGATTGAGCGGTTGACCAAGCGCACGGTTGACGAGATTGAGACTATCGGCGCGGATTACCAAACTACTATGCGGCTACTTGGAGCTACGCCGTACAACCGCTATAAGTCGGCTGTGCAAGCGGCACTTGAGATTTACCCTGAGCTGTTTAAGGATGTTTACAGCCGCGAGATTCTGAAGCAAGCTAAGCAGAGCCTTGTCAAACAAGCGCGTGGCGGTCGGTTGCGCGTGAATGGCAAGTACTTGTTTCTGTCTCCTGACCTTTATGCCTTTTGCGAGTGGCTATTCAAGGGTGAACAAAATCCACGGGGTCTGCTTGCGGATGGGGAGGTGTATACCAACCAATACCGCGACGGTGATGAGTTGGCGTGTCTCCGCTCGCCGCACTTGTATAGGGAATGGGCGGTCAAGACCAACACGCGCACAACTGAGCTTGACAAGTGGTTTGGCGAGACCAAGTGCATCTACACGTCTACTCACGACCTTATCAGCCGTTACCTCATGTTTGATTGTGATGGAGACAAGAGCCTCGTAGTCAAAGACCGCACGCTCACCAAGATTGCCAAACGCAACATGACAGACATTCGACCGCTGGCCTACGACCTCAAGAAGGCCCAGCCCGCTGTGCTTACGCCGGAGTCGATGTATCAAGGAATGATTCATGCTTACACTGGCGGCAATATCGGGCCGATATCCAATAACATCACGAAGATTTGGAATAGCGGTAAGATTGGCCAAGAGCAACTTGATGTGGTCAAATGGCTCTGTTTTGAGAACAACGCCGTGATTGACTACGCCAAGACTTTATGGCTACCTGAGCGCCCTAAGAGCATTGACAAGATCATCAAGCGATATACTAAGTCGAGCGTCCCGCAGTTCTTTATTTATGCTAAAGATAAAGAATCTTGGCAAGTTGAGCAACCCAATGGCTCGACGATGGACCGCATATCTAACAGCATACCAGACGCCAGAGTAAAATACAACAAAAACATCGGTAAATTTGATTGGCGGATGCTTATCAACAAAGATGTCGACTATACAATCCGCGAAGATTCTGAAGTCATAAAGGCTTATAACTACTGGTTGCGGAATCGAGCAAAATTCAACGAAGAGCTGGACAACATCAAGGATGGCGATGATTATATCTCGCGGCGAGTCCGTGAAGAAATCTTGGCGGCGAGCGGCGAAGATTTGGCGTATGTTGTGAATAGCCTTGTGGCTTATGCTTACACGGTCAAGAAGTCCAGCAATAAGAAAATGTTGTGGGCTTGCTTTGGTTGGGATATCGTGCGCAACCTCGAGAGGAATCTTGTGGGCGCTGGGAAGATTTGCCCAATCTGCGGCAAGCGATTTAAGCCGCGAGATGAACTGCAAAAGTATTGCGGCGCAGCGTGTTATGATGTTGCTGAGAGACAAAGAGCAAAGGATAGGTGGGAATCTCCAAAGCCAAAAACTTCGCACGGCGAAATCGTTGAAGCCATTGCAATATAATGGTTTGTGCAAAATGGCAATACTACAAATTGTGCCCCAATAGGGAGAAAGGAACAAAATATGAATCCAAGACTAACAAACAAGGAGGTCATCTCAGAGGTTGCATTTCGCGCACATCTGAGATATGAAGACCTTGATGCGGCGTTTAAGGCACTGAGAGATGTCGCCGAGGAATCCATCATGGCTGGTGTTGGACTTCCTGTCCCGTATTTGGCAACCATCACATACAAAGATATGCCAGCCAGAGATAATGTTGAGCATTTCAACATTGTCAAACAAGAGAAAAGTGTAATTCCTCATCTTGATGCTTATCGTCTTGTCAAGATACGGTTCTCTCAGGGTCTCGCGCAAAAGATTCGTGAGGCGACAACTGTAAAGTCGGGTGATGAAAATGGCAAGACCAACTGAGCGAGATTTTTACTATGAGGCTTTGCGTCTGAATGACAGTAAAGATGTCGGCGTGGCCAAGAAATGGTGGAAGGTGTTCACAGAGGTCATCAAGCGAAATCTGTACTACGGGCAGTATTGCTATCTGCCTGAGCTGGGTTGGTTTGATTGCCGCCATGTTGACGAATACATTCAGGAGCAGACAGACCCTAAGACTGGCGGCAAGGTTCACTATCTTCAACCAGAGCGCTATGTGCCTGTGTGGCACAACGCCGATGACTTTATCAACGACATCAATGGTCGAGCTGTGACACAAGCGGCTCGTAAACGCGCAAAGAATCACGTGATGAGTCAGCGTGACTATGAGCGTATGATGCGCATGCAGAAGCTTGAAGAAGAGAATAACGTGTTAAAGGAAATTATAGCCGTTGAGAATGAACACAAAGCTCAACGAGCAAGAGGCGGCTTCTCAGCGTTGCTTGCCAAGAAGTTAAATGGAAAGAATGGAGAACAGGATGACGTACCTACAGAAAACGAAATTGGCGACGGAGAATCTTGATGCCAAGTTGATTGACTATCAGCAATGGGTGGTCGAGGTACTTGGAGAGGATTATCGCGACGTCTTTAGCGACGAGTATATTCGTCGTGCTGCAAAGGTGTTCGCCATCTTTGTCAAAAATCTCGATGATGAACAAATTGAATCTGGCGATGATGAAGCTGGGTTGAGAAAGTTGCTCGACGATATCAAAGCTGAGAAGCTGAAAGTCCAGACGGCGAATCTTGAATATAATGCTGCTCAACGTGCAGAAGCTCGAAATGATATGTTCCACGAGCAACTGATTGCCGCTGTGAATCGCCTTGAGCCAATCAAGCGGCAGAGCATTAAATATCACCCGATTGACTACGCCACAAAGACCACGGCGTTGTTGGCCATCTCAGATTTTCACGCTGGCTCGACCTTTGAAATTAAGGGGATGTATGGCGAGATTGTCAACGCTTACAGTTGGGATATCATGTGCGCGAGAATGTGGAGCTTGCTCGACAAGATTGCAGATGATGACCTTGCGTTTGACGACTTGACCGTGGCGATTCTTGGCGACTGCTTCGAGAATATTCTCAGGGATTCGAGTTTGACCAAGCTGCGTGAGCCAGTTGTTGATACCGTGATTCGTTTCGGTGAGTTTATGGCTGAATGGCTGGTGGCTGTGTCTGAACATCTGGATTGCCCAATCAATGTTGTCACAATTGGCGGAAATCACGACGTGATTCGCGCCCTGACCTCTCGCCCGCAGTTTGAGGGTGAGAACCTGACTAAGATTGTGGTTGAGTTCTTAAAGCTCAGGCTCGCAGGATTTGACGATATCAAGGTTGATGATTATCAAGATGTTGCCATCAAAACAATTCGTGGTACGAACATCATGTTCCAGCATGGCGAAGATAAAGACCTCAAGACCACGTTAGATTATTTCGGCAATCTCTACAATGTCGATTGTGATGAAATTTTGGCTGGCCATCTGCATCGCCCCGAATCCAAAGCGATTGGCTACGCCGACGTTGGCGATAGACTGCTGACACGGGTTGGCTCGATTGTTGGCGTGGACGCATTCGCGAAAAAAATTCGCGTCTCGGCAAGACCCAGCGCCTATATGGCAATGTACACAGACGACCAAGGCAAGACTTGGAGTCGCAATTATTACCTTTGATTCAATCTTTCTTGGGCGACCATATAGTGATTGTGTCTGAAACGCTTGTGAGGCATCAGGCCCGCCCAAGGAAGTTTGGATAGATTGTCCTAATGGATGTGTCTCCTACTTGAGCCGAAAAGCTAAGACCGTAGGAGCAAGCTGAAATTGTCGGCCTTGCGCAGGGCGAGACACTTAACTATCTCATGTGCCATGAGCACAAAGAGTTCCTTGAATCGTGTAAGCGGTTCATGCAAAACCCAACAATGATTGCCGACCTGTCGTGTGGCGGCATACAAATTAGCGACTCGACAGCTCTTAGATACGAGAACTGAAAAAGATGCTTTGAGCAAAGGATAAACGCTCGCCGCTACTAATCAATGGCGGCTGGAAGAAATTTCTCGAAAGAGAGGAGGTCATCTCACTTGCAACCAACTGTCTGGAAGATTCAGGCCAAAGTTTGAAGGAGGTGATTCTAAATCTACCGTAAGTCCCGTAGCAACGGTGATACTGCGGTCTACAACTGAATATTGTGGCGAAATAGCGGGCTGGTTGCGCACTGGCTCGCTATCTTTGCATATTGAATAAAAGGATTGAGGGGATATGGAATTAAATAGAGCAAAACAGCGCTATTGTCCTTGCTGTTCTACGGTAAAGGATAAGGTGAAATTTTATCCAAGCCCCATTGCTTCTGGCGAATTTTTGCCATATTGCCGCGAATGCGTAAGCAAGAAATATTATGCCGCGTCTAAGGCTCTTGATTCAAGATGGGGCGCGTTGTGGTGTCTCTGTATGGAGATGGGCGTGCCGTTCTTGCGGGAGAAGTTCAATTTGCTCAAGGCCCAATATGATGGGCTTGATGGCAAGGGGCGCAGACCTGAGCCGTTTGGGCTTTACCTTGCGTTGCTTAAGGATGGCGGCGTTCAATATCGTGGCATCTTTGATAGCGATATGCAGCTTTCAGAGTTTGTCGACCTTGGCATTGAGCAATCGCCCGAAGAGCCGATGCAGAAAGATATGGATGCTCAACGTAAGCAATGGGATAAGGTTTGGGGCAAAGATTATGACGATGAGGATTGTCAGAGGCTTGATGAATATTTTGAGGATTACACTAAGGACATTCTTGAGATGGATACGGCTATGACGTTGCGTTATCGTGACCTTTGTCGCGCAGAGCTGAAGCAGTTCAAAGGCGAGGGTGATAAGGACACGTTCAACCAAATCAAAACGCTTATGTCTATGCTGAAACTTGATGACTTCAAAGATAATAAGCAAAGCGAGACAGAGAAATTCATTGAGCGGATGGCGTTTACTATTGAGAATACTAAGCCCGCTGAATGTGAAGACCTTGAGAAATATAAGGATTTTAGCGGATTTGGTAAAACTTGGGATGGTTTGATGAGGTGCTTGCAGAATCTTGTTGGCGGTTCGAGAAATTATCCTGATATTCCGCGTGAGGAACAATAAGGTGGTGATGTTGAATGAAGAGTCAGATGGGTGGCTTGCGTAGAAAATTTATGGCAAACCATCTTATTACCACCGAGCAAGGGTCTGCACGCAGAAAAGACATAGAGCGTGAAGAAAATGCCATTGAGTGGCTGACCCTTTATTAGGTATCGCCGCAACTGGCACATCTACGTTGACATGGTACTTGGTATCAAGTTGCGCCCGTTCCAGATGATTATGATTTACCTCATGGGCATATCCAATGTATTCTTTGCGATATGCTCTCGTGGTCTATCTAAGTCGTTCATGGCTGGTCTTGGTGCGATTTGCAAGATGAACCTATATCCATATAGCGAAATTGTTATCACCTCGTCAACTGTGTCTCAGGCGAATAAGCTCGCCGACAAAAAGATACGTGATGAAATTATCAAGAAGCTCTCGCCGTATCTGCTCTATATGTATGAGCATGAATACATTGTCATCACTAAGCCAGATGATGGCACAAGGATTGAGAACAAGCTAAATGGCTCGACGATTGTTGTCTTGCCGTGTGTGGAATCAAGTCGTGGTGAACGTGCGACGCTTTTGATTTACGAAGAGGTACGCTTACTTAAAAAGGGCATATTGGATGCCGTCTTCGAGAAGATGCCGCATCCGCGTCAAGCCAAATATCTTGATAATCCGCTCTATGCGGAAAATCCGCGCTGGGTTGAGCAGTGCCAGCGCATCTATATCACGTCTGCGCGATATAAGTTTGAATGGTTTTGGGGCGCGTTCAAGCAGACTGTGACCAACCATTTTGTCGATAAGCGCACCGTGAGCAATGTATTCGCGGGCGATATTTTCATGGCGATTGAGAACCGTCTGAAGACTTGGGCTGACTATCGTAAAGGCAAGCAAGATTCAGAGATGGACTTTCGCATGGAAGACCTGAATGAGATGGTGGGCGAAGCCGAAGACGCGTTCTTTAAGCTCAAGACGTTTAAGGAAAACCAAATCCTTGAGCAATGCTTTAGACCGCCGACGGTTGAGCAACTATATCTTGGGGCTGAAATGCACAATGTCCCACGTGAGGACAATGAGGTTCGATTGATTATCTCGGACTTTGCATTTGCCAACACTACGACGAGCCAAAAGAACGATAATACGCAAATCATGTGTATGTCGTTGCATTGGCGAAAGACGCGGTTTGAGCGTCATGTTGATTATATGGAGCAATTCGAGGCGAGCGATAGTCTTGGAGCTGCCGACCGCATTAGAGCGCTGGTCTATGACTATGGCGCGGATTACTATATACTTGACCTTCGCAACGGCGGCGAGACCTTGTACAACTATATGTCCCAGCCCAAGGAAAATCCTGAGCGTGGGGCAAATTGGAATCCGCATGGTCTCGGCATTTCCGAGATGCTGATATATCAAGTTGTGCCGACAACAAAGCTTGACGACTTGAGAAGCCGCGTGGTTGACAATGACCCGCAACGTATTATCATCCCGATGATTGGCACGCAAGACCTCAACAGCCAGATGTGGATTACATTGCGTAAGCAACTCGACCTTAATAATATCAAATTCCTCGTGTCAATGCAAGACCGGCAGAATAAAATTGAAGACGATGGCTCGTATTTCACGATGAGCGCTGAGGAGATTGCGAATGATGTTGCGCCGTATGGTGAGGTTGATATGCTCATTCAAGAGTGTATCGAGCTAAAACCGGAATATCGCAACGATAAAATCAAGCTGGTCGAGCCAAGAAGCGGGACTAAGGATAGAGCCGTTATCTTGTCTTATGGCAATTATATTGCGTCGTTGATTGAGCAGGAATGGCTCAGACAACAACAAACTGACGACGACGACCTCGATGATATCGAGCTTGTCTGGTAAACTTTTATGAAAGGAGGAGAAGGATGGAAGAGAGTTTAACTAAATCTCAGGTGCAAGATATTGTGGATTTTGCGGCGGGTCTTGCTTATGGTGAACAATATGGCGTATGGTCGCCGTTTATGAGCAATAGCTTATTGCAGAATTTGAACAATGATGCACGAGTGGCAACTTCTGAAAGCGTGCGAAAGGCTCTGGCGACTTACCGTGAGAGCGCTGATACGATTCAGGGCTACATGGAGTATATGAAGGTATTTGACCAACTTTTCGCAAAGACTCTCAAGAGCTATGCGAATGCGCTGGCATTTGACCTCCAGCTTGTTTGCGTAAATGCCAAGGATTCTGACTATGGCTCGGAGGCTTATCTTGCGGATAAACGCCGCATTGATGACTTCCTGCTCAAGTTTGACTATCGCGGTGAGTTCCGCAAAGTTGTTGAACAACTGTTGACCCATGAGGTTTACTATACGTGGTTTAGAAAGACCAAGTGGGGAAATCGTGGCAATATGAAGTTCGCGCTTCAGATGTTGCCGCAGGACAGATGCTTGCTTACGGGCATGAGCGATGTTGGCCCGTTGTTTGATTTCGATATGTCATATTTTCTCCAACCATCTGTTGACATTGACGCTTATGACCCTGCGTTTAAGCGCTACTATCAGCGCGTGTTTGGGGCTGAGGCAAAATCCATTGAGAGCTATCGGCCAACTAACCCATTCAACGACCGTATTGGTACTTATGCAATGTGGACGCAGACGAGTCCGGATGATGGTGCTTGGGCGTTCAAATTTGACCTGAGTAACTTCAACACTACGCCGTATCTCGCGCCACTTCTCAAAAATGCAATCACGGATGATGAGGTTCAGCAACTTCAACTGAACAAGGATATGGTGTCGGCATATGGCATCTTGGCTGGTGCTATCCAGCTCTTTGATAATGCCAAGAGCGGCACGACGAAAAACCAATTTTCTATAGACCCGAAGACGCTTGGCACGTTCATGGGCAAGGTTAAGGCTGGTTTAACTTCGACTATCAAGGCTGTGGCTATGCCTACTGCTGATAACAAGTTCTTCCAGTATGAGGACAAGAATCCCGATATGTATAGCAACCAATCCAGCTCTACGGCGGCGATTGGTAGCAATGTCAGTCGCGTCATTTATAGCTCTGACCGTATGAGCAATGCCGAGATCGAGGCTGGTCAGAATGAAACGTATCAGACGATGCGTCCGCTCTATGACCAGTTCGGTAAGTTTATGACGTTCTTTGGCAATCAGTTGACCAAGAAGTTTAAGTGGCAGTTTGTGTTTGATGGCGCGACGTATCGCTATGAGCGTCAGCAACGCATTGACACGATGTTCAAGTATGCCGACAAGGGTATCGTCCTTGATAGCTCGGCGTGGGCGTCTGCTATGGGAATGAACCCTGTGCTGTTTGAGCGCAGCCTTATGGCGAGCAAGAACACGGGCTGGACAAAGAATCTGCAATTGCTGATGAACGCCAACACGAGCAAGGATGGCGGCAGTACCGGTGGTCGTCCAGTGCTTGACTCTGTTGACAAGTCGGAATCTGCCCAGCAGAATGACGACCAGTGAGGTAGCGAGATGATTATTTTAGGCTATCCTGATGATGTGTCGGCGTACTATTGCGCCGATGGCGATGAAGCCACCAATCTTACGCGGCATGGATTTATCCCTCTGTATAAAGATGATGATGGCTGTCTGTATTTCAGACGCACACAAAAGTTATTGAAGTTCCTTGGTGAACTTTAATATAATCCAAATTTCTAAGGAAAGGAGGAGAAAGATTGCAGAAAGAAATTAAGTTTGCAGTCGAAGAAATCAAGCAGATTGAATTTTCTGATTATGATGAGCAAGAGTACGCGATTGCGCGGCTTGGGTTCATTTCTACGAAGCCCAACAGCCATGGCATTGGTATTGGTGAGGATGTTCTGAGGGCGTCTTCGCCGTCTGCGCTTGGCAAATGGATTGTTGCCGATGTGCAGTTTGGTGATGCCACAACGCATACGGATGGCGAATATATTGTTGGCATTGTGCCGCAAGACCAAGAGGTTGTCTTTGAAGAGGACGTCGATGGTTATCTGCGGGCATATGTGGACGGTATTATCAGCAAGCGTTACGCCGCTGAATTTTACGACATCTTCTCTGAGCAGGACAATGAGCGTGCTGTAAGTATTGAGGCTCGCTTTGAGTTCGCTGATGAAAATGATGAAGATGCGTCGGCGTTTGATATTAAGGGTATTACGGTTCTTGGCAAGAATGTTCGCCCAAGTTGCCCTGATAGCGATATTGAGCTGGTGAGATTCAGTGAAAGCGACGCTGAGGGATACTACAAGAAAATTCATGGTCAGCTTGATTCCAAGTTTGACGGAAAGGAGGAAAAGATGGAAGAGAAGAACATCGAGATGGCCGAGGTTGAGCAGACCGAGGTCGTCGAAGAGCCTACCGTCGAAATGGCCGAGCCCGAGAAGCAGGACGGGGAAATGGCTTGCGACGAAAAGCTCGAAGAGGAAAAGCCCGATGGCGAGGAATCCGAAGAGCCTGATGACAAGGGCGAGGAGAAGATGTCTGAGGATGAGATGATGGCCAAGATTAACCAACTCTCTAAGGATGTTGAAGACCGCGACCATATCATCATGGAGAAAGACGCCGAGCTTGAGGAACTTCGCAAGTTCAAGCAGGTCGCCATGGCCAAGGAGATGGCTTGTGCTGTTGAGGCTGTGATGGCTGAGGTTCGTCCGTTTGTTTCGGACGATCAGTTTGCCGCCTTCCGTGATGAAGGTCTGGCTTGCACCGATGGCAATCTTGACGCATGGAGCAATAAGGTGAAAGCCGCTTGCTTTAGCGAGGTCAAGAAGGTCGTCAAGAAGGATGAGGCTGGCGTGCTTACGTTCGCCATGCCGAAAGAACCTAAGATGAACAAGCAGTCCGAGGATATTTGGACTCGCCTGAGAAATCAACACTAAAAAATATTTTAAGAAGGAGATTGAAAAATTATGGCAAAACACGGCATTTGCAATACTACGTTCATGGCTTGCGAAAATATTGACGCCCTGAACATGACTGGCGTTTATGCTACTGCTGACATCGACAACGGCACTCTTGTTACCCTTACCAAGATCGCAAAGACCGACGCCGGTGATATCACTGGCTATCAGTATGAGGTTGCCCCCGCTGCGGCCAACTCCGTGAATGTTTGGCTCGTCGCCACCCCTGAGGTTGGCAAGACCCTTGAGATGCAGATTCACGACGACATCCGCGAGTTCTATAACGTCGCCGGTAAGCCCATGGACATCAAGGGCATCGTTGCTGGCTTTGACTGCATCGAGGTTGACGCTATGGCGTTCCAGACTGGCGTCCTTCCCACTCAGGCTCAGGTTGGCCAGCTCTGTGGCGTTGCTGCCAACGGCAAGTTCGCTACCCCTGCTGCGTCTGTTGCCTCTGGTGCTACCTTCCGCGTTGAGGGTCTGCACGAGATTGAGTGCGGCGCTGACGTTGTCAAGACCGCTGTCCTGCGTTGCATGAAGAACGCGTAAAGAAATTTGTAGAAAGGAGAAAATATACTATGCTTATGAATAAAGACCTTATCGCCTTTGCTGGCGAGAACACCGACTTCTATGAAGCGGCTATGTCCTATTTCTGCGACAAGAAGCAGACTGCTGAGAACAAGGCTCTGATGCAGGATGCTTGGTTCGCCGAGGTTGAGCGCAAGTCTGGCGTGTCCCGCAAGGACAATGCTGTTGACGCTTGGATTGCCCATCCGTCCACCCAGTGGGCTGCGTTCGCCATCATCGACGCGACCATCAACGCTATTCTGCCGCAGGTCATCCTGCCCCAGTTCAGCGTCTTTGCTGATTTCCGCACCGCTGGTATCGGCGATGTTGTGAAGTTCAAGATTATGCCTCGCAGCTTCTACACTGTGTCCCTGACCGCTAATGGCCAGCGTACCACTTTCCGTCAGAAGAAGTCTGAGTCCGATATCGTCGTGGCTCCTGTCGAGCATATCGTCACCATCTACAGCGACCTTTACCGTGTCCTCGCTGGCAAGGAGAGCATCGCTGATTTCATGGGCCTGCTCCTGACCTCTGTTGAGTCTGCCATGTATAAGGATGCCGTCAGTGCCCTTAACACTGGTATCGCCGCGATTCCTGCTGGCGACCTCAACAAGACTGGTGCTATGGATATCACCTCTCTGGTCGAGATGGCTGAGACCGTTCAGGCCCTCAATGGCGGCGTTCGCCCCTACATCATCGGTTCTGCCGCTGCTCTGCTCAAGGTTCTCCCTGACAGCGCTACTGGCTACCGTATGAACATCAACGGCGAGGGTGGCTCTATCGAAATCCTTAACAACGTGCTCGACTTCCCCGTCATGCGCCTGACCAATGCTGTTGGTGCGGACGGCAAGCTCGTTCTGCCCGCCAACAAGGTTTACGTCATCAGCCCGTCTGTTGATAAGCTCGTTAAGGGCGTCATGACCACCGCCATGACCAACACCAACCAGCACTTTGACAATGCTGACCTGACTTCCAACTTCACCTATCGTAAGGGTTGGGATTTCGTTTTCGCCTCCGCTGCGAAAGCTGGCGTGTATACTATCAGCGACTAATTTGAAATATAGAGGGGCTTCGCGCCCCTCTTATTTCAAAATCTGAATGAATGGAATAAAAGGAGATTATAAAAATGGCAAGAACCAAGAGTGAAACCGCAAAGGTTGCCGAAGTAGTTGAGACGCCCGCTGAGGACATCAAGAAAGAAAATGATGACCTGAAAGCCCAACTTGAAGAGCTGAAGGCTCAGATGGCGCTTATGGCCCAGATGATGTCTGCAAAGCCTGAAACAGAAAATCGTAGCGCAAAGAAAGACAAGCGCATTCGCTTTGTCAACCTGACCAATGGCTCGATTGTTCTGCGCGGCACTGTGATGTGGCGTATTGACGGCCAGTTCAATCATCGTGACTTCGCCGAGAAAGAGGCGAGCATCATCGTTGAGAATATGACGAACCTTATCAATTCTGGCGCGGTGTATATCGCCGACAAGGACTTTGCTGAGGAGCATAATCTCACGGATGTTTACGCCAATCTGCTTGACGAAAAGGCGCTAAGAGAACTGCTGGACAAGGATGGCAAGACTATCATTGAGACGTATAAGATGGTCAACGCGGCACAGAAGCAAATCATCGTTGACATGATTTGTTCTCGCAAGGAACGCGGCCAGTTTGTTGATGCGAATGCGGCCATCGAGATTGGTAAACTTTGCGGCAAAGACTTGATGCTTATCGAGCCTGACGAAGACGAAACCGCGAAGGAGTGATGAGATATAACTCCCTTTGACAAAATCGAAGACCTCGCTCTTACGGTTGTATCGGACTATAAGCTCGGCAAGCTGTTTGACCAGAGCGAGGAAAAATTCAAAAAGTTCTGCGACGGTCTTTTGATGAACGCCGTGGCTCAGTTCACGGAATGCCGTCAAGACCTTGCCTATGACGATGTTGCGCGTTCTTTCAATGCCGACCTGACGGTGCTTGAGGTTTACATCCTCTCGCGCTACTGGGTTATTGCATGGTGGGAACGTGAGACGAACAACGCCGCTCAGATTGCCTTAAAGCTCAAGGTTAGTTCGGCGTTTACGTTCAACTCTGAGGCGCAGAACTTTAAGGAAAAGCAAAATATCATCGACAAGTTGCGCGAGGAAGTGGATAGAGCGACGCAGGATTATCTCTTGCTCGACATTGCCGCCTATGAATTTTAAGGTGGTGGTGAGATGAACAAGGATAAGGCTATTGCCGCCGTCTACAAAATCTTGCCGATGTATGAAGAGGTCGTGGAGACGCAATCCGAGATGGTTTATAGGGCGTATCTTGCGTACCTGAGCCGCCTGAGCGTCATGGTTGCGGGCATTGATGATGGCATGACTTCAATGGTTCGCGGCTTAGAAGCGCTCGGGCAGGATGCTGACCACGACCAAGTTCGTCGCGCGGTGTTCCACATGATTCATGTGCTGGATAAGGATGGTGAAAGCGATGCCGTTTGATTTTTTTGAATTTGCATCCGACACCATTATGAACGCCACGCCGAACGACCTGTATCGCGCAAACCAACAGTCGTTCATTGATGAGGAATGGACAAATACCTCGGCTAAGACGCCTGAGAATGGCGGCGAAATCCTTGAACAGCAGGGAATCGGCTCTGCTGAATATCAGGCTATTGAGGCTTGGGTCAAGCCAACCGTGGCTGATACGAGCACTGGCCTTAAAGATACCAAGGATTTCATGAAGCTCGTCTTCAGGAGCATTGACAAGACCAGCGTTCGCGGCTTGTATTACAAGTTTGACAATAGCTGGTGGATTGTCCATGCTTACAACCAGTTCACGGGTCTGTCGCAGGACGTGGCGATTCGCCGTTGCAATAACGCTCTGCGCATCATCGACCCCACTACGGGTGAGGTGTTTAGTGCGCCATGCGTTGTTGATTACGATATGCAAGCGCCGAATGCCCGTGTGACCACGTATCTGCTGACACCCAACAACCACGCTACGGTGATGGTGCAAGGCAATGCTGATACGCTGAGGCTGTTCAAGCTTAACACTCGGTATATCCTTGGCGGTCGCCCATTCAAGCTGTGGGCATATCAGAATGCTTTGAATCCAGACTTGAGTACAGACTACGATACCCTGCTGTATCTCGACTTGTATCTCGACGAGATTCACGATGGGGATGATATTGCCAGCCAGCTTGCGGATAATTCGTCGGCAGATTACTCTGGCGATGATGACGTCGACAAGATTCTGGACAATGTTGGCAAATTGGGAGGTGGCGACTGATGTACAATAGTTTATCGGCGTTACCCTCTATTCCTTACAATATCCTGACATATCTGGCGACATCTTCCGACGCCGAGAACTTGTGGAAGCTCCTCAAGTACAACGGCTATGATGCGCTGTCCAAGCCAAACCTGACGCTCAAAGAAAAACTTGGGCTGTTATGGAAAACTGGCCAGCAGGAGAAATATGGCGTGTTCTTTACCAACCTCATTGAAGACGCCATCCCTATGAGCAAGTGTATCCTCAAGGTTTACAACTATTATGACGCGCCAAAGGAGATGTATCAGGCGAACATTGTGTACGCCTTTGATTTTCTTTATGGGGGTCAGATGAGCCTTGTGGAATACAATGGAATCCCTGTCAGTCGCGGCGATTTGTTTATCAACATCATGCTGACCGTCCTTAATGGCGCTTATGTTGGCGGTGTTGGCAAGCTGACGTGGCTGGATGATATGTCGAGATATTGCGCCGCAAAATCCGTCATTGGCAATGAGCGCACCTTTACGGGCGTTCAACTGCTTATGGGCGTGATGGCGGGTGATACTGGCAAGCGAGCTGATTGCAATGGCGGTTAATATTGACTTCCTGCGCAGGGCGTACTTCGCGTTTGACAAGCCTGTTCCATATGTGGTTCAGGATAAGGTCATCACGATTCGCCCAATCATGCTTGAGGAGGCCGAAACTTTCTTGGCGAGCATAGACATTTTGCAACATGACAAGAATTCGTCACCATCTGTCGAGATTATTCAGATGTCATATCTGGAATATCTCGTCAAAGTCATAAAGCCGGATGATGAATACCTTGAGGACAAGTTGACAAACATCTTGTCCTACTGCGGTATTAACGATTGGGCTGTAACGGCGAATGAGCGCGGCAAGCTGGTGCTTGTTGACAGGACGCATGACCTGACATTATCGGCCAAGCAATTTGACGAGCTTACCAAGATTATTTTATACCAGAACATTTTACACTATGATGATTCTTATGTCAATCCAGAGTTCAAGAAGACTATGGAGCTTACGGATTCTGTCAAAAATTTCAATCGAGAGTTCCCGACGCTTGAGCGCAAGATGTATATTATCACGGCGCATACTGGGCTGTCAAAGCAAGAACAGATGAAGATGACGTTTAGAGAACATCAAGGGGTGTTTGAGGAATGTTCTGGCGAGGTTGATTTTGAAACAACTCGCGCCATCACTATGTATGCTGGCAAGGAGGTTGACCATTGGATTTATCCGCGCAAGAGGGGTAAGTATGATGGATATATGACGAGCATGGGCAAATACAAAGCGTCGTTTGGCGGCGATGGTAGCGTTGCCGATGTTGCGATTGGCGATGGTTCAAGCCACGCCGAACAGCTCTTGCAACAAAATAATTTGTAACAAGGAGGAAAATATTTCATGGCAGAAAAATTTCTTGCTAATGTTGGCACTGCCCTGATTTTCAGAGGCAACGAGTTTGTCGGTGTGGGTAACACCCTGACCGAGAACACGTTCTCTTTCAGTGCCTCTCCCAACGAGGTTCGTGGCGGTACGTCCAACCCCCTGCTTGGCCGTTGGTTCTCTGATAGCACTCTGAACGTGACTATCACCAACGCGACCTTCAAGTTGGAGTATCTGGCGTGGTCGCTTGGCGCGACCATTGAGCAGGGCGGCACGAGCTTCTATGAATCCACTGGCGCTGGCGAGACTGTTGTCGCCACTGGTCAGATTGAACTCAAGAATAAGCCCGCCGCGTTCAACGGTACGATGATTGGCTGGTATAAGAAGCCCGCTGATGCTGGTTGGTCTATTGGTGCTATCACCGAGACTGGTGGCAGGTATTACCTTGCTGTTGCTGGCGCAAACGCTGGCGATGTGTACTGCATCAAGTACCCATACATGGATGAGAATGCTCGCATGATGGCGATTCCTGCGGACTTTGCGCCCGAGGAGCTGCATATCGTTCTGCTGAACGATCTGTACAACGCCGATATCAACGCCGATGCTTCTGCGTCCAAGGTTGGCCGTCTCATCACCGATATTCCGCGTCTTGGCCTTGACCCGTCTCAAGACCTCACGCTCAATGCAACCAGCTCTGCGCCCACTCAGCTCACTGGTACGGCTCTGCGCTATGTTGCGTCCGAGGGTTGCACTGCTGACGCTTCTTACGGCACGATGACCGAGCAGGTTTATGGTGCTAAGTGGCAGGACTCGGTGCAGTTCATTGCGCCCGAAAATGGCGACATTGAACTCGGCACTGGTGAGACTGAAACGCTCGTCATGCGCGTTGTCTATGGTGGCTCTGTTGCGTCCCAGCGTAAAGACAACTTCAACTTCACCTTTACGGTGCTCGAGGGTGATTCTACCGTCAGCACTTCTGGTGTTGTGACCGCCGCTGGCTCTGCTGGCAAAACTGTCATTGGTATCACCCTTACTGGTTATGCCAATGTTCCTCAGGCGTTTGCTTACGTGAGCGTGACCTGATAAATTATAGGGTAAGTAATCTTTGCATTGCTTACCCTATTTTTTTAAGAAAAAATTTGAGGTGAATAGGATGTGCGAATATGTAGACCAGAATGTTTGCCGCATCACCAAGGAGGCTTGCCCGTGGATGTACTTATGTCCTCAAACGGGAACATGGCGAGCTAACAACTATATGCCGACCGATTGCAAGGTTAAGCGCGACGTGGACATCCCAGCAGGATATTGCCGCGTTCGTGAAGAGCGCAAGGGTTGGTTGTATGTAGACCTTGGCGAGCAAACAATCCGCGTCAAGAACCCATTTGACCATACACCTCTTTGTGTCCGCGTGAGGAAATTAAAATCCGGCGAATATAAACTCAGAGAGTGAGGGAAAGAAAATGGCAGATGGCGATATCGGCAAGATTTATGGTCGTCTGGATGACCATGACCACCGCATCACCGCGCTCGAATCTACTCGCCCATTCCTGCAAGACCTTATCGCTCGAAGCGTAAAGAGCAATGAGGTGCTTGCCGAGACCATGAAGGACGTACAGATGTCTATGGTCAAGCTCAACGATAAAATGGATACCCAAGCCGAAGAGATCAAAGAGATGAAACAAGCATCAGAGACGGCCAATGCCGCTGTGAATACAAAGCTGACGGCAGTTGAGACTAAAGTTTCAAAGATTGAGGATGCAGGCAAATTTGACATCCGTGAATGGGTCAAGAAGAATTGGCCGTGGCTCTGCGTGATGGCTGGTTTGGGTATGATGTGGGCGTCACAATATGTGAAATTTTAATGAATGAAAGGAACAAATGGATATGAAAGAAATCAAGGCTATTGAGCCTAAGTACCTTGAGGCGTATGATGTGCGCGTCAATCCATATCTGACGTATGCGCAGATTCAGGCGATTGTCAACGGCGTCAAGGAACTGGATGGCTGGGCTGAACGAGAGCAGAATATTGATATGTGCGTGCTGGCGTTTGCTACGGACATTCCGACCGAAAAGCTGGAGGAGATTGGCCATGATGCGCTGTTGCAGAGCGGTTTAATCAACGAGGTTATGGGCGAAATCAAGAACCTGTTTAGCGTCTATGAAGCTATTGAATATACGGAGTCTACTAAACGTGCTCTGGCTCAGATTGTCAAGGCTCTTCCAAAATATCAGGAACAACTTGATGCTGTGGTGAAGAAGTATGGCGGGATTACCACGAAATGACGCTCAACTGAGGCGAGAGCTTATGCCGCGTTTACAAATCGTCGTGGACTATATCATGGCGAAGATTGCCGAGCGAAACCAGCTTGAGATTGAAGCTAATGTTTATCGCCGTGGCAAGCCAAGCATCTATGAGCGGACTGGTCAATTCCAGAAGGCGTGGAAAACCGATAAGGCTCAAATTTCTGGCATGCACGTTCAGGCAAAGTTCCACTATGAGCCGTCTGAGATGGACTTGAACTTAACGACGACCATCCCACAGCATGGTTCTATTGACCCTGATTGGGGAGATGCTCGCGAATATCTGGCCGAGCTTATCTACAATGGCGCATCTGGCCCAAAGTACGGCGATGGCTATTGGACGCAACGCCGTGATGCTTGGGATGCGCTTATTGAGGATATTGATGGCGAGGATATCATCAAGTGGACGCGGCAAGGTTTTGCCGAGGCCGGCCTGACCGTTACAAAGAAGAGGGGGTAGATGGCGTGAAACTTCTCTCCCTCGACGCCTCCACAAAATCCACGGGGTACGCCATCTTCGACAATGGCAAACTCGTGGCTCATGGTGTCATTAAAGAAAAGCATGATGATTGGCGAGAGAATGTCACGGCTGAAACCATGGAGCTTGCGGCGATTATTCGAAAGTATCAGCCAGACGCGGTATACGCCGAGGACGTGCCCATGAAGGATGGCAAGCTCACCATTGCTAAGCTTGGCGCAGTGCAAGGTATGATTCTAAGTCTTTGCGCAGGATTTAGACTCAAGCCGACGTTTCTGTTGCCGAGCGTATGGCGTCGTGAGCTTGGAATGTTTGATGGCACAAGAGCTGGCTTACAGCGCGACGTTCTTAAAGAGAAAGCTGTGCGGATGGCCAATGAAATATTCGGGCTTGACCTGACATGGGTTAAGCCAAAGAGCACCAAAAATGAGGATGATACTGCCGAGGCTATACTCATAGGCTGGGCGGTCATCCAAAGCCAAAATCACAAATAATGAAAGGGTGTGAGATATGGCTTCTAACAATGATTATAGTATTCTTGCGAAAGTTGTACTTGACTTAAACAATATTCAGTCGCAACTCAACAATGCCGCCAAGAGGGTCACGTTCAAGGTTGACGGCAAGGGCATTCGCTCGGTCACGGCTGAGTTAAATGATATGTCTGGTGCAACACAGCAAGTCAATAAAGATGCTGGCGATGTTGAGGCGACATTCAATGCGATGAACGAGGTATTCCGTCGTTCTGTTGACGCAATTTCCAGCATGGTTGAGCAAGTATACACGTTGAATGGCGCGATGACGGAATTTAAGAAAGTTTCGGATTTGCGCGGAAGCGGACTGGAGAGCTATGTCCAGAACCTATCTGAGATGGGCAAAACCGTAGCGCGTACCGGCAAACCAAATCGGTCTGAGCCGGAGTGATGGGATGGTAAACCAGCACTGAGAACAGCCCCTAAACCCTTGAAAGCCTGAAGAGCCTTGCCACTACAACGTGAGGATGAGATAAGCTTGAGCGTGAATGTGGGAAACCGATAAAACGGCAAGGATGGCGTATGGTTGAAAGACCCAATCGCTATGTCACGAATATTATATACTATCCGTGACAAAAGGGCAGCTTGGGCGCGAAGCCGTGATGAGCGGTGTGTCAATCGAGTATACAGGGCGAGCCTCCAAATTTATAGGCCGAAGAAGTACTCAGGCGAGGATTGAAAACCCTCGGAAATTTAGTCTTGACAAATATTTTCTTCTATGTTATATTTTAACCATCAAAAAATATTGGAGGTTAAATTATGGTATTAGTAATTGGAATGTGGGTCGGCATCATCTATTGCATCTGCAAGGGTATTGCTGGGGCTTGTATGCGCGGACATGGCAAAGCCGGTGGTGTTTTTATCTTTAACATCATCTGGTTCACGCTGTGCATGTATCTTGGCGCGACTACTGACCATCTTTGTGTTGCCATTGGCATCTGGACGTTCGTCGGGACTATTCTCAACGCCTTGATGATTGGCTCTCAGCAACGCATGGATGACCCCGACGAGCGGCAAAAGATGATTAACGAAGTCAAAGCGCAAGACAAATACGACAATGACTATGGTGTCTATGACCCAGAGAAAAAATAATCAAGACTAAACAACCACGTCAGAAATGGTTGAAGCGGCCACCGAGTTTAAGAAGTCGGGTTACAGTGAAGCTGATTCGGCTCAACTTGCTAAGGTGGCCTCGCTCTATCAGAATATCGCTGATGAGCAAATTTCGGCTGGTGAAGCATCCAACTTTATCATCAGCCAGATGAAGGCGTTCAATTTGACCGCAGATGATAGCGAGCATATCATTGATGCGGTCAACAACGTCTCGAACAACATGGCCGTATCGTCTGCTGACCTCGCAACAAATATTGGTAAAGCGTCTGCGGCGTTGGCTACTGGTAACAACACGTATGAAGAGTCCTTGGCGTTAATGACGGGCATCGTTGAAATTACCCGTTCTGGCACTAAGGCGGCACGGGGAAACAAGTCCCTAAGAGTATAGTGATATGCTCTGTTTGTATCCATCTAAACCCAGCAACTCCTAAAGCTCTATCACTACAACGTGGCCTTGAAAGACTGGCGAGCGTGAATGTGGGAAACTATTAAAAACGATAGAGATGGCATATGGCCAAAAGCCTAAGTGTTGAAAGTAATGGATGCTTGGGTGCAAAGCCTCGAATAGAGGTGCGTCAAACGATTATCCCATTGGCGGCGTAACCGCAACAGGAGTAAGGCCACAATGCTTGGTGGTGGGTGAAATTCCCTTAAATTGAAATGGTGGAATCTTCTTAATCGAAGATAAAGAAATAATCTGAACATCACGTGAAAGCGTGAGGGAAAGGAAATTATGAAAAGATATAGTTATGAACAAGTAAAAGAGATGTTCGAGCAAGCTGGGTTAAATTTGCTTGACGAAGACTATCGAAGTGTCGATGAAAAAATGCTATGCGAAGACGCTGACGGTTATAGACATATGAGGTCTTTGCGAGTCGTGATGAACAAAGCGAAATACGATGCGATTGCACCACATATCTTTAGTTCTAAAAATCCTATGGCTTGGTATAATATTCAACACTATGTTGATAAATTTGTGGCTAATGGAACAAAGCTGGCGTCAAGTCAAGGAGATTATATTAACTCAGACAGCAAACTGTTGTTTGTGTGTGGGTGTTGTGGTAAGGCTTATTGGAAGAGATTTCTCGATTTTAAGCATGACGAGAATAAGGTTTGTCCGTCTTGTTATAAGGCTTCAACTCAGGATAATCCCCATCGAAAGCCGAATGATAGAGTTATATACGAAGAGATGATGGCTAAGGTTGGGTTACACATTTTGAGTGACAGCGGCATTCGATACCATTCATCTGTTGGGGTCGAAGACGCTGAAGGTTATCGAGGCATCGTGTCTATGGCGGCTGTGACTCGCGGTAGTAGCTTTAAGCGATTCTATGTCCACAATCCATATACTATCTACAATATGCGAAGATTTGCTGAGTTGAATGGCGGCGACTGCGTCGTTGAAGACCAAAGATTTCTTGGCGATAAAGCCATGATGAAATTCAGGTGTTCTTGCGGAAATGAATATACGACGAGTTTAGTGCATTTCATTCACAACAAAAAGTTCAAGTGTAATGAATGCCGTATGAAGCAATCGAATATCGCCAAACTGGTTGAGCTGTATCTTGTGGCGTCTGGCGTTGAATATATCAAAGAGAAAGTGTTTGCGGATTGCGTTGGCTATACTGGTCGCTGTTTACCATTTGATTTTTATTTGCCTGAGTTGAATGCTTGTATAGAAGTTGATGGCGTCGGTCATTATAAAGCTATTCCATGGGGCGGCATGACTAAGATTGAAGCCAAAGAACATCTGGCAAAACGTGTGGCTTATGACGATGCGAAGACGGGATATTGTAAAGCACATGGCATTCCATTATTGAGAATACCGTTCTGGAAGATTGAAAATTCTGAAGATTACAAAGATGAGATTGATGGGTTCATCCTTTCCACTCAAGGGTAGCGACCTTGAGTAAACAACTATGACTTGTTTCCATCCAATCTCGTCTGAATCAAATCGTCGACGAATCCTCCTCTACTGGCAAAGCTCTGACGGCATGGTATGAAGAGCACAATATTGCTATCTATGACCAAGAGGGTCAGCTCAGAAAGCTCTACGATATCTTGCATGATGTTGCAGAAATTTGGCCTGAGCTTACGACCAATGAGAAGGATTACTACCTGAATCAGCAAGCAGGTGCTAACCAATCTGCAAATCTCGCCGCAGCTCTCACGAACTTTGAGGGCGTTGAGAAAGCCTTGACTCTTGCGCTTGATGCCAATGGCTCAGCTATCAACGAAAATGCGGCATACATGGAATCGCTTGAGGCTAAGACGAATAACCTTAAGGCAACATTCCAAGACCTTGCCAATAACGTCATTGACGACAAATTGGTTGGAGCTGTGTTGGACTTAGCCAATGGATTCTTACAGCTTGCCAATACCGACCTTGGTCGCATTGTCACGCAGATTACGTTACTGACTGGTGTTGGCTGGGGCGCAACCGGATTGCTTCAGGCGTCCAAGATTATCCCTTCCGTTATTAGCCAATTCAAGAATTTTGCAGCAGCGGCAAGTCTTGCTAAAGAAGGTGCGTCTGGATTATTTGCGGCGTTGAGCGCCGGTGGTGGTGTCCTTACTGGTATCCTTCCAGTTATTCTTGCTGTAGCTGCGGCTCTTGCTGTTGGTGGCTATTTCTGGAAGGCAACCGAAGACAGTCGTAAGAACATTGACGAACTCAATGAGTCTATTGAATCTGATACTCAGCAACTTGAAACGAATAGGGCTCGTCTCGAAGAAATCAACGGTATAGCTTGGAATGACAAGACGCCGGAGATTCTTGCCGAGAAGGACGCTCTTGAAAAGGAAAACGCCGAGCTTCAGAATCAGATTGACAAGTACCAGCAGCTCAAGACCGAAAAGGCTCAAGCTATTCTTGACAACGCTTATACTACTGAAACGACCTATACGACTAAGCGTATTGGCGGGAAGGAAACGACCGTTCCTGTTACTGAGCTTATCGAGGGCGCAAAGTATTATGAGCAACTGACGTTAAAGCTCCAGAAATATCAGACTATTCTAAGCCAAAACAAATCCTTGACCAGCGAGCAAGTTGTTGAGTACAATAAGTTGACGGCTGAGGCTGGGCGGTTAACGTCTGCTATGGAGAATGTCGAGGGCGGCGTCGCAAGTTGCACCAATGAACAACAATTGCTGTACAACACGTTCCAGAGCACACAAGTTGCGTACAATGAGGCGCAGACGTATATCAGCAATTACGTCAACAAACTTCTTGAACAAGCAAGTACAACCACCACGGCCAAGAACGAGATGTATAATCTCGCGGCCCAAATGATTGCAACCAATAATCAGCAACTCAATTTCAGCCAGCAGATTGCCGCATTACAGCAGTTGGCGACTCAGGCAGGATATAGCGCGTCTGCTATCGCCGCTGTCATGGGTATGAGTGACACCAGCGCCCAGAATCAAATTCGAGCATCTGCTACTGGCTTGATGCAACAGGCACATTACGCTGGCAAGAAATTAACCAGTCAAGAGGCTATGCGTCAAGCAAGTCAGGCATATATGAAGAACTTGTGGGGTAGCTTGACGTCGTTCTATCAGCCGTCTGCTTCTACCACCACACCAACTGGCGGGACAAGTGTCCCGACATATACATCGCCAAGCTCTTCTAAGCAAACTCAGAAAAATAAGGAAGAAGCCAAGGACGCTGTCAAAGAGGTTGAGAAAACCGCCAAAGATTCGGTTGACAATGTATCTGATTCCGTCTCTGATGCTCTAAACGAGCAGAAGCAGATGATGCAAGGCGTCATTGACTATTACGTCGAATATGCCTCTCGTAAAATCGAGGAACTGCAAGACCAAATTGACGCCATCAACGACAAGTATGACCAAATGCTTCAGGATGCGGAAGACCGCGCTCAGGCGCAACTTGATGCTCTGGAAGCTCAGAATGACGCCGTTGAAGACCAGATTACCTTACAGGAAAAGCTCAATGCGCTGGACAAGGCTAAGAATACCATGCAGATGGTATTCAAAGATGGCCAGTTTGTATATCAAGCCGATGCTGATGCTGTAAGTAAATCCCAAAATGAGCTGAATGCGTACTATCGCCAAAAGGATTACGAGAACCGCAAGAAGTACATTGAGGATTCGCTCAAGGCCGAGAAGGAATATATCGAGACTCTGCGCAAGAACGAAACGGCGGCGCTTGAAGAGGAGAAGGCACGCTGGGAGGAATACAAAGAGGGTTGGAGCAATCTGACCAGCGAGTATGAGTATCAGCAGAACAAGCTCCTCGCCGACCAAATGTTTGGCATTGAACAAGAGAACGCAAACTGGCAGACGCGTTTGGCGAATCTCCAAAGTTTTGCGAGCCAGTACAATAGCATCTTGGCTGGTCTTGGCGGTGGTTCTGGTGGCTATGGTTCTGGTTCTGGCGTTCAACCCGGTGAATGGGCTGGTAGTGGCGAAGGCTATGCAAGTGACGCTGAGGCTTGGGCTGACATTGTCAACGCTTACAATCCGCTTTGGGACAAAGATACGGACTATGGTGAACTTCTTGAAGAGGGAATCAAGAAAGGCTATGGCTACGACTGGATTAAGGGCGTCATTGGTCAGCGCAATGCTAAGATGCAAGCACTTGGCATTCAGGGAGAATCCACAGCAGATATGTGGAATCGCCTGAAGAACAAGTACGGCTACACATCTGGATATTCCGGTTCGACAAGTTCCAGTTCTTCCAGTTCGTCTCGACGCAACAACACGTCGAGTAGTAGCGGCAGCGTTAGTCATTCTGACCAGTCCAAAATCATGGGAATGGAGGATGAGATTGCGCGAAATTCTCAAGCATGGTTCGACGCCGATGAGGAAGAGCGTAAGCGTCTCCATGAGCGCAATGAGGAACTGCGGAAGAAATTGTCGGATATGGGTTATGCCAGCGGTACGCTATCTGCTCGTGGCGGCTTGGCCATGGTTGGCGAACAAGGCCCCGAGTTGCGCGTATTGAATCAAGGCGACGGGATCATCCCTGCTGACATTACGCGCAACCTGATGAAGATTGGCTCTGACCCGCGTTGGTTTGCAAGCAAATCTGGCGCTGGCAATACCATCCTCAATGTGGCCAATGTTTCTCTGCCGAGCGTGCGCAATGCCCAGCAGTTTGTTGACGGCCTCAAGCAGATGGCGATGCAAAGAAGTTATGCGACAACTTAATATTATGGCGGCTTGGTATTTACTGAGCCGCCATTTTTCTAAACAGAAAGCGAGGTGAAGGCGTGGACGCAAGGAATGAAATTCTTGACGCGATTCAAATTTTGATTGGCCGAGCGTTAGAGAGTACAACGAAAATTTACAACAGCACGTGCAAAGGTGTAGTTGCGAGCAATGTCGCCCTGATGGTTGTGAATGGCGTTGAGGCCAAGGTTGTATTCTATGGCGATGCACCTACGGCCAACAAACAATATCGTGTGTTTGTACCTGAAGGCAATATGTCGAACGCCTTCATGATTACTGGTGGCGGTTCTGGCGGCTCTAAGCCAACAACTGCTGACTATAACAACCCGACCAATAAGCCCAGCATCAATAATGTAACGCTGACGGGCAACAGAACCAGTTCTGACCTTGGCGTATATGGCACAGGCAATGAGCCGCCATATCCTGTCACAAGCGTCAATGGCCAAACTGGCGATGTGACGATTGATGTTGGAGGAGATGTTACCAGTGTCAATGGCAAGACCGGAGATGTCACGCTTACGGCATCGGACGTTGGGGCATTGCCGAGCACGACTAAGATTCCAACGGCGACCAGCGACTTGACTAACGATAGTGGTTATATCACGGCGGATGGCGCACCTGTTCAAAGCGTGGATGGTCAAACTGGCGCTGTGACAACCAATGCCGTCAAGACTACGGCTCAGAGCTTAACCGATGCGCAGAAAGCTCAAGCCCGCACGAATATCGGGGCTGGTACAAGCTCGTTCAGCGGCGCATATGATGACTTGACTGGTAAGCCGACCATCCCCTCTAAGACCAGTGAACTTGATAATGACGAGGGCTTTATTACGGATGCCGCGCTTGAGCCGTATGCTAAGACGGCTGATGTTCCAACAAAGACGAGCCAGCTTAACAACGATTCTGGATTTGTTGATGCCGCTGGAGCATCTGCGGTCGCCCCTGTTCAATCTGTCAACACCAAAACTGGCGCAGTTGTACTTACGCAAGATGATGTTGGAGATGGCACGACCTATGTGCGCACTCACAACGATTTCACAGATGCGGCTAAGCAACAAATCAATACCAACGAGGACAACATCGCTATGCTGGATTCTGATATGGAGGCAGCTCAAGGCGATATTACGACGCTCAAGGGCAATGTGACCACGTTGACCAATGCGCTACAATCTAAACAGGATACAATTACTGGCGGCGCGAGTACTATCACCGATGACAATCTCACGGCAAATCGTGCGCTTGTATCTGATGGTAATGGCAAGGTAGCCGTGAGCAATGTAACCAGTACAGAGCTTGGCTATCTGGATGGCGTGACAAGCAATGTCCAGACGCAACTTAATAAGAAGCTGGAGAGCGCACCTGTTACTAGCGTGAACAGCAAGACAGGAACAGTGGTGCTTGGTGCATCTGATGTTGGGGCTGTGGCTACCAGCGACGTGACACAAACCCTTGGCACAAGCACGACCAAGGTGCCGAGTGAGAAAGCTGTGGCTGATGCCTTGTCTGGCGCTGGCGCGGGCGACATGCTCAAGGCGACATATGACCCGACTGGTGCTGTTGAGGATGCTGGCGGAATTCCCGATTATGTTGCTGGCCAGTTGCCAACGGTCAATGATGCCACGCTGACCATCCAGAAGAACGGCACAGCTGTGGGCACATTCACGGCAAATGCATCTGCCAACAAAGCCATCAATATTACGATGGCTAAGGGAGACGTTGGTTTATCGAATGTTGACAACGTTAAGCAGTATAGCGCGAGCAATCCACCGCCTTATCCAGTGACAAGTGTGGCTGGCAAGACCGGAGATGTGGAGCTTGCTAAAGGCGATGTAGGACTTGGTAACGTTGACAATGTAAAACAATATTCTGCCAGCAATCCGCCTCCATACCCTGTTACGTCTGTAAATGGGCAGACCGGCGCGGTTGAGATTGATGTTGGCGGTGGCGGCGTCCAAATAATCCTATCGCCCACGCAGCCATCAGGTCTCAAAGCTGGTGACTACTGGTATCAAATCATAACATGAAAGGAGCAATCAATATATGGCTCTGACAACTCCTGTGCTTGCTCCTGTTCCATATTTTGATGCGAGCAATGCGCAAACATTTACCTTCGCGGTTCGTGGTGGCGACCAAGTAACGGGCAACACCATCACCATTAAAAACAACGCGACGCTTGAGGTTGTATACACAGCAAGCATCACGACGTTTAAGCTAGAGCATATTGTCCCTGCTGGTACGCTGACCAATGGCACATACTATCAGGCGACCATCCAGACCAAGAACGCGGCTGGTGAAACATCGGCTGAGTCCAATGCTGTCCAGTTCTATTGCTATGCTCAGCCCAGCTTTGCCTTTACCAATATTGCTGATGAGGGCGAGGTTGGCAACAGTAGCTATGCCTTTGCTGTCCGATACAACAATGTAACGCCAAATGCCAATGAATATTTGAACGAGTTCGTGTTCAACCTGTATAACGCGGCTGGTACATTGCTGTCGACCTCTGGCGCTCAATACAATTCAAGCAAGACCTTGCCGCTTGACCTGAGCTATTTGTTCAGCGGCTTGGTTGATAAGACGGCGTATATGGTCGAGGTTGTTGGCGTGACCACTGGTGGCCGTCAGATTACCACTGGCAAGGTTGGATTTACGACTACTTATACTCAGCCGTCTTTGTATAGTTATATCTATTTGACGAACCAATGTCAAGAGGGGTATATCACGATTGATTGCAATGTCGTGGCAATCATTGGCAAGATTGATGGCGGTGGTGAGCCTGTGTACACCGATGATAACACAGCGCTTGATGCTCGTGAGCATGGCGTGACGTGGGATGACGGCTATGAGATTACAAATGGCTATACCACGCGCATTTGGGGTCGAGCATTTACTCCCGATGGCGAGGTACTGCGCTTCAGCAACACGACTGGCGACACCGTAAGCCTTGTCTACCGCGAGGATGCAACAAAGGCATGGTGGGAGCTGCGGGTCAAGAATCTTGACTTTGCGTGGGCATATGTCATCAAATCTACAACAATTACCAAGCCTGACGATGACGACCAAGTATTTGCTTGGCTGAGACAGGATGGAGACCTTTACGATATCATCATGGAGAATTTGGGGGTGAGCGCCTGATGCTTTCTTTTGTAGGCTATAATTTCTGCTCGGACATCAACTCGCTTGACCCTATGGCGACGATGATTCGGAATATCACGACGACCAAGTTGGCCAATGGCATCTTTGACCATTTCAACGTAACCAGCAATACCACGATGGATTACGACCACACCAAGCCCACGGATTGGGACTTTGATACCATCATGGATTGCAACTTTGATGGCAATGTCAACGCGGGCAACTGGGAGCAAATCACGGCTGATATCACGGCGGTCAAGGTCAAGCGGCGTGTTAAGGGCACGTTTGATTGGATGACCATCAAGACTGTGGAAATCAATACGCCAGAAGATTTTATCTTTACGTTCAACGATACGACCACGGCGAGCGGCGTCGAGTATGAATATGCCTATGTGCCACTCATGGCCAATACCGAAGGCACGATTGTTGAGGGCGAGTACAATATTCAAGAAATCCTGAGTCAATTTGACGGCGTGTTCATCTGCGATGTCAACACGGTATTCAAGTTCTATGCCAACGTGACATATGGCACGATGGATGCCGTGCATCAGGTTGGCACATATACGGCGCTTGGTAGGCAATACCCCATCATCATCAGCAATGGCTTGGTGGACTATAAGCAGGGCAACATCAGCGGTGATATCCTGCCGCCCAACTATCTGCGTGATGGCAAGTTTGACCGCAAGGCTATTGTCCAACAGCGTGAGGCTTTGCTGAAATTCTTGAACAACAAAAAGCCAAAGGTTATCAAGGATTGGAATGGTGCGGAATGGCTGGTATACATCACTGGTAATCCAAGCATCACGTTTGATGACCGTAGCGGTATGGGCTGGAATACTATGGCGGCTGACTGGACGGAAATTGGCGACCCCAACAACAAGCAAGATATGTATGAAGCGGGCATGATTCCAGAGGGAGTGTGATGGCGGCATGATTATCCAGCAACAGGATTACGATATCATTCAACAGCGTATCATCAATCGTTACCTCAAGGTGAATCTGCTCGACTTCGACTATACGGTTGTGGATGAGCTGAGCGGTAATGTCATGAGCTTTGATGTAAGCGTTGATGCTGACAGCGATATTCGCAGGACGTGCAATGTTGAAATCGTTGTGACCGACAGCTCGTTCGACATTAAGGCTGGCAGCAAGATTTGGCTTGACAAGATGATTCAGCCGTATATCGGCATTGAGAATATTCGTACTGGCGAGATTCAATGGTACAACCAAGGTATATACCTTATCAACGACCCAAGCTGGCAATATGATACCGCGACCAACACCCTGAGCTTCAGCGCTGTTGACCTGATGGCCAAGCTGACAGGTTTGCGTAATGGTACTCTGACGGGTATCCCCTATGTTATCCCTCAAGGCTCGAGTGTGCGCGACGCCATCATTACTTGCCTCGGCTTGGCGGGCTTTGACAAGTATGTGGTTGACGATTGCAAGCTGCGTGATGGTACTGTACAGGAAGTTCCATATGAAATCAAGATTGAGCAAGGTGGCACTGTATACGACATCCTCTCTGCTCTGAGGGATATCCTGCCGCAATACCAGATGTATTTTGACGTTGACGGCGTATTCCATTACGAGTATATCCCGACTGGCGAGGATGCGCCTGTGTTGCTGGATGATAATGTCCTGCCCAAGATTGTCCAGAGCGAATCTATCAACACGAGCTTTGAATCCGTCAAGAACTACATCGAGGTATGGGGCAGAAGCCATGATATCGTGAACTACCCAAGTGAGATTACGATTGACGGCGGCGCTATTACGGTCAAGATTGCCGACCTTCCTGAACTGCCAGCTAATACCATGATTGGCTTTACGCCTGATGCAGATATCACGGACACGGCTATCACCATCAAGGTTGTCAGCAACGCCGTTGATGGTTCTGAGGTTACGCACGATGCATTGCCGCTTGTTGATTCTGCTGGCGAGCCAATCAAGAATCTTGCCAAGGATGTCTACTGGGTGGCGAACCTTCAAGAGGAAACAACTGGTGAGGGCGATGACGCCGTGACCACAAAGACATGGCTATTCATGGGCCATCAGCAAGCCCAAGCCGTATGGCAGGATGACAACCCTGACAGCCCGTTCTATACTGGCGGCTCTGTGGGCATCATCCGTGAGGTACTGTATGGCGGTGATTACGACAACATTACGAGCGATGAGCTGGCGCTTGAGAGAGCCAAGCTCGAAATTTATTGGAAGTGCCGACTGAACGATGCGTTGTCTATGGGTATGTTGCCCATCCCTTGGCTTGACGTCAACACGGTCATAGAACACGCGGTCAAAGGTGGCACGACCACTGGGCGCTACATGATTAAATCCTTTAGCGCGGACTATGGGGATATCAATGGCATGGATGTAAGCGCCATGACGTTATATTCCTACTATCCTCTATACTGATAAGGAGATGATTACAGATGGCAACAAATTTTCCAAATGCCAAGGACAACTTCCCGACCATGCAAGACGTAACGGCGGCTGATGCTATCCTGCTGGCTCAGTACCAGACGGCTATGCAGAGCGGCGAAATTGCAAAGGCAAAGCAAATACTTGCCCAGATGACGGATGGTGCGGACAAGGTCATCACGGCTGAATATCTGAACAACATAAAGGATGCTATGGATGCCCTTGAGACGTATTACCTCCAGCGTTGGAGTCCTGCATATATCGTCAGCGACACCCAGCCTGTCGACCAAGCTGCCGGAGACTTCTGGTTTGATACAGGTGGTAACGCATGATGACATATGAAGATATCCATCTCGCCGATAAAGCCAAATGGCGGCAGTTTGTTGAGCTGTGGCAAGCTGGCTCGATTGATTCGGCGTTGAATCTGCTGGCTGATACAAGCCTTAGTGGCAAGATTGTCAATGCAGCAGCTCTCAATGCTATCACGAGCCAGATTGTCTCGCTTGAAGAGAATGACGACTCGACGTTCAAGCAAGATATTATCAAGGTAAGCCCTACGCCGCCAACTGGCATTAAGCAGGGCGAGGTGTATTTTGAGACATGAGGATTCTCAAGAAAATGTCGACCATGAAGAAGTGGGGCGTCGTGTCGTGGGTCGTGACTATTGCATTGAGCGCGGCTCTTGTATACGGCGTCTTCTTCACAGATAGGAACATGGCCGACCTTGCCACGCTATGTGGCTTTGCATGGGCTGATACGGGCGTGTACACTGCGGCATATGCATTTAAGGAACGAGCTGAGAATAAGAAGAAAATCGCCGTTGCCTTTGTCAAGGAGATGGCGAGCGAGTATGGGATTGAGAACGTAGCGTCGTTGGCTCAATCCATTATTGAGGGGTAACGGATATGCTGAACAGTAGAGATATTGATAAGTTGCGCAAGGACGTTGCCGTGAATTGCCGCATCTTCATTGAGAGGTGTAGGGCGGCTGGCTATCCCGTGCTTGTCACGCAGACAGTGCGGGATGCCGAGTATCAGGCGCAACTTTGCAAGAATGGATATGCCAAGACTGCTGTGCCGAGCTTTCATTGGGATAAGGTCGGGCTGGCGTTTGATATTTGTAAGAACGTCAAAGGTCATGAGTACGATGATGCTAATTTCTGGCGCGGCGTTAGCAAGATTGGCAAGGAGATGGGCTTCACTTGGGGCGGCGATTGGAAGTCGTTCCCTGATAAGCCGCATTTCCAATGGGATGATGGGGGCAAGTGGACAAACGCCATGGTGCGCAAGCTCAATCTGCCGCCCATGATGAAGGAGTATGATGAAATGACTCAAGAAGATTTCAACAAGATGATGGATGTATATCTTGCCGAGCTTGGCAAGAAATCCGCATCGAGCTGGGCAACGGCAAGCATTGCCGAGATGAAGAAGGATGGCGTGACCGATGGCTCTCGCCCCAAGGCGTTTACTACGCGCGAGGAAGTGCTGGTCATGCTGGATAGAATGATGAAGAAGGGCTGATGAAGATGAACGAATTTCTTAACAATATGTTAGCCAACCTGCTCAATATGGCGTATGCTATGGGTATTTTCCTTTGTGCCTACCTGAGCAACATGGCGTTTGGCCTATACCATAACGTCAAGCAACTTGGCCAGCCGTTTGAGCGCGAACGCCTTATCAGCTCCGGCTGGAAGGTGCTGAGCGTGGTGCTTGGCCTGACGTTCCTTGTTGTGGCGGCAACTGCTCTGCCCAACTTTGCGACGCTGGTTGGCTGGGAGATTCCTGCTGAGTACACGGATGTGTTGAGCAATATCGCCGTGATTGGTGTGTGCCTATTGGCGAGTTGCAAGTACATCAAGGAAGCGGCGACGAAATTTACGGAAATTCTCAACGAGCCTAAGAACGTTGAAGATTTATAACCAAGGAAGATGAGGTGAGAATCTATGGCGACTACCAAAGATTTTACCATTAAGCAATATAACGGTACGGACTATGACGTGCTTGAGCCGTCGAGCGTATCGAGCCAAATTCATCTGAGCGAGGCTATTGTGGCCAAGCTGGCGAATCTTGGCGTGACCACTACTGACGACCTTGACAAGCTGCTGGACAGCCTGACGGTGCGCGTATCGAGCACCCAGCCGACTAATCCTATCAAGGGCACATGGTGGTATCAAATCGTAACCTGATGAATGGAGGTAGAGGATAATGGCAATGTGGATTATCCCCAGCGCTGTCAATGAAGATGGCGGTAGAAGCAATATGCAAACATGGAATGGCGCGACTTTGCCTGATGGCTACTACTGGTGTGACGAGCAATACGTCGATACCTATTGTCAAGCTAAGGGATTCGTGAATCTTGAGGTCGATGGCGATACTGTCACGGCCATGACGGTCAACCAAGAGGCGCTTGATAAGTGGGACGCCGAGCATCCTGAGCCTGAGCCGGGAGAGGAGCAAATTTCCGACGAAGAGGCCGTGGCAATTATCAAGGGCGAGATTACTGACGCCGAAGCATTAAAGATTATTTCTGGAGGTACTGAAAATGACGAAGAGTGAAGCTATTGAAATCCGTGGCAAGGTCGTTGACGGCGAGATGGTTCGCAAGGCTGGCGGCATTTCCATCCGCACTGAGCAGAGCGACAAGATTGGCTTTGATTGGGTCATCTACACGGTCAATGATATTGACGTTCGCAAGGATTATGTCGAACAGGCCGACCCCAAGGGTACGAGCGCGGACAATCCGATTGTCTGGGTCGATGGCATGACGCCCATTAACAACGCCTACTATCTCAAGGACGGCAAGATTTACGTCTACATGGATGGTTGGGTTGAATGGAACTAAAGGAATTTAAGGAATAAAGAAAAGGAGGTCAAGCTAAAATCATGGCTGACTACAATGTTCAGATGAAGCAGTACAATGGTACGAGCTTCGATAATATCCTCCCCTACGCTTCTCAAGCGTTGACCCTTGCGGGGGGGGGGGCAACTGAGATTATAGCCCAAGCAAGGGCTGGGTTATCTCAGATTGCAACAGGAAGTTATGTGGGCACGGGAACGTATGGCCAGAATAATCCTACGGTGATTACGTGCGGGTTCAGACCGAAATACGTGTATGTGTATTATCTGGCGGTAGGAAATTACAGTAGTGTAATGTATTATCGGCTCATAGGGTTTGATTTTGTGGACTCAGACCATAATGATACAAACGCTTTCTTGTTTAATTCTGCAAATCCTGACACTATGATTATAACCAGCGGGGCAACTATGGTTGTGTCATTTGAAAAAGACGGGATAAGTTTTTATGTGAGCGGGGCCAAAGCGTCAGCGGTGTATCAGCTAAATCAACAAGTTCCAGCGTCTTCTGAGGGGCGCTATTATTACGTCGCCATCGGCTAACCCCTTCATAACTTTCAAATTTATCCCCAGCCCTTCATCACTTGAGAATCCCTAACGTGATTCTCTTGAATTGCCATGATGAAGCGAAAATTTTATGGCAGATTACAATGTAAACATGAAACAATGGAATGGCTCAAGTTTTGATAACGTGTTGCCATTGGCGTATAACGCAAAGCAGTTGGAAGGCCAGAGTTTGGCGGAAGTTAAGCAATGGGTTCAGGATAATGGGTTGTTGCTGTATACGGGGTTTTATACGGGTACTGGGACGTATGGCGCAAACAAGCCTACGGTGCTACAGTTTCCGTTTGAGCCGATTATTTGGTTTACTCCAATTTATTCTCTTTCACTTCAGCCTTATTGGCAATTATGCAATATGTTTTCTACGAATTGGATAGAGATGCGTCCAAATTATGGAATTTCAAGTAGCTGCAATGTCTCGATGTCTTCTGACAGAAAATCTATCTTTATTTATTCTTCGAGTAATGCGGAAAGGCAACTCAATGATTCCGGTTCTATCTACTATTTTGCCGCCATTGGTGGCTATGATATGGGGGGGGCAGACTGAGTGGACGATTACATCGTCTGGCACTTGGACTGTACCAAGAACGGGCAGATATTATATTGAGTTGTATGGATATGGCGGAGCGGGAAAATCATCTGGTGTTCCCTACGCCTCTGGTGGTGCATCGTGTCAATCGTATGATTCTGTCGTATTAACTAAAGGGCAGGTAATCAATGTCACCATCGCGATAAACGAAGGAACAACCACATCTTTTGACTCTTACACCGTAACAAATGCCGGAAACGCATCCACAGAATCTCCTTACTATGGTACCGGAAGTGGCAATAAAGGCAAGAACGGAGCGTATTCTTATAGTGGCCATACAGTTGTTACAGTCGGAGGCGGCGTATTATCTGCCAATTATGGTGTAGGGCAGAGCAGTCAAAATCCTTACGCTACAACTGGCCGTTACGGTGCTGTCTATCTCAAATATCTTGGCGCATAACCATTGTTTCAAAATTTTATTTCACGAAAGGATGATGCTCTATGGCAAATTCCAAAACGATTCGCGCGGCAGATGGCGGCTATCTGCTGAATGCCGCGCAGTTTAGCTATACGACCGATGAGCTTGGCCGTCCAGTGCTTAATGTGCTGGATGGCGGCTCTGGCGATTTCAAGGCTGATGGCTCTGTGCCTATGACTGGCGACCTACAGCTTGGCGGTCATGCCATCTTTGGCGTTCATAGCATCAGTGGCGAAACGGATACGGCTGTGGCGATTGAATCTGAAGCTGACATGAACAATCATCGCATCACTGGACTTGCTAATCCTACGGCGAGCCAAGATGCGGCAACCAAGGTCTATGTCGACAGTAAGGTCTATGGCCTCTTGCCCACTATTACGGCATCGGCCAATGGCAAGGTGCTGGGCGTTGTTGATGGCGCTCTGGCATGGGTTGATAAGGCTTAATGAAAATTTACGGAAAGGATTGATTATATATGGCAAGATATTGTGGAGGTCTGAATCTCGGTGATGGCCTCAAACTTATCAAGAATATCATCTGCGACGCTGGAGCTACGTCTGTGGATGTGGCAAACGCGGTATCGACTTGCGGCCAGCTTTGGGATGGTGCGCTGTTCAAGGTTGCTAAGGTCGGCAACAGCAAGGTCATCACGCTTCACAACTCTGAAGGAGAAGAGGTTGGTGAGCCTGTCTATGCGCGTGGCAATTGCGGCGTTGGCCTTGATGGTCGTTTCTTCAAGGTTAAGGATGGCATTGTTAATTTGCAGGATGGCTTTATCCTGACGGTCATTACTGACCCTGAAGCTGCCGGTGTCAAGGTTGTGGATGCTGACAGTGAAGAGGTCGCGCCCATTGAGGAAGGCGGCAAGTCGTTCCTGCTGTCTGGCATTGGCGACCAGTATGGCGTCAATGTGGAATATGGGGGCTATACTGGCAAGCACCTTACTATCACGAACGATAAAGACCAGACGCTCACTGTTGAGCTTGAGGAAACGCCTCAGACGTAAAATTTTAGGGAACAGGTTAGATGTATTAAGCATCGGCCTGTTCCCTATTTTTTTCTTGATTATTTATCTATGTTTTGATAGCCAGAATCAACGCAAAGTTGATGGGCGTATCAATTTCCACTCGAGCCAAAACCGCCAGAACCACGCTCAGTTTCAGACAAATTATCTGATTCAACGAGCTTCACGTCAAGCACGGGCAAGATTGCCATCTGCGCGATTCTGTCTCCATGATGCACGATGCGGGTTTCAGCGCTATCGTTGTGAAGGGCAACAACGACCTCGCCCCTAAACGGAGCGTCCACAATGCCAACGCAATTAGCCGGTCTAAGCCCCTGCTTACAAGCAAGGCCACTACGGGCATAAATGGCGGAATAGTAGCCAATCGGCGTTTCCATGGCAATACCCGTATGGAGCATCACCGTTTCATTAGGGCGAATCTTGATGCCTCTTGCTGTCTTGACTTCGACGCCGCCATTCCATTCATGGTAGATGGCGTCAGGCGCGTCAAGGTAAAGGTCGAAACAGGCATCCGAGCTGTGGGCTTTGGTAGGCATTTGCGCTGTAGGTGTCAGGCGCTTGATTTTAATTTCCATTGGGTTCTCCTCTCTGTGTAAGCTCCATGAATCTTGGGAGCGTTTCAATCCAATCGCAAATCATCTTCCACTCAGGTAGACGATGATGGCGGCGTTGCTGATAGATGGTCTTGAGCTGCTGATAGTTCGTAGTCATGCCAGCCGTAAGCTCAAAGCCGCAAGGGATATTGTAAAGCACGGCAAGATATGCCTCGTCAATGAGCTTGTTGCGCCTTGGGTCAAATGATTTCTTGTTAAGCTCAACAAGCCGCTTATACTCGGCAATCTTCTCATTGCATACGTCAATGATGCGGCTATCAACATAGCGATTGCATTGCTGCTTGAGGTCAAACGCCGCCACCTTGTGCATTTTGCTTTGGCTTGATACAATATCGAACCAATGGTAACGCCCGGCTTGCATCCATGCATTCTGGCTCATGGTAAGGTCAAACTGGACGATTGATCCTTTGAGCGCATTGTCATGGCCCTCTCCCGTATCACAAGATAAGCACGCCTGAATACCTTTGGTAAGGTCGGCGGTCAAACTGTCAAGCTCAACCGCCTTGGGATATTTTGCCGTTCTGATGGCGCGTTCAACGCCGTAGACTTCTACATTGGTAATGCTCGGCATAGCTCAATCCTCCCAGATATATCGTTCACACATGAATTCAATCGTGTCATTGTAAATTACGCGGTTCTTGATGACCCAAAGCTCGCGCTCCATAAAATCCACATCAAACGGTAAATCGACACAGTCGCCAATCTGTGGCTCAGTATAGGGGAACTCAGGGTCAGTTGCCTTGACTTGCGCAATGAGCTTGCCATTCTCAATCCGCCCACTAAAGAATCTATACATTGCTTGCCTCCTTGTATAAGATAATTTTATCGTTATGCAACGACGCCTTAACATCAATCACGCGCTGGTTGCTTGAGCCACGCCATGACAGTGTGGGGTCTTTGAGCTTAGCCTCATAGCGGCCATCCACCAGCACGTCAACATGGGTCAACAGGTCATAGCGCACGAGCCGCGTGGCGTCTGCTCTTGGGCCAAGCTGGGTCAACTCTTCCCATGTGAATCCTGTCCAGAGCCATACAGTTTTGCCGAGTCTGTGAACAGCATTGCAAAGGCTTTCAAGGTTTGCCATACCATTTATATTCTGCCACATGGGGTCTCCGCCGAGAATGCTCAAGCCGCTATTATATGGCTTAGCAATCTCAGAGATGATTGTTCTAAACGTGGCTTCTATATAGACCTTGCCAGTATTATAATTCTGCTGTGGCTTATTGAAACACTCAAGGCAATGGAATTTGCAACCAGAGACAAATAGCGACGTGCGGATACCGATGCCATTAGCAAGGTCTACTTTGATGATTCCCGCATAGTTCATTCGGTCATCACCTCGTCATGTTTGATGCGCATCTCAACCTCCTGCTGTTTGCCCTTGTTGAACGCTGTTGTGTAGTTGCCAGTTAAATCGCTTTCGCGGACTGTTCCTTGCTCCGTAGAGCTGCCGTGTCCAGTCTCTGCATTCAGATAAATTAAATCAAAATCATATACGTGTTTACGATACAGTTTAAGTCTCCAGCGAATCTTTTCGGGGTCAATACCATATAGCTCGCCAAGCCATCTTGCGCAATCTGCTTTAGACTTGAACTCATGACGCTCATTGTTCCCGATTGCCACGACGCCAACAGCTCTTTCGGCTCTTGCTTTAGCAAGATTCTCTGAACCAGTCGCCGAGATATTTGAATGGTCTCGGTTTTTCATTTGCTCGCTGATGGTTACATATCTCAAATTGCGCCAGTCGTTATTGTGTGAATTGCGGTCAATGTGGTCGACTTGCATGCCCTCGGGGCAATCTCCAAGCCAACATTCCGCCACGATGCGATGAATCATACACCTGACAATTTTGCTGTCTTTGCTTCTGCCACCAAGATGAACAAATGTGACGTAGTGGCCAGCTTCAGAGTGATGGTAATCCAGCTTGATTTTGAGCTGCTTCTTTGACTTGACATTGCGGAAGATTGTCCCATTCTCGTTGACTTCGTATAAGAATTTCAATGATTTAATTTTTCTAAACTCAAGGTTTGAATTATTCATCTCTTGATACCCCTTTAATAATTATTTGATTTCTGACCCTGTTAGAGTCCAATTAAAGGAACCTTGCAACGCGAAGTTGCAAATTTACGACAATTTAGGGGCTTACAACTGGTTCGTTAACCCCGTGACTCTTCTGAGCCGCTGGATATGCTTACTTCCGCACATGGGGCAAACATCGCCAATCTCCTCAGTATAGCCACAATCCATACAGAGGTCATTCGGCACGTTGATGGCAAAATACGGGATGTCCTTGTCCATAGCGTAGTTGACCAGAGCCTCAAGGCCGTCAATATTATGCTTGACGCTCGATTCAAGCTCAACATACGTGATGCAACCAGCAGAGCTATAGCCTGTGAGCTGGCTTTCAATGTCGATTTTCTCAATGGGGTTGACCTTGCGCCAAACAGGGATGTGGATGCTATTGGTGAAGAAATCCTTGTCAGAGACATTAGAAATTTCGCCGTAACGCGCCTTGAACTTCTGCATGGCCGTGTAACAAAGGTTTTCTGCGGGCGTATAGTATACGCCAAAATTTAGATGCTCCTGATCCTTGAACTCAGCACAGCGGTCTTTGAACAACTGCTCGATACGCTTGGCTAGCTCCATGCCTTTAGACGTGGTATGGTCGCAGCCAATCAAGATTTGCAATGTCTCAGCAAGGCCAAGCTGACCAATGGCAAGCGTACCATGCTTGAGCGCCGAGCGGATGCCCTCTTCAGGAATATAGCCAGCCATGGTGTGGTTTTCATACATGAACTTGGCGCTGTCTGGACTCTGTGAGCAAATCCAATTGAAGCGCTCAATGAGCATATCTTTAGCTTCATGGATTTTCTGGTCGAGCAGTTGCATGAATATCTCAACCACATCTGGCTGGTTGTCCTCAGTAAAGGTGTCAACCCTCTCCTCGGCCTCCATGGCCAGAGTCGGCATGATGATGGTCACAGGGCAGATGTTGCCGCGCCCATCCTTAAGCTGCCCAAAGCCGTTGATGTCCCAGCCATTAGCAGTACGGCAACCCATCGTGCTAAAATACGTCCGAGGGTCATTGCGGTCGTAGCCAGCATTACCAGACCAATCTACGTTGGCGTAGTTTGGGTACAGCCGCAGACTTGTAGACTTGAGTGCCAGCCTGAACAGGTCGTAGTTAGGTTCGCCTTCATGGCGATTCACGCCATCCATACACTGGAAAATACCGCAGGGGAAGATGCTGGTCTTGTGGAGTTTCCCCATGCCCTTAATAGAAACGTCCAGTAAAGCTTTAATGACCATGCGGCCTTCGGGCAATGTGCACGTACCATAGTTGATGGAACTGAACGGCAGCTGATTGCCAGAACGGCTCTGGAGAGTATTGAGGTTATGATACATACCTTCGACGGCCCGATAACATTCACGCTCCGTCATATCCATGGCGTATTGATATGCTCTCGGCATACTTGTGAAGAACTTGTCGTCGATGCTCCCGTTGATAGGCGGGATGCCTTTTACCATACTATTCTCGACATACTTACATCCATCGTTCCAATGTTTGGCGAACGACTTGCGCACATAAGGAACCATCGTCCAGTCAAGATGTGTTGCGCTAACACCACCAAATTGCTGGAGGCTCTGGAGCTGGAAAATGACCGCCACAAGCTGGAATGCCGTGTTGATGCTCTGAGCAGGGCGCACATCCGTCTGACGAGTATTGAAGCCGTTGGCTAACAGGTCATCAAACGGAATACTCAAACAGTTGCCGGTCACAATTCCTCCATCAAGCGTGAACGTATGGGTACTGGGTTCTTCCACACACCATGCCTCATAGTCGGAGTTTGACTGTTTAACGATATTCGTAACCGTCCAAGTGCTGTTTGCGCTATAAGACGTTGTAAACGTAACCTCATACAAGATTCTGTCTGCGGCATAGTTTGTGCTGTTCTTGATTTCGCGAATGTGGTGAATGTGATATCCACACAAAGCCGACAGGTCTTTAATCATGTTGAGCACACGAACATCAGAAGTCCACACAAGTTTGGTTGAGGTGGTCTTGCTACCGTCTGCCGCCATGTAACCAGCAAATACTTCCACCTTGTCGGCGAAAGACAAAAGACGCCACATCTCATGGTCAAGGAATTCTTGCTTATGAAACTCCGCTTGCTTAAAGCACAGAATATCGCTGGAATCTTTGATGTAGGACTTACGATACTGAGCAATCTCAAACGGCTTAAGGTACTTTGCCTTGTCTCCACAGATTCTTGCCTGAATGTTGTTGCCATGATCGCAACCATCGCCGATAACAAAGCCAAAGCAGAACATATCAGCTTCTCTTTTTGTCATGCCAAGAAACTCGTCTGCCTCACGTTCTTCAACATAGTTGAGCGCCGAGCCAATATCAAGTGGTACCAGCCTATCTCCAACCTGAAGATTATCCGTAACCGAACCATCGCACAAAACCCAGCGATGATTTCTTGTACAATTAAAACTCTTAACGAGATTGCCTCTACGCAGAGTTACACGATACATAGACTGTCGACCATAACAATGGACGGTTGCTTCATTCCAGTTGCCATCCTTCGTGAGAACTTTAACTTTATCGCCATCCCTGAAATCTGAAAATTTCTTAATGCCTTCAGTTGTGAGGAACTTTGTATCACGCTGGAAGCAATTGTGCATACCAACTGCATAGCTGTCAAGGTCATGGATGTAAATTTCATTGTTGATATGGTTCGCTTTAGCCATCGGCGAGACCAGATATTCCAGCGCATACTTTTTGTTAACAACACTGCTGGCCTCACCCACGCGCCCGCAAAAGCTGTGCTCATCAACATTTGCATTTTGGTTCTTGACATCTCGCGCCTCCAGCTTTTCGGCAATGGCGTCCATGAGCTGGGCATACTGGCTACGCGCCATCTGATGTAGATAGCGGTACTCAACGTAGGTCTTGGCTACGTCTTTCCATTTGCTTGCCATGAGCTTGCGAACAACGGCGTCCTGAATCTCCTCAACCGTCATGCCGTCCTTAGCGGCAATTTCATTGGCAATGCGATGCGCGCATTCCTGCATCTCACCAGTCACGCCGTCAGGATAAACCTCGACGAACGCCTTGGTGATTGCCTTGACAATCTTGTCTGAATCAAATTCGACCTTTCGGCCATCACGCTTTGTAACTTGCAACTGCTGATACCTCCTTGAACATATCATATGGCTTATCGCCGTAGATAACTATTGATGTTTTGTTGGTGTCAATATCGACGCTTGGGCCTACACTTGCCGCTGGTTCAACTCTTGGCCTTACGCAGACCTTAACTTCCATATCATATGGATAGTACAAGAGCTTCCAGATAAGCTCGGCTACTGTCATGGTGTTTCCTCCTTTCTGCCCTTTGACACATTAGATTATATCAAATAGATGTGTCGTTGTCAAGTGGCCGCCAACATTTCTTTTAATCCCGTATTTCGTTTCAACTGCTCAACCGTCTTGATGCCATCGGCGATGGTCCCCTCATCGCCAATCACGATTAGCTTCTCACGCGCACGAGTAACCGCCACGTACATAAGATTACGGCTAAGGAAGAACCCGTGGCTTGGGTCAATCAGTGCGATGACCACCTTGGCCGAACTGCCTTGACTCTTATGCACGCTGAGAGCATATGCTTGCTTGAGCCGCATGAGGCTACCAACATTGTGTTCACCATTGTCAAAATCCACCAGCACGATATCCTCGTCTCCGCGCACGGGTTGATATTTGCGCAGATAGCCAATATCGCCATTGGCAATGAAGTTGTCGACGCCAGCCGAGTAATCGTTCTTGATGTTGATAACCTTGTCGCCAATCTTGATAGTGCTGTTCTTGCGTACTGGCTCGTTGGGATTAACCATATCGCTGATGGCTACATTGATAGCGTCTGCTCCAACGTGCCGATTGAACGGGCATAACACCATGATGTCGTCAGGCGTATAGCCTTGAGCAAGCAACGCCTCATAATGCCGAACTACCTGTTGGATAGGTTCAGAATTGTTCTCCTGCTCAAATAAATAATCAGGAAAATCATCCGTCAAATGCTCGCAACTGCCTTGCCGCATATCAGTTGCTATGGTGACAATGCCGCTCGAATTATAACGGAAAATCTTGGTAAGTTGTGTACGCGGAACAACGCCGCCGTCGATGATATCCTGAACCACCGAGCCACATTGGATAGATGCAAGTTGGGCATTATCGGCAACGAATACAAGGCGCGGCTTATTGCCAACAGCATCAAGCAATGCCGACAGCAGATGAACCGATACCATGCTTGCCTCGTCGATGATAATATAGTCGGGCTTCCATGGGTCAGTCAAGAACATATGGATAGTCATGGCTTGACGGCCAGTATAGCCACGCAGCACCTTGGCGGCGATACCAGTAGGGGCGAGGAGCTGGTAGTTAAGCCCGCGGTCTTCAAGCTCGGCGATAATGGCCTTGGTCGTGAAGCTCTTACCTGAGCCAGCATAGCCATTGAGCATCGACACGTCACGGTTGATGGCAAGCTCTACAGCGCTGAACTGCTCGTCTGTAAGCCCCTCATGGTTGGCTCGATTAACAACATCGTCACGCTTTGCTTTGAGCCGCCGCTTGATATGCTCTGCGATGTTTTGCTCGGCTCTATGCGTACCACTCAGAGCCACCAGATGACGAGACGGGTCGTACCAGATGCGCAGGTCATCGCTAACAACTTTGACAATGCTGGGGATAACCTCTGGCGCAAGTTTATGAACATCACGGGCAAGTTCTGAATCGACCATGCGCGTATTGCCATGCTGTTCATTGGCTTTCAGCGCCTCATAGACGGCGTATGTGCATCGGTTATAATCGTCCAGCTTGCAATAGCGGCTTGTAGCAAGCTCATCAGCCTTAGCCCAACTCATGCCAGCTTGATCAATGAGAACACGATACGGGTTGGCGTGAATGGCTTCTTTGAACCACTTAACATCCTCTTTGTAGAGCTTGTGAAGCTTGGTCTGATTTGCTTTATAGGTGATGCCAAAAGAACGGTGGTCAATCATTGTGTTCGTCCTTTCTGGAGATGACCTTCCACCATTCACGGCGAACGAGGATGGCCATGTTGTATGCCGTAGCTTTGGGATTGGTGTAGAGATTATATTCCTCGCCAAGCCAGCCTTCCTCGAACATCATCGACCAAAGTATTGTGCCAAACGGCTTGAATTTAAGACGAACGCCATATCCATAAATTTGCGTAGTGCAATCCATCAAGTCTTCGGTGTGCTTACAAACCTCAGTCAGCCACTCGTTGTAGCTCATAAACAAAACCTCCTTATGATTTGATATCACAATCATACCAAACCATAAGGAGGATGTCAAGGGGCTATTCTGAAATTTTTTCTTTGTATCTTGGGCAATCTTTCTGGTTATCATCCAAAAAGTAGGGGCAATCAGGCGGTTCTTTCTCAGCCCAACATAAACACGCCTTGGACGTGATGGGCGTATTGGCGTCACGCCAACCAGTGATTCGCTCAAACCGATGCTCATATTCGCAACTCATAGAATCGTCCTCTCTTGATATAATTTATTCCAAACCTCAAACCCTTTGTCGCTGGGCGAGTCCTTGTATCCAAGGCGGTCTTGCTTATCCCAGATTATCGCCACTTGACAATATGGCTTGAAGAGATTGGCAATCTTCTTGACTTGTCGAACATATACGCCGAACTCACCACCTCTTGTCTCATGGTACTGCCGGTCAAGCGCTATGTTGATCCGCTGGATGCCAAGGTCGAGGAGCATATCGCGACGCAGCTTGTTGCAATTCCAACCAAATAAAGAAACGCAAGCCGCGCCATCGCCAAGCATGGACACCATCTGTAGCGTTGACTTAGGGGCTTCAAATATCGTGACCTCATGGGTTGCCTTGATGGCGGCTTGGTTCTCATATAGCCCATAACATACGCGGCCAGTTGGGAAACGATAATCTTGCGTCAAGGTTCTCAGCGGCTCGTATTTGCGTCCAGCATCAACAATGGCTCGGCGTGTATTACGAGCATGGATGCCCACAAGATTGCCATCAGGGTCATGCACAGGGATGGCGATTTGGGCATTACGCCCATACCAGCCTATGCTGAACTTGCGCATGGCCGCCTTGCTAATTCCGTCATCAAGCCATGATTTATGGGGGATGGGCTTGAACAGCCGTAGCACGCTTGGGTCATAGGTTGTCAGTGGCTCAGGTTCGGCTTCGGCATTTGGCAACCAACGGCGCAATTCTTTTTGCCACGGGTCAACATCATCTCTTGTGTCTACCTCAGCGGCGTGGATATCAAGCGTCTGGCAAATATATTCAACTGCTGGTAGGAAGTCCAGATGTTTGATAAATTGAACAAAACCAATCACGTCCCAGCTCTCACCATCTCTATGACAACGCAAATGGCCTCCAGCATCGTCATCATACCACCATAGCTTATAGCTATCAGAGCCATGGCATATGGACTTGAAGTGGATTTGATGAGCTGAGGCAAAATTGTAATCCGCTCCAAGCGAATCCATGAGGTCAATGATGTTGTCGGCGTTGATTTGTTGTTTGATGGATTGGATATCAATCATTGGCATATACCAGCTTTGTCCTTGTCATCTCGTATGGCTTGTTATCGCTATCAGTGCACCAGCAATCCGTCCATCTGCCTGTGTTCAAATCCAACCTACCCCAAACTTTGAGGTGCCGAATCTGATTGCCAAAGCGAACCTTGAACAAATGAATGATGCGGTTTGGCTCAATGGGCGCTTTACCGGCCTCAACCATCATAGCCACGATTTCTTTCTCTTGGCGACGTAACGGCATGATGATGCCGCCCACGTCCAGCTTATCTTGCATAGCGCGACTACCAGCCAAGCATCCGGCATCAAGAACCTCTTGGTTGTTGACGTTGGCGTTGGTCTGACAGAACGTCAGAATGGCCACGTTATTTTCAACCGCAATATCCTTGAGGTTGGAAACAATGTCTGACAGCACTTGGTCTGAGCGAGTTGCCACGCCGTTCTTCTTAGCGATATCGCTCGATACCGCGGACTGCTGGCTCACATAGTCAAAGACCACATAGCCAACATCATGCAACGTGGCATATTCCTTGATGCACGCCTTGAGCTTGTCGTTCGTAAAGCTTGGCATGGTTACAAGGTAGATGTTAGAATCGTGCAAGATTTCAATAGCCTTGTCTACGCGCTCTTCCTCGCCATCCTCGTATCGACCATTGAGGATATGATAGGTCTGAACCCCGCTAATAGAGCCGATGAGCTTAGGTGTAAGCTCCTCTTGGTCGTTTAGCTCGTACTGGATTACGAGACAACCTTTATGCTGGTAGCATGGGTTAGGCTGATAGCATCCAGCCTCATCACCCCATAGCTCAGGGCAAGCAACCAACGCCGCATTGTATAGCGCCACGCCTGTCTTGCCAGAACCACTAACCGCGCCGTGCATTGTCAACTGGCCACGTTGCCAACCTCTTGCCGCCGTGTTAAGGTATCGGCTGAAGGTAGTTGCGCCAAATGCTGGCTCATCCTTGAATCGTTCCTTGACCACTTCAAAGCCATCTCCCGCCTTCATTTCTTTTGTGCTCTTATCCTGATAGAATTGCTTGCGGATGCTGATAGCTAAACCGTCATAGTAGTCGAGAATATCTTGGATACTCCACTTAGCCATATCTCCTTCAAAGCGGCCAATGTCAAAGCCAGCCTTAGCATATTCTCTAAGCAATGTTGCCTTACGAACGCTCGACCAATATAGCTCAAAGTTGTCCGCGCTGGCCAACTGCTTGATGGTGTCGATGAAATCTGTCAGGCTGTTATCATCAAACACCCGCTTGACTTCAGCGTTATTCGCGCATAGTGTATAACAATCCATCGCGCTAATGCTCTGAGCGCCACGCTTGGCTAACGCCGTGATAGCCTGATATAGCCTAAGATGAAAAATCTGCGGCTCAAAATCCTGCTTGGCTAATGGGAATTTATCGCTCAGAGCAAGACTTGGCTTGATGAGCATAGCGCCTAAGCAAAGGCGAGCCACCTGTGAATCATATACGCTCATACAAACACCTCGGCCTCTCTCTGCCGCTTAACAACTACGGCGTCATTATCTTGTGGTTGCCAACTGGCTACCTGTTGCTTCATACGCTGCTGCCATTGCCAATATGCCTTTGCTTCATCATAGATATATGGCACGATACCAATGCCACGATACTGCATCTGTTTGACGTTGATGCTATACCATAGCGCATATCGTATACCGACATAGGTCATACCTTCAGCCGTCATCCGCTTGAGCTGCGAGCCAATCACAATGAAGTTGGCGTTGGGGTCAATGGATTTGATGTAATCAAGCAAGGCTTTGCGTTCAACCGCATCTGGACTTGTCGATTTTTTAGCCATTGGATTTGCCCTCGATGTATGCGCCCCACTGGTCAGCTATAGCCTTGGCAATGCCTTCAAATGTTTTAGACCGCTTTGTAGAGCCTTGTGCTACGCCACTATTGCCGCCTCCACCTCGACTGAATACGCCAGTATTAGACGGCACATATGGAGTGTAGGTTGTCAAGATGTTGGTGGGGATTAAATCGGGAACGTCGGTCGTCCATAGCAGCGTTTCCTTGGAGTATGGGTCGCCATATTCATATGGCTGAACAATTTGAGATGGCTTAGGCAATCCAACAACCTTGAGCGGGCGTGGATTCTCAATGGCGATATGGTCGCATTTTGCATTATAGAATCGCATGAAAAAATCCTTGGCTTCCATGGCTAATGCAAACCGGTCTTGGTCGATAACTCCAGCAGTTGGATACATCCATCTCGCACCCGCTTTGGACATATAAGTGCAAGGCGGGTGAGCAATCAGCAAATCCCACCGACCATCAATATGATGCTCGACGCCATTCATGGTTGTAAACGTACAGTCTCCATCAATCAACGGTAGCACATCCTGTTGGATATGCCATTCAGGATGACTGCCAGAACATGGCTCGATATCGCAACTGTACGCCTCCCAGCCGCGCTCTCTAAACGCCGTACATACACGCTGACTTTCTTCACAACAGACCAGTAATCGAAATTTTCTGTCCATGTCAACCCTCCATAATTTCAAGCTCAAGCAAAATTTTCTTCATCTGCTCATCGTCGATATATTCATCAAGTGGCTGGCAACTCAACATCTGCAATCCATATGGCACATTAACCACCATGCCATCCTGCTCGATATATCCCGCTGAATAGCCAAGCCGCAAGCGATATACTCGTCGCTCATAGCCCACTGGGGCATCCAAGCTAAATGCTCTTGGCCAATCGCCAACCACGTTGACCAGCTTATGACCGTCCACCCATTGACCATCAAGCTCTATGGTCATGTTATCAGGCGCTCGTGGCTCTATGCGGATGTACCGGGCGTTGAAGTAGATGCGCCCATGCCATTCGTTGATGTTGCCGCTTACCATCAACCGTGTTGGCTGGTCTGCTGGCGGTATGGCGTATATGTGGTCATGCTCGCCCTTAGTTACAATTCCCTCAATCTGCGGATGCAAATAAGGGATAGCCTTGCATATTGCCTGATATTGCTCGGCGTTCCACTTTCGGCTGATGGTCTGTTGCATGGTGATGACCTGACGGTTGACCTCAAGCGATAGGCGAACTTTGATATGGGTGCGATAGAATTGAATGGCGCACTCGCTCAAAGTGCCTACCGATAAGAATCTATTGACCATCAGCTCATCACCTCTTGTTGGATATTATAGCAAAGAGGCGAGCCTTTGTCAAGCCCGCCTCTCAATATTTTTTATCTCAGGCGAAAGGGTTCTCCGTATCCCAAGGTGCGGTAGCATCACCAAGGGCATCATTAGCGGGCGCACTGGCAAACGGGTCACTTGCGGCCTTCGTGTTGTCCTGATTTGCAAACGGGTCAGTAAAATCATCCTGCTTAGTCTGACTGGATACCTTGGTTGCGTCGAGCTTCTTCAGCTCTCTAACCTCAAAATCTCCCTTGCGAATCTTATCGGCGCTATGGAACATATCAGGCTTGCAACTCGTCTGAATCTTTCCGTTATTGCCTTGATACTCTTCCTCCCTAAAGGTCGCTCCAACAACCTTCTTAACAAACTGCTGCTCGTGCTCTTCATCCCACACAAAGCCCTTATTGCTGTTCTGAACAGCCGTTACAAACTGCTTGAAGAACGGCAGCGCCTTTTCGTTACTTGAGTCGTAAGACTTAGAGAAACGGCCACCCCACTTCTTCGTCTCGCGAGTATCGTTCTTGTACTTCTCGCCATAGAATCCTTTGTACTCGCCTTCGTCAATGTCAAAGTAAAAATCGAGACGATTTTTGTCGGGAACGTCTTCGCACTTTAAGATGCGGATAACATAACCTCCTACGGGCAACTTCTTGTAGTTACCGCTACCAGCTTCCTGAACCTTGCTTAAATCTACCTTTCTCATACTTTTTTGAATCCTTTCTGAAATTTATTGAAATCTATCGTTAGCCTTGATAGGCGAACTCACCAAAATATTTTTCTTCGGCTTCTTTGCGAGCTTCGTGAGCAAGCTCTGGCGTTTCAAATAACCCTAAATATTTTCGCTTCTTGTCAACTCGAATAAATGCCTCCCATTTACCACAATCTTTCTTAAACACGACACCTATATATCCAGACGTGTTATTGCTTGCCTTTTTACGATTCATGGCGTTATTGCTTTGAGTGCACACGCGCAAGTTACTCTTCCTGTTATCAAGCTCGTTATGATTGATATGGTCAACAACAAATCCGTCTTTGGCGTCCATTATTGGTCGATGCATAGATGTTGTTTTATTGTTAATCGTTGCTACGGCATATCCACGTGCGATACTCCATTGGTACATTGATATCTTAGGAACATCTTCGGTGTCAACTAACACAACAGAGCCATTCGTGAGATGGATTCTTGTTACGGCCCCATCTTCTTCGTATTTATTGGTTTTCTTATAACATCCGCAAGACTTTGTATCGCCTCGCCAAAGATTTGCACCTACGACATTACATCTGTTTCCACAATCGCACTGACACAACCACGTCGCATTCTTATGTTTATCATTGCCACTCCTACGTAATACGATCAACTTTCCAAAGCGTTTCTCAGTTAAATCTTTCAGAGCACTCATTTTACATTCTCCCTACTCAAGAAATTTTATTAGAGTGGGCAACGCGGAGTAAGCACGTTGCCCTAAATGAGAAAGTTTGCAACCTTATCTCAACCTCTATTATGGATTATATCACATCCGGATGCTTTTGTCAAGGACTTTTTTTACTCGGCGCAGTATTCTTCTTCAGTCCATAATATTCTCTGATGGTGTCATCGACCATCTTGAGGTCGTTGTCAATCTCAACTTCGTCGAACATCCCCATCGGCGACTTACACGGATTCATGCCATCAGACTGGGTGATAAAATAATGGCGGCGTTCATCTGCCTTGGCAAGCAGAACAATCGTGAATAACCCCTCAACCGTGAGCTGCTGGTCAAGCATCTTGCCGAGCGTCTTTGCCTTTACCTTGCCATTTTCATCGACGTCAACGTGCTGCATAACATAGACGATGGTGTCGGGCGACGTGTCCTCCTGAATGCATCTCAGCATTTCTTCATAGTTCTTAGCCATGGTGGTAAACTTGCCATATCCTGTCTCGTTCACCTTGTCAAAGCTCTCGAACGCCATGAGATACTGCGCGTCATCCACTACATAGCTCAACGTCTGGCCACTCGTAACAGCGCCACGAATCATGCCATAGGTTGCCTTATCGGCCTTCTTGAGCTTGTTAACATTTCTGAACGGCAGCGGCTTAGATGCCACATTCAGAATGCGAACATCATTCTCCGCAAAGTTTCGCATGGACGCCGACTTACCAGAGCCGGATTCACCAAGAATCAAAACAGCTACCCCAATTAAATTACCTCCCTATATTTCCATCTAAATCCATTAGATGTCTCTCGTTTCCCTTTGCAACATTCACAGATATGGTCTGATTTATAGCCAAGCGCAACAACTGCATCTTTGGCGCTTGGCCATTCTTTTATAAATTCGCCAGACAAACTCATCTGAACGACTGGCAATTTTATAGCGGGATTATTTTCTTTGAACCTTACACGCATTTCATCATAGAACCAGCGCGTGTTGTCGGCTCTTTTTCTATGCCCGTCGTTATAAGCTAAGTTATACTGTTGAGTACACCACTCAAGATTGTCCGCGCTATTATTTAATTTGTTTTCGTCTTTGTGGTTGACGACCGGTAATCCATCTGGATCGGGTAAGAATGCCTTGGCGACAAGTCGATGTACAAGCAATCTTGTACCAACTTTTTCTTTGAAAAGTTGAACAGTCGCATAGCCAGAACTCAAGACGTTCCACTTGAGTTGTTTCTTGTACCGAAACAAGCTACGCACATTACCAAGATTACTTACCTCGTATAAACCCTCATATCCAACAACATCTTTCCAGATTTCTTCCATCTTACATTCTCCTTACTCAAGAAATTTTTATTAGAGTGGACAACGCGGAGTAAGCACGTTGTCCTAAATGAGAAAGTTTGCAACCTTATCTCAACCTCTATTATAGATTATATCGCATCCAGATGCCGTTGTCAAGAACTTTTTTTTGAAAATTCTTGACTGCAATCCCCATATTCTTATATCCTCACTTTCTGCCTTTATTCAGCATTTGATATTATATCATAGAATTTTGCATTTGTCAAAACTTCGGCTCGCCATAGCTGCAAAAATCATCCGGCCATACGCCATTAGACTGATTCATGCACCACAAAACCCCTTCTGTATAGACATCTTCCAGCCTGTCGTTTCGGTTCAGCTTGCGAGAGCCTCGACAGTCTTTGCACCGCGTCACGACCACGGCGTAACCAGCCAATCGTCCTAATGCCATTTCACACTTGCTGCAAAGCACCATGTCATCTCTGGATTTGGCGAACCATTCGCCGCACGCTTTACACGCTGGCATCTCTCTCACCTCCGTCCATCTTCGCGCCGCAGTTGGGGCAGTACGGCACGCAATACTCTTTAGAGAATTTCCGGCATCGGGTGCACTGTTCCTCATAGTTTCCTGTTTCCAGATTGAACCGGCCCGTGCCCCACTTGGCATGTACCACCGGCGCAACGTCAGCGGCAGGGCGATTCTTGATAAACGATTTCATGGCATCCGTCGTAATAGTCTTGTCGCCAACCATAAACTTCTCGCGCCGTTCAATTTCTCTGAGCGCCGCTTCACGCTCAATGTATTCAGTCATTGCCACCATCCTCCTCACTCGTAGCCCTAAGCAATCCTTCAGCAAAAGCATGGTCTTCATCATAGCCGTCTTCAAGCCAATCAATTAAAGCATCCACATCGATTTTTCTTCCCATAGCATCAAACCTCCAAAACCTTAAACATTTTCACAACCGTCTCGACCTCGCCAGTCTTGACGAATTTGCCATCATCAAGTTTCTTGAATTTTGGCTTCTCATCCAGCACAACCTTGAGCACATCGCCAGTCTTGCAGCTATGGCTTGCTGCCCATCGCTTGTCAACCTTGTAACGTCGTTCAGCACCGTAGGCAAGGTTATATAGCCTAAGCCATATCGCACCATAACTTGTTGTCTCGATGGCAAGCACGAGATATTCATTGACGTCTCGGCGTGAGTCAGAACCATCAACATATCCAAGCATCTCGAATTGCCATCTGAGCTTGTCAACAATGGTCGTGCGCGGCATTTTCAACGACCGCAGAATACCCAAGATAAGCCCATGATTGTCAATGCCGCTCGCCGTCTTATCTGTGAGCTTGGCAGCGTTGGCCTTTAGGACGGCTATATCATAACCCATCTCAGCCCATTTGTCAAGCCTTAAATTCTTGCACTTGAAAAATTTATTAAAAATCTCTACGCCAAGCAACAGCGCCTTGGCTGGGCCAAATTCCTCAAAGTACCCAATCTTGATAAGGATGTCAAGCTGGCGGCTATCAGGCTTATTGGTCATAGACTGCATGGCGAACAGAAAATCAATAAAATTGCCAAATTGCTGGTCGCGCATGGTGTACAATTCTTCGGCTACTGCGGCGCTCATATACTTGATTGAGCCAAGACCTTTGTATATGGACTTGGTGTCAACGTCGCAGAAATAATCAGACTTGGAATGACGGAACTGCGGCGATTTAATTTTGATGCCCAGCTTATGGGCGTATGCTGTCAATGCCGCCGTCTTGCCGTCATCGCCCTGTTCAACGTTGAGGCATACGGTCAGGAATTGTACCGGATAATAATATCTAAGCCATCCTTCGGCATATCCCTCATAGCTATACGGCTGACTATGATTTAGGCTGAATAGATAGTTGCTGGCATCTTCAATGACCTGGATAAAATCGGCAATGGTCTTGTCGGACTCCTCTTGGCTCATTCCATACTGTTCCCTCATAGTCTTGGCAAAGCCAGCCTTGATTTGCGGGATATCCTTATCTGTGCCTGTTTTTTTGGCAAAATGACGACGCACAACATCGGCCTCGCCCATAGTATAGCCACAGTATTGGTGCAAAAAGCCGATAATCTGACACTGGAAAATCAAGAAGCCGAATGTATCAGACATGAAATTGTTGATTGCTTCATTGTCATAGGTTCTAATATCGCCGTTTGCCAATTCATCACGATATGATGCGCCAGCGGGGCGAATGGCACCATTACCCATAGACAGCAATGTGATATAGTCAATATCGGGCTGCACCTTGCGCAACTTGGCAATAGTATTATCTGACAGCAGCTGCTTGATATACCGCTGTGCCGAACTCGACTCCCACTGGAATATGGCCGTTGTATCATCTCTAATAGACTGCCACACAGCCACATCATTTACGTCTATATTATCCGGCGTCAATCTGTCTATGCCAATCATTTTGCAAGTCTCATTGATAATCTGTATGGTTATCAATTTCAGCAAATCGAGCTTAACGTAGTTCTGAAGGTCAACCTCTTTCATATTGATTTGGCTAATAGGCACCGTATCCGTAGATGTGGTGAATAGCCCCATGCGGTCATCAATGCTGTGCGGTGCTACTATCATGCCCGAAGGATGGTTGCCCACAGACACCACGCAGCCGTTTACTATATCGACATATTCGAACAACTCCGGATATTTAGCGCGGCATCCAGCCTCATCCTGTTCGACCACGTTGCATATTGCGCCGACTTCATCAAGCGACATACCTAATGCACGGCCAACATCTCGCACGGCACCCTTCAGGGCAATGGTGTTAAATGTGACAATATCGGCGCAGTACAGACCGTGCTTATTGAACACATAATCCTTAACCTCGTCAATTCTGTTTGGAGCGATGTCGCTATCAATGTCGCTCAGTGACACACGCTCCACATTCATGAAGCGGTCGAAATTAAGGCCGTGCTTGATGCTGTCCATCTCTGTGATGCCGAGCAGATAGGCAATCAGACTGCCCGTGCACGACCCTCGCCCATAACCGATTAGAATATCCTGTGTGCGACACCATGCCACAATATCCTCCATCAACAACATGAAATCAATAGCGCCATTATGGATATATGCCTTCATTTCATACTCAATGCGGTCAAGATACTGCTGGTAGTTGGGCAGCTTATCAACGCCGCGCCATTTAATGCCATCTGCAATCTTGGCTCTAAGCACCTGTTCGCTATCATCACCCCAAAGGTGCGGGTACTTGTAGGAATAGTCCAGCTCAAACGGCTCAACCATATCCGCCACCGTATTCGTCATCTCAATGGCGTCGAGATAAACTTGCATGGGCAAGGCGTTCTGGAGCTGACATAGCCGTACAAGCTCATCATAGCTCAACATCTCAAGATGAAATTCATCCTCGCCGTCAAAGTGGATGCTCTTGGCCTTTTGTAAAATCTTGCGACCTTCCACATGCTCGGCGTTGAGCGCATGGGTATCTGTACACATCAGCAGCCGCAATCCACTACGTTTGCTCAACGCCCAAAGCGCTTGATTATATCGTTTCTGCTCTGCGCTGATATGCGGCTGAACTTCAAGAAAGCAACGGTCGGGATGCTGGCATAGCCAATCAAAAAAATCTTGGCGAATAGGCTCAGGTGCTTTGTTAAGCACGCCGCCCAAACACGCCGTTGATACGATGATGTTGTCACTGGTGTTCTTGACATCCTCAATAGTGATGCGCGGCACATAGTAGAACGAATTGTCGTCTCGATTGAAAGATTTGCTCGACAACTTGTTCAGCTCAAGTACGCCGTCATAATTCTTGGCGATGAGCAAGCAATGGTAGTTGTCTCGAATCTTTTCGTCGAGCGTGTTGGTCAAGTAAAATTCTTCGGCTGCAATGAACCTTATACCAGCGGCTTCCATTGCCAATTTCTTTTTGACCCAGCCCATAACTGAGCCATGCTCGGATATCGCCATAGCTGTCATGCCCAACTCTTTAGCCCTGTCAACATATTGCTGATATGTCGTTACAGAGTCGATGTTAGTCACGGCGTTTGATAACATGGTGTGACAATGTAAAATGGTATAATTAGACATAGGTAAGCCCTCTCTCTCTAAAATCTTTTCTCATGGGTCTATCACCGCGCAACCAAGACATCATAGTACAAGCCTTTACGTTATACGCTGCCGCACAGTCCGTTACACAGTCATATAAAACTCCGTCACACATGACCTTCTTTGAACGAGATATTCTCCCACCCTTACCTTTGAGTTTAATAGAAATTTTCCTTCTCGTCTCTTCAGATTGAGTTTTACCGTACATTGGATTGTTTTCGCCAACCATATTCTTAGATGCCGCATTGCGCTCTCTCGCAACAGGACTGGAACTATTCTCTGCCAGCGTTCCCCATTCAAGATTGTCAACTCTGTTGTTGCATACGCCATCATATTTCAGATTCTTTTCATCCTTGTGCACAACAACCAAGGAGGAGCCGTCATTTGGTAAGAATGCTTTTGCGACCAATGAATGAACTTTATAGCTTTTCTCAATACCATTTTTACTTAAAGCAACCATCCAATATCTACCACTGGAATCAATTTGCTGAGTCAACTTTTTACCCCTTAGATAACATAAAGCACCATCAGTTTTCCTTGTTACAACTCTATCAACGCTGCGCACCAATCCGAAATTGCTAACTTCATACAAACCTTCATACCCGATTACATCTTTCCAAATTTCTTCCATAACAAGACAAACCTCCTCTTACATCATATCTACATGATACCACACAAGAGGAGATTTGTCAAGTATTAAATTTTAGCAAAACCGCTTACGATATTCCTTGATGCCGTCAACCAGCGCTTTAATATCATCTGCTGTCGTCTCTGGCCCAAACGACACCCTGATAATCTCAGCCGCTTCATCATCTGTCAGGCCATATGCCCGCAACACGCGATGGTCATGCGCCGCAGAGCAAGCCGAGCCACCTACGCCAATGTAGACGTTGCGCGAAGCAAGGAACTGCTGTAGAGCATCGGCATTGATGCCATTGAGGCGAATGGCGTTGATAGACCCCGCAAACATTTGACACCCAATCACATCGTGGTGCTCAATACAAGCCTCGTCAAGAAGATTGTTCATCTGCACATACAGGTCAATACCATGCCCATCTACTCGGTCGCCATTTTCACACGCCCACTCAACAGCATCGGCCAATGCCAGCACGCTCGCCACGCTTAAGCTGCCATGATGTAAACCCCATTGGTTACGGATATCCTTAGCCGCTCCAAGCCATTCACAAAGCTCGTCGTTGATCCACATGAACGAAAGGTCGGGACATCCAATCTTGTGTCCCGACATGAACAGCGCATCGGCAATATTGTCAATGTCTCGTGGCAGCTTGGCTTTACCAAATCCTGCCGTAGCATCTACAACCAGACGGCAATCTTCGTCTAACTCTGCCCGAATTTTCTTCAGGTCGAAAATTTCTCCCGTAATATGATTGACCCATTGATGAATGTAAAAATCCGCGCCGATAATTTCATTTGGTTTGGCCGTTGCTCCTATCAGACAAGCATCGTGTTCATATGGGCTATGCGACCATGCCAATCTGCTGCCGCCTACCGTATTGACCAACCATTCAATCGCCTCCGTTGCGCATCTAAAATACAACACGTGGCCACTATTAACACCGATAGCCGCCTTGATGCGCTCTTCGCAACCCATTAGTAACCCGCGCTCTTTATAAGCATATGCCGCATTGGGATTGCAATGTAGGCCATCATACTTGCTTACTGTGAATCGAATCTCAGGGCTTGTGCTTGCCCAATCTAAGAATGTCATGGCTTAATCCTCCTCGTCATGCAACCAACTCCAGAACGCGCTCATCGCACAGCATCCGGAAACGAACCAGCTCACAGCCGTTCGCCAATCAGGTCGCCAGCTAAGGCTATACACGCCACATCCAGCGTTGAGCACAGCCAGAATCGACATCCAGATTACCCATTTCCATTTACTCTTCATAACTTTACCTCCTTCAATTCTTTACGCAATCTCTGGACTTTACGCCGCCAATTGCGATTTGATTTTTCAAGCTGATGGATGCGCCGGATAGCTGCTTCCATAACATCTTGCGCATTTAGATATTGCTGCTGGTATAAATTGCAATCCGTACACGTCAACCCAAAGCAAACATCGTCCAGAACACATTGATAGCAATTTAGCGCTTTCTCAAGGTCGTTCATAAAATCAATCCCCCTATCTGGTTGATACTTGGATTGTACCATAAAACAGGAGGATTGTCAAGCATTATTTTATAAGAAGCGGTCAATGATTGTACATAATTTTCCTCTGTAGCTCTCAGGTAAATGACAAACCTTGACAAAGTCATATGCGCCAAGATACTGAATCAGACGCTCAAAACATGACCGGTCAGCAGGGATATCAATCTGCGCCGAACATCCAATAAGGATAACCTTACAAGCATCATCGCATCGGCTGATGACCTTTTTGATTTCAGGTACAGTGAAGTTCTGGCACTCATCAATGATGACGACTTTATGATTAAAGTTTACGCCACGAAGAAACGTCGACGGGCGAGCATCAATCCATGCCGTGCCCATCTTGATTGTATCCACAGAGCTGATGGCACGAACGGGGTCCTCGTTGAGCTTGATAAGAGCATCGTCCAAAGGTTCTCTGTAATCTAAAATTTTTTCTTCAGTTGTTCCCGGCCTATACCCTAATGCCTGTTCTTGGTTCGCGCTGAACACGTAAACCACGCCGTCATAGCCATGATACGCCTGAAGCATCCTCGCACACGCCGTAGCAATCAATGTCTTGCCGCTACCAGCAACAGCATTGGCAATGACCACCTGTTTATCTTCCGACATGATAGCATCACGGAAAATCTTCTGGCCCTCATTGAGCGTCAGCCCAAAGAACATATCCTCGGGCGGTGCACCAAACTCGTTTACGTCATTCACAATCTTCTTCTTGCTTGCCATTCTTGCTTCTCCTATCTGATTCAAATGCAATCCACAACGGGCAATCTCTACGGCTCGTATAGTATCGCGTCACGGCATCCTTGATATGCTGGTGGCCGCCTTGCCCACAGCATCGCTCGTCGCATTGCCGCTGGTACTGGCATCGTGTGCATACAATATTCCAGAGCTGCTTACCGCTTGTCACACCAGTCATCGTCGTTGCCCTCCGTATAGCCAAGGTCAAAACCGATGGCTTGAGTATTCTGCTGGCTGGCTGGCTGGATAACCTCAACAGCCGCATTGCTTTCGGCTTGAGCTTCATTCAAATCCATCTGCCATTTTGCCACCAGACGATTGCAAGCCGACTGCAATACACAACTAATGCTGTCCAAACACGGCATGGCGATGGTATAGAACAGGACGCCACCAGCAAATAAATATACTGGGATAAGCGAATCTTTATACTTCATGCTTGACCTCCTCTGGGCGGCGTTCTTTTACTCTCGTCGCAATGTCCAGCTTATCCTTGAGGAATTTCTTGATTTTCTTGGCGCTGGTCATGTCTTTGGTCTGCTCAACGGCAATCTCCCATGCCGCCTGATGACCTGCCATAAGCCCAAGCATGAACTGCTGCTTGCAAATCGTCCCGATTTTCTCTCGAATGGATTCTTCAAATTTCTTATCTTTTTCGTCCATTTTAGCCTCCTAAATCACAAATTGGGCAATATTTCTCACAATATGGCTCGTATGCGTCAACCTCTGAATGATATTCTCTGCCGCGCATAGTGTACAATTTCGAGCCGCAATAAATACATCGGTCGTGCGCAACAAGCCATTCTCTGCAAGCATCCGTCAGCTCGCGGGTCTCATTAAGGATTGCTTCAAGCGATTCAGCGACATCATCCTCTTGATAACAACATTCGCGTTCGACCTCATTGATGATGCTCTCTGGATAATCTTGCATATAGACCTCCTTTACAATTTTTGATTTTATTCAAACGGCATTGAGCCATTCAAAACGATTTTCTTCTCAATGGCTTCTCGATAGCGTCCTCAACGCTCCAGCCTTTTTGGATTCTCCTACGCAACGTTATGGGATTCATGCCAATTTCTTCGGCCCACTGCGCCGCCGTTTTTGTCTCACCTTTATACGTCAAATACACGTTGGTTCTCTTATTATTACTTTGCTCTTTCTGCGTCACCCATCGACAGTTCGACGGTTCATAGTTACCGTTCACATCAATGCGGTCAATCGTCAAACTATCATCATATCCATTTGCTTTTGCCCACTCGGCAAACGCTTCATACGATTCATTCCATTCATCGCATAGCCTAATGCCCCTGCCACCGTAATCTGGCCAATGTTGGTCTGTTGGATTGTTGCACCGCACCTTCATGCCGCGCCACTCTTTATACAAACGCGTATTACTTTCGCCATGCGTCACTCTAAGTTTGCCCGTCCTACGGCCAAGCTCAGCACTAACATCAGAGTGGTAGCATCCACACGATTTCGTAACGCCCTTTCTAATATGAAATCCAAGCGCAATAATTTCGTTGCCGCATTCACAATGGCATAACCACTGTTGTCTCTTGTGGCCGTCATTGCCAATGTATGGTTCAGCCAAGCTCAACGCGGTAAGGCGACTCTCTGGCACACCATGTTCTTTCATAACCCAACCCGTCATATCGACGAATCCATGGTTCTTACGCCGTCTAACCAAACGGTAGCATCCACAACTCTTGCTTTGACCACCTCTCAAAAGCGTTCCTTCAACTGTTTTGATAGTGTGCTTATCACAAGAACATTCGCATTCCCACATAGCCTTGCCACTCTTATTAAGGCCAACGAAACGTTTAACTGTCCATCTACTATCAGGAACGCCGTGCTCGTTCATTTTCCATCCGGTCATATCGGTAAAATTATAATTCATTATGTCCTCCTAAAACGATACAGACACACCCGCAGCTCTTAACGTCTGCGCATTGCGCTTTGCATAAATGAGCGTGGTCTGAATGTTATTGTGCCCAAGCAATTTCGACACAACATCAATCGGCTGACCCTCATTCAAAAGAATCGTGGCAAAGCTATGGCGGAACGTATGAGCGCTAACAGCATCCGCGTTCTTGACGCCAGCCTTACGAGCCAAAGCCTTGAGCGTTTTGTCGAAATTGTTAGCATCGACTTTGCCGCCTTGAGAGCTGGCAAACAGAAACTCGCTGCCAGCCTTGCGTTCAGTACGGATGTAGAGGTTGATAGCCTCGACCGCCTGATGATTCAAATAAACCACGCGCTGCTTGTCACCCTTACCTGTGATAACGAGCTGGTTATCAACACGATCACGGTACTGCTTATAGCCAAGCCCCGTCAGCTCGCTCACACGCATACCAGTCGCGCCAAGCGTATACAGCATGGCCTTCTGCCGGTTGCTCTTGCAAGCGTTGAGCATCTTGCAAATGTCCTCGCGGCTCATAGCCAGCTTTTCCTTGTTGTGGACCTTGACGCTCTTTAGGTTCGCCGCAGGATTGGTGCTGATGGCATCTACATCATGCAGGAACTTGAAGTACCCGCTGACCGCCACGATTTTGCGATTGACGCTTGCAGACGCCATACTGCTGATGCTCGCCTTCCAGTTTAGGAGGTCGGCATAGCTGATGTTCTCCTCCAGCTTGCCAATATAGTCAAGCATCTGCTCAACATCCTTGACATACGCCTTGATGGTGTTGCTACTCTTCTGCTCGCCAACCAGATAATCAACATAAGCCTTATTCATTGTTTATTCCTCCTTTTGTTTTCTGATGCTATGATAGCATATGTCGAGCTATTTGTCAAGCATAAATTTCAAGGAAAATGCGGCAACAGCTCCATGGTTTTCCCCGAACCACAGAGCTGCTTAACCGCATCGACTTTATAGGAGGTTTACTATGAAGGCCCGCTTACTGGCCTGTGGTGCTATCAGGTTGACTCGAACAACCGGCCTGCGCTTTATAAGAACGCTGCTCTATCCAGTTGAGCTATGATAGCAAATTGCCTCCCTCAGAACTATAACGGTGAACTACCTACACCGTTAATACAAGCTCGGTATATGGAGAGGCGAGCTTTGATTGCTTGCCACACTTCGCAGTGGCTGCGGCATCTTTCTTGTTATTTGAGAATCTTTTTAGAAATCCACTAAAACAAAACTGGCTTTTAGAACGTTGTTTAGATTAAACCATAAACCTTTAACCAAGATTTATTTCTTGTTTTTAAGGATGGATTGTACATTCTCGCTCTTATAAATCTTGCGACAATATCCTCGTCGTATTCTCTCATCATTTTGTTGATGACGTTTGTGCCAAGACATAAAATCTTTGCCCAATCTCTTCCCGTATGACCAACGCCGTTTACGTAGATAACTCTTGTCGTAGATTTATATTTGGAATTAGCTTTGACTGTTATCCATCTACAATTATCTGGACAATAGCCAAGAGATTCATCAATCCTGTCTATTGTTAAATCATCACTATATCCATTTTGTAACGCCCAGTCCTCAAACGAAGCTGGATTTGACAGCCATTCATCACATACGACAATTCCTTTGCCGCCATACCAACGGTAAGATTTGTTGCTTGGGTCATAGCATCTACTTTTAATGTTAGAAAATATTCTTCTAAGCCTTTGAGACTTCCAAGAATACTTTGGTACAAACTTACCTCCAAGACATATGTGTGTACAAGTCTTAGCTTTCGATATTTGAGAAAGCCTCATATTAGACTCCCACCCGCACACAGAGCATTTTACATGACATAACTCATGACCGTCTTTGTCCCTATGGTCGCATTTATATAAAACATCATATATGCCAACCCTTTTACCGATAGCATTATCACAACGCTTACTCATTATAATACCTCTCCTTAGATATATTTATTTTATAAACATAGCCCAACGAAGGAGCGCTGTTATCTCAACCAAGAGCGACTTGATTGTTCCCTATGTTTATCTGGCGGCCGATGACGGTACCGCCCCGCCTCTTAATGGTTCAAAGCCATCCGGACTTCTTTTATCCTAATCGGCTATATTTGATGGCTTTTCGTACCACCATTGATAGGCACGCAGGTCTAAACGCCAGCCTCTTTAACTTTCCGCTGGAATAACATGTTATGAAGATTTTTAAGACTTTACTGTCCGCAAGATGGTGGAGTCGAACCACCGCTGCCTCCTCGTCAGGTGTAGCCTTGCGCTACCAGTTAATCGGAATCGAACCAAACTGCGCCAACCGCATCTTGCATATCCCAACGGGCAGTTTCAAGTGATGCCCAGCACCATGCAAATTTGAAAGGAGAGCCACAACATGAACACTTGCCGTATTTTACGGCTTGGTCGGAGAGGCAGGACTCAAACCTGCAACCTCAGCATCCCAAATGCTGCCGTCTATCATTGGCTTACTCCCCGATTTTGGCTGGATTATTTATCCTCTCACCAGCCATTCGAGTTGAAGAACATTACCTCTCGCTTTGTCCTTACCACACCCAACGTCAGGACTCTTGCCTCCTGACATCGTGTATTGTATCATAGCCTTGATTCTATGTCAATACCTTTTTCAAAATTTTCTAAGATATTTTTCACACACAACTTATCAGAAAATTCAGCTCAAATTCGCAAGAAAATTTTAGCCATCAAATTACACCCAATACAACATAGCGTTGCAAATTGCAATCGAAATCCTGATTATTTATCTGGATTCACGAGCGGCTTTGAGTCGTGCCGCTGCTTCTGCTCGCTGTTCAGGTGTAAGTTCGCGCTTAATAGGCGGCTTAGGCGGCTTGAACCACGATGCTGGACAATGTACCATCAGCCCGTCTTCATCCTTACAAATAATCTTGACCTCATCAGGCCGCTCATTGGCAAGCTGCACCATACGCGTAATCCATTTGCTATCAGAGCTATACCATGACAGCGTTGATTCGCCCTTGATAAATTCGACACAAGTTTCTTGCATCTTGCTCCTCCTTATTCCTGCGGCACAACATAAACCGTTGCCGTTCTTACACCAAGATTGATTGCCTCATCATGGCTCGAAACGCAAAGGTCGATATGTCTGCCGCCAACACCTGAACCAGTATCGTCCGCGCGATAGTATTCAATCACACCATCGCCATAATCCACCAGCACATCGAAGCCAAGCGGAATCACAGATGGGTCAACAGCAACCGTGACGTATGGCGTGGCTTTGCGACCCGACGCCGTGATGCCATATGCCGGATGGTCAGGCGACTTACCACAACATTTCTTACACGTGCAGTAATGCGTCACGGTCACATTGTCAATCTTGGTCGCCTGAGCCAACAGCGCATCCTCGATGCTCTGAGCCTCCTGAGCCTCGATTGCCTCCAGTTGCTCATCCGTGATGTACGCATACTCAATTGTCGGGATGTCATACTCTGGCTTCCAGATCGGCTCCGGCATGGACGTTACGCGGTCAGCCGATACGTCGTGCAACTCAGGCTTGAGCATATACGCACGGCAACCAATGCCGATACTTGCAACAGTCAAGACGCCAATCGCTCCAACCATGATTCTTTCGCCTCTCACCATCACACACCCCACTTTGCCGTATTGGTAAATTGAAGCTGACGGCGAGCCGCAAGATAATCTGTAGCTCTTGCCTTGGATTCGCGAACGATGTTGGCATTGGATTCATATGCTTTACGCCATTCGCTATATCGCTCGCATGAGCCATGGCAACCCACACAACGGTCTGCGCATTTGAAACAGGGGTTCTTGTTCATTATGGATTCTCCTTAGTTGTATTTCACAGCTTCTTCACGAGTGATAAAATGATGAATTCCAGTCGAGCACTCATTCCATCTATCTTCGTCGAAATCATTTACTCGAACAATTTCGCCAACACGATAGATGAAATTAGAATCTCTATCACTTGCAACCGATTCAAGATGTTCCATTCCGTCAATAGATTGGATGTCAAGAACCAATGCTTCGCTTGCCCTACATTTTCGAGATACTGCAGAAGAACGCTTTGCTGATTCCGTAATTTTAAGTTTGACAATCTTGCCATGAGCCTTTTTCCATGCGATATACTCTCCTTCTTCTGGACACTGAAGCGGATAAAATGCCGTATAAATCGACCATGTAACGTTATCGAGGTTTTTTGCACCACGCAGGTTTGCACCACGCAGGCTTGCACCACGCAGGTCTGCATCACGCAGGTCTGCACCACGCAGGTCTGCACAACACAGGTCTGCACCCCACAGGTCTGCACAACACAAGTCTGCACCCCACAGGTCTGCATCACGCAGGTTTACGCCACGCAGGTCTGCACCACACAGGTCTGCATCACGCAGGCTTGCACCACGCAGGTCTGCATCACGCAGGCTTGCA
>ERZ808292.14-NODE-14-length-75925-cov-15.502280_pt1 | contig 75925 bp, 82 predicted proteins | sample MGYA00521275_ERZ808292 | MGnify/ENA primary metagenome ERZ808292 (study PRJEB31516, sample SAMN03275613) | gut metagenome | biome: mammalia-associated habitat; material: feces | host: Papio cynocephalus | place: Kenya | collected 2012-07-26 ... | reverse complement strand
AAAAATTATGACAAAAGAAGAACTTGAAAAACAGAATGCAGAGGCAGCTCTAGAGAATGCTGCTCCTGCTGAGTCTGCCGAGGCTGCTCCTCCTGTAGACGAGCGACCTAATCGCACGGCGTTCTCCAAGCGTTTCTCCAAGCGACACAAGGACATCGACTTTGAGGATAAGGAAGCACGCTATGCGGCTATGAACGATGATGCCGACGCACTCGGCAAGTACGAGGAGAGCGGACAGGCGTTGTCAAAGATGCTCGACAACAACAAGTGGCTCGCTGCCATGGTGCTCGACTCTACCCGAAAAGGTATGCACCCATTCGAGTGGATGGCTTCACAGGGCATCGACATCAAGGCTGCTCTCGAAGACGAGGAACTGGGCAAGAAGGTTGCCGACCAGATTACCGAGTATCAGGAGAAGGTTGCCGAGCAAGAGAAACATGGCGAACAGCTGATGAAGAACTTGCAGAAATCACGTGAGGCTCTCGACAAGTTAGGTCTCTCCGAGGATGAGGCTAACGACCTCTACGGAAAAGTATGGGGTGTTATCGCCGATGCAGAGGAAGGCAATATCTCCTCCGATACATGGAAGCTTTTCCAGCAAGCCTACAACTATGATTCCGACATCGCTTCCGCACGTGACGAGGCAGCCATGCAAGCCCGCAACGAGAAGATTCAGAACAAGGTTCGCTCCTCCGAGTCTGAGGGTATTCCACCAACACTCTCTAGTGCAGGTGGCGGCAACAAGCCAGCCAGCAAGAGAAAGCGAGAAAGTTTCTGGGACGACATTCGCAGTTAATCAAATCCATAATACAAAATAAATATATACAAAAATGAAGAAAGTAATTAATTATTTTTCTAACCATCAGTTCGTCTTCAAGATGATTCTGATGCTTCTTGCCATTGTCACAGGCGGTGGCGCAATGGCTATGGCAGACCTTACCGAAACTCAGATTGGCGACGAGGGCGTAGATCCTGCCAGCAAAGCTACGGTAGCCGAGAAAGAGCCAGTAGATAAAAATACAAGCGACCGACTTAGCCCTGGCGGCAAGAAGGACGGTCAAGACCTTACTGGTTCACAGGCATCTTCCACGCAGCTCCGAGAGGGTGGTTTGCTCGATAAGGAGTGGGATAGCGAGATTGTCAAGTTCTATCCTTTCAAGACTCCTTTGCTCTCCATCGTTCGCCGCATGGCTAAGACCGTGCAGATTAAGAACTGGAATATTTCCCATCAGCGAGTCGGCGGTGAGACCCTTGACGGTCAGACTACAGCCAAGATTGAAGCAGGTGATACCATCGAAATCACTTCTGCAAACTTCTCTGGTTCCATCCGTCCTTTCTACAAGGGTACAACGGTGTTCGCTTCTGGTGTAGCAGGTTATGCTGAGGGCTCGCAGGAAAAGCGTGAGGGTACTTTGATGCTCTACGTTATCGAGGCTAATGGTAAGAAGGCTGTCATGCAGGCTGTCAATGGTAAGCCAAAGACCGCAGGTGATTCTCGCATCAACCTCGACAACATGCAGTGTCCAGAGATTCCTATCGGTACAACGTTCCTTGCAGGTGCATCCGCAGCCTCAGAGTCTCAGCTTACCATCACCCCAGAGAACTTCCAGCCACGTGAGAAGGAGGTTTATGTTCAGAAGAAGCTTTTGAACATCGTCTTCACCGATGACTACGAGAAGGTTAAGAAGGAACAGCCTATCACGGTTGCCGACCTTAAGACCGATGCCATCATCAAGTACAACCTCCGTGCAGAACGCACATACCTCTTGGGCTGCAAGTCTCGCTTCAAGGCTGAGACTGGTGACGGTCAGATTGAGGACGTGTTCACCTCGGAGGGTATCATCAATCAGCTTACCAATACCTATGGCATTGGCGATGAGTATACCTTGGGCGACATGATCGCTATCTCCAAGCTCCAGTTCACAGAGTTCTCCGAGAACGACCGCTGCTTTGCTTTCTGTGGCAAGAATGCCATCGAGCGTTTGGAGAATATCAAGTTGGAGGGCTCTCACCAGAACGACTTCATCAATCACAACGAGTTCGACCTTTCCTTCAAGCGATTCAAGGACACCTTCGGTTCCATTGATTTCGTTTGGACCCAGACCCTCGACCTCATGGGTATGTCCGACTTCATGGTAATCTTCGACCCTAAGGCTTCACGTCGTTACGTCAAGATTGGCAAGAAGGAGCAGACCAATGATATGTCCAAGGGTGGCGGCGAGGTTCGTGACGCTAAGCGTTGGATTCACCAGGAGGCTGATTCTGTTGCACTTCGTGGTTACAACTCCATCTTGGTTGGTCCAGCCAAGAAGATTGCGCAGATTGCCACAGAGTCACTCGGTGCCATCATGTCTGCAAAGACGTTGCCTGAGACTCCATCCAAGGGCATGAAGGTTGCCCTCACACAGGATTACACCGTGAAGGGTTCTAATTCTCCTACGGATGATAAGACTTACGAGAAGGGTACCGTATACTATTACACTGGTTCCGCTTGGGTAATCTACACTGGTCAGGACACCGCTCAGTAATACGAAGGCTTCTTTTCATACAATATATAATCACACGGGGGCAGGTGCAATAAGCCCTGTCCCCATTTTACAAAACAGAGATATGATCAAGACATACAACGCAAGAGTACAGAACAACAATATCAGTTACTTGCTAGAGGGTAAGCAGGGTAATCAGATGCGTTATAATTTCACCAATGGTAACGTCATCACCAACAAATACCCTTCCATCACGCTTCGCAACCGTTATGCGCAAGAACTTTTGGAGTCCAGCTTGCTCTTCGCCAACAACACGGTAGTATTGGAGCGCACGGAAGAGGAGTACCCCGGTGAGCTCGATGCTTTGAAGAAGGAAAATAATGAAACTCCTACTGAAAAGCAGCCAAAGACCGAGGAGGTCAAGGGCATTCGCACCACCGACGAGGTTATCGCCTACGTGAACGAGCGGTTTGACAAGGATTGCAAGACCCTCGCCACCGCAATGAAGCATGCATCAAAGGCAGGTCTCATCTTCCCAGACTTCAACGAGTAATCTATATAAAAGGTGTAACGAAAATGACAGTATCGGAAATTATCAAGCAGGTACGTTGGTGCATAGACGAGGAATCCAACAATACATCGGACATCACCGATGAAAAGGACGACATCTATATGGACAACATCATCCGTGCCAAGATAAACGATGCCCTCCACTGGCTCGCCATCACCGCAGCCTCCTCTTCCGTTTTGTCCGACTCCAAGCTGATAGGCACCACCACTTCCACCATCAAGGTGACCGATTACGATGCCACACGCAACATAGGAGTCATCACGATGGACGAGAACACCGAGGTAATCAATATCTCACGTGTCCGTGGCGATAGTTGGTATAAGGCAGTCGCTCCTGTAGAGGACACCGAGGATGAAGCCTTGATGATGTTCGATAACACGTCCATGGGAACGGTAGACCGCCCTCAAGCGGCTATCATGCGAGAGACACCCATCAGAATTCTCTTGCAGCCCAAGACCACAGAAGCTGTCATTTCCTATGTTGGTTTGCCCAAGAACGTCAACACAGATTCAGCTACCGAGGTGTCAGTCCCCGACAAGCTAAAGAATGCTTTCGTCTACTACATCGCCTTCCTGCTCCTCTCTGCCTACGACGACACAAAGGCTAGCCAGATGTACACCATCGCCCTGCAACAGCTTGGCGTTAATCAATCCTCAAAGTAAAGACGATATGGAGAATATTCAAGCCACATACGATGCCAACGAGCTAGCTTGGGTTACGCCCATCCTCACCCTCCATAGAGACATCTTCCTAAAGATAGACCTCAAAGAGAAGGGCAAGGTGGTTATTCGCCAGTCTGACGACAAGGGCAATTTCCCTCGCATACCAATCCGCCGTCACAAGGACACCCAGTCCTTCGAGTTCCGTATCTCGGTCATCCCCGATACCGTCCAAATCCAAATATTCACTTCTACAGAACCAAAAGAAATTAAATATGCCTACATTTAGAGAAGATTTAAAATTAGGAACAAAAGTTCCCTTAATCAAAAAAAAAGAAATATCTGACTTCGTGGTCGGCGAAGGTGATATTATAGACGGTTCTGTAACTGCTGATAAGATTGCCAACAACACTATTACAAAAGAAAAGCTCACATCCGACATTAGAGAAACATTAGATTCTGTTGATTCAAAGTTCAACAAGAGCAATGTTGTACAAGAAACAGGCTATTCAGAGGAGGATGTAATGAGCCAAAAGGCTGTTACAGAAGAGCTAGACAGTATCCATGATACTACAGACAACATAATTTCTGTACTGGTAAAGAATGGTTTTATCGTTGATATTAACTCCTCTAGAGGTTGGACTTTCAAGTTGTCAAACATTACCCAGACAAGAGCTGATGGAACTTATGCTGCATTCACAACATTGTCAGTTGGAGCCAAATGGTATGTGAACAATGTAACAGATAAAATCACTAATATCAAATGGACTCGTGATAGTGGCAACAAAGAGGCAGATGAGTTATGGAATAAGGCTCATGAGAATAGTAAGCTTTCCATACCAATATCTTTTGAGGACCTTGGAGAGGAATGCTATCAAATAGGTCATGTTAACTTTACTTGTGAAGCTGAATATGACGCAAATGGTGAATGGCAGAAGACTCAGAAAACTGTAACTTTTTAAGCTTAGTAGATATGGCAAACAATATATTAGCACAAACAGACTTACGTCAGATAGACATTCAGCCGATTGGTTATCATCAGTGTTGTAACATGATAGTGAGAACCAACACGGTGAATCGTCAAACTTATGACGCAGTCACAAATCTCTTCACGCCAGACTATAGCAAGTCTAACTTGGTGGTGTTCCCAGAATGCCAGCTCATAGACCCTGATAGCCCGGTGTCTTCTATCATGGTGAATGCAACATTGGCTTCATTCAGATGGTTGGAGGTTACATCCTCAGGACAGACGGAGATCGCTACACAGAATGGTAGCACCAAGGAAGGCTATCAAGTTGTGGTGTCTGGTGATAGCAAGGGACAGATAACGGTCAGTTCCAATGCTGTCATTGGTATTAGGCGAACCCTTCGCTTTATTGGTGTGTGGAAAGAGGCAGTGAGTGGTTACACTTATCGTTTCCTCAAAGACATTCCTTTGGTATTGGAGGATGTGACTGATGCCAGGGCTTCGATTACCTTGGATATGCCTAACACTGACAGGTGGAATCCCTTCCGTCAGCAGTCTAGCAGAACTATCAATGCTCTTGTGATGGTTGGCTCATACAAGATGACGGAGGACAGTAAGGTGAAGCTTTTCTGGTACCGTGTGATGAATGACAAAACCAAGACTCTTATTAATGGTGAGGACGATGAGGAGAACTGGGAAATTAGTTCTGTCACAAAGGGCAAGAATGGACAAATAACATCAATCACTGTTGACCGAGACAAAATGGGTGATGGCATTTCCTATGAGGTAAGATGCGCCTATAGAATTGATGGGAAATTACCTTCTGAGCCTGAGGCTGGTGACCCTATAGCAACCACTAGTTTGGTGAGATGCTTCCCTGCCATCAAGGCAATGTTCACCAACTCCAATGCAAGGGTGTCAGGTAAGACAAATGTATTTCTGAAAGCTATTGTTTCTGATACGCAAGGCGAGATACCTAACTGGGAAAACATTGCTTTTGCACAATGGTATTTATGTACATCTGCAAAGAATGATGATGGTACAGTATCTACCAACAGAACATTACTGGGAACTGGCAAGGAAATATCCGTTGAGGCTGATGCCGTGAAGTTCATACAGCTTGATATTTGTGACCGTGGTGCAACTACAGCCATGGTGGATGACGAGGGTAGCTATCTTGTGGATGATGATGCTCGCCTCATTGAGAAACCTGTGATTGTTTAATCTATAAAATATTCGAATATGGCATATTATGTAAAAGTGAAACCAGAGGTGAAGGATAGAATCCTTCCCTCTTTTGTTACTGGCACCAAGAGTGCCGACGGAAACATCATCTTGTTTCAGAGTGATTTGAATGGTGTTGCAGGGCTTACCCTCAGCGACAGGGCAAAGGCTGTAGGTGGTGCTCTCCTTACTCCAGAGCAAACACGCATGGAGATTGATGGAACTATAGAAAATCCTGCCAAGTGCTATGACCCTGATGAGAAGGAGGAAGCAGCTATTGGAAGTGATGAAAACAAAGAAAGTGAGGTGAACAATGGCTAAAGCGTCTACTACAGGTCAGATTACCGTTGTAAGCAATGGTACTACCTTCTATACCGTCATTCAGTGCCAACTGGGTGACTTGTATCAAACTTATCTTGGTGATGTTGATGCTCCTGCCAATATCACTCCAGATTTCGAGGCTAGTGGAGCAACTAAACCTATCTTGGTGTTCTTAGCTTACTCCTCAGAGGTAGGCAGTGGCAATGGCTTGGCTTCCATCTCTGATGCCAACATGCACTGGTTCATTGGCACAACAGAGCTTACCTTTGACTCACAGGGTGTTTCAACAAACACATTTGGTGGTGAGACTGGTCATTTCACCAAGACCACACAGCAGATTGGTGACGCTGAGAGTGGATATGTGAAGGTACAGGCTTTGCAGGTAAATAAGAACCTTGTGAAGGTGAACAGCTGCAACTCCTTCCTTATCAGGGGCGAGGCTGATGTATCAGTAGTTAACTCTTCCGTAAAGCTTTCTTCTGCTTATCAGGTATCAATTACCTTGGGCACTGAGAACACCAAGAGAGTAACCATCGTGGCTGGCGACACCAACTATTTCACCATTCGTTCAAAGGGTGGCACTTGCAAGTTGAAGGCAATGGTGGACAACAAGTCCGCTGCTGGTCTTGGCTACACTTTTAAGTGGTACATTGAAGTAGGTGGAGAATGGAAAGTCCAGACTGAGACATCTGATGTTATAAGCATCTTGGAGTCACAAGTTAACTCTTCTGCACTTGTCAAGCTGGAAGTATACAAGGGTGATGATTTGTATGGGCAGGATGTGCAGACAGTGAATGATGCCTCAGACCCTTACAATATTCATGCAAATCCATGTGATGACAAGGGCTTCCCTACCGTGGAACAGTTCACTAGAGGTGATGGCAAGACTATCTATTACAAGCCTATCCTTTGGTACAATGACAATGGTGTGCGTAATACCGTCAAGAATCAAAAGTTCAAGATGTGGATTTACGACAATGCAGGTGTTTCCTTGCAAAAGTTTGAGACTGCTGCCGATACTTTCGAGGTGACTAGTGAAATGATTGTGGGACATGGTGGTGCAACATACATCATCCAAACAGCAGATTAGCCTATGGGTAGTAATATCTTAGCATCAGCCACAGGCACCATCACTGAGGTTGAGAAGGGTGAGAAAGGTGCAGTAGAACGTCCTAGAAGCTGGGATGATATTGCAGATGGCTCGTCTATAGAATCTGGCTCTGATGGCGAGAAGTGGCTAGACATCGTGTTATATGGTGATAACTGGTATCAGTGCATCAAGTCTTTCACAAAAGGTAATGGTGTTGTTCCAAGCAACACCATCTACTTTAAGAACATCACCGACTACAAGAGGTTAGCCACAGGACTTTTCCTTGCCAGCAAGGCTTATATCCATAACCTCGGAGTTGACAATATCCTCATCACCGACCAAGGCGAAGGCAAAGGCAACGTGCTGCTGAAGGCTGACAAGGATGGAATTGAGTGCAAAAGTGGTAAATTCGAGAATGTGACGGTTAGTGGGGAAGTAAACGCTACAAGTGGCAGTATTGGCAACATGACAATCTCAGGTGCGCTTGGTGTATCTGAAAACAAAAATGGTGTTGTAATAACGAAGAATTCTTTCAATTATTACCGATATGATAGTATATGGACTGGAGCATCTATTGTTTCAATTGACGGTAAGGAAGATAATCTCGTCTACATTAGGGGAACTAGTGATACGAACACGAAGCCAGTAGTTAAAATATCGAAGAAAAGCATTTTTGGCATTATAAATGGAACAGCTTTGGAGGTTGAAGGAGATCTGGAAATGGATGGCCAAATTCTTAATTTTAAACATCATGTCCAACATACAGATGGTAGTATTAACGTCACTTCTGGGTGTTATGTTTATGGCGGAAGTTCAGGTAAAGATACATTTTACCTTCCTAATGATGTATACTTAGGAACTGTATGTGTAATATGTAACGAGGGAACTAGTACTCTTACTATATGTGTAGGTAGTTCTTCCGATAAAAAATATTTTTGGGCAAAAGGATATACCGACAAGATTCAATCTAAGACATTAGCAACTGGCGATATTGCATACGCCATTAAGACAGGAAATTATTGGCACGTATTATAATATGTTAAATCAAAGATAAAGTATTATGGCAATAAAGACAAAGAGAATGAGTGACTGGCTCTCGCAGAATGGCGAGGCAATCACCAACGCAAGCAAGGCTTCGATGATAAAGTGTCTCAACCAAGACCTTCGCCCCTTGCAGGATGGAGTATACATCGGCAAGATGCAGAACGATGGTTGGGGAACACAGAGTGGCGATGACTATGCTAACATCGGCTCATACATGCGATGTGAGCCTTGGCAGACAACGGGTATCGGCATATCCTCTGGAGATGCTGATGCCATCGTCATCCAGTTTGGGGGCTACAGGCTTGGAATCGCATTGACGGAGCCTAGCGCAGCAATGAGTTGGGGTAGCAGTCAGAGTGCTGTGGGCTACCAGACAACTGGAGATTTGAATACCTTTGATGGTAAGACTCGCACGGCAGGTGTGATGGCAAGCAGCACCTTCAAGAACGATGATCCAGCCACCTATGCCGTGGCTTACTGCTACAACTATATGACCAAGCGCACGGAAGGCAGCAAGATTTGCCAGATAGGCAAGCACAACTGGTGGCTGCCTACCATGGGCGACCTGTCGCTGATACACCAGCACTTCGAGACCATCAACCTAGCCCTACAGCGTATCAAGGACGCAGGAAAGCAATCTGTAGACCTGTTGCAGCGCACGTACTACTGGTCTTGTTGTGAGTATTCGGGCAACTACGCCTGGTATCTGAATTTCAGCACTGGCAATCGGTACTACTTCAACCTTAAGGTTGACTACAAGTTTCGGGTTCGCCCTGTTACAGCATTTTAATCATTTTACCTCTTCACCTCTTTATCTCTTTCATCCGTAGGACGGCAAGCAAGACTGTAGGAGGGTGGAGAGGTAGCGAACAAATCGAGTAATAATAAAACAAATAGTTTCTTAATTAGGCAAAACAGCAAATATCAAATGGCACTGGCAAAGGATTTAAACAAAAAGGGAAAGGTAAGTTTATAGCTTACCTTTCCTTATACTTGCTTGCATCAATCCTCCCATCAGATAGCAAGCCTCCTCACCATACATACTTAATGAATATTTCTTATTTAGGTTAAGTATAAAGTTTCAAATTATAAGATATATTGCTTATTTAACCAATAAATCTGTTAATTTGATACTATTAATAATGTTTAACTATAATTTATTTTCAAAATGGAGGATTTCAGTAGAATAATTATTATATTTGCAGCATCATTTAATTTAAATAAGAATAAAAAATTAACTTAAAAACAGATTACTATGGTAGATTTTGTAGACTCAGAAGAAAGTAGTATGCCCACTCAAGGAGAAAGAAGTATATGGACACTTTACAAATGGTGTGCAGTGATAGTACCTCTTGGTATTATGTTATCCCATTGGTATATATTCTATGTGTTTTCTCAAAATACTCATGAGGTTCTTGATTATCCAGAGGCTAATAGTATATGCATAGCTTGGATTTATAGCTTGATATATCTTGTTATACCAGCTATATTCTTACCTGCTACTTATCTCTTTAGAAGATGTAATCTATTCAGAGTGCCTTTTGTTTACTTTATATTTATTAATGTAGAGAGATGGTACTATGGTTCTTACTTTTGCACTAATGAGATGGTTGACTCTCATTACATTTTAATATACTGTACTCTCTGCATATATGCTATGGAGATACTTGGTTTATGGTGGAAACATAAAGCAGATATTCCTAAGATAATTAAGAACTTGTTTTTCTCATTTATACTAGGTATAACAGATTTATTTAAAGGAAGTAAAGCAAGAAAAGAAAAGTATGATGAGATAGTAAAGGCAATGGAGAGAAAAAAAACATGATGCAGCTTAAAGAACAATATCTTTGCAGTGCTTTGGATAAATTTAAGTCAATGATCAGTAATGGGGAATGCTCAAAAGCAGATATTACTTACTTTAGTAATCTTGCTAAGTATGAATTAGATAGAAGAGGTACTGCTATAGACAAAAAGGAATGGTTAACTAAGAAAGAAGTGTGTGGGGAACTGAGTATTAGTTCATCTACTTTGGATAGGATTGTAGTGAAAGGAGTCCTTCCTAGAGGAAAGAAGATACTTCATCAACATTCTTTAGTATGGAAATATGATGATGTTGAGCAACTAAAGCAACTTATGTTGCTCAAGAGAAATATTTGATATTTAATGACTTACTATAAGAGGCTGAGCAACTTAATGTTGTTTAGCCTTTTTTGTTATATCTTTGCTCCAGTAATCGGTTACTTGTGTATTTATAAATCTAATATTAATTGTTTAATAAGATTGTATCATGGATATGACAAATGAGAAAGTCATCGAGAAGAAAATTTATGAGGATGACAACAGAAAGCATGAGTATGCTAGCAAATCCACAGGCAATGCAGGCTTAACACTGGGTATTATTGGTACTGCACTTGGTGCAGGTTCCTGGTTGTTTGGTAATAACAACAGAAGCATTTTTGGATCCCTTAATGGAGGTATGCCTGACAATGTAAACATCAATACCTATGGTGGAATGAGTACTAGTAATACTGCTCCTACAGCACTGGAGGTAATGGAGAAGGAGAATGCTGATGAGGTTAAGCTACTTACTGACATGTTTGGTTTGAAGCTTGACACATCCAATAAATTCTATGCAATGAGGGAGACTGATGTTGCAGAGAAATTCTCTATGTGGAAAGGCTTTGTAGAAGCATTGAACTCTGAAAATAGGAGAGCTATGGAGGCAGAGTTTAGTCTCTATAAGTCTCAGACTGAGAGTAATGCTAAGTTGAAGGATGCTATGGTTCAGCAGGGCTTTGGTCTTTACAAGAATCAAAGAGATAGCTATGATGTCCTCAATGAGAAATATGCAGCTAAGTTCAATGAACTTGACAAGGAAGTTGCTGTATTGAAGGCTATCAGACCTTATCAAGATAGGTTGTTGATGGATTATACTGACAAGAAGACCTGCACTTGCATTCGAGGTCAGTTAGTTTTACCAAATACACCAGTTGTAAATGGTTATGGCAGTTACTCAGGCTGCTCATGTGCCAGTAGTACCACAACTACAGGTGCATAGGACTAAGGTCTCTAGAAAGAGAACTAAGAAGAATAAATAGGTTGGTGAGAGGCAATACCCTATAACTAGGTGAGCCTGCACCTTCCTTTATAATCACCAACTTAAAAGATATACATTATGAATTTTGCATCAGATCCCATATTAGGAGGACAACAATCAACTCCTACAATAGATTCACAAATGGCTGAATGGGCACAGAAATTTGCTGAATTACAAAAACAAAAGAATAACTTTACAATGCAGCCTCAGCAATCTAAAACACCTATCTGGGATGAAATTGATAAGATAATGGATGGTCTAACTAATTCACAGAAAAGTTTTCTTAATCAAAATAAAGACTTTGTAGAAAGTTATCAAGATGTTGCCAATATTCTTCAAAGGGAAGAACTCAAGCTCATAAGACCCCTTGTAGAAAGTACTAAGGATGGCAAGGAAGCCTTGGAAAGACACCTTGCACTTATTAGGAAACTAAAGAAAAATGCCTTGCAAGAAGAGGATAAAAATATGGCTTTATGGAAAGACTATATAGCAAACCATAGTGATAAGACATGGCAAGAATATTTGAATTATATTAAGAATCAGAAAGGGGAACAGAAATGAATATAGAGACATTGAAAGAGAAATTCCTAGGCAGTATTGACCTATGGCTAGAGGAAAGAGTTGATGACATGTTAAAGGAGAATCCTACCTTGGCAGTACCATCAGTATATATTAAGAGAGGATGTCATAACATCATCAATAAGTATAAAGGCAAGATAAGCAATGGAATTGACAATGCTGCTTTGTTCTTTGCTGATGAGGAAGGTAACATCAATATGGACACCTTGTTTATGGATGCCTTGGAACTATTCAAAGGTATAGAGGAATCTCCTTTTGATATAGGAGTAGTAAAAGGCTCCATTGGCAAAGGAAAGATAGCACTTACCCTTCCTGAGAATATCTTCACCAATATTATCTTTGGTAGCAATAAGACAATAGTCTTCAATGAAGATGATTTCCTAGAGTTAAAGAATTTACTTGTTGAATAATACATAAAGCTATGGAACAGAAAGAAATAATGAATGAATTTAATAGACTCTACACTAAGATGGCTACTTCTAGTGAGCCTAAGTATATGCAGGTCTTTGGTGAGACTATGAAGGGTATGATGAAAGATATGGTAGAGTTAAGACCAGATGTAGCACAGGATTATCTTGATAAGTTGGAAGCTATTAATTGGCATAACTATCTTTCTAAGAAGGAGGCAACTACTATAGTAAGCAATATGACTCCTAAGGGATGTTGGGATATGTCAGAATGGGAAACCATGATGGAATCCCAAGGTGTCTGTATGGAAGAGGAACCTTATTATAATAAGTGGGCTATGTATGTAACTATGAATATGATTTACTCTGATAGTTCAACCTCTATTGCTAAGATAGTAGGTAAGTCATTATCTAGTATTCCTAGTAATGAATTGTTTGAAGCTATACATCTACTAGCTCTTGATAAGTTGAAAGATAAAGATGGAATGTTTAATATACGTTCCTATTTCCATGTGTAAGAGGATATTAAGAATAACTGTTTGATACAAGGAGGAAGGTTCCTAAGGGAGTCTTTCTCCTTTTTATATATAATGCTAACCAATATATTTAGATTCATCTACCAAAGTTATTAAGGCCTGTTTAATGCTTATCCCTTTTATTATCTTTGCCTAAAAATAAATAAAGAGATTAAATATGGCATATAACGCAATAGGTGGATTTCCATCACAACAATTAACCTTCAATAAGAAAGGTAAATCTTGGAGGCGCAGATGTGTGGATTTTGGAGACAATCATAGCTTACTTCATTATCACTTGACAAGGAAGTCTGTACAGGCTATGAAGATAAACTATGACCTTATCAATGGTAAAATACACATGAGTGACCTCAAGCAATTGGTAAATCCATATAGCTTGGATGCATCATTTATTCCAGATAATATTCAACACTATTCTATCATCAACTCAAAGCTTTCTGTCTTAAAAGGTGAGGAAGCTAAGAGGCTCTTTGACTTTAGGGTTGTAGTTACTAATCCAACAGCTGTTTCAGAGATAGAAGAGGAAAAGAACAATCAAGTAAACATGATGCTTCAGCAAGTAATTATGGATGATTCCCAAAGTCAGGATGAGTTTAACCAAGAGATTCAGAAGCAATCAGATTATTTTACTTATGAATACCAAGATAAAAGAGAGGTAAGAGGCAATCTTTTGCTTAATCATTACATGAAGGAACTTAACATTCCCCAATTATTCAATAAAGGTTTTGTTGATGCCTATACTGTAGGAGAGGAAGCTTATCAATGTGATATAGTGGGAGGGGAACCTTATGTGGAGAAAATAAATCCTACTAAGATGAGAGTCATCAAGTCAGGTTATTCAAATAAGATAGAGGATGCTGACATGATAGTACTTGAGGATTATTGGAATCCTGGTAGAGTTATTGATACTTTCTATGACCAACTGTCTAAGAAAGATATAGAAGCCCTGGAGAATGCTCCTGACAATAGTAATGCCAGTCCTTATACTGATAGTATGGATAACCTAGATCCTAGGTATGGATTTGTTCCTAATATTAGTGTTGAGACAGCAGGAGATGCTGTAATAGACCCTTATAGTCTATTTGATAATACCTTTGATGAGTCTTACTTACCTTATGATAGCAATGGTAATGTGAGAGTACTTAGGGTGTATTGGAAATCTAGAAGACAAATTAAGAAAGTAAAGAGCTATGATCCTGAAACTGGTGAGGAAGAGTTTAACTTCTATCCAGAGACTTACCATTGCGACCCTATGAAAGGAGAGGAAGAACAGACATTTTGGGTTAATGAAGCATGGGAAGGTACTAAGATAGGTAAGGACATCTATGTAAACATGAGACCTAGACCTGTGCAGTACAATAGGCTTAGTAATCCTTCAAGGTGTCATTTTGGCATTATTGGTAGTATCTACAATATCAATGGTAATGAGCCTTTCTCTCTTGTGGATATAATGGAACCTTATGCTTATCTCTATGATGTTATCCATGATAGACTTAATAAAGTAATAGCAAAGAACATAGGTAAAATCATTAAGATGGACTTTGCCAAGGTGCCTAAAGGATGGGATGTTGATAAGTGGATGTACTATATCAATGTCAATAATATAGCAGCTGAGGATAGCTTCAAGGAAGGTAACATAGGTGTAGCCACTGGTAAGTTGGCAGGTGCCATGAACAATGCTTCCTCAGGAGTTATAGATGCATCCCTTGGGAATGAGATTCAACAATATATTAGTTTGCTGGAATGGATTTCCACTAAGATTGGAGAGCTAGCAGGAATCTCCAAGCAAAGGGAAGGTCAGATTTCCAACAGAGAGACTGTAGGGGGTGTTGAGAGGGCTACTCTTCAATCTTCACTTATTACAGAAGGATTGTTCTTCATACATGATGATGTAAAGAAGAGGGTACTTGAATGTTTTCTAGAGACAGCTAAGATTGCTCTTAGAGGTAGAAAAAAGAAATTTGACTATATCCTTGACAATGGAAGTAAACAGATTGTAGAAATTGATGGTGATGAGTTTGCAGAGTGTGATTATGGTCTTGTAGTAGACAATAGCAATGGTACCATGGAACTTAGTCAGAAACTTGACACACTTGCACAGGCTGCCCTTCAGAATCAAGCTCTTGACTTCTCAGCTATCATGAAGATATATACCACTAAGAGTACTGCTGAGAAACAAAGGATGGTTGAGAATAATGAGAAGAAGAGAAGAGAGGAAGCACAGCAACAACAACAGCAACAACTTCAGATGCAACAAGCACAATTGCAGCAACAAGCTCAACAGGCACAAGCTGAGTTAGAACTTAAATATAAGATGCATCAAGATGAGATGGAGAACAATATTTTGGTGGCTCAGATAAACAGTAGAGCTGAAGAAATTCGTATGTCTCTAGAGGCAGGTGATGCAGTAGATACTACTGCTCTTGAAAGAGAAAAGCTATCAGAGAATACAAGACAATTCAATGAAAACCTTTCCTATCTTAAAGCTAAACAGAAAGATGATGCTAGACTTAAAGAACAGCAGATAAAGGCAACAATAAAGAAGAACAATAGTAATAAGAAGTAATATGAAAGCTAGTGATATATTGATAAATAAATTGAAGGAGTTTGAAGGATTCTCAGCAAAGCCTTACAAGGCAGATAAATCTGAGAAATATCTAACCATTGGTTATGGTCATTATGGTGCTGATGTAAAGGCTACCATGACTGTAACCAAGGATAATGCAGAGAAGCTACTATGGAAGGATTTAGTAACTTATGAAAACTATGTAAATAAGTTGGGAGTTGCTATGACTCAAGGACAGTTTGATGCCTTGGTTGACTTTAGCTATAACCTTGGATGCAATGCCCTTGGTGGAAGTACCCTTCTCAAAAGAATAAAAGCAAAAGCTTCTGAGAAACTCCTTAGAGATGAATTTAAGAAATGGGTATATTGTGGAGGGCAGAAGCTATCTGGACTTGCCAAAAGACGACAATGGGAAGCTGATAGGTATTTCAGTAAGTAGGAGAAATATAATGTTTAAAGAGTAGAAGTAATGAAATTAATCAAAGTTGAAAATTTTTCCATCCAAGTGGCAGATGAAGCCATGTTGGTCAAGCCTATAAGGAAGCTGTATAACCAAGACCGTTCTTCATCAAAAGAACAGTTTTTTAAGCAAATTTCCTACTTATATTTTATGATAGATCCTAGGAGTACTTACTCTTATATTCTTGATATGAATGAGAGGGCTAAGACTATCATAGAGCAGGAGGGATTACCTAAGGACTTTACTCCTTCTCCTTTATTGAAGGAAGCCATGGAGGTATATAAAAAGCATACAGTAACTCCTTCACAAGAGTTACTTAATGCTGCATTGAAGGCTGCTCATACAGTAAGTGAATTTCTTAAGAAGCCAGATATTCTAGAGCAGGAGGATGATAAAGGTAAACCTAAGTATCAAATATCCTCTATTACCTCTACATTGAAGAATGTGGAGGGTATAGTAAATTCAATACAGAGCTTACAGAAGAAAGTTGAGGAAGAACTCACTGAAAATGACAAGGCTAGAGGTAGTCAGGAACTTACAATATTTGATAATGTAGATTGATATGAAACAAAAAGATAAAATATGGTCTATGGGAATACCTGTAGATATATTCCGTAGAGATGTTGCAGTAATCATCACTAACTCAAGGGAATTTCTTCAAGAGGAGATTGAATCTGTTCTTAAAGATGATTTACTTATGGAATCTAATTATGCAAAGGAATTTGCAAATGTACTTAGAGAAGAGCTAAAGATAGAAGACCCTTTTCCCCTGGGGTTAACCTATGTAATTCAAAGCTCAGATAGTGGCAAGGGAACCTTTGTCATACTTAATGGTACACCAAAGACTTTATCAAAGACTGTTATTATACATGAAATGTATCATGCTATGAGAAAAATATGTAAGGATAGGGGTGTTGATGATGAAGAGACAGAGGCTTACTTATTAGAGTTTATGTGTTCAGTACTCTTTGATAAGATAGATGAATGGAATCATAAGTCTAAGAAATCTTAAAAGAAAGCATTGACACTTGTAGCGTAAGAGTATTTATAGTATCTTTGCATAAAAAGAATTGATTATGAAGAAATATATAATAGCTTTAGTTACCATGGTAGCAGTAGTCCTAGCATTTGCTAAGTATCATACCTATAAGGTGGATCATTACTATGAGCATTTTACTCCTCATAGTAAGTTGGTTAAGGAGATAGTAGTGGATACTAGGAATCAAGATTGCTATAAAGACTATGGTACCTATAAGATAATTTATCGAAAATATAATTATGTTCCATTAGATTCAACTTATTATAATTATTGGAAGGATTCTATCTCTGTTAGCTTTTGGATTAGTGATCAAGGTGATACTGTATGCATCAAGTATAATGATTTAAGAAAAGGAAAATATTAATTTATGCCGATAGATTTTGAAGGAATATCTACTACTAGAGGTAGGGGATATGAAACTCCTAATTTGATTAGGATAAATGAAGGCTTAAAGCCAATGCCAATTGATCAAAGGGCAGCTATTCTAGGTTCTATTATAGAAGAATCTGGAGGTAATCCTCTTGCTAAGAATCCTAGTGGTGCTTATCAAGGGCTACTCCAATGGGGTGCTGATAGATATAGACCAAAGAGTTCTAATAATGATGTGGAATTACAAAATCAAATTCAGTATATAAAAAATACCATTGATAATTCTACAGATGGTAAAAGTTGGACTCATGGAGGCAAGGGCAGTGGGTATAATTCTAAGAATGAGACCTATGAAAACTTTCATGGTGACAAAGTTCCTTTTGATAAGAAATTTAGAGCACTTAGCTATGGATATGTAAGACCTCAAGGAAAGGAAGATTCCTATAATAATAGACTTAAAGTAGGTAAGAAAGTTCTTAATAAATTAGTTGTAAACGAGGTTCTTTCAAATCCTAGCACTCCCAAGAAATGGACTCCAAGACCTTGGAAAGAACCAACAAGATTTCCATCTAAGTATGATGAAGGAGGCTATCTTGATGATAACTCTTGGGATAGTCTATCTATGAAAGATAAGGCTGAGATGATGAGAGTAGCCATTGCCAATGGTATTACTACTCTTCCTGAGATAAGGCAAGCCTATAATGAGTTTGCCAAAGGTGGTAAGATGAATGATTGGACTATGCAGGATGAAGCAGGCTATAGAGCTTGGAGAAGTAGGCTTCCTAAGAACCTAAGAGGCACCAATGACAATGATTATGATATGAGGGCTGCTTATAAAGCAGGTATGCAACCTATGTGGAATCCAGAAGATAAGTCATATCACCTTGGTTCTAGAGACCCTCAGAGTGGTAAAATACTCAAAGCTCCACATCATCCTACATTTCTCAAGGCTCTTATGGAAGATGCCTCACTGGGATATTATCCTACTACTGATAGTAATGGGAATGTTTATACAGAGACTTGGCAAGGTAATCAATATGCTGGTGGCGGTTATAAGCCTTCTGAAAGCATTAAGAGAAGAATCACTAATTGGGAAGGTTCTTCCATGAAGACCAATAGAAGTTTTGCAGCAGAGGCTAATGACTTTAATAGAGTTATCCCTGCTAGTGTAAGAGATAAATTATCTCCTCAACAGCTTGATGCATTGTATTCCTATGGATATAATGTTGGTATGGGTAACTTGAAGGAAAGAGTATTACCTACCCTTACTGCCTATACCCAAGGTAAAGCTACTAGGGAGGATGTACAGAGGTCTATGTGGGCTTCAAGAGATAATGAGTTGAGGGGACTGACTACTAGAAGAAATGCTGAAAGAGAACTCTTTGGTGGTAACTTTAGAACTCGATTTACAGGTGATGATAGTTTAGGCACTCATATAGATTTACAACAGTATTTACCATCTCAGGATTACTATAATGCTCTTGATACTGATATTGATAGTCTTAATATTCCACTATTACAAGCTCCTGATGTCATGGATATTGACCCTACTACTGTTTATAAGTCCCCTGTAATTGATGAGTCATTATTCAATACTCCTAAGCCTGCCCAGACTTCTGTATATAATCCTAAGCAAGAGAGGCTTGATAACTTACAGAGGTTTAATACTATTATGGGATTGTTTGGTCAGGATACTCCTTTTACAGGATTGGTAGATAACAATATGCCTAGCTTATTGAACTATGTAGGACAGATATGTTCTTAGGAATTTAGATAAAAAGAAAGGTAGAGGTGTAAACCCCTACCTTTTGTCTTATAATAACATGACAAAATCTTTCCAATGTTTAAAGAATTGAAAAGAAATGAAAAGAATCTATTCATATTCTGACATATCAAGAAGAATCTCAAGCTTGGAGGCTACCTCTGTCATCTTCTCTTGTATTACATCTGTTGAAGGAATCTTATCTTCATGGCCTTCTCTCCAGGTGACAGTAAGAATACCCAAGTCTTCACCTTTGGAGGTCTTCATTGCCCTCATACCTAGTGCTATACATTTGTAGTCCTTTAATATCTTAGCATAGCCAGCATCAATCTTATTAACCTCTTTGATGGATGAGAACCATTCAAACTTATTCTTTAGCATGTGACCTATGATAGGAAAAAGGTTGGTAGGAATGCTCTGGTAATCCTTGCAATTGAACTGTACTCCCTCAGCAGTATTTACTGATGGGAAGCTCTCATCATAGAACCTCTTATGATACCCACCTATGTATTTTTCAGTATTATGCATCAATTCTACTGTTACCACATCACAATGTAATGCTTCCCTTAGGTAATCTGTAAGGTCATTAGCCTCATCTTCTATCTTTGATGTTTGTGCATAGCATTCTTTGTCTCTTTTCTTCTGCCATTGCAAAGCATCAAGAACTGCATTCATAGTTCTCTTCTGGGCATACATTGAGTACACTACCATTGCTAGCCCAATAACTGCCCCTATAGTAATAGGATTTGGTTTTAGTATTACATCTACTACCCAATCATAAAGCTCGTCCCTTAGAAATAGCTTTCCTAGGAATAAAGCTACTATGGTGCACAGAATTATCTTAAAGAAGATAGTGATGGAATGGTCTTTTACCTCATTTAGTTTACTGAATCCCCCTAAAAAATCAGTGATTGCCTGTATCACTCCTGTAATTCTTTCTAACATTATATTACTATTTATACATTTACTACTATGCCTAGATAGTGTAATGTCCTATATGATACTTGTTGCATACATTACAGAAATAGGATTTCATACCTACTAACTTATGCTTAGATATATATTTGTCAGCAGCTTCTTTAGTTTCATAAGTTTCCTTTGACTTGCCTCTAGAGGTATAGTGCTGCCTAGGTCTTGATTTCTCAAATGGTATCTTACAGTTTATCATATTAACAATATCTATCCTTTATGCAAAGGTAGATGTATTATGATAAAATAACTAGATATTAAGAAAAGTACTAAGAGATACTTGCAATTTTCTTATGGTATATGCAATATTGTATAAAAACCCTCGTTATGATTAAAAATGAAAGCTTATGTTATACTCTTTATATGAATTTTATAGTAAGAGTTCTCTAGATCTTTATGCAATAAGAGAACATTTTCTAGAGCATTTCTATTATCAAAACCATAGTAGAAATAAGGCTACTAATGTCTTGAAAACTGTAATTAACTCCTCAAGAATAGCAAGGGTACTTAATGAGTCTGCTAGATATAACATCATGCCTACTCATGAAGATTTCCTTTCTGTTATTTGCAGTATGTTTAAATTTATGTTTAGTTCCAATGATACCCAAATATTGGCAACGATGGATGCTGCCATTTTTTGGGACATAGAAATAAATGCCAAGCAACATATAGCTTTTCCTGAGGACTTAAGACAAAATATATTGAAAGTATTCAGTAAGTATCAAGTCTATAAAGAAATGTCTGAGAAAGACTTTAATAATTTTCCTATTCCTAGTGGAAAACAAACATTAAGAACTTGGAGCCTTGTAGCTTTCTCTGATGAGTTTGGTAAGATGAAAGTAGAGGAATATGTAAATAGTGATACTGGGGAAACTTTTCATAGTTGTGTGTTTACTAAAGGCTTTACAAGAACTTTTGTAGGTTTTTCATCAAAGTTAGGAGAACTTACAGAAGAAGAAATAGGGGAAAGAAAGAATGAACTTATTGTAATGAAGCTTCCTAATAATAAGTATAAACTTGCTAATAAAGGTAAGGGATATTAATAAAGGGAGGTTATTAACCTCCCTTATATATTAATGATTGCCTAAGTTATAGTCAAATACTTTGAATAATGAATCATCAGAATCAAAGTTTTCCATTTTCTCAATATCTTTAAACAAAGGCAAATTGTATTTAATCATATTTCTTATATACCTATTTTCTCCTTTATGCTTACCTGATTGTATTTCTGTAAAAACATCACCATTATAAAGTCCTGCTACAGTATACATAAGAGCTGTAATAGTAGGTATTCCTGCCATAGGAGAGTTTAATATAGTCATTCCACTATTAAATAATTGTGGCATAGGTAATCCAGCCTCAGTATCTGTTATCATTCTCTTTGTTTGGTATATCCACCACCTTCTCCAGAACTCTTTCTTATGGTCATCAGGTTCCCCAAGTGCAAAGCTAAGACCTATTAGGGCTATATAAGTAAGCATCTCTGACCTAACTCTCTTTATGTTGGCTTTCTGCATATCATTAAGGTTGCTCCATTGAGTAGAAGACCTACACATAAAAGTAGTGAAATCCTTTAGGAATTGTCCCATGACATTCAATCTACCATTCTTCCAAGTACTTGCTTTCCATTCATCCTTTACATCATCTGTAACAAGTGCCTTGTAGAGTGTAGTCCAATATCCTTCCCTATAGTCCTTGAGGTCAAAGTTAAAGTGTCTCCTACTGAATCTTCTAGAGTAGAATCCTACCATCCACTGCCTAAAGTTCATGGCAAGTCTACCTAGCACATACTGATGTATGAGTCCCCTGTCCTCAGCATTCATGGCACCATGCATAGTCTTGTTGGCATAGGAGATTATTCCTCTTACTTTATTAATATATGTGTCAGTTATAGGATTTCCATCAAGGTCTGTAACTCCATCCTTTATCTTCAACTCAGCATTGCCATCCTGTTTATTGGTTACTTCCAAGGCATCATATAAGGAAATTTTTTCTCCATTGAGCTTTACCTTTTGCTTATGAAGGATGGCATACATTGGCAGTATGTGTATTGCCCACTCACCAGCACCATAGCCAATGAAGGAACAATCCTTTGAGATAAGTTGTCTGAACATTGAACTGTGATACCTTTTGTTCTTGTCATTCTCAAAGTTCTCTTGCATAGGGTCAAACAAATCCCTAAGAAGCTTTGCCTTATGACTTGCATTATTGGATAGAATCTCCATGGCTTCCCCCTTTAGACCTGCGTCACCAAAGAGCTTTCCTGTTGCCCATATCAAGTCCTTTCCACCAAAGAACTCACCACTGCCTGCATCAATGAATATCTGTTGTACACCAGTGAGGGCATTAGCCATGGCACCAGGAGCATTGAACATCAATCCTTTCAATGAAGTATAGTTCCTAATGGAATCAAGTGCTTTCACAAGTCCCTTTGGCATTTTCTCATCAAATTGCTTGATACCATATATATGACTGTCTATGAATCCATTCAATATTTCTGCTACACCATTTTTCTTTGCTATCTTGTATAAATCCTTGGTTACTCTTATCATGCCATTGTCCACTACTTGTGTTTTGTTTGCTGGTGCTTTCTTCTCATCAGCATAATCTCTCATGAACTCCATGACATCCCTTATGCTATTCATTGCATCATAGTTTATGGCAGAACCTGCAAGTCTTGACATGCCAGAGGAGAAATCAAGTAATAGTTCTCCCTTCTCAACAGGTTTCTGAAAGAATATAGGAATCTCTTTCTTTTCAGTATTATCATAATTACCATCACCAAAGGTTACCTCCTCACCATTCACCATGCCATTCTCTGCATAGTCAGTATCATCTTCCCTGATGGTATAAAAGTTCTTTAACTTATCTTTCAGAGCTTTACCTATACCTTTTACATTTCCTTCCTTAGTGGAATCTGTAATGGCATCCACCATGTTTCTCCTTACCTGTGGAGGTAGGTAATAGTTTCTTCCTTTCTCTGGATATAAGGTTTCAAGCTCACCCTTTAGTTCCATCATGGTATCATAGTATTCTTTCTGTTCCTTTGACCATCCTTTCTGGAAATCCTCAATCTTTCTATAGTTCTTATTAGGAACTCTTTCCTTTCTGCCATTCTTCTTATCAACAAGTCTCTCCTCTGTATTGGCTGCTTCCCAGTCTTCCATTTGCTGCTTGAAGTCAAAGCCTCTATATCCTTGTCTTGTCAGTTTCTTTTGTTGTTTTTCCTTGGCTGCATCATAGGCTTTCCAATTGATGTTACTAACAATATGTTGTTCATCCTCATACATGAACCTAGTATTGTATCCTGCTTTGGTAAGTTTATAGTTTGCCCTGTTTATCTGATGCTTGATGGCAGTGTTTGCTTGGTCTCTTTGGATTTCTTGATTACGCATAATGGTTCCTGCTGCTGCAATGAATGTATTTTTCGCAGTACCTACACTGTTTAGCCACCTATCTGTCCATCCAGCTTCCATCACTTCCTTCTCAAGAATGCTATGGATTTCACCTTCACTCATTTTTCCATCAGTAGCCATTACAAAGAAATCATGCAATATAGTCTTGGTTTGATCTTTTATGACCCCTTCTTTCTTAGCAAAGAACTTTGAGAGTTTCTCTGCCTTATCCTTGATATTCTTAATGTTTTCCATGGTAACAGCTTCATCGACTGTTATTCCATCTGATGCAAGAGCTTTCACTATATACTTATATTGGTTAATAACTTTCTTAGCATCCTGTAATGTCTTGATAGTATTAAATATCCTAGTTCTCTCATCCCCATCCTGAGGAACACTTTCCAAAAGTTTGTCTAGCTTAGAGGCATCCTCTCCTGCAATGTTCAGGAAATCAATGATACCTGTATAGTAGTGATTGGTATTAAGCTCATTCATAAGCTTGTTAAGTACACTTTCCAATTGCCTGCCTTCCTCATTGGTACCTTTTTCCTTGTAGAGTTCCTTGATTCTCCTGTCAATCTGTACAGCAGCCTCTGCATTTGCTTGGGAAAGGAACTTGATTTCATTATTGATTCTGTTAATCTCCAACTTGTCAATTCCCCATTTCTTGTTTTCCCTTATAATCTCATGCTTAATCTTCCACTCTGGACTTTTAAGACTTGATTTGGTCATTTTGTTCATTTCATCTACCAAAGCATCTATATCTATACCATGCAATTTCTTGGCATGGTTTAAAGCCATCTGCAATAGATGTTGCTCATTGCTAGGTAAGGTTATGTTTCCATGATTGAAATCATCAAGGGCTAGGGCAGCTTCCTCTATGGAGCCAAACTTCTTCACTAGCCTCTGCACTTCATCAGAATCCTTGTCAATGTAAAGCAATGCCATTGCATCTTTCTTATAGAAATCTCCATTCTTTTGACTTGTGAGATTCTTAAGATATTGGTCTAGGAAAGTATTGCTGGCATTAAAGATACTGTTAAGCTCCTCTGGCATCTTTGTAATGTCTACACCTGCCTCTTCAAACACTTGCTTTCTTCTATTCCAAGTATCAAGCATGTTCTGCATAGTTGTAGACATGGTGATAGTTCTGGAATCCTTAGTGTATACATTGATGTTGTAAACCTCACCATGAGGAATAAGATATGCAACCAATCCTTTATGGGTATTGTTGAAATCAACTATCTTTTTCAAGGCTTCCTCTGCATTGGTGTAATCAACCTTGTTTCCATTTGAATCTACTGAGCCTATTCTCCTTTCCTCATCAGACATGGTGTTAATCTCACCAAAGACTTTATTCAAGTCAAGGTATTCCACTACATCCTTGGCACTGAATTGCCCCTGTCTATTTCTTTGATACTTTGGCGTACCATCTGCATTCTTCTCAGCCTCCATCTTAGCCTCGATGTTTGAAACTATATAGTTGGCATATACCATGTTCACAAATGGTCTTGGATAGTCAAACTTATCCTTGTTCAATAAATCCTTATATAATCTAGAAGCTTCCACCCCTCCTTTGGGGGTGGTTACTTCTGGATATAATTTACATGTGTCTTTACTCATACTTAACAATACTTTTTAAATTCTTCAATAGCTTCTTCTACACTCAAGTCCAAACCTTTTTGTTTGAACACATTTTGGAAGAACTTTCCATATAGCTCAGGATTGCTCTTCATTTTCTCAGACCTCTTGAGTGCTTCTTCCTTTGAAATGTCCTTTCCTACAGAGGCATTTTGACCCATTACCAAGTCTGCAAAAGAAGATAGATTCTTTACTTTCTCAGTCTTGCTGACCAATGAGGTATTTGGAATTTCCTCAGTAGAGGTCTCCTGAGGACTTTCAGTCTTCAACTCAGATGCCTCTTGTTGAACATCTGTGGTATCAGTCTTTTCATCAGTAGGTTTGGACTCTTCACTCAGTGTATCATACAAAGGTTTGTCAATCCAAGAGGTATTCATCTCAAGATACTCACCATTGTTACCAAGAGGCTTGATAGGCTTAAATACAATGTTACCATTGACATTATTGCCTTCTTCCCTCTTCCAAAGATAAGTTTCCTTGCCTACCTTTGTCTTGATATAGGAGGTATCACCAAGAGCAGCCTTCTCTTCCTCTCTATAGACAGTAAGCAATCCATGCTTTACGTCTATGTTATAATGGGAATCCTTTCCACCTTTCCAAGGCACCAACTTGTTGTTATCCCAGTTGTTTCTGATAAACTGGTCTATCACCATGTCAGGTACTACCTCAGGAAAGTTTCTATAGGTATCAAGATAGGTGGCTCCTGTATTCTCATTCTTAAGATGTTGCTTGACATAGGATGGAACCAATGCCATGAAGGTCTTAGGGGAGAACCCAATTCCAGCTCTGAAGAAACTATACTCAAAGAGCCAAGTGGCTAATTGCTTGCCACTCTTACCTTTTTTATAAAGGTCTGTCCAAGCACTTCTCAACATCTCTTTCTGCTGTTCATCCATGCCTGTGATATTAATCTGCAAGTATGGTCTTCCAGTCTTCTTGGAAACATTGACCCTGATAGCTTGTACTAAGGCATTGTCTTGATGGTCTTTATCCTTGATATGATTTGAATACCATGTAGGGAACACCTTTACAAAGTCATGCAAGTGCTTAGGGTCAACTACACCAGACTGTATGAGAAGATATGACTGATAGAAGTTAGAGAAACTATCCAACAACTTCTTATCAGCATACATCTTGTTGGCAATATCTACAGGAAGGTTTGCAAGCAAATCCCTGAACCCCTTGCTGCCTGCTGGCATGTCCGAGAACATGGACTTTGCAATGCCTACAGTCCTAGAGAACTGTTGCAAGATAGGATGGTTGTCAAAGATGGTCTTTGCATCCACAGGAGTACCATCAGAGGTATAGAAGTGAGTGCCATCCTCTGCATTGACATCAAGGAATTGTTCCATCTTATGTTCCATAATGAGATTGTCTATGATGAGTGGTCCCACTGCACTGGATATAGAGTTGAATCTAGTGATGTATGTAGGATTTCTCATTGCGTCAGTGAGTGCTCTTAGCTTTTGAAATGCAAGAAGTACCTTGTAATCAATAGCCTCATGCTCATCAGTAGTAAGACCTTCAATGAGTTCTTCCTTGGTAAGAGCCTCAGTATTGATAGTAGAACTGTCTGTAATGTCATACTTTGCTCTATACTTATCAAGCCAATCCTCAATAATACCATTCAAAGGAGCATAACTTACAAGATTCTCTCTATTGAACTGACCAAGCAATCTTTCTATTACATCCTGTGACAGGAAGAGAGCTGCATCATTAAATGGCATTCCAAGTCTAAGCATAGTATTAAGCATACCAGCTGTAGTCATGTTAATGTTCATCAAGTTCAATATAGGGTCTTTCACTGCATCTGCTGATGCTGATACCAATGAACCTAATGTCTTACCAATCAATGTACCTTCTTGGTCATACTTTTGGTCTATCTGCATTCTACCTTCAAAAGTAGTTCCTCCTATGATATGACTCTTACCTGTTTTTGAATCTTTCTTAAGATTTACTGCAATAGTAAAAGGTGTATCTCCACATATCTCAGATACATCAAGGAGAATGTCATTACCCTCAAGAGTAGCATGAGCTACCTTGTTGACTGCAAAAACACCAATTAATGAAGCTGCTGCACTATTCTGCTTATAGAACTGAACCTGTGTATCAGCAAAAGTCAAGTCCTTATCAGTATAGGATAGATTCTTCAACTCATCAATGGACATACCCTCAAGAGCATCCCAAGAGATACCTTTGTTGGCAGGATTCTTATAGGCAGCTACCATATATCCCATCTTCTTAGGAGCATCAAAACCGCCAGGGTTAAGAATCTTGTCTGCTGTCATTTGGTTGGTAAGCACTGCATAAGTCATATCAATAATCTTGTTATCTCTATACCTTCTTCCTGCAACAGGAGTATCAGTATAATAAGCAAGGTTCTGACGCTCTGCATAGAGTGCCCTTCTGAAAGGACTATCAGTATTGAACTTCTTAGGGTTTCTAAGCAATTCATCAACAGTTCTCTCTACATAACCACTGGCAGGCTCTTCCTTCAAGATAGACTTATAGAGTTGCTTTCCTCTTTCCTCCAATTCATCAACATAGTCATCACTATTCTTTTCCTTTATAGGAATGTCCTTGCGCATGACATATCTCTTGTCAACATCAAAGTCAGAGTCATCAATCTCAGTAAGCTCATAAGGAAGCATGATGGCATCACCAGCTTCCCTAGGCATGAAACCAACAACCTTCATAGGAGCACAAGAGTACTTATCCTCTGTAGGAATACGGTAACTTACCATCTTGAGAAGCTCAGGGTCTACAGCATTGATAGCATCCACATTGATGGTACCATCAGGATTAGCAAACTTATCAAAGAGTTCATTATGCCAGATAGGGACAAACACCTCAAAGTAAGCAATACCTCCTTGGTGTTCCTTTATGTAGTCCTTATAGGATTGACCATTATGTTTTGAAGGATTATATTCTTCTTCCATAGGCATCAAGTTGCCTTGTCTGTCATTGAACCTAATATGAAGTTGCTTTGAAATACCAAAGTTAGATACCTGTACAATAGGACCTCCTGCAATCTTCTGCTTGTTAACCCTGTTCTTAAGGATGGAATTGATAAGTTGCTCTATTCTCTTAGCCTGTATAGGGTCTCCCTTAGGTATTCTGAACTCACCAGTCTCCTTGTCAATGGCACAAGCCTGTGCTAGGTCAATGCCATATCTAGGAGAGGAGAGGATTTCCTTCTGTAGGATCTTAGAGAGAGCTATGTTTCTCTCCCTCTTATCCTCACTGTTGAAGTGAAGTTCCTTTTCAAGATTGCTGATACTCTCCTTAATATTATCTGCAATGGTTTGCTCATATTCTTTTCTGAACTCATCAGCCTTGACTCTTCTCTTAATACCATTAGGTTCTGTCCACTCATAGTAGTTGTCTACTTGGTTTCCCTTCTCATCAGTGGTATAGAGGTCAAGGTCAGAAGGAGTAATCATTCTTATCTGAGAGCCATGGGCTTGTGAATGCTCCTTGAAGTGCTCAGGAACCTCCTGCTGCAAGCAATAGTCATCATAGGAAGCCTCATGTACAAAGGTATCAGTGTTATAGTCCCTGTATAGCCTCTCACCTGTGGTTTGATCATATTCCTCCTTGAAGATTTGGTTCTTCATAAAGGTATATGCAGCTTCCTCACCACCTTGCATCTCTCTGAATTGATGAATGTTCATCTTACCTTGAAGACCAGACTTAATGGAAGACTCAAACTGAACAGTGTCAATACCCTTGGTAGGCATCAGCTTCTCGGAATCCTCCATTACTCTATATACTGCTCTCAATAAGTTAGGTCTAGAAAGACTCTCTCCCTTGAGGATAGCATCAGCCATAATAAGGAGATACTCGGCATTCTTGGCTTGGAAAGGCACTTGCATACTGTGGATAGGAGCATCCTCAACACCCATGTCCTTGGTAAGCTTTGAGTAGACAAATGGCTTCAAAGGCTGGAAGGCTGTCTCTAGGTCAGTATAGGTATACTCACCCTTCAACAACTTCTGATAGATGCCTTCAGCCTCCTTTGACCACTTACCAAAGATAAGAGCTTTCTTTCTGTAAGAGGAAGGAGAGGAATATCCCTGTGCATCAGTGACATTAATCTTGGTGTACTTTCCATCCTTACCTACAAGAGATTCTTTCAAAGCAATCATTGCAGGTTTGTCTTGTTCTGGGGCATTGGTTATCTTCCTGTCAAATACCTCACTGATATTGGCAATGATGCTGGACTTAAAGCTATCAAAATCCTGCAAGATAAAGGTTCTGTACTTACCATCAGATACTCTGTTACCATCATAGTCTGTAGCAAATATGTTACCTCTTACACCAGGGGCATGAAGCTGTGCCAATCTCTTTTGCAAGTCCTCAGTGTCCTTATAGAAAGATATATCTGACAAGGTAAGCTGCAAGATGTTCTTTGAGGCAAGTGCATCATTCCAAAGGAAGTTCTCCACCTGTTCTCTAGTCCATGAACTTGCATCCTCATCACTAAGTTCAGAAGGATAGATGTCCTTGATGTTCTTTGCAGCATCAAGAATACCATTGTTTTCCCAAGAATCAAGGATAGACTGCACTCTGTTTTCCATGCTCTGTTTGATAACTCTGTTTGCAAGATTACTAAGAAGAGTTTCCTCATCTGAAGTAAGTTCTTCCTCACCATTCAGTTTCTTCTGTAGGAGAGATGCAAACCTAGCATTGTCATAAGAAAGGGTATCATCCTCATTTCTAAGGATATTCCTTCTTGTTATGGACAGGGCATCATTCTCCAAGTAGGCATTCAATACAGGAAGGAAATTGAACTTACGTCCATTGGTATCAAAGTTCTTGATAAACCCTGCATCCTTCTTGGACATATTTCTCATCCTTACAGTCTGTATTCTACTGAGTTCCTGCAAGAATATACCATACAGTCTATTAGTAATATGTTGCTTGTATTCACTTCCTCTGTAAGAATAGAACTTAATGAACTCTGATGAAGGTTTGTTGGACTGCATAGGCACCCTGTACCATGATGGAGTTTGGTCTTCTCTCTTGGCACTTTCTGAGAAATACTCTGTGATAAGAGACAATGTATACTCAGTATCACTCATGTTTCTCATATAGTTATGCTTGTTGAAGTTAAGCTCTACCTTATGGTCAAACACCTTTCTGGCATTCTCATCTGTAGCAAGTTTCTTAAGCCAATCATTTCTCCAACCTCTATTAATCTCAGGATTCTCAGGATTGAACCTAAACCACTCTGAGGAACCATACTCATTCATAATGAAGTCCTCGAAAGCCTTGCCTTCCTGATGGAACTTATTGAAGAGCTTGGTCATAAAGGAAGGAGTGACATAGGATTGATACATCTTGCCACTGTCATAGAAGGCATTTATTGCAGTATCTTCCAACTTGTTAGTGATAGGGGTAAGGAAGTTTCTCAGTGTACCACCAATGTTATTGTCTCCTCCAAACTTGAAAGGGTCATAGCTTTTTAGTTCTCCCTTTCTTTGCTTGGCAAATACCTTGTCCAAGTCTGTAGTCAAGTATCTAAGAGCATCAGACCACTTTTTGATATTCTCTTTATTAATGACATCAGAAAGCATATTCTTATCTATCTTGAACCCAAGGACATTGCCTATCTTGGTAATGTTATCTGAGATAGTTTTACTCATTTCCTCATCAAGGGCATTGCCTTTTTGTAGAGACTTGTTTACCTCACTCACCTCAGCATAAGCCTTGTGGAGATTGAATGCTGCATTCTTTCCTACAGTATTTTCATCATTTCCCAATAACTTTGCATTAATCTTACCTTCCTTACCAAAGAGAGGATGCTCGCCCATTTTAAACTGAGAGGTGATGGTATTCATTACATCTGTAAGGGCAGGATGACTATTCACAGTCATGCTACTGTACTTTCCATCCTCAAACCTAATAATGGAGTAAAGTTGGAAGTGCTTCTGGAACACACCATAGAATTGACTTTGGAAGTCAGTCTCTTTACCACTCTTGTCACTAAGTCTTGTGATAAGCTGGGATAACCAAGTATTGCTCTTCTGCTTGTCAGACAGCTTCTTTATCATATCATCAAGTGACAATGTACCCTGTGTCCATCTAAGGATGCTGTTGGTGGCTTCCCTAGGGTTGACCCTCTCTGGAATACCCCACTTGCTGATTTCCTTGTTACCATCCTTATCCAAGAGATAACACTCATGAAGTCCCTGTCTTACCAAAGCACTCATTGAGTTAAGGATGTCAATGGTTCTTTGCTCTATCTGCCAATGCTCTTGGTCATCCTTTCCTCCTTCCTCACCAACTACATCAGGGTCATTGGAATAATCATTGAAGTTGTTCCAGTCTACCTTGGCAGTGTCTGTGGTGGTAAAATGACCATCACCATAGTCCTTGGTGATTCCAAAGCCCTCATTGAAGGCAAAGGTATCAGCAGCAAGTGACATCATAGCATCCCAGTTGTCATAGATTAAGTCCATTTGGAATGAATGGTTAATATCATCCCAAGACACAACCTCAGAGTTAAACATCTCCCTAGCTCTAGTCACAAGATTGTTGATACCCAATGCCTCTACAATCTTCTTTCTAGATGCTGTTTGAAAGTCAATTCTTGTTTTGATGGCAGGGAACCATTTCTCAGCAAGACCTTTCTCTTTCTGAAGGTCTGTAATCATATCAGAGATTGCATTACCAATAAGCTCACCTATATGACGAATCTCCGTTGCCTCCAAGTGTGGAACATCAAGTTCATCAAGGGTAGCAGATTCAGTATCAGTATAAATCATCTGCTCACCCATAAGGTTGTCCAACTGCTTGGTGAACTTGTCATACTCATCAAGAGTCTTGTCTACCTTATTAACCTTTGATTCCATCACTTTCTGTGAGTATTCCTCCTTGCTTGTTGCTTCAAGTACTGTGTTCATTTGATTGAGAATGTTTTGATTTTCCTCTTCAGATTTCTCACCAGATAGTTGAGCATCAAGTTCCTTGAGATAAGGTATCTTCCAAGCTGCATCTACTGGTGTGTCCTCATAGAGGTCGTTAAAGTATTCATAACTTGGAAGAGATACCCTCTGTGTTTCAGAAGGTTCAGTTCCCTTAATTGCTGATGGATTATCATAGAAGTCTCCATCAATGACATTTAATTGTCTTTTTCCATCTACAATCCTTACTATCACATTCTGTGGTTTCAAGTCCTGTAGAAGATACTTGTCTGTTTTATAGGAAGTATTACCTATTACAGTATTGTCTTTGTCTGCATTAAACCTATCCTTGATAAATTTCTCTATTTCCTCATTTGAGGCATAGGAACCTTCAATGAAAGGTTGCTCCACAATGACAGAAAACTCACCATCCCCATTGCCAAAACCTACAACTTTCATTGCAGTCTCTGGGAATAGTTCATTATGTAATTCAATAGACCTTAAAGCATCAGATATAGTATCATAACCAGTGAAACTACGAGACTTAATTACAGTGTTATTGTCTTTTCTATAAATCCAAGCTTCACTTCCATGACCTATTTTACCACCATATTTCTTCTCTAACTTGGTATCTACATCCTCTGCCCATTTTCCTTGTTCCTTGGCGAATTTCTCAAGAGTTTCTCTGTCTTCTCTGTTTCTTTGGTCAATGTTTTCCTCAGTGAGAACTCCTTGTTTCTGAGATTCTCGTAGGTTTCCATTTCCTCTCTTGATTCTGGCTTGTGACTCAGCAAGTAATCCTCCATTGCTTGTCTGTTGGTTCCTTGCAGAAGTTTCTGCATTTCCTGTATTGTTGCTTTCATTGTTTTCTTGTTTACTATTAGAACGTAAATTATCCTCCTTTATTGTCTTCTCAGGATGCAGAGGAGAACCTTCCTTCTTTACATGATTGCTGATAATAGTCACGGTATCTGTAGCCCTAGACACTCCTACATACTCCAGTTGTTGCTTAAGATTAGCTACTTGGTCAGGCTGTTGGGTAGGGGTTTCCTCTGCACCACTAAGGTCTCCAAGATCTACATCCTCCTCATTCTTAAGTTCCATCTTTGACATATCAACCTCAGCGGGTGCTTCAAAGTTAACAGCTTCTATATTATTAGACTTGGTAATGCCTACTCTTGAAATATCAACATCATCCATGAGAACATTGGTAAAAGTAGAGCCTTGTGACTTATGAACAGTCATGGCATAGCCAAAGTCAATGGTCTTAGCTTGCAATAGATTATGATCATTATCCTCAATGTTGTCATTAACAAATAAGAAAGAATCAATGGTATTGATTTTCTGATACAAAGCTATCTTAGCTTGCATACCTACCACCTTCTTAGTATCTGCCCATAATCTTTTCTTCTCTTCTGCAAGAAGCATAGCTGCTTGTCTATTCTGAGAGTTGTTTTTGATGTCCATGAAGTTGAAAGTATCCTTTTTGCCCAGGGAATCCTCAAGTGTAATAGGGATAGCTTGCATGGAGATGGATGTACCATTGTCAAGCTTTGTATAAACTTGTTTTGGCTTATCTACCTTAGTTACCTTATAGGATTCAGAGTTAATGAACCTATAGGTACCTTTCTTTTTCTTCCTATCATAAGTATAGCCCCAGTTATTGTATCCTGTCATAGGCTCTCCTATATTAGGAATAGAAGAAGTATAACCCAATAAGTTTCTCACTTGGGTATTATAGTTGGACACAGCTTTGTTTGTATAAGCGAGAATCCTAAAATAGTTAGGATCTTTTTTCAAGCCCTTGATGTACTTCTCAATCACATCATTAACAGCTTCTGTATGCTGAGGAAGTATATAAGCTACCCCTTCACCTTTACTATTGAAAGAGGTCTCTCCAGATAAAGGTTTTCCCTCTCTGATGTCAGTAGCTTCTTTTAAGATAGCATTGTCAGCTGTTCTCTCTACTTGTGTAAGAGTAACTACCTTGCCATCGCCATTTCTGAACACTTTAGAGATTTGTTCCTCATTGACAGGAGCTAACTGGGCTTCATCCCCTACATAGATAATTTTAAGTCCTTTATTTCTTGCAATGTCATTGAGAATCCTATAGTTCTCCTCATTAATCATAGATGCCTCATCAATAATAATGGTAGTATTAGGAAGAATATCAATATCCTTGAGATTATTCACTAAGTTTCTTGCATTATAGGTCTTGCTATTAGGGTCTATCTCAACACTGATACCAAACACCTTATTCAAGGTCTCAGCTTTGAATCCTGCCTTGGACACTCTCTCATTGAGTACTGCCGCTGCCTTGTTGGTGGTAGCACAAAACATCACTGGCTTATTCTGCTTTTGACATTTCTTGGCAATCATTTCCATAAGAGAAGTCTTGCCAGTACCTGCATATCCACTAAGAGTCATAGAGGTTTCTCTTGACTTGATGAAATCAGACATGGCATTGAGGGCATCTATCTGTTGTGCATTTGGCATGAAAGGAGCTTTGACTACAGTACCATCATTGAAAGTGAAGTCATGTGGTATAGCCTTACCACTATGCTTCTTCTCTTCCTCAATATGATTTACAAGGTCATAGTCAGCAGATTCCTGCTTTATGAGAGATAACTCATCTTTTAGGTCTTTGCCTGAGAGACTATATATCAAGTCTTTAGATAACTCATAATTATAAATCTCATTATTATCAGTATAGAATGTACCTATATTGTCTGTGGCAGATTTAACTTGATTAGGATTAAAAATACCATAATTATTAGCCAAGTATGGGTCTGATATGTTATTATAAATAACCCCATCATTTCCTTCTTTAATAGCCTTTGCTACTTGCCTGGCATTAATATATTCTATAGGATATTTTTCTTTATACTTTCCATTAATATTTGCTCCTTTATAATTATATGCAAAAGGATTTCTTATATTCAAGAAAACAGCATAAACATTTTTATTTAAATCTACTACTGGAATAGGAGTCCCATCCCAATCAGTTCTTGGTTTGCTATATGATTTTATCCTCTTATCTAATACTGTCTTTATTGAATTTATAGCATCTTCAAAGAATCTATCAGGCAATACTTGATACTTAAAACCTTCAAGAAAATTAGACTTAAGTACTAACTTTCCATTGACTATAGTTAGAGTTCCATTAATATTTTCTTTTTTTAATGCCTTATAGATTGTAGTGTCTCGGTAAGTTCCTATATCTTTTATGGCATCTTCTATAGTATTTGTATACTTTTCTATATTATCATTAATAGTTAAGTTATTTAAGTACTTAATACTTTCCAAATATTTATTAATGGTATTAATTCCGCTATTTGATATTTCTTTTCCTGTCAGCTTGTTTAGAAAAGAATATGATTTTGCTACAGCTTTGTTATCAGAGAAAAAGAAAGTATTATTTGTGTCAAAATCAATGAGGCTACCATCTACATTTTGCCATTGCCCTTTCTTGTTTTTACTTTTATCAAAGATACTAAACTGCTTTGGGCTTCCATGGTAAACTACCAAAGGCTCCCCATTCTCATCAACAACTTTAGAAGCATTCTTAGGGTCATTCTCCCAATCACCAAACCAATTCTTAAAGGCTTTAGTCCTTACTTGAAGCCACTGTCTCTCATTAAGATTTGTAGATTTACCATTAGGAGCCTTCATAAAGGTACCATTGGCAATAGCCCTTCTTTTAAAGGAAAGTAACTCATCATCATAGACCTTACTATCAAAATAGTCATTAATCTTAGTCTTCAACTTATCATCAGACAATGTTCTAAAATCCCATTCTTTCTCATTATACCCTTTTCTCAATGTATTCTTGATACCATTATATCTCATATAAGTATCAAGGTCAAAGGCATCAAGAGCCTTGTCAAGGGCATTCATTGACCTTTGGTAATAGCTATTTGATGTATGAAGCCCAAGGAGAGACTTAAAGGCATCAAGTACTCTAGACCAAAAAGATTTTTTCTCTTTGTTCTGCTTGTCAAGCTCCTTAATCTTATTTCTAAAGACTGGATTACCTAACTCTGCTACAAACTCATTTACATCAACAATACCTCTTTCACCTTTCAAGATAGGATTATTCTTTAGGTCTTGATAAAGGGAGTTTATCTCAGTTCTGAATTGCTGTAATTCTTTAGGTCTCTTCCAATTGAGTGTTTGGTTTGAAAGAGCATACATAGACAAGGCATGGATTACCTCATGGAGTAGGATAGGGGCTTTCTTGGAATCCATAGTAGCTCTCTCAAAGAAAGACTTCTTATAGGTAATGGTATTATTATTCTTTGTATTACCAATGGTACCAAAAGGAAGACTTTCATTGAAGGTAATATTCAGACCTAAGTTCTTGGCAATATTGAATACTCTATCTGCCAAGTCCCTTGAAGTCCTATCTGTATTGAACTTATTGAAAAGTTCCTGTACCTTGCCAATGCCATAGGAATAGTTCTCCTTAATACCTAAGTTATAAGTCTTGACATCCTTAGGATTCATGCTATCCATATCATCAAAGAAGCTATCCTTGCTATAGTTAGCCTTTTCTACAGGTCTTTGTACAGAAAGTACTAAGTCCCCATTAGCATTTCTGTAAGAGAACAATGCTCCCTTAGGAAAATACTTAGAAGCTTCTCTCTTAGCTGCATTCAAGACATGAATATTCCCGCACTCAATAGGAGAATTATATCTCATTTGCCATAATCTCCTGACATTCTCTCCAGACTCCTGGTAATGGGTGTTTCCCATTTGAGCCTGAATATAAACATCTGTAGGAAAGAGAGTTTCATTCCCTGTCTGTAACCAATACTTATGAGTATAAAGCTCAAGCTGGTTGGCTGCCAAGTCATGTCTTGCAGCTAAGTCCTTGAACTCTTTACTTGCTTTATTTACACATCCCATAAATTATATGTTATTTAATTTCTGAGGCAAAGATACAAAATTAATCTAGCAAATCGCTATGAATTAACCAATATCTTTATATTATTTAAAGGGTTTCTTATTAAAATATAAGGGAGAGAATAGTATATGCGCTATCTCTCCCTTGATATTACTTGCGTGGCAGTATTTTCTTATCAATCCAATCTGCTGCCTTCTTTATTAATTTCTTTAGCTCCTCTCTTTCCCTCGGAGTCATCTTGGCTCCTTCAATAGCAGCACAGGAATCACATTCCATCCACATGCTGTCAAGCTTATTTCTCAAGCCTACAGACCATTTATGTCTAATCATAATTCTTTTCTATTAACTAATGTTACAACATATTTCCTCTATCTCATCATAGCATGACATATCATCAAGAATATCCTCAATGAAGGTAAGTTTGTTCTTCCATGCTTCTAGGTCTGATATGTATTCCTTAGTCTCTATGATTTCCTGAATATAATCAGGATTCTTTGAAGCATACTTCTCATACTCTGTAAGTCTAGCCTTTGCTTTGTTGATGTCATTATCAAAGTCCTTGAATACTAAGGCTAGATTTTCTAGAGTTAGAGTAGTATATTTCTCCTCATTACCTGCCCATACAGGATGGATATTTTCATCAAAGTATTGGTATATTTCAGTACTTCTACTATAAGAAGCTGTGATAATGTGCTTCTTAGGTTCCTTTTGAAGGTCTTTCCTCTTAGGAACAATAAAAAATGATAAATAACTACTCATATTCTTCTTCTCCTAGAATTAATTGTTTGAAATATGGCAATCCTTCTATCATCTTACAGAAAGTATGCCATTCCTTTAACTTATGATTCTTTCTTTGATGGTATATAGTTTGTAGTTGCTTGTAGTTAGTACTTACTCTCATGAATAATTCTAACCCTAAAGGAGTATTGGACAATACCTTCATCCAAGTATTATAGATTTCCTCACTTGCTTCCTTTGAATTAAGTAGATTCTCATGCATATATTTGGCCTTTATAGAGTTATACTCAAAGATGTACTTCTTCAAGTTATTGATAGTCTCTTGAGTAACATAATCATTGCAAGCACTGTCCAAGTTCATTTTTAGGAGTCTATGCATCTTTGATGAGGAAGTCACTATGTCTGTAAAATGGTATCTTTGAAACTCCATTGACCAATATTGAGGATACTTGATGTCAAAGCTTACCCTAATACCACAAAGTGCATTATCATGACAATGTACATCTGTAGAATTACTAGCATGAACTAACCTTGCCATTCTATTGAGTCCTTTTATAAACTCACTATCTGAATATTCCACAGGCTCTAGCCTCATAGCATTACCAGAGGCAATTACACTTTCTCTTAGGTCATATACCTTTACATTGGATATTTCTAACATATTACTTTTTTCTTTTGGATTGTTTCTTAATATAACTTTGATAACCTCTGGAGGGTCTATAGCCTTTCCTTACAGCCTCTGACAACCTCATGGAGATAGTGGCAGTCTTAGTCCTCTTAGGATAATATTGCTTGCCAGTCTTTGAGACATATACTATATAGCAGGATGCAATGCCTCTACCATAAGGAGTATCGCCATTATCTTGATTTCCTCCTATATAGTTGCCATTCTCATCACAGAAATCTCCTGTGTCAGCATCTATGTAGTAACCTGGGTATTTGTCACTCTCATAGATTTCTCTTCCATCTTCTAAATACATAACTGTTTGGTTTTAATTGTTATTTACTGAAGTTTACTCCTCCAAATACCTTTGAGAATAAACTTCTTTCCATATACATGATAGGGTTATTCATGTGGTTTCTTTCCTTGAAGTCCTTTGACACTCCAACTAGTCTACCTGTTCTACAAGGATTATTGCCTTTCTCCCCATCAATTACCTTGATAATCATTGCTCCACCTTGGTCTACTACCCCTTGGCAATCATTACAAAGACCTTGATATATGTCCCTAGGAGCTTCTTTGTCTCCTTTGAGTTTTCCAAGCATGGCTACTCCATAGTCCTTACCACAGCAGATGCAATGGAGAACTGATGGATTGACACCATGCTTAGGACTTAACTTAATGCTATTCTTTGTCATAGTTTTCATCTTTAGGTATATATCCAAAGTACTCTGTCAGTTGGTCAATAACCATTTCAGAGTTAGCATTGGATTTTGTTATTACTTCCTTGAATGCCTCTGCTAAGTTATATGGGAGGTTTTCATCCTCAGTAGGGACTTTAATGAAATGTTGCAGCCCCTCATATTCAAAGTTTATTGATAAATCTCTAATCATACTATTCTTCATTTATTACATCTAAGTCATCTATTACCCAATCTTCTGAAGCTTTTAAAACTTTTTGATAATGCTTGATTTTCTTAATAATTTTGTTTTGAAGACTCTTTTCATTATCCTCAAGCATTATGCCTTCTGTGCGAAGCTGTGCTATCTTTTCATCACATAGTCTTTGCAATTCACTAAGTAGGGTAGGGATGCCTATAGCATGATTATCATTCTTATATTCCTCAATGAAATTTACATCTTCATACTTAGAATAGTTATCATGATGATTGACTATATTCACAGGCATGGATTTACTCATGCAATAGCATACAGTGCAATCTACTTGTATAGGAGTAGGTTCCTTCTCATTCCAAGGTGCTCTAGCTTCTTCTGATTGCATCATTACAGGACAATTATCTTTCATATTTGTTGTTTATTAAGTATCTGCTATTATTGTGTAGTTCTCGAAATTATCAGAGATTGATTGAAGGACTGTAAGATATTCCTTGGTTCTCTTTACTAACTGCTCATAAGTATCCCAACCATTACTAGGATTGAACTTTCTATAATAGTCCTTATCCTTCAAAAGTACTTTATAACAAGACATTAGTCCTTGTAAGTATTCTAAAGTAGGTTCTTCAATCCCTAATTTTTCCTTAGGATGCCATAGCAAATCATATAAAGTTGCCCTTTCTCCATTTATAGTTATACAATCACTATAGTATTCTGCTTTACACTTCTCAGCCATCTCTGTTAGATTGTGTGTAAGATTCATGTGAAAATACTCATTATCTTCATAAGTCTTCTCTTCAATATCATCAGGATTGGCACCAGGAAAGTGCCTTAATACTTCCTGCTTAGTCTTTAACTCTATAGTCTCTCCGTTCTCTCTGATATAAACTCCTGTACCTCTATGAAGCACAGGAGTCTTACTCTTAATATATAAATCTAAACTCATTTGTCAAACTTAAATTTATTATTGAAATCTTCAAGGTCTCTTACATATAGTCCCTTACCATCAGAATATAAGATAGCAGTTTTCCATTCTCCAGTAGTAGGATTCTTCATCTTTATGGTGCCTATATCTATAATGGCATAGTAGTGTTTATTCTTAGGATAAAACCAATTAAGGTTTTCTTTCCAAAGTTCTTGCGCCTTATTGCCATACCATCCGATTTTTCCTAGCTCTTGAGGAATAGCATCTTTCTCACCACTTCTCCAATTATACTTAAAGGCATTAAGTTCACTGAATATAGCTGTCTTATACCATCCTTTAAGAAACTTCATGGCATCTATACACTCTACAGAGGTACCATTTACTTCCAAACCTTGGTAATGAAGAGGGTGATTTACTGCCTCTCCATTGGAATTAATCTTCCTAGGTTCATCCTTTATTGGAGTACTAGAGACATTGGTATAGTTCTGAATCTTTTCAAGTTCCTTGAAATCTTTCCATACATTACTTAATTTATCTTGTATATCATCCCAATTTGCTTCCTTTGGGGCTGTAAATCCTTGGTCTAATAGATATGATAATTTCTCTAAAGAATCACTTATTTTTTTTAACTGTTCCATATTAATACTTATATAATGCACCTTTACTAATTGCTTCCCCAATGAATGATGTCATAAGGTCACCATGGTTAATGATTTCCTCAGAGTCATCACATTCATTGTAGACATAATAATCTCCATTTTCATTGAGAGAAACAAACTTTGAGCTTCTGAGACCAAAGTTCAACATTACGAAACACTCCAATGGATAGTCATGCTTTGTATTCTTGATGAGAGTGTCAAGCTCATTCTGAGACTTGATTTTCTGGGATTGTTTCTTCATTGTCATTGTTTTCTAAATATGTATAGTTAACTTCCTTGAGACTATCTATTTGCATATCATAACCTTGCTGTGCTATCTCTCTTGTATGAGTTATTGCTTCAGAGATATTGTTTGCCCATAACAACACTTTGTATTTAATTTGCTTCTCAGAGCCATCATCCTGAAGCATAGTATCTCTAAGAGTAGCAATAAAGCTGCTTTCTCCATCATACTGAGTGATGATTTCCTTGACTACAGAAAGTCTAAGGCTTGTAATTTCAAAGCTTTCTACAGTACTATCATTAATAGCATCATTGAGTAGCTTCATCACTGCATACTCTGCCTCAGCAAAGATTTCTTTGTCAATGATATAAGTCTCAAGTTTCTTCTTTATCTTATTGTCAATCTTCCAAGCTACCTTGGCTTTTACTTCTATCAGCATAATCTTATGTTTAAATTATTTTCTTAGCTTCATTATCTTCATGGTGTACTATCATATAGTCAGCAGATTGCTCATAAGGAACACCCTCCTTGTAATTAGGACTCCAAGGATAGGATTTCTCCATGGCTATCCTTAGGGTTTCTATGTCAGAGAGTTTGTTCCTTAGTGCATCTACTGCCTTGGTACACCTAATATTATTCAAGTCTACTGGCTCTGTTTTCTTCCTATTGTCAAGGAGAATATTGGCTTTCCTTACTATCTTGAGCCAGCTATCTTCTGTCTCTGACAAGTCATATACATGGAATGCCTCTGTAGCATCCTTGCCAGAGAGATTCTTCAAGTCCTTGCAACACTGGATGAAGGTAGCAGAAGCTATATCCATCATGGTAAGGATAAAATGAAGAGCTGCAAGACTCTTAGCATGTTCCCACTTGGCATTTCTGAATGATATGTAAATTGCTCTATGCAATTCCTCTGTCTCATTATCAAACTGCTCATCAATATTGTCACCAAGTATATTCATATACCTTACATTCTGAGTATTGACATCCATCAACTTGTTAGGTAAGGTTTCTAGGTATTTACCTATCTTGTTGATGGCTTGCTTCATTTCATGTCTATATAATACTTTGTCTTTCTTGATGTCTTCAATATAGTCAAGATAGGCATATCTTGCCATAATGATTGATGGCAGGCAACAATACTGAAAGTAGTGCCATATCTCTATTAATTCTTCTTCTGTTACTTTCATAATTATAGTTTAATGAACCCAATGATCTGAAATTTCACTATCTGAATCCAATACTAGAGTTTTGAGGAAAGGTTTTGCTGCCTCCCTCATTACCTCTCCCAATTTAGCATCTGCAATATCTTGTAGTTCCTTTGGACATTCTATATTCAATTCATCATGCACTGGAATACAGAATTTTATAACATTAAAGTATCCATTGTCTACAACCCAATCAAAGAGCATTTTACAGAATATCTTGAAGATAATTGCCCCTGAACCTTGAAGAGGACTGTTGCAAGCATTCTTTTCATACTTTGTTTTTGCTTTAAAATGGGTAGATACCTTCTTTGCAATGTTATCTCCTGTACCTTTATGATAGGTTTTATACTCTTCCCAAAACTTTGAGTCAAAAGATTGCTGCACTTTCTTCCAATATTTCCAATCCCACCAATAAGACTTATGTCCCGTTACAGGGGAGATAAGAATATACCCATTGTTTACTACAAATTTCTTTTCTTTTTCTTGGAATTTAGAGATACCACTGAAACCTTTCATGTAACTATCATAAATAGATTTAGCAAAAGTAGGTTCCATTCCATATTGAGATACAAGAGTAGTATCATTACCACCATAGGCAAAACAAAATTCCGGGTTTTTTGCAAGTTGTCTAAGATGCTTATATTTAGCCTTAATGTCTTTTATGGGAGTATCTCTTGGAATATCATTTGGAAAGACCATATATGCTACTGTACTGTGCATATCTTCCCCTTTAAGGAATACATTCAGCATAGCTTTATCTTGTGAGAAATCTGCCATCAAAACACTTTCTTCTCCTTTGTAGTCCCTAGAAATCCAGACATTGCCTTTCTCTGCACAGAAACAAGCTCTTGTAACTTCATCAGCAGGAAGGTTCTGTAACTGGGGATATGCACATTTCAGTTTAGTGTCTTTAGGAGTTTTCAATGGTAATCCTTTTAGCTTTGCTAAGGACGCATTCTGTTGTTGGGAACCACATGCAAGCCTTCCTGTGTCTGTCCCAAGTGCTCGGAAGGTTGTATGTACTCTTCCTGTTAAAGGATTAATTGCATTGAGATAATTTTGTCCATAAGTAGTACATACTTTGTTAGCTTCTGAATAGGCTAGATAGGTATCATAAAATTCGGGATTAATATCTCTTTGAGGTTTTAATACAGAGGCATCAATACTGTCTTTCTCTTCCTTAGTTTTCTTATCAATACCTCTGCAATTGAATCCTAAGGCTGTAAGAAAAGGAATAATTTGGGAAGTACTATTCCAATTGATAGTACATTTAGGTGTAGTATCATAACCAGACCATAAGTCTCCTTCAAGATTAACCTTAAAGAACTTTTTATCCCCAAAGTTAACAACAAAGTCATTTAGCTTTTGTAAAGCAGTATCTCTCTTTAGTTCATCCTGTTGCATTTTTTGCTTCCATAATGCTTCATTCATGTGGACTCCACACCATTCAAAATATGCTTTGATGGGAACAAAGTCACATTCTACTTTAGCTGCTTTTATCATATTTCTTTGTCTAAGGATTGCAAGTTGCTTCTGCATTATCCTATATAGAGGCTTAACATCTCCAGCACCATAGAGTACTGTTCTATCATCTATACCCCTCCAGATAATTTCACCTCTTACAGTTTTGTCCATCTCTTCCCCAAGGTATCTATAACACATAGCTTTCAATCCTACGCCACTATGATGAGTGATAAAGTCTGATACTTCTGGCACAACAGCTTGAATATATTCACTTTTTTGCTTGGAGTTCATGTTACCCCAACTGGAACATTCATCTACAGCTTGACAATAAGAATCTATTATATCTTGGGAAGCACCAATCATAAAGTTAGGAAAACCTAAATAGAGTAATTGCTCAATAATCATTAGGTCATATACTTTTCTTAATATAATACCTTCCTTGAAGCCAAACTTACAATCAAAGCCTAAGTTAGTACCAATAATAAAGGAACTCTCTAATTTATCTTTGTACAGTTTTACATCTATAGTAGAAGTATCAACAACTATTTGAATAGTTTCCTCTATATTACCAAACTGCCACATTAGACTACTGTCTATGTGTCCATCAAGACCAGTGGTTTCAGTGTCAAACTGAATCATTTTCCAATCTTTCATAATGGCAAGAGACTCTTCTACAGAGATAGTTTTATAGACCTCACTTTCAAATAGTTGTTGATTAGCACTTACCAAATATATCATATTATTTCTTACTATAAGCTATATATTTCTCAAAATCCAACACATAGTCAAAAGAACTAAAGAAATTGGTTCCTATGATACCATGCAATGTAATACCACTTTCTTGCTTTATACTCTTGATAATGTCACTCAAATCCCTGATAATGCATGGGCAATGATAACCCTTATCCTTGTAAGTAATATCTATGTTACAGGTCTTGCATGTAACCTTCTGTCCATCTATGCCATATTGATTGGTTTCCATGTCAAGCATTGTATACTTGAGTTCTTTCAAATAGGTTTCATCAATGGTGCAGCAAGTGGCTCCTGTATCTAGCAAAAAGTTGATTTTCTTGTTTCCTTGGTAGAATGTCACAACAGGAAGTTCAGTCAAGTCCATGCTACTTTGAAAGGACATGGCATTAGGGTGAATATCCAATAGTTTATATAATGTCTTTTTAATCATATTTTTTATTTTAAAGTTAACTTACTTGAGCAATCCTTAGTATCAATATGAACATCAAGTTCATTGTCAGCTATCATATAGTTGGTATTGCTCATTTTATATCCCATGTTGGTGAGAATATCATCACCATCCAGTTCCTCATATTCCTTAGGAACATTCTTGATGATAACCTCACCAACATTATAGTCTAATATTACTATAATCATAGTCTATTGTTTAGTTCTATACTTATCAGAGCCAGTACCAATACCTCCTCTATTCTCTCCATCAAGAGAATCAACCTTGACAAGCTCAATCTTTGATGAGAAGAGCCACTTAATCTTCTGCCACATAGTAGCCTTCTGAGATAATTGTATTCTGAACTGGCAGATAGGTGTACCCTTAGGGATAGTAATGTTTCTAGTAGCAATACAAGGGAACTTCCAAGTATCATCATTCCCACAGTAACTACCATCTATGATGCCCATCGAGTTACTTTCCATAATTCCCCATTTCTTGAATGTTGAACTACGTGGGGCAACAATAGCTTCATATCCTTCTGGTAATTGCATGGCAACACCTAACTCCATCAAGCCATAGGTAAACATTACATCCCTATATCTGTCAATCTTCTTTTCCTCCTCATTCTTCTGCTTATGTAGCATCTTTGCATGAGGACACTTGAATGTATATTCCTCAGCAGTCATAAGGTCAACCCAATCACCAACCTTAATAATCTCTGGCATACAGCCAGCTACCTTTTCTAATATCTCAATCTTCATTTGTTTTTTCTTTGTTGTTAAATTTATATGTTTCATTAATTAATGACCAACCATCTCCTTGATGATTGACCTTATAGAATCTCTGATTGGTAGTAGGAGATGCTAGTCCACCTAACTCTTGGTCATAATGCCCAACTTTAAGAAAATCCAAGTATTGTATGATACCTATCTTATCTCTAGGTATTAAGTCTAGCCCACAATACCATGCAGTCTTTACTTTTTTATAAGCATATTGAAACAACTCTATAAGGGAGTCAATGTCATGCTCTCCTCCAAGGAGTAGTAAGCAAGTAACTCCCTTATGATTATCTAGGAGTCTTTGTAATTCCTCGATAGTTAAAGGAGTACCTTTATCTTCCCATAATTCTCTTGAGTGACATCCAATGCAATGTTGGATACATCCTGTAATTGCTATAGCAAGACTTATTTCATTAGGTACTTCTGCAAAAACCTCTTTAGTATATTTGTACTTCAACATATTTTCTTATTAAATTTTTTATTTCTTCAGGTAACTGATACATACTGAATAATGTTTCAATATATACCTTATCTAATTCTTTTCTAAAGTCTTTGGCATCTTCCAATTTTTTAAAGTTCTTATTAACCTTTTTATACTTTCTCCTATAATGAACACAGTAAGTTGTATGATTTTTATTATGAACTTCCTCTATGCCCTTATTCTCTCCTAAAGTAGAGATAAAAGTATTTATTGCAGAGGGAATTAAAATACAAGTCTCTGGGGAATATATTTTACATTCCCCATTTGACTTTATATCCTTGTCTAATTCTAATTTAGTTTTCCCATCCCAAATAGCTTTATACCATGTTTCAAAGAATACATAGTTTTTAAAAGAATCTGATACCGTAATACCTTTAGCCCCATAATTCTCATAGCTTGGATAATTTGGATAATAACATCTTCTTTCCATATTTTTCCAAATATTATAGATATACTTATCTATCATATATGTTCCAACATAGAAGCCATATTTATCTTTTTGGTCAGGATTTTTAACTTGTCCATTTTTAGCTAAGGTAATATCAAACACAAGTTTTCTATTATACCCTTTGAAATATCCCTCATAAAAAAATCTATTTCTTCTCTTTAAAGATGATTTATTTGTTACTATCAATATTTCTCCATTCTTTTGAGGAAAGCTTTTAATTTCCTCTGCTATACCACTAAGAGCTAGATTTTTCTGAAAAGACAGTCTTTCTTTTATATATTGAGTCATACATCTTCTTTTTTAGTATATACTCTGGTCTTTTGTTCTATCTGCCTTCCTTTAGACCAGTTGCTAATCTTAGTGAGATAGCCTATTACACGGTCATAATAACTAATATGTTTACTTCCACACTTAGGACATTCAGTAATAGGATGCTTGGTGATAAAACCACAATCATTACATTCACTATTAGGTACATTAAATGTAAAGTACTTACATCCCTCTTCTGCTGCATATTTTATAATCTTTAGATATTGTTCTTTATCCAAATGACTATCCAATCCAACATGACATGCTGAACCTCCATCTAGATTATCTCCACATACTTCCTTTCCATGAAGATGTATCTTATCTAGTACTGGAATATTAACATCATTAGGCTTAAAGATATAAGAAGCATAGAGATTAGTGTCATTAGGAACCCAATATCCATCCTTCTTATCTCTGTTGTATAGTTTGATGGCAGCGGATTCACATGGTGTAAATTCAGTGTTGAACATACATTCCTTGGTCTTGTGAAGGGTATTTTGTTCCTTGATAGTACTAAAGATGTTTCTACAGAACTCCTCATACTCCTCATTCTTATTGCACTTCATTCCCAAGAACTCTGCTGCTTGGTTCAAGCCATTAATACCTATAGTAAGATATTGCTTTCTCATATTAATGAATCCTGCATTATACACAGTAAGAAGATTCTTCTCATAGAGGTATTTGAGGATTTCGTTATATGCTGTTTGATACTTATAGACTCTATCGAGAATAGTGATAATGTACTCTCTAAGTCCTGTTAAACCAGGAACATTAACCCCTGTCTTTGCAGGCTGCTTTGCCCAATCCTGAACAATTCTATTAAGGTTAAGTGTAATTACATTCTTGGAGCCTGTCATTTCACTAAGCTGACCGTTGGTAAAGTTGAACTGAGGCTTTGATAACTTTGAGGAAAGACGGCAATTATGAGTAATCAAACCAGATGGTAGAGTGAAATAAGGCTCATTAGAATTGGTACACTCAATGCAATATACTTCATTATTATAATCAACCTTTTCAATGCTTCTAATTCTGAAATAAAGACTATTGTTCTTTCTAATCCAAGAATGCTCAGGGTTCTTACATACCCTATGATTAGTAGGAGTATAGAACCTAATACAATATAAAGGATAATTTCTATTAAAGAACTCACCTCTGATTACTACATTCTCATCAGTCCTATCACTTACATCAATAATAGACTGCATACCAAGAGAAGTAATGAGAATTTCCATAGCATCCCTTAACTTTTTAGATACAGTGTAGCACCTATTAGAGTTACCACCATCAGTTATGTACCATCCATCAAGAATACCACGTCTAAAGTCAGCAGATTGAAGTAGACAATTCAAGTTCAAGTCTTTTGTAACAGCAGTAGTATGCTCTACCCAATTAGTCCATTTTACAACGAAAGCAACAAACTCTTTGCTATAGACCTTAACTGGAAAGACATTATTATATACTGTATTTAAAGAATAGTGCATATTATACTTTTCCTGTAGTTGGTCTAAATAAGGAGCAAGCTTTTTGTACTTAATCTCATTGAGGGAGTAGTCCATACTATGAATACAACCATCTTGGCAGGTATAACCACTAATTGTTCCATCTCCTAAGAAAGCTCCTAGCATTACGCCCTCTGCATAAGTCAAACCTTCATCTTTCTCTGGTATTCTATTTAGTACTTGGGTATTAAACAACAAATAGTCATCAGTAGTCAATTCTGAGGTTTGTTTTTCTCCTTGTAAGGTAAGGTTTATATGATTGTCTGTCATATAAAATTCCTTATTATTATGAGTTGTAACTTTATACATATCTCTACAAGGAAGTTTTATACTCTTACCTCTTACCCAAGAGCCATTATGAAATATTTTTAAATTCTTTTTGTTAGGTTCCCATTTTAAGTTATGAAGTTCTTCTAATGTAGTACATTTCACACCATCATAGGAATTCTTCCAAAGAACTTTTGTATCTCTACTAAAACAGCAAGATGATAAACTATCTGCACTGTCACTTATATAGGTAAAGAAGCTGTCTCCTTCTGCATACTCCTTTGCTGCAAACTGGTATAAGTCCTCATCAAGGAACTTGTGGTCTTGATAAATAAGACAGAGTGAAACCACTGGGAATGTCAATATACATTTCAACCTCTCTTGGTTAAACCAATGCATGAAATCCTTTTGTAACCATGATAATGATTCCCACTTAGCTTTAGTCCCATCAGGGAAATAGAAATCCCCATACATAGTGTCAAAGAAAGGTTTGTCAAAGATAGAGAGATTCCAGAAACATGCTTGATTTCCCCTAGAACCTGAAGGCTGCATTAAGGAATAGCAAATCTGCTGGAAGTATTGATGTATCTGCTTTTGAATAGTCATCTGTCTAAGACAATGCTCAGATGTAATAATGGTCTCTGGCTTCATATAATAGTTATCTCCCCATTCCTTTCTGAGAAAATAGTCCATGCAGAGTAACATACCAGGTGTGGCACATGCGCCCTTATACTGTGCTGCTACTGCAAACACAAGATTAACAAAAAGACCACAGAAACTATCAATATTCTTAGGGGCAGCACTTAAACCACCAATATCCTTGATACCATTCTTAAGGAAAGGATATAGGGTAATGGCAACACAATAAGGCATACCTATCTGTGAAGATAAATCATGAGGATAAAGAATAGTGTCAATATCTGTCAAAAATTGCTCAGCCAATTCCTTACCATACAGTTCCCTAATCTTGTTATACCAAATTCTTATATTAGTTTCCTTATTGTCTTCCTTATGAATCTCTGTATTCATCACTGCGACATTATGAGTAGCTACATTACTATTATCATCAATAGTTGCATTGGCTGTATTGTCTGACTTTACAAAGTTATCAATAAACTGAAGATTCCTTGCTACATTGTCCCTAAGTTTCTTATGTCGCTCCCTATAGAGCATATAAGCTTTGCCTACTTTATAGAAACCATGAGTACAAAGATATTTTTCTACTTTATTTTGTACTCTTTCTACAGTAAGGTCTTTCTCCTCCCAACCATCAAAGCTCTTGAGGAATTGGGAAATCCTATCCTTAGCATCTTTCCAAGCCTCTTTATTATGGACAGCCTCAAATGCCTTGTAGATAGCTGTCTCTATCTTCTTAGGGTCAAACTCCTCCTGAGAGCCATCTCTTTTCTTTATTAACATTTCCTATTTATTAAACAATTAAAAATATTTATATATAATGTATTATTGTCTCCAAGGTGCATCTAGAATAGAATCTAAACTATCCTTTTGTACTTCTTCTTTTAGCTTTAGACAATCAATAGTGTTTACACCATCTATATCTATTCCATTAGGAACTCTTGGTCTTAGGTTCAAGTAACCTTGCAGTTCCTTACCTATCTCAAATGGGTCTCTATATTCCTTACCTTCTTTGTCAACAAGTGTACCTACCATCTTGGTGAGGGGAAACTCCCATACCAAAGGTGTGAGTGATTCCTTGTTGACTACAATGAATCTGTAGTTTTCAAGAGTGAAGTCCTTGAAGTAGGAATCTTGCATTAAATTAGCCTTGATAATCCTCCAATATAGCATTGATTGGACGAGGTATTTCCACTGTAAAAAACTCTCTTGAAAATCCCATTCATGATGCCCACTTGTTTTAAGATCTACAGGAATAATTTTCTTATCCTCATAGTCCACTATTATCAAATCCGCCATGCAACGATAGTTTACCCCTTTGAATCTTGCCTTAAACTTTAGTTGATAATACCTTCTTACAGGTGATATAGGGTCATTGTCTGCAAAGTAACCTTGCGTTGCAGGAGAAGTTTTTAGGGTTTGCACCATCTTAATAATCCTATCATAGGTATTTCTATCTACAACTGTCTTATTGCCTGCTTGCACTACAAGATTATAATACATAGCTGCTCTTTCAGAAATTACCCTAACTCTAGTATCATCCCTCCAATTCTTTTGCCATCCAATTTCATTAAGTACTTCAAGAATAGCATTATGTGGAATGTAGGAAAACAACTCACATGAATTACTATATCTATCAATTAACTCTTGTGCTGCTAATTTCTCCTTATCTCCAATGGAAGGAAAGTCTGCAACATAGTACAATTCATTGAACTCTTCTTGAGAACCTGTAATAAGACAGTCTACCATAGAACCTTCAAGTAGAGACTGTGTTGAGATTTTATCAAAGAGATGGTCCAACTTATTGAAGCCTTCTCTCTCATATCTAGCAAGAGTAGAGTAACTTAATGCAGGATCAGCCCTGTATGTTGGCTCATCTACTTGCCAACTAATATCTTTTAATTCTTTTGGTATTTCCATTGTTTTTCTTGTTATGTTTTGTATTTCATGCTAGGGACTTAATGATGTCTATAGCTTGAAGAAGTTGTTTTTTGGTGAAAATCTCAAAGTAAATACTACTTGGATAGTTTGTTTCAAGCCATTTCCTAAATATCTTTTTCTTTAAAGGATAGGTATTATTCTCAAAGCCCTTCATTTCTATAATAATAAGATGCTTGTTATATTCAAACATTAGGTCTGGTGTATAGGAAATATCAATTACCTTTTTACTATCCAACTTTAGCATTCTTGTACAAGTATCTTTATTATAAAAAGGGACATTTGGTCTAAAGCCTTCCCATATAATGAATTTCTTAGGTTCATATTCAACAGGAAAGCCTTGTTCCTTTAGAGTTTGATAAGCCATCTTCTCTAACTTTGATTTAAAGGAGATACCATCATACTCTAAGGGAGAGGCATTTATTATCTTCTTATTTTCTACCTTACTTTGCATTTGCCTTGGTATTTACCTTTAACTTTAGACCAACCATTGTCTGTAGATAAACTACTGTAGAGAAATTAAGTTAGAGACTTTTTTCTCCAGGTCATACACCCTATGCTCCAAGTTCTGATTAGCCTTTACAAGCTCTTCAATCATAGAACAGTCATCAGTAAAGTCTAGAGGCTGCTCTTTCAGTTTTGGCTTAGGCTCTTCCTTTGACCTTCTTACATTCTTCACCTCAATGATACCTTCCTCTACAAGCAAAGGTACAATCTGAGGAATGAACTTGCACTCCAAGTGATGATGCTTTACATGACCATTTTTTAAGTCATCTGACAAATCAAGGACTATCATATCCCCAAACTTTAACTCTTCAGCAGTTCCCTGCATAAAATACTTTTTCATTTTCTTCTTGTTCATTTTTAAATTTATACTCTTTATACCATTCAACACCATAGCCATAATGACCTATAAGTATCTTGTTTATTTGATTCCATAAGTCAGAAGGCATTTTGATGTGATTTCTTGCATACCATGATGGATGCTTTGTCTTTATTATATGATTATACTTGGCATTGATGCAAGACTCAAAGCTTTGTGCCTCAGTACCCATTAATACATAGACAATGCCACTGTCATAGTTGGAAAGTTTAGTGAGAAAGAATTTTATGAAAGGTCTCCACATGAGTGCATGTGAGCCTATTTTGCCCGCAAAGCAAGAGAGTGCCGAGTTTAGCATCAACACTCCCTGTTCTTCCCACTTCTCCAAACTTGGGTCAAAGGTAATTCTTTCATGTGGCATAGAGTAGTCTATTACTGACTCTTTTAGCACATCTAAGGATGGGGAATAGTTTTCTTCTAAGGTATCCCATGAATTTCCAAAAGCTATTCCTGTAGCCCTAGGCTTGCCTTTTATTAGGTCTGGATATGGATCCATTCCAACTATAACAGCCTTCAAATCATGCAATGAACAAAGAGTAAAAGCTCTAAAAATGTCTTTTATCTGAGGGCAAACAACTTGTTTTGAGCTAGCTAATCTCTTGATTATTCTCTCTGCTTCTGTTAAGTTTATGACCTTACACCAATCTCCAAAGTATTCCTGTATTGTCATTCTATTATGTCCTCTATATTATCAAACGCTGCCTTTAGTAACTCTTCATTGGTGGTGGAAATTGATGGAACATCAGGTTTCTTTATATAAAAGGAAGGAAATGTACCAATCTCTACCTTTAACCTAAATATAGAATAAGGATTACTATCATCAACATAGATTTTTGATAGTCTAGGTCTGTCAATACTATAGTTCAGGACAGCAGATGACAAGATTTTGTTGATGATATACCTCTCAACAGAATTACTTCTATTGATAAATACCTGGGGATTGACCCTTAGGATTGGTTCAACAAACTTATATCTGAATTTATAAGGATATTTCTCATTATCTTCAACAATATACCTTTGCATTTTCCATAAGATAGCCATTGTTAGATTGAAGTCTTTGTCAAATATAGCCCCATAAGTACCATAGTATTTAGGCTCTCCTACCTTAGTGTTAAGCTCTACTAACCTATTATTTACAAAGTCAGTTGTTAGAATATCCCTAACTCCAGTATCTAAGGATTTATATTCCGTACGATTACCAATATCCTGTAAATCTGCTACTATATAGTTGACATCTGGCTTTAAAGCCCTGAGGGCAAATACAGGCATCTCAAAGGAATCCTCTATAGGAACAATTAAGTTTGCCAATTTCCCATTAGGACAGTCTGGATATGGGGGAGCATAGCATCTAGTATGATAAGTATCCTCAAAGCAATTATGTATAATAAATTGTAAATCTCTCATTAGCTTTCTGTCTTAAATATCATATTCTGTGCATCATACTCTGTAAAGAAAGGTAAGTCATAAGGAATGACTGGATTTAAGGAATTAGCTACAAAATTAGTAAAGAGATTTACCATCAATGAGCCAATCATACAGGCTAGATAAGTAGTCTGTTTCATGGAACATACTGTAGCATCCGCTAGATAGTCTGAGAAAAGAAAATCACTCTGATACCTATTAATGTTATAAGTATCATCACCTCTTATACAGAATATCTGTAAGGTATCCATGCTAAGACGACCATCAAGCAGTAAGCACCTAGTCCTTTCTTCCTTACTTTTATTCTTAATATGCTCATACCAAGAGTTAAAGAACGTCTTTCTTGCAGACATATTATCAAAGCCACACATCATAATATCTCCTGCCTCAGTAAGACTGGTAAACTTTTCCTTAATAGCATTAACTTGTCGCATTGAGGAATAAGAAGTTATCATATCAGCTATGGCATCAACCTTTGCTTTTCCCATATCACTATAGCTATATAACTGCCCTGCCATATTAACCATCTCTACCGCATCATCATCATAGATGGTAATATTAGCTGGTACCATTCTTGCTAGTTGGAATATTAAGTTGCTGCCGATACCTCCACATCCAGCTACTATGATTCTAGCTTTCTGTATCTCATTGAACCATTCAGCACCTGAGAACCTAGATGTAGATTCATCTATAAGTAGGGTAGGAGAATTCAGTGGAATCTTATCATTCTTAGAGATTTCATGTCCCTCTGTAGGAGTAGCATCCTCAGAATCACCATTTACTTCAGAGTCTACTTCTTCCAAAGCTTGTTGATAAAGCTGATGTTCCATTTCATCATCTTGGGCAGTATTACTTAAATCTTGGGTATTCTCCCTTTCTTCCTCAGAATCTTCTTCTTCAAATACAGCATCTTGTATTCCTTCTTCTGAAAAGCCATTATCTTCTAGAATATCATTAATGTCTTCATTAGAGAAAGTACTGGAAACATTCTCTGTAGAAATAGCTTCTGTAGGAGGTGTAGTAGGAGTAGTACTCATTCCCAAGTCATTAAGAATATTATCTATTGTATTTGTTTCCATAATTATTGTACTATATATTGTTCAATAGCATCTTGATAAGATTGAATGTATATATTCTCATTAGCATATTTACTAAGCTCATCATAGATGGCTATGGCTATTGTGCTCATGAGGACATCCCAATTATCTAGCAGTTCATCTGGAGCATCAGATACATCAAAGTAATCCATTGTGAATTGAGTGATGAAATCTCTCCATTCTGCAAAGGCATTCACATTCTCATAAGTATTGGATTGTGTATCATTGAAAATTCTCTCATATACATTCACCATGTGCTTATGAATCCATTGCTTCAAGTCGAGCTTATCAGGATTAATGATGAGGTTGCATGTGACCATATTGCATACAGCTCTATGAACTTTCTTAGGGTCTGGCTTCCAGTTGGAGCTAGCAACCTCATTTAACTTATCATAGTCTTCTTTAGATAACTCATCCTGTTCTTGATTAAATAAATCTAATTCCTTACCTGTGGTTTCCTTATTGTTATCTCTATGTAGATAGCTTCTGAAATCATCATAGTTTCCATCACCCAATTGGAACTTAGGTTGATTATTTTCTTTGCTACTATAAGAAGGTAGTCCAAGATTATTGTTCTTTATTGAAGCTTTCTTCTTCTCTATTTCATCAAATCTGTCATCAAGATAAGCAAGATTGTTAATAACCTCATGCCTTTCTACCTCAAGGTCAAAGTATTCAATAAATTCCTTATCAATTACCTTTGTAATCTCAGAATTCTCTTTGGTAATAGTCTTGCTTCCTTCTCCAAAGAACTCATAAGATGTTCCCAAGTTCTTGATTGTAACCTCAGACTTGGTTTGTACTTTTCTAGTTACAATAGCTACATAGTTTCCTGGAGTATCAACAACAAGAGATACAAAGCAGTTGGTATCATTGCCTTCTTGCTGTACCATCTTAATGTCTTGACTGCTCAGAAAGGCTCCGAGATTGTGATGTGACGTTATGTTATCTCCTAGGCTCTTTATCCTAGGAATCTTGTTCTTAATAATAAAATTAGTTTGCATTAGCGTATATTTTAGAATGTTCACTTATTCATGATTTTTCTGTATTTTTGTTCATAATAAATAATAAAATTATGAGTAGATTTAAATTTGAAAACCAAAAGGATTTTATTCTTGAAAGCTATAAACAAGGTAATACTTGTGCTAATATAGCTAGACTCCTTAATTCTTCTAATATTGATAATGATGCTCAGTGTATTAGGAAGCTATTAAGACGAGAAGGAGTATTTATAAATGCTCATCCAAATTGTGTTATTACAGATGAAGTAAAGCAACAAATTGGTATATTATTACATGAAGGGAATACTCCTACCCAAATCTCTAAGATTCTGAATTTAAATGCTGTCACAGTATCTAGCTATATCCGTAGTCTAGGATTAAAGTTTAGACCTGATCCTGGGAATATTCATTACTTTGAAACTATAGATACCTATGCTAAAGCCTATATCTTAGGTTTCATTGCTGCTGATGGTGCTCTAGTTCCTGCAAAGTATGGACCAACAATAACCTTAACTATCACTGTTAAGTGGGAAGATAAGGCTATATTGGAGTTCATAAAATCAGAAATTGGTAACACACATAAAATATTAGAAATAAGAAGACCATCAGGTTTTGATAAATCTAAGATAATTCATCATGCTAGATTAGCTTTTAGTACCCCTCAGATTGTACATGATATTATGAAGTATGGTATTACTCCTAGAAAGAGTTTTACACTACCTAACATTATCCCAAATATTCCAAAGCAATTTAGAGATGCTTTCATCATGGGCTTATTTGATGCAGACGGTTCTATTCATATACAAGATTCTGTACGAAAATCCTCAGGAGTCTTATGTCAAGATAATACAATGTATATTAATATTAGAGGTACCCATGCTATTCTTGAAGGGATATGTGAACATCTAAAGATAGATAAGAAGCATATACATCAATATGATTCCATACCTTCTTTATCTTTTGCACGTAAAAAAGATACTTATAGATTATTTCAATGCTATGAGCATCTTCCATTTTATTATAAAAGGAAGCATGATAGATTTTTACAAAGAGTAAATCATCCTTCCTATGACAAATATAAACAAGTTCAGACTATATCATCACCTACGAAATAATCTGTAGGGTTGGGCACTCGTGTCAAATATTTATAACTTTATATTGCATACATTGTATTTTGTTTACTATAGGACGTATTATATTAAGAAATTTTCTACCTTCTTTAGTAGAACATCTTAATCTACTACGTCCTTTATCATGGTTTATCTTCCATAATATATTCCATCTTTGCTGAAAATAATTAATAATTATTTGATTTTCTTCATCTGATAAATAAGTATTAAGATAAAGTTCCCAAGCATGTATTTTATTATTTCTTTTTTTAGCAAACAAACACCCATCATCCATCCACCATATTGCTAATGCTAATGGTGTTAAACGATTTAATGCTTTTAATGGTATGGTTTTTCTGCCATTTTTATATAGATATTTATGGAGTATTCTAAAATATTTATTAGATTTCATCATTTTTACTCCATTATACCCATTATTAGTAAACTCAATAACTTTTGGTTTATTACCTCCAAATATTTTATATAACAAATCTGCTTTCCATTCTAAATATTCTTTTTGTTTTTTACAATGAATAAATGTTATTGCAGAATTTGTATATATACCTTTATTCTTAGAACAGTCTATATGACCATCTCCTAGTACTAAACCAATTAATGTTGCTTTTTCTACTTTATTCATATCAAACTCTAGGCTTGTTAATTACAATAAATATTTGTTAGTCGTTGAACCTTCAAAGGGATTTTAATCCACTAAGCTTGGCTGCTGATTGTGGTTTGTCAACCAGTTTCCAGCAATTCACCCAATTTAATGTGCACTCACAAGTTAATGCACTAATGCTACATCACAATCAAACAGCTCTATGTTTTCAGCCATATAAGCTGATACATCCTCATTCATCTTGAACTCTGTCCAACCTGATGTACCTAAGTCCATAGGATATAGGTCTTCACAAGTAATAACCAAGTCATTGTTCTCAAAAGTACCTGTATGCTTGGTGAATAATACTCCAGACCATTCTGTAGATGGGAACTTCCTAAGTAGATACCTAATCTTCTCTTCTACCTTCTCAGGAACAATAAGCTTATAGGTAGCTGATCCTTTCTTTAACTGTGGAAGTTCCTTGATTGATTCCTGCTGTTGTGAATTTATGTTCATTTTTATTGTATCTAAAATTAATTATTCTAAGAATTGATTTCAGGATATACATAGCTATATCATTATCTATGACAGTAGTTAAAGTACTCTCGCTTTCTGCATCCTCTGTAATGGTTGTGTATATATCCTTGCCTTTAAAGTTAAGAACGAAGTTATTCCTATATCTATCTAGATTTCTACAAGTAGTATTTTCATTCCTATAGAATTTACCATTGACAAATAATACATAGTTAAGTATACCACAGTTAAACAGTCTATCTGAATTTTCTTTACCTATAAGATAAGCATTGTAATAATCAATGAATGCATTACTAATATCTATGATATATTCATAATATGGCATACCACATGAGTACTTGCCATTCTTATAGGTAATAGATAAATGCCCTTTCTGTAGATAATACTTGATAAATTTTATAAAGTCCTCCTTAGAGAAACATATATAGAATTTTTTAGCATACGCATTATTGGTAAAATCAAAGCCATTGTATCTATAAAGCCTTTCTCTGTATCCTATATGTTCTAGATATTTATAAGGTCTTCCTGTTAAAGATTCTACTGTAACATACAAGGATAACTCATCACAGAATAGCATCCAAGTAACCTCATCATAATCATTCTTTAATGTCATAATGGTACCATTGATAGGTCCAGTACCTAGACATGGCTTCTCAAATTTAGTAAAATCGTCTTTAGGTATTTCACAGATATGACTATGCATATAGTCACTTAGGAACTGTTCTTTGCTATAAGTAGCTCTATTAAGAAGAAATCCATGATTCTCATAAGGAATTCTGCCATTCATTTGCACCTCAATCTTTGCATAAAGGTCTTGGATAGTGACAGACTTATTGTTCTCATTGGTAATTTTAACCCTGTTCCACCATACATAGATAATTGATTTATTCAGAGCAAAGAAGGCTTCCAGAGACTCTAGGGCACTATCAGGAACATCATAGCTTGTATTATATTCCTGGTCTTTAAGGTCTAGGTCTACATTCTTACGCTGTAGTTCAGCTATAATGTATGATATTACTGTATTTCTAGCAATTGTGTACTGTAAATCTACATTATTTTCGCCAAAGAATCCCTTGAATATATCATAGATGTTATCTACCTTTTCGTAAATATGCTGGTATAGTTGATTGATTGTGTATTGCATAATGATATTGTTTTAAGTTAAAATAAAAGGGAGTAAAGAACTTAATCCCTACTCCCTATACAATCAAAATACCAAACAGTCAGATTACATGATGTCATTAATCATGTCATCAATATCATCATCATTGATGCTACCATCAGATGTACTTATAGGATTTGAAACCTGCTTTTCCTTCTTATTGAGAAGATTAATGATATTGTCAATGTCATTCTTCAACTCTTGAAGTTTATCTACACTAATGGCATTGTTTTTTGCAAGAGATGCAATATGTATGACAAGTGTATCCTCGATAGTATCTGGGCATACTTGAGTAATGAAATCCTTTAGGGTATAATTATCCTCGTCCTCATAGTATTCCTCCTCTTCTATATCCTTTGATTCTTCCTCAGTAGAAGCTTCCTCCTTAGGCTCTTCTTTAGAAACCTCTTTTGGTGTAGTATCATATATCTTTACACCATTTTCCATTAATGTATGAATCAAATCTTCTGTAGATACCTGTGTAAAGTTCTTGCCAAACTTAGTTTTTACTGCTTCTTGTAATCCAGCCTCCTTGATGAGTGTATAAGCTTCCTTTCTATTGATTGCACCAGAGGCAATCTTCTTCTTTGTATTGGTAAGAAGAATAACCAAATTGTTGGTAGGCTGTCCCTTATACATTACATTCTGAGGAAGCTGTGTAGCATCATCAAGCAACTGAGTTTTTGAGATTCCCTCAGTGAAGGTCATATCAGTATAATCAATGCCCTTTGCACGCAAGTCTGCTTTCAACTCACCAAGTGTCATTGCACTACTAGTAATCTTACTTCTTTTCTGTGTCTTTGTATTTGCAATAAGAATTTCTCTTTCCATAATAATTTCTTTTTAAAATATTTTTAAATTAATGATTAGTGTGTTTCTGTAGTTTAGTTGAATAGGTCTTTTAAGGTTTTTACAAACCATTCTTTTCCATAAGCTTTGAAAGCATCACTATAGTCCTTGCATTCCCTTAGGTCAGGAACTATATTAATGAAACCTGTTTCCTCTGCCAACTTAGCAGAGTCTTGCCTACCAGGAATGTCTGTATCAAATGATATGAATATCTTCTTATACCTTCTCTTTAACTCATTGATGGCTGTCTGAGACATGCTGTAACCTTCTCCTTGTAAGGATAGGGTAGGTATATGAAGATTGCAACTAATGCATAATGCATCTTTCATGGAACTACATATTATAACTTTATCCCCATATTCAGGGATTTTAGTCCATAAGTCTATGACACTTTTGTCAGCCTTGGAACACCATTTAAAACCTCTCGTATTAAATGGCATATAGATTTTCATTTGTAACTTACCTTCCTTTCTATTTATGTAGACATAAGCATATTTGTCTGCTGGGAAGATATATCTGCTACTCTTACCTGTGGTAGGATCTTTCTTGGTAATAATCTTATAGGAGATAGGATAAACCTCTGCATATTTCAACCATGGCTTAGTGATGCCATAGGATTCCCAATACTCATAGTCATAGTCTCTCCAAGGTCTAACCTTCACCTCAATCTTAGACATCTGATTAGTCTCCTTTCTGGTGAAGGTCTTTATCTGCTTTGGCTTAATGACCACATTGTCATCCTTTATCATTAGTTTGCAGATTTTATCTAATGCTTGATTGAATGTGCAATTCCAATACTTACACAATAGTTCAAGCAATGTTCCCTTGTCATTTGTTGCATAGTCTATATATCTGATGTGATTATGCTCACTCATATATATTCTAAAGGAAGGATGCTTGTCAACTCTTAATGGGGAGTTAATGAGACATGGAATCTCTGTAACTTCAGGAAGCACAGTATTTAATACCTGCGCCTCACTGAACTTACTGAATATCTCTGTCTTTGAAATAGTACTAGGAGAGGTTTTACCTATTACCATAAGATTATTACTTTGAAAGTTATTTATTTACAATTAATTCCAAGGAAGGTCATCATCTGTAGATGTAGAATCCTCAGATGGGGCAGAAGAAAGGTCTGTAGCCTTTACATCAAACTCTGTAAGTTCCTGAACCTTATATTCTACATTGGAATAGCTACCAGCTTCCTTTGCACTAGCAAGCTCTTTCTCCAATCTAGCGAGAGCATTGGAACCTGCGCTATTGCGAAGAACCATACCATTGCGAGTAGCTACAGCTTGATATTGTTTACCCTCATCAGTTGTACGTACACCATAGAGAAGCTTTACCTTATTGTTTGGTTGAAGCTTGATGGCTTCCTTAATCTCTGAGAAATCACCTGTGAAATAGTCCTTGATGTGCTCAAGACCAAAAACATAATTCTCAGCATCATCTTTCAGTACCCAAGCTCCATTCACATAGTTAAAGACATCCCCTACACAGAGATAAGACTTCAAAAATCCTACAAGGTCTGCCTCACCTACACATGCCATGCGATAGCCTGTGGCAATCTTAGCATCATGACCATTAGGTGTAACGATTTTATTACCTGCCTTGGCAGTCTCAACATCTGTCCATGTAACATTGCCATACTTATCAATAACCTGTACTTTAGTTTGGTCTCTGTTATAAGCAGGGGTATTACGTAAGGTGAACATTACTCTGTTGAGTAATTCAACACCATTGCAGGTATTAGGGTCTGTCTTTACCACAAATGTAATACGTGCTTCCTTGCCATTATCAGTGTCAACTACATATTCAGGGTCATTAGTCATTTCTCTACCATAAATTGTCTCAAGTTCTTTCTTTGTAGGGTTTACTGCCACTACAAATGAAGAACCTACTCCAATATACTTCTTGAACTCTGCTGTCTCTGTTGATTCCTGTGTCTTGCCAATGGCAAGAAGGCAATAATTTACTTTGTTAATCATAACTGTTTGATTTAAAATTTAAATTGTGAATATTTGTTAATATATTTATTGTTTGTTACTCAAAGATTGGTGCATCTGTAGTAGGTTCCTCCTCTGCAACATCAGTTGGGGCTTCCATTTTATTTTCCTCATTTGAGGTTTCTGTACTTTCACTCTCAACTGAGGGATTTGCAGTATTTTCTGGGTTAGGAAGGGAAATGACAAACTGCTTGTGCTGCTCATCATAAGATACAATGTCTGTAGGAAGATACTTGGTGGTCTTCTTAGGCTGACCATTAGCATCTACACCAGGCTCAATTACTTTCTTTACAAGCTCCTCTACACGGAAACCAATTACCTGCTTAATACCTGCCTCCAAGGAAGCAACTTGTGTATCATAGTCCTTGTATTCCTTAGCAAGTTTCTCAATCTTCTCTTTAATCTTATTTCTCTTTACAATAAGAGGATTACATGCCTGTGCTACACGCTTTACTGACTGAAACTGATCAAATGAAATTCTTTTTTCCATAATCTTGATATTTTAAATTGTTGTTTATAATGTTTTGTTTACTTTTACTCGTGAAAATAGGAAACCATTAACTATTTGATGCTTATTTATTTGATACCTTAAAGAATCAGCACTCATATTATGTTGTCTAGCTGCATCAGAGATTGAATAATATTCGCTAATGAGATTATTCTCTAAATCATACTTATAAATAGGACAATTTAATTTGCTATTTCTTCGCATTTTCTCTTTTTGAGCTTCACTTTTAGGTTTTCCTTTCCAATGATTTTGTACTCTATAATCTTTTGTTTCTTCAAAGTCTTTGGTATAAACAAACACATGATCCTTGATATAATTAAGATTACCTTTACAAACCCTACTAATATTAGAAGTACTAGTATTGAAGTATTTTGCAGCTTGTGTTATGGATTCAAATGTTTTATCTATATTTCCAGAGAATCTATCTATTGCAATAACAGATTTTTCTAATGTTTTAATATATTCTAGGAAATGCTCTTTTGCCTTCATAGAAAAAGTAAAACCATCCACATGTTTGCATTTATCTAGTATATTGTAGCCATTTGCTACACTATCATAATCTTTAATATATTGTTCTTCTAAAATAAATCTATCCTCATTTTCTTGTAAGAAATGCAAAATATGAACTTCAAAAGAATCTTCTCCATATAAATTATAAGCTCTTTGTAATTTTGGAGAGTGATGACTATTATGTCTTAGATAGTATCTATGGCGTTGAAATCTGTCTTTCATGTCAATACAACTTCCAATATACCATTTACAGCTCTTTGTATTTTGAATACCATAAATTACAGGAATTCTTAAAAAAGATTTTGTCTCATTTAATTTCATAATCTTTACAATTTTAATAATTGCAAAGTTATGAAAAGGTATCTACTTTATCTTATCTATAAATATCCTGCTAAGGTATTCTTAGAGTACTCCTATATACGAATTATTTACATTTTATAGTATTCTCTTACTCTGCTATCTACTAACTTAAGACTGTTAGGAATCTCAAAGTCATTGAAGAGACCTAATGGAGTTTTTGCTGATGAGTGGTTAGCCTTTGTTTGGAAGAAATACTTATTAGCACCATCATTACCATATTCTACTCTTGTCATAAGAACAATAGGATAGAAACCTTCTGGCTGAGTCTTTGTAAGTTTCTTGCCAATAACTGAGAATACCATTTTCTCTGTACCATCTTGCTGTGTTTGAAACATAGTGTGACCAAAGATATAGGCAATTTGGTCTTTGCGAAGAGTAGTATTACAGAGGATATTAAGCTCAATAATATCATTTGCCACATCTCTCCATTGATCAAAAGTCATTTTTCTGCGGTCATTAAACTCCTTCATAGCAAGATAGATGTTTACTGTATCAATAGCTACAGATTTGATGCTTTCTGTCTTAGCACAATATTCAAGTGCCTTCTTAATACCTGCAAAATCCGTAGGTTCTATATAATTCTTATGTTCTGTGTCCCACATACCTCCTGGGAAAGGAAGAGTTTTTCTATCAAGGTTAATGATAAAATGACTCTTTGGATCCATACCTTGATAATGTTCAAGGTCAAACTTGCCATCTGGATTAATGATAGTAGATGTTGTCTTACCATCACCAGAGGCTCCTAAAATTGCAATAATTGTTGCCATTTTTTTTCTACTCTTTATTATTTAAATTGTTATTGGACTGCAAATATACTTAGGATAAGTATCTTAAGTATCTTGCTTTTGATTTTACTATGTTAAACCAAGAAAGCTACTTAGATGTATTCTCTTGATTCTTTTTGATTAACTGATATACCTTGTTAAGTTGCTCTAGATTGTCATACTTTGGAAGTGGTGCATAATATCCTGTCGCTCCATCAAAATACATACCAAGGATGGCATTACTTTCTCCATCTCTTCCTTGTACAACCTCCAAGAATTTTGCATAGCTTTTTAATTTGGTTATGTCATAATGCAAGTAATCTTTTAATTCCCAAGCATACGGTGAAGTTATACCTAAAAATAGGTCTGCGTCGCGTGAGGTGTCTTGGCAATCCAGTAACCCTTTCTGTGAGGGACGAATTTTATTTGCCTTAAATGCCTCAAGTGAGTTGTTCTCAGAATTTTGCTGTTGTACTACTACTGGTATATAGTTGAATTTATTACGAACTATCTTAAGATACTCGGATAATTTTTTGATAGAGTTTCTTAAGTCCATACCACGTTCTGTGCTAATTACACTTTGTTATCCTACAGGCTTTTTATCCTATAGTTCTTATGGTTTCCCATAAGGTCGGCATATATATTCACCCTCCTTAGGTAAAAAAGGGTGAGGAACACTCTTGGGAGAATTATATTTATTCATCTCCTATGCTCTACACTACTTAGTAGCCTTTCGCAATCCACTAAGTTAGCTCGGTATTTTCTTAGGTCTTATATAATTGAACAGCTCTTTGTTGTCTTCAAATACTTTTCTTTTTCTTTCCATGTATATATTGCAATTATCATAAAGATAATGATAAAACTTTTTTATTGAGTCTTTCTTGCGAATGAATAATCTATACATATCAAAAGTACAAATACAAGTTCCTTCTGGAACTCTCATTGTTTTACCTTTCCTATTTTCTTTATTGATAGTACAACAAATGTCATTGGCTTGTAACTGTTGCTGAAATTCTTCTAGAATACTTGTAGTAACACAACAAATATTGGACTTGAAAAATTTTACATTATTATTATTACAGACAAATATTGTACCATCACCGTCAAAGTAACCTCTAATGAAATGTCTAATTAAAGAATCCTTCATTTGAGGAATATGTATAGGTTCTCCAGTTTTAACTTTTCCAAGTTGCTTTAAATTTTTACAAGCAATATCTGAAGATATTACAAAACCAAAACCATTTGATTGTTCTTGAATAGTTATATTTGGAGAAAAATAGTTTTTTACTCTTTTCAATAATGTTTTATCACTTCTTTTTAATTTTAGACCTATTTGCATATGACTAGTATATCCATCTGCAAATAATAGTCCTGTAATATATGCTTGTTCTTCTGTTTCTATAGACTCAAAGTTCCAATTTAAGGTTATACAATTTATTCTAGTTAAACTTCTCTGCACACCCTTAGGTCTAATTGGAATATTATGAATTTTAAATTCATAATAAGCATCAGTATGATACTTCTTACTTAAATCTTTTAGAGAGATATTAGTATTGTTGTATTCATCTACTAACATTTGAATAAACCTTGGGTCTCTAGGAGCGCATATTTTATACTCCATGTAACTTTTATCTTCCATACTTATATAGTTTATAATTATGGTACAAAGTTACATTAATTGAAACAGAAACTAAAGTACTTAATAAAACCCTTAAAATCCACCGACTTTGCTCCTTAATAATCCTAAACATTACTGTTAAGGACGGCTAATTTCTAACCCTATATGGTCTATAATGCACATTACATATTCTTCTGGATTATTTGGTTCATAATAGTCAAACACTTCTTTATCATACCCTTTTACTTTCTTCCTATGAATAGTTCCATTGGCTTCTGCATACTTCTCCAATGTATGATAGATACCTGTTGGATTCCTATCCACAATAAAATCTACATGTTCTTCATAAAAATTAAGTATAGATTGATATTCAAGAGTATTTAATAACTCAAGTATATCAGCAGAAAGTATTCTTCCCTCATCTACAGATTTAAATGTCTTAATGTCTATCCTTATTTTACCTCCTGATAGCTTATATAGTAAATAGCAAATAAACTTGCCTGTAATATTTTCAGCTTTCTCTTCAAGAAGAGCATAGAATATCTTTACCTTAACTAACTCTGGATGTTCATAAGCATATAAGATTGTATTATAGAGGAATAAGAAATTTGTTATCTTAGACTTAGAAGCTTTAGCACTTCCCGACACTAAATAATAGGTACCTAATTCCACTCCCGGAAAGTCATATCTAAAGGTCTTGAAAGGAGATGGTATGCAATTAACTTTTCCACTAAGAATCCTTTTCCTCCTTTCCTCTGCATTTTGTAATACTCTTTGAACTAAACTCATAATCTAATTGTTATTGTTCCTGCTGATGTGTTTACCTTGATTACATCTCCTCCTAAGGTATGTTCCTTTAGATTGCACATCATCTCTTGAAGAGTAGGGTAGTATGGGTCTAGAATACCTTTCAATGTTTCCTTATCCATGTTAGTTCCTACTATTCATTAACCAATCGTCACCATCAACAATATCCTCTGCTTTCTCCTCAGTCTTATTTTCCAAGAAGGTAGCCAAGTCTGAAAGTTGCTCAACATGAACTTCATCATCTGCTGATAGTTTCCTGTCATCCTTTAAGATGAAATACTTTGCAAGTCTCATGCCTCTGTATCCCTTAGGAGCATAGGAGTTGACATATCTCTTGGTGGCATCAATGATGTCTTCATCAGATACCTCACCATATACTTCCAAGAACTTCTTGAGTTTATTCTTAATCTCAGTCTTGTTGCATCTGAAATAGAATGGTGATTCCTGACCATAGTTATTGACCATTTTCTGCTTAGGGAAACATTCCTGTACCTTTACAGCTAATGCAGCAAGTCTTTCATCATCATCAGAGCCAATTAGTCCCTTGATGATGTTTTCCCATTCAGAGTTTATGCTTTGTCCTGTGATACCTAGAACTTGCCTATTAATCAAGTTATCAAAGGTTCCTTTGAAATTTCCCATGCTTACAGCTGCTGCAATGAGTGCTTCCTGCAAGGTTAACTTTTTTTTGAGACATGCTTTTTCATCTAATATTATCTTCATGATTAAAATGATTTAATGTATTCTTTCTGATGCTGAATGTTGGTAGTCATCTTGTCAATGGTATTGTTGGTGATTGTCAGCAATCCTTCCAACTTACACTTCATCTCAAGAACTCTAAGCTTGAATTGGATGAATGCCTCTTTCTCAGCCTTAGCTCTTGCAATCTTCTTACCAATCTCAGCATTAAAGATTTCACCTGCCTCTTTATTAACCTTGGCTACACCAGTGGTCTTGATATGGTCATTGTATTTCTTCTTGAAACCACTTGGAAAATCAAATTTCTCAATGGCTACTACAATACCTTTCTCTTCATTGATTTTATAATCAATACTAATGTTTTTTAACTTAAAAGTCTCTGTAAAATTCTTGTTGCTCATATTATTTAAAGTTTAAAATATTATCTATTATTTTCTATGATGGTCATGAACATAGATTCTATGTCACCATCTTTCTTTGTCTTTAGGATGAAATACTTCAATAATTGCATATTCCCTTTATCCTCACCAAAGAAACTTACATATTCCTTGGTAGCCTTGATAGCTTCTTCCTCTGTAAAAGAGAAATGATGTACTACTACCAAAGCCCTCAACTTATCAGCTATAGTCTCTGTGTTATCTCTCCAAGAGTAGGTAGTGCCAGACTTACAACCAGTAGGGTATAGGTCTTGCAATTTCTTGGCAAGTTTCGTAAAATCAATGTTACTATTGGACATTCTCTTGTCAGACTTCATAAGGATATTGGTAATCAAGTTCCTTGTGTTATCTGATAGAACCATGTCATCCTTGTCAAAGACATTTTTATAGATTATCTTCTTATCCACTAAGCTGTCAAAACAGTCCTTATATCTCACATTGTAGAATCCCATGAGCATCACAAGGAACTCACCCATGGTAAGATGCTCTTTCTTTAGCACCTCATTGTTGATTGTTATGTCCATATCTTAATTATTTAAGGGTATATAAATACAAAAAGCACAACCCAGTTAAGGATTGTGCCTTTATTTATAATAAATATATTTTAGTCTAATAATCTTCCTAGAGGACCATTCTCTCCATACCACCTACTTATAGGATAATCTTCATTACAAAGCCCTTTTCCATCATAAAACTCTACATAAGTAATATTTGAATCTATAATTTGTTCCTTTATGCAATAATCATATAATAGTTTGAAGCATTCATCTATTACTTGATTAACTTCCTCAGGATAATAATTATTTGCATAACGTAAAGGAAGGTTCTTGAACCATTCTTTAGCATTTAAAAACGTTAGGTCTTTATGGCTAATACTACTTAATATTTTTTTATATATAGATTTGTAATGCTTACATGTATTATCTAATGCTTTTTTAGCATCTTCATCATTATGAATGTCACCAGTTATCATATACATACTATTCATTATTGCTTAATTGATTATTACCTATAATTCCTAATGGTACAATGCCAGTAGAATACTTTGTCATCCACTTAGCTAAAGCATCATAATCATTAATACTCCACAACATATTACTCATATTGTTATTAATACCTGTGTCTTTGACATAATGTTCTTTGGCATATTTCAATTCTTCCGCTGTAATAGGTTCTGACCCTGTATGTCCAAAGTAATCATGTAATTGACTTCCTCTTGCTGCTACCTCTGTATTATTATTTCTTGTAAAATAATCTCCACCTAGCTTAATCCTGGGGAAAAATGTTCCATCAGGTACAGGTTCATCTGGTATGTGTAAAGCATGATCTACTTCATGTGAGAGAATAGCACTAGCATGAGACTTAGGAAGCATTCCATCATGAATTATAGTATTTCTTTTATCCATTAAAGTTGCTGCATGACCACTTCTTGTAGCTAAATGATTTCTATATGCTGATAATAGTTCTTCTGGAGTAGCATCATACATTGGTGCTAACTCTTGCATAAGTTGCATATTCTTATTAGAATCCTCTGTTAAGTTATAATATTCTATTCTATTAGGACTATAACCTTTAACCTTAGCTCTTGCATAATGCATCTCTAAAGGGTCTTGTTTATAGTTGAATACTATATCTTCATTGATAAAAGGGTTAGAGTTATTGCTGTTTGCAAGAATATTTTCCATTCCTTTATTTATCTTCCTAGATTTAGTCAATCCTGTAAGAGACTTACCAAAAGGATAGAAGCCTGTTAATTCCATAGCAGTCTCAGGAGTAAACTTACCTTGTGTCACATCATAAGCACCCTTTCCTGCAAACCCCAATCCAAGTACATCATTAGCACCTACTACATAAGGATTCTCCATAAGAGCTGTCAGTCCATGTTTAACTGCTTGACCTGCTGTAGTGCCAAGGAGTCCTTGCCCAGTACCTAACACTATAGGGGTAGCAGCAACTGCAAGTGGTACTGCTGTAGCTGCATCCCTCCATGCTGATAGGTTAGGATGCTCTTTATCCCATAAAGCATGTTCTCTAGCACCTCTCTCAGTATTAGCCTTGAGATGTGTATTATATTCTCTATGAGGTAGGTTGTTCACTCTTGTGTTATCATTCACTGTCAAGTAATGATTAAACAACAAAGGTTCTCTCTTATTCTTGGCAGTTATAGTAACTTCGTCAAGGTTCTCCACAGGCATCACTGGAAAGATATTGTTTTCTTTATCCTTTGTATAGTACTGACCATAGGCATCTGTAAAGATAGTTCCATTGGTCTTGTTGCCAAGCTCATCAGTTATCACAGAATCAGCAGAGGGATATGCTTCCCCCTGATACATAATAGGTCTAGTATAACTAAACTCTCTTGTATATCTTTTATTCTTATTTGCCATAATGCTTTTATTTTTATGCAAAGATAACTGATTCTGTGATAACTCAATATGCTCAAAGCAAATTACTTAGATTATGTTTCTATTTCCATAAACGTATTATATTACTATTTATTGTCTATGAAATCATTTATTTTTTGTAAATTGTCCCAAGGCATCAACATTATGAATAACAATGATATTATCTCTGTTGAATCCTTCAATCATACTAGTAAGAATCTCTTCTTCTCTAGTACCCTTGTAAAAAGGTAGAATAATGACAGGAGACTTGTGTCTCAATGCCCTTCCACATCTCTGAACACTACATATCTCTGATGAGGAATAGTTGGCAAAAATAGCAAACTTACAATCTACTAGGTTTGCTCCCTCATTAAGGACATTAACAGACGTAATATGATTTATCTTCCTTGCATTGAAGGCATTGTATGTCTCTTCGGACTCTTTGTTCTTTGAATGGATGCTATGCTTACCAAGATAATCTGCTTGTTCAATAGTCTTACAGAAGGTAATGGTTCTTTCCTTGGATAATTTCTTGAGAATATCCTTTACCACATCATTCTTTAGATTAGCTAGGTACTTGATTCTCTCACCACAATCATGCAGCCATCTGTTCTTGAAGAAGTCCTGCCTATTCCTTGAATATAGATTCTTCTCCCATAAAATTTGAGAATTATATTCCAGCAACCTTTGCTTCTCTGTACAGGAAATAAAAGCATGAACCTTCATCTTCTTATACTTCCATAACTCAGCATAATTACCATAGTATATCTTGCCCTTAGTTTTAGGGTTAAGTTCTATTTCCTCTGTAGAATTGGTATTGTCCAGTTCAAGAGGTAACAATACTATCTGAGGGTCAGGAAGAACATCATCCTCAATGGCATCACCAAGGTCACATGATACTATGTCAGCATGATATGCATACTGAAAATATTGCTTGAGTTTCTTTGGAAAGGTAGCACTAAGACCAATGAAATTACCATAAGTAAGGGTACTGAGTAAATCTAGCCTTTTATCGCTGTTTAAATGATGCCCCTCATCAGCAACAATGATGTCATAAGACTCATACTGGTGCTTCTTCAATGACTCATAGCACTCTATGGTAAGATTATCCACTTTGATGCCTCCCCATTTATCAAACTCATCCTGCCAAGTCTGCTTATGTACTATCTTAGCAACAAGGAGAAGCATGGAGGTCTGCTTTCCCTTATATTTTGTCTCTACCAAGTGATTTACCATCTGGATTGCAGTGAAGGTTTTTCCAAATCCAGTAGGTAGTTCCAATAAAGTGAAATTGGACTTCTTCAAGCTTGCAAAACAAGCCTTCTTAGCTTCTTCTCTTGTCATATCTATATACATTTAAGAATACCATATCTCAGGTATTGTTGAATAATCCTTAGTCATTTAATCCTAGATTTTCTATTACTTCCTGTTTATCTTTGTAGGCTTTATCTTGTGAGACACATTGATGAGAATGTAATTCATCATTGGATTCTACAAAGTATGAGAACCAAACTTCCTTTACTGTACCCTCAACAAACTTACCATTGTTGTCTTGATAAACTATCTTGTCACCTACATTAAATTTACTTTCCATTACTTTAATATCTTTACTTTAACATTGTTTATTGATATTTTCCTGCTGTCCTTAGGATGGATGAGAATGTCTATCCTGTGATGATGTCTTTTAGCCATTACATCCTTGACTTGATAGACACCAAAACCCTCGATAGACACTCTCTTTGGCTTATCTTTTGGAAAGAGATATAATAAATCCCTAGAGATTGCGCACCACTTGATTCTATTGTTCCTCAAATGATGCAAGTTAATCTTACTACCATCAGCAGTTACCAATGGATTGTTATCACATTGGCTCCTGACTGGTTGGTAATAGGTCAATGTCACATGAGTTGTCTGAGCACAGCATTTGATGCAAGTAAGACATATCATTCCCACAATCATCATAATCCATAATGCACATCCACAACTCACTTCTACCTTCTTCATTGTCTATTTATTTATTCTGTTTCTTCTCTTAACTTAATGTTTATAACTTAGGCAGCTGATGAATCATGAGCCTCCATTGATGCTAGATATTCATCTGCCTCTTGTTGCATGAGATAATCCTCTACTTCCTTAGAGGGAAGATTAGCTATTACCTCCTGAAGGTTAGCTGCCTCTTCCTTCTTAATCTTATCAAGGATGTTCTGTAGGTCATACATACACTCTCCAAGGGCACATCTATATTCCTCGGAGTAACTTTCATTACTTAGCCTCTCCTTCCACTGGGATAGGAGAGACCTAATGTTATCTTCTACTATCATAAGCTATAAGTTTCTGATTATTTGCATAAATCTTTGCCAGATGCTTCTGTTTATCTCAACCCCTGCACCATTCTTTCTGTTTTTTGACAGGTGTTTTGATGATGCAGTAAAGAAGCATGTGGTATCAGGTCTCTTTTATACTACTGTGTACCAATGATTAGCTACTGCACTTGGACTTCTGTCAATGTTCTGTGCTACTGATAGGAAACATCTACTAAGATTTTGTGGACTTTGCTTTACTGACTGCAAGAGAATCTCATCTTCTGAGGCAGTCCATTTTTTGTTTGTACTCATTATTTAAAGAATTAAGTTATATATTATAGCATATCAAGACGATATACCATTGTCTTTACACTAAAAATCCTCCCAGCTATCTCAGCAAGGAGGATGAAATAATAATAATCTATTTTACTAAACAAACAACTGCTATAACTCTTTATAGCTTACTGTTAACAATCCATTAACTAATAAAATTTAGATATTATGATTCTTGGTACTCCCTGTAGGGCTTGAACCTACGACCTGCTTATTAGAAGTAAGCTGCTCTAATCCACTGAGCTAAGGGAGCATCCTGCTTATTTCTTGTTGTGCAGGAGATGTACGATATACAGAGGAATGAGAGTTACCCATACACAACTGAACCATACTTTCTCAAACTTGGTGTTATCCCACTTGTCATTCATATACTTGTAGGTTACAACTCCAATCATTACATATACAAAAGCAACTAAAAACCAAACCATAATCTTTTACTTTAACTGTTTGAAACTTAGTGGTCCAGAGGGGACTCCAACCCCTACATCTTCCCTTTAGGAGAGGGATGTTTTATGCAGTTAAACTACAGGACCAAATCCTCTACTGTCTTCACAGATGGTAGAGGCAAAACATTTTCAATCATTTTATCATGCGATTACTAACATCATCATTTACTCAATTCTGATGCAAAGTTACGCATTATATGGTCAATTACAAGAATCTAAATTTTATGATAACAAACTCTTAAGATAAGCCTTAATGTTTCTTAGGTCTATCCTTCTCAATTATAAAGAATGTAGCCTTACCTTGCCTAACATGCTTAAAACCTAACTTGAAGCAACTCCACCAAGTTCTTGTACACATCATTCCATACTCATGAAGATAAGGAATGAATCTGTTATATCTAATCTTATAAAATGCAATGTATCTTTTTCTTGCTTTCATAATGATATTGTTTAAAGAGTTCTTTGCTGCTTTGTATCTTTATAGTACTTACTAAAACTTTCATAATCAGCTTTACCTGTAGTAGGATTGTAAGTGCATCTACCCATCAACTGAGTGCTTGCATAGTTTATATACTGTTCCATATTATTCTTCATTTAATAGTTTATAGTTTATTTGTGCTCCTATAGGAAGAATTGCAGTACCACATAGAATCTTGAGATAGTAGTTCTTGTCATCTATCTTTGTTACTATAGCTTTATCCAATCCCCTATAACCTTCTTTGGAGACTATAATATCTCCAATATTAAACTTAGCTTCATCCATTCATATTCTTAGTATTTAAAAGTTATACATTTAAGTTGCAAAGATATAAACAAAGGAGCAACAACCAATCGTTATTACTCCTTGTTTAATCTATTCTAACCCTTTAAGTAATAGTCCTCATAGGGAGACTTGAACTCCCAACCACTTGGGTATAAGCCGAGTGCTCTAACCTATTGAGCTATGTGAGGATTCTTATTTATATAATCAATATTACTATTCCTACTAATATACCATAAGCATCAGCCCCTAAGTCATCAAAGTCAAATTTCTCTTTCATAATAAATTTATCAAAGAGTTCCTTTAATACTCCAATACTAAAGACTACTGCTAATGGGGTACATACTTCATTCGTAATCTTAGCTATTAATAATGTCAGTATCATACATACAATAAAATGTAGATACTTATCAGAAGATATATCACATAGGATATTCTTCATTCCTAAATAAAGTTGTTTCATTGTGCAATTATTTTGTTTACGTTAATCACTTTACTGTCCCCTTTAGATGAGTAAAATATAGTACTAGTTCCTACAACCTTATTATGCCAACCATCAGGAACTACAATATCATGAGTACGCCAATCACTAGCAGACACTTCACAAGTATCTTGGTAGTTGTTGCTGATAACTGTGTATTTATGCTCTGCTTTCACTTTTTCACTACAGCTCACCACAGCTAGAGCTACCAGTATATATAGTATCTTTCTCATATTACTACTACTTATCCAAATCAATAACAAATACTTTGTATGGGTAATCATTACAGAGTGCACGATGTATATATGCTTTTCTGTACCCTTTGCAATCTGGATTTCTAAAAAGCAAATCCAGGTCACCATATTTCTTCATGTGTTCTTGAAGAGTTGCTATAAATTCGCTAGCTTTCATTTCTACACCTCCTTGTCGAACTTTGAGCCTAGATTAATATAGTCATAACTACGAATAAAAACACTAAGAAGTTTTAAAGTATGTTGCCATTTGCCTGATGTTGGCTTAACAGAAAAACAGCCATTTATATTGTCATACAAAACTTCATATATCATGCCATATTTGGTATCTTTAAGTAAATCATGCTCCCAAAGTTCTTTATCACTATATACATCAACTACTTCTGTGTACTGGCAGACGGTGGTGGGGGTCAACCTCTGTTATTGATGTGCTATTACGAATAAGACACAGTCCATCTATTCGCATTAAGTCACCTTCAATCCATTTACCATCTAAGAGGCTCTTTGCCTTGAATTTAATATCTTGTAATTTCATATCTTAATAATTTATTTTGGCATACCATTTGCTGTGAGCATAATGGCAATATTGCCACATAATTTAATACGTATTAATATGTCAAAAACAAAAACTGTTACACTCAGCGTAGTGCTAAAACTGGTCGTTTTGTATCTCAGCATTATGCTGACACACATAAGGCTACTACTGTGACTGAGCATCGCCAGAAGAAGGGTTAAGAACTTCATTCACCTTATTGGTGATGTAACCAATCAGGTAGGCATAGGCTTCATCGCTCTCATGACATAAGCAGATGCCTACCTTTTCCATTATGTAGCAAGCTATGTGGAATATCTCATGTGCCAATGTACCTTTATCTTCCGCATTGGGTAGCCATAAAGCGGTCTGTCCACTATTTAAGTAAGCAGAACGTCCTAATGTAAAATCTTCTATATCTCCTACCATTGCGTTATAGGCATCATCGGCATCTTCTTTTTCAAGATGCTTCTCTAAGGATATTTTCAGTTCATCCTTAGTGCCCACAACAAAAAGCATATCTATGTTATATATGTCTATTGGAATTACCTTTTCTATCATATCACTCTTCTTTAAGTTCAACAATGTTTTGTTACATACTCAGCAGCCCTACGAGCAACACCACTGATGTAAGCCTTGTTGTGAGCAACATTGCCACTTGTCAGATGGTCTGCCCTGTCTGCTATGTCAGTTAGCCAAGAGGCTAGCTTGTCTCTCAGCTCTGAATCTATCTTATATTGCTTCATACATTTTTAAGTAT
>ERZ808292.13-NODE-13-length-79223-cov-18.799275_pt1 | contig 79223 bp, 98 predicted proteins | sample MGYA00521275_ERZ808292 | MGnify/ENA primary metagenome ERZ808292 (study PRJEB31516, sample SAMN03275613) | gut metagenome | biome: mammalia-associated habitat; material: feces | host: Papio cynocephalus | place: Kenya | collected 2012-07-26 ... | reverse complement strand
TTCTTGTCGGCAATAAAAGCTTTCTTTGCTTCTTCTATCTTCTTTTCGTCCATAACTAACACTCCCAATTATCAGTTGTACCAACCAGTTTAGCAGTCTCCTCGTTATAAGGAAGGACTTCATAATACAATCCACCAACACATATAACGCAATCAGCATCGTCTGAATCCTTATCAAAGTGACTAAAGAAATCACATTGCCATTTATGGTCATAGTTATCACGTGCTACTACCTTGTCGAAAGGCTTGAAACGTGAATGCTTGGACAGTTCCTTAGTCTCGGCATTCCACACATATCCCGCTTTGTCCATCGCCCCATTGAACATCTTAATCTCGTCATCCGAAGCTGGGCGCACTACCATTTCCCTTTCCTCAAAGGCCATGGGAAGAAAGTCGCTCTGCCAGTCAGTCCTAAAAGTCTTGCCGTTCACGTTCAGCGCGGCATACGCATCGATACGGATAGACGCATAAGACTCCCGATAGAGGATGACATACGTCAGCTTTTCGCCATACGAATAGTAGAAATCAATGGAGACGTACTCGCCGCTACGGAAATAAAAGGCGTTCCAGCTGCGGCAGATATGAGATGGGAACAACATGCACTCGCCTTTCATCTTTACCTCGCACTCGCCAAGATAGGCCGTGCCGTCGGCATTGAACAGAAAAGTAGGCTTTGGGGTTCTCACTTCAGGAGGGTTGCAAGCTATCCGGTCAAACTTGTCTATTTCCAATAGCTCCACATATCCGCAGACGGGCGAATACAGCCGTGTGCCTTTCGGCACGTAGCGGAGAATATCCGCAATGTTAATTCTTTTTCCTTCCATAGCTATTTGTTAAGATACTCTTTGTACACTTGCTTACAGAAGTCCTTGCTCGCATAAGGGTTGTTCTTGACGACCCAAATACGGCCTTTCCACTTGTGGAGTGGCGAGCCGAAAACCCAGTTAAATCTATCTATGTTAAGGCTCAATTTGTCTCCGCTGGTGTAGAGCTTCTTCTTCAACCACTTGCGCAGCATCTTCTTGATGATGTTCTCTATCATAGTGCTTCAATCTGCTTTTTGATTGCGTTGATTTCTTCCTCTACGTCCTTTTGCACCATCACCGTGTAGCGGTCGAGCAAGTTCTGCATGTAGGTCCTCTTGCTCATCTTGAACAATGCGCCCGTCGGAAGACGCAGTTCGAGCGATGCGGTGGTCAACGCTGATTGTAGCGTTTCCAGCTCGCTGAGCTTGTCGTTCAGCTCAATAACTTTGTTGGATGTTCCTTCGTCCATTTTTTATTCTACTTGTTTATAAATTACATTTTTGTGGTCTTTGCGACTTCGTGCAGCGCATGGATAATTGCTATATGCAATGCAAGCTCCTGTACTTGTTGCAAAGAAGCACTCTTCACACTTATTGCCCTCTACAACTTCAATCACGATACGCTCGCCAACCTTATACTCCCTCATCGCTGTCTTCCTCATTCTTATATATTAAGTCGTCTAAGTAAAACCAAAAGGCGACTTTGTTAATACTAACATAGGCTTTCCATGTCTCCGCATTAATATTTGCCACCATTGCAAGGCTTGCTTCTCCTTTTTCGTTTGTCTCGCAGATTACATGCCCTTCGAGCTTAACGTCCGGCTGTTCGCCTGCTGTGTGCCAAAGGGATTTGAGAAACATCTCTTGTCCAAGGTAAATCCCTTGTTCAAGCGAATTGCGCAGCGTCTGTACAAGCGATGCAATCTGCTCGTTTGGAGTATCAACGGCTACTAAGCCGAGATTGTAATCGTCTGCATATTTGCCGACAACAGATGCGATTTTTCCTTTGTCAATCATGGCTTACGTGTTTTAGATTGTAAATGTAAATGTCGTGCTTGACCTCGAATATCTTTCCTTCGGCCAGTCCGCAAGGTTTCAGCTCTGGGCAGAAGCCGCGATACGTGCAGTTAGGCACGCAAGCACGCACAAGAAGTGGTTCGGTCTTCATCAGTTCTCTCATGGCCTCGCGCCACCAAAGATGTGTCTCACTCTCGGCCTTGTTACACAAGCGCACACGGGAGATATTGATTATCTCCTGGGCGTTAACCAGTAGGCGCATGTTAACCCTGTCCGTCTTCTTCTGCTCCTCTCGCGGTTTCATGTTGCCGTCGATGTCGGGCCGCGACGTGCTTACGAAAGGTTGTGCGTGAACGTGTCGGCAGAGGTGAACACTCACGTAATAAGGAATGTCGTAGAAATCAATCGTGAACATCAACGCCCGAAGTGGCGAGTGCTCGGCACGAATGATCTTCAACTTAAACTCATCGCTCGGTTCCTTGTCAAGCGGGGCCTTACGTTGGGTGAAGCGAGCGGCATTCAACACCTCTTGCCATGCGGTGATGCGCCTGACCTCAACTCTTCTCTCCTGTTTGTTGTCTTTGTTCTCCATGTTAATCAATCGTTATTTCTTGGTTCTTTAGCTCTTCAAGCTCTTGTTCTGTTCCGCAGTAGGATACATAACAATTTCCTAAAAGCTTCCATATTGCGATGAATGGAATATTCTTTGAAAGTATTTGCCCTGCCGATGTTAATCTTGCGTCCTCCTCTTCTGTAGCAGGGAAACTCTTGTCTACGCGACGGCCGTTGATAATAGCGGAAAGATCGTCAGCGTTATCTGCCACCCACTTGTAATCTCCTCTGAGCACCGCCCATGCAGTGCGCAGGCGTTTGAAAAAGTCCTTCATGATATTTGATGTTTATCCAATATAATCTCTTAGTATCTCGCTCGTAGTTTGCGTGCGCTTATTCGCTTGCAAGCCCGAGAGCCTTGTTGATTTTTTCCACTCGTTCTCGGACGTGCCTTTCGCGAAACTCGCTGTCAAAAGTCATGTCGCACTCCATGATGAGACGTGATATTTCGGGACGGTTGTCTTCGCTATCCATGACACGCTCGCGGAAGTCGGCCACGCCATGGTTGAAGAAGATTTCAAAATAGTGGTCACCCACATGTGGGTAATGGTAGATGCGCCCGTCGTCTTCCCACGTGAAGCGGTGCTCGCGTAGTTCCTTGCGGTAGTCGGTGACATCCTTGTCGGTAGCGAGGCGGAAGCGCTGAATTAGGAGTTCACTGTCCCGGCCATCTCTTTTCATCGGGTAACCCGTTGTGTGTCGTGAGAATTGCGAGCCGTGCATATCGTCATGTTGAGAATACATGGCCAAGCCTTCAAGACGCATATTCTCCTTCGGCATGATGCCATGCCAGAAGAAAATGGTACGCCCCTTTGTTCCGTCTGTTGTTCGCACAACGAGGTCACCTTTCTTGAACCACGGGCCGAGGTATATGAATAGCTTGCTGTCTTGATCCTTGTCTTCGGTGCAGCCAGTCTTTTGATTGGCGTAGTATCCGCCTATGTGGTCCCGGCCACAATACTTATAGAAGTATTCGACAAACACCTGGTCTTTGTTCTTGCCACAATCGAAAGCCTTGACTTCACATAGGCGACCATTGCCGCAAACAACATGGAAAGGAGTTCCTTTCTTCTTGTAGGCTTCATAACGGTTCTTCGAGAACCGCTCGATGCGTATGACATCATCGTTGATGGATTTCATTTGTTTTGATGGTTTTATTCGTGATATTTGGTTAGATTAATCTTGCTGTTGGGTCGCACATATCGTCAAGAGTGCGTACCTTGCGCCATTTCTTCGGTTTGTTCTTCCGGCTATAAACTCCATGTGTTGACATGAAGCAGCCGCAAGCAGGCGTGAACGGTGATATTTGACCGCCGTAGTTTGGAGATGCTTGCTCCTTGCAACCGCACTTGATTTGGTCGTAGAGCAGGCATTGCTCGCATTTTGGTGCAGTGTGGCTCATGGTTTATTCCTCCTCTTCTTTGATGCCGAAGGGCGTACCGTCTGCGAATTTGCAATATCTCATGGCTTCCTTGAAACTCGTTACGGAGTCTGCTTTATCAATTTGGAAGATACCGTCAACCAGCCGCACTATTAATCTGTACTGGCCTTGCACTTTCATCCACCCAAACGGCTGATGCTTCTGCATTTCCTTCCAGCACTCCTCTGCGTTGGCAAAGGGTCTGTAGGTTGGCTCTGGCTTGACGCGAAATTCCATACCTTCATTTAACTCCAGATTTTCTATGCTCATCCAAGGTGATTTAAGACCTTTATAAATACCTTCAATCTGCCTACCTTCCGCAAACGCTTGCAAGATTGGCAATAACTTAGCTGCTTCCTCACGTGTCATATTTTTATCTTTTAATTAATAATAACCATTTCTTTGCCATCAATATTTGCATATTGCAAACGATTGATGTCTTTTATCCAAGATTGACTGTCTTGTCTGACGACTATTGTGTTACCGCCATGCTTTGCTATCATAGCGGAAATTTCTTTCCGTAACTCTATTAAATTCATCTTTCTTCAATCTTTTAACCCTCTCCCTGCTGTCACCAAGGAGAGGTGGTTAGTTAATCTGTCACTCCGTATGCTTTAGGAAGCTTCTTGATAATATCACTGCCATAGGCATTCTTCGTTAACTCTACAAATTCTCTGACTGATGTCTTATCATCAAGAGACAAACCCTTGCTACTAACAAAGGATTCTCTGCCCATACGGCAACTACCAGTGAGGACGTGGTGGTAAGCAAACAGGTCTCTGTTGTCATACTTGGTATCGTATGAAGGGAACTTCTTCGTGAAAGCTTCAATGCGTTCTTCTTCTGTGCTATCATCATACAACTTTTCTTGCAAAGATGTAAAAGCATCTCTCAGGGTATTGCCATGAGCAAATGTGTTGTTCTCTTTAACAATGAAGCAAGGGGCGAGCTTAGTATTCTTCTCAATGATAAATCCTTGTGCAACATTACCACGAATAGATGTAATTATCGTATTAGTATCATCTATATTATAGACAGTACTACCATTGATTTCTTTTACTCCTTTGCCATTGCCATAGCCATCGCCATTGCCATAGCCATCGCCATCGCCATAGCCATCGCCATAGCCATAGCCATTGCCATAGCCATTGCCATAGCCATCGCCATAGCCATAGCCATTGCCATTGCCATAGCCATAGCCATTGCCATCGCCATTGCCATAGCCATTGCCATAGCCATTGCCATCGCCATAGCCATCGCCATCGCCATCGCCATTGCCATAGCCATTACCATTGCCATCGCCATTGCCATCGCCATTGCCATCGCCATTGCCATTGCCAATATCTAAAGCGAGAAATGCTCTGATTTTCTCATCTGTTAATACTTCCATTCTTTCTGTCCTTCCAAGTTAGTAATTGCCTTGTCCGTGCAAGGGATAATCTGACAGCAACGATTTAGCACCATTGACCCAACTACGGGGCTAACCTTGCCATCACGGATGCCACCATTAGCAATCTGAGAAAGACAAGAAGCGCCTTCCCATTGCCAGATGTTACGTACTTTCTCCACTCGTACAGTCTCACCTTCAACATTAGTTACTGTACCGAAATAAACACCAGCATCATAGCTTCTCACGATGCACTTCTTACCTAAAATGTCTTTATACATAATTCTATTATTTAGTTAATTTATCACTACTATTTAAGCCCGAAGGCTGCTAAACAATCATATTGCTATCTAAGCCAAGAATAAAGAGAAGTTGCTGGAGTTGATGAACAAAAGAGATAACCGATATAAATTCATCACCAATCTCTACAGCCCAACCTCCGCCATTATCCTTATAAAGGAAGATGGGGTCTTGGTTTTTAGGCGAATATCCTACATTTTCTTTCTTCCATCCATTCTTTTCAAGAATCTCTGGTGTAATAGGTATTGAAGTAATATCTTTTTCTTCAACACTATATGAATTACTATTAGGGAATTGCAAAGTATAGTTCTTCGTCTTAAATAGATAATTATTCTTTATCTCTTCAACTTTGCAGATTTTACCATCATACATCACCAAATCCCCAGGGATATATTTCGGATTACTCATTTCTCACCCCCCTTCCTCGCCAAATGCGGCCTTGTAGCTGTCCACCTGTTGTTGGAGGTGAGCGTTGAGCTGATTGTAGTGGTCACGCTCGGCACGCGCCTGGGCCACGAGGACAAAGCATGTGACGACAGAAGCGATGATGATGGGCATGATGAACGCCCACGGCCAACGATGAGCGGCCTTATCTATGCCGTTGAACATGTTCTTGAAGATGACGGCTGCGAACCGTCCGATGTACACAAACGCCTCGCTTGTCGTGACGTTCGTTGTGAAGTCGATTGTTGATGTCTGTTTCATAGTCAATGTGTTTGTTGTTATCTTTTTCTATTGCACCAGTTTTCGGTAGATTGCCAATAGCCGGCGAGATATGCTTCTTTCGTAGTGGCTTCGGGGTGGCTGCTCGCCCACTTCTCGGCCTGTTCGTTAACGTTTGCCATAAGCATCACTTTCTTAGAGAGCAACCGACAAACGGGACCACCTTAGTTGTAGCCTTTAATCTATCTATTGTTCTGTCACCGTATTTCCGAGAGAGCTCATCAAGAGTTAAGTTTGTGGAGCAAATGAGCAATTTGCCTTTTTGCTCAACTGCATCGCAAAGTTCCATAAACGGGATTCGTTTATTGCCGTAGATGTTTGATACGTCCTCTGTTCCTATATCGTCAATATAAATAAGGTGATAGCGCATGATTTCATCAGGCCTTGTGTTGAGTTCTTGTGCATTAAACACATTCAATATTCTTCCGCAAGAGTCGCGCATGAGATATGGTAGTATGTATTTCCCGATAAGCGTTTTGCCAAGTCCGCAATTTCCGATCATCAGCAAGCCTCTTCCTTTATTGTCTGACATCCAATCGACGATTGGCCTATAGTTATTCTCGTTCCATGCAGCGCACTTGACTCCGCCCCTTGAAAACACTCTGACGAAATAGTCAAGTCCAGCCCGAAGGCGTTTTTCCGCGTTCGGTATGCGCAAGTTTACAACATCCGGGAGCGGAATACTTGCTCCATCCTGGAATCTTTCTACAATATTCTTAAAATCAATATCCATATCACCAAAGTCCTTTAGTATAATCTTTATCTTTTGAGTTGTGTAGTACCACTCCTATGTTAGATGGCGTACTCAATTCTTCTTTTAGGGGGAAGAGGCCGAGATAATTGTTTGCTATTGACTGTTCAACAATCTTCATCATTGTTTCACCATCGTTATGAGACAGCTTTAGAAGTTTTGTCTTTAGCACGGCCAACCCCATCGGCTTATATGTCTGTTTCCTCTCTTTTTTATACTTTAGCCATTTCTTTATGGCTTCGTTCATTGTTTCGTCTTCGAAGAATATTTCGCCCTTGTTTTGCTCATGATTTCGGGCTTGTTTTTCTTGCGAAATCGTTTCAGTATCGTTTCGCGAGCGTTTCACGAGCGTTTCGCCCCTTTTGTAAGCTGCTATATTACAGACGCTTATAACGCATTTTTCGTTTCGCGAGCGTTTCACGAGCGTTTCAGTGTCGTTTCTGTTAATATCTGTTAATAGTTTTAGGGCATCGATGTTGAGTAGTTTTTTCACGCACCTATAGGTGGTAGATTTGGAATAACCGACCGCTTTTCCTATGTCAGAATAGCTTTCGTGCACATTGCCATTTTCATCAGCTATCCTAACAAGATAGAAAAGAACATTCATCACTATCTGGTCTCCCACCTTGTCAAAAAGGGCATCATGTATAAACATTCTTTTCGCATTGTAAAGAAACCCCGCTCAACGCCTTATAGAGTGCGTATCACGGGGCTTCATCCTTATTTATTCAATTAACATGACTTGCGAGTTTGGGAAGGCTTCAAGAAGGAGCCTCACACCATCCTTTGCCTTGTCAGAAAGGCAAGCCATCGTCCTTCTTGCCTCCTCCTTGGTTAGCGGCCTGCTGAAATGGGTCGCCCCCCGACGCTTGCTGCATCTGATTCATCTGTCCGTTGTTGGCCTGTTGCTGAGCGGCCAATGGCGACTGTTGCTGGTACTGCTGTTGCTGACCGCCTGGCCGCGCAATGTTCCATACGTTGACATCCGTGAACCAACGGCCATTGTACTCACGAGACTTAATGTCGAAACTGACTGTCACTTGCTCGTTGACATTCAGGGCGAACTGGTCTATCTTATCCTGCCCGAACAGAGTGAAGCAAATAGTCTTCGGATATTGCTCCTGTGTGGTGAGGATGAACTCCTGTTTGGCCCACTGATTGCCGGAGCCTGAAACGCCTTCTGCTTTTGGGAGTATCTTCGTTACTACTCCTGTTACCTGTAAATTCATTGTCGTTTTGCTGTTATTGTTATTTGATGATTTCGTCTATCATGTGGTTAGCAAGAACCACACGCTCCTCTAAGAGCTTGATGTCGCCCATCACATCCTCTCGCTCGATGCTGATCCAGTGTATCGGCTTTGTGAGCCACGGGCAGTAAGCGATGAAATATGCGCCCACGGCACCCGTGCAGCTCATCTCGGCCAGCACTTGCCAATAGTACTTCTGCTCAACCTCTTTCAGCGAAGGCGCATCATGTATGAACGTGCGGTACTTCATGTAAGTGTTGAGGTTGGGGCATTTGACTTCAAGCGTGTACTGGCCTTCTTCTCCGCGTCGATAGACAAGTCCGTCAGGGCTTGCCGCAAAGTGCGGGATGATGTCATGCTTGCACGACGAAAGCTCGGCATAGACAAGCTCATTGCCGCTGTCGTTGTTCATGGACAGGAAGAGCGACTTGGCCGCTTCCTCTTGCTCAACGCCCCACTGCATGGCCTTGGTGGTGTAGTTCGTCTGGTCGAGGTAGTCTTGGAAGACATCGTTATCGTTGAGGAAGTCTTGGTTGAAGAGGCGTTCGGCGGCCACCTGCAAGATGTAACTCTTTGCGGTGTCGCCAAACTTCTCGTCTCTTCTCCTTCCAGTCTTCATGATGTCAGCGACCTTGCTCCCGCAGATGTTGCCCATGCGTGAACGGTACCAATCCAAGGAGCGTTGTTCGATGTTGTCGGTGATCATAGGCTAAAAGTATTTCTTTTGAAACTTGCGGCGAAGGTAATTCGCAACTTCTTCTGGAGTTTTCAAGAACCCCTCATTAATGAGCATGGCAACCTGCTTTTCGAGTTCGAAGTATTCCTTTTGCGTCTCTTCCGTACCATACTCGTTTCTGAGCTGTTGTTCATGCTTACCTGTCACGATGTAGTTTATCCCTTTCCCAAGAATTGGCATGTAACGTTTCATTTGGTGCGGAGTGCAAATTTTGCTCATGGCAGATGCTAACTCCTTGTAAGCGTCTCCTGCCTCGTTGCGATATGTCAGCATCTGGTCATAAACAAACCGCAACACTTTCACCTTGAAAGTTGGATTGAGCCACATCGCAAAGTCGATAAAAAGAAGAGGATGCATCCAAGTACCACCGTTCTTACCTCTCGAAGCCAAATAGGGACTTTTCTCCCCATTTAGATTTTCTTCTTCACAAAGGGCTTTTATAAATTCTTGCGTAGTCTTGTTGGATAGATAATCCTTCAATTCCTTATTGGAAGAATTTGCGGCGTTCCAAGACTTCAAAAGTTCGGTACTATTAAAATACCCGTCCTTTGTCCGCTGTTCAACCGTAAAGTTGGCGAGCGGACGTTTCATTATCTGATTGGTGATCATTTCTTCTCTTCCTTCTTAGCGGCGGCTTCCTGTTTTGTTGCCTCAGCAGCTTTGGCGGCGAGATTTTCCTTCTTCTCGCTTTCGAGGTTGTCAACATACTCAGGAGCGAAAGCGTCTATATCCAAGTCTTGGACATCGGAAACATTGGTGTTTACAACCGCTTGGTCGAAGGTGACGGCATTTTGCATCTCAATAGACTTAGGCGCATATTTCAATATAGATTTGAGAACCGTCTTTTGCGCCATAGCGTCAAAGTCCGACTTCCATGGCGAGTTATAGCCGTTTCTGTATGCTTGCGAGAACTTCTGTGCATGCGCTTTCACCTTGTCTATATCCCAATAGGCGACCTTTGTAAAGCCGTTCAGAAGCTCGAACTTGGCCATGTAGCCAATAACTTTGTCAGACTTCTTCTGTTTCTTGTCGAAAACATAATCTTCATCGAACTCGTCACCTGACACATACTCGCCTTCATGTACAGGTGCGGCAAGAATCTTCTTGAACTGGCCGCTTCTCTGGCATAATTGGAGCAGGCCGAGGTAGCCAATTTGAAATTGGGCCTTGCTTCCATAGGGGATGATGTAGCACTGACCAAGCGTTGGGATAACCTGCAACTGCATTGTTGCCGCAACCATCGCTGCGCCAATGATGCTCATGGGTTCAGCGCGTCGGAGCTGTGGGTTGCCGTTAGCCACACTGATAACCGAGCTCATAAAACTGTTTGCCATCTGTGGGCTATTCCACACCTCGTTGAGTTTTCCAACCACGGCAGGCGAGTGCATAAGCTCGCCAAGCGACATGCTTGTATTCTGTGTTGTTGTAACCTGTGTTGTCATTCTTTCTTTATAGTTTTACTGGATTTGTAGCTAATTTATGCCGGATGTCTGTTAAAACTCCGGCCTGTTCTTGAAAGTCAACGTTTCCCTGTCGAGCTTCCGTCCAACGCCATCGCGGTAATTAAGCCACAAGGCGAACTTTTGCAGTTCGATCGCCTCTTTGCGTGGGATAAAGAGAAGGCAGTCGTGAAGCTGCCTTAATGATTCAATCTTCTTGTTTTCCATAGGCTTCACGATTGTTCACGGAGATAAAACTCTTCGATGCCCGTTCCCACGACACCGACGCTCTCGTAGTCCATCATTGTCCTGCTCATAACGTCATCAATGTATTTGAGGGCTGTGTTGAGCGTCTTCGCCTGAACGAGATAGACGACATTTGAACGCTTCTCCTTCTCCGTCTTCTCGTCCAAGACAATGAACGACAGCTTTGCCTTGTAGAAGTTCTCGTCGTTGACGTTGTCAGAGAGGAACACCTCCTTGTACTTTGCGACATTGATGTTCGTCACGTCTACGTCTGTTCCGACGAACTCTTCAAGAGCCTTGCTCTCTGCGTCGCCAAACGATTCCGCTTCAACGGCAATGGTGCGCTTGACATCTTTCGTTGCGCCATCCTCCTGCGTTTCGGCCATCTTTGCTGTCACCTCATAGAACTTTCCTGTGTGTGATTTTAAGTTTTCCATATTGTTTGATTTTTTTAGTGAATTAGCGGTTAAAGCATCCCGCACGACCATTCCTCTGCGTGGTAATAGTCGCTTGCTATGCCGTGCAGGATTTCTTTCCCCTTCTCTGTTTCCGCCTCTCTCATGAGGGCGTGGACCTTTCCGAAGTCACGATAGCACTCTTGGCTGCGCGCCCTGTCGATGAGCGCCCTGTCGTGCTCGTTGATGTCTGGCGCGTCGTTACTCTTCATCTTCGTTGTCTTCATCCTTAACAAGTCCGAGGAAGCGAGCGACACAATCGCCGAGCCATGCTCCGACGATAGCGCACACGAATGTTGTTGCGCAAGCGAATACGATGATAGTCATAACTGAAAACGATTAATAGCCCGCTTCCCTGTCAGTGCCCGCGAGGTGAAGTTTACCACCTCAACGAGCACGACCAAGAAGACTAAGCAAATCAAGTAAATTAGGTAAAAAATTCTCTTCATATAGTGCCGCATCACGGAGTCGAACCGTGTAATGCCCTAATACCCGTAAGCGCCTTCTGCGTGAACGAACAAATAACAGAAGTGTATCATAGGCCGGTGCCTATCCGTTTAACACCCTATATGCGGCTTTTGGCAGACAACACGTGGCGGGGTCGAACCGCCTAATGTGCGAGGTCCCTATGAAACAGTGGAGCATGCGCCACTGCTGTCTAAAACTCCACGCCTATCCGATTAGCGCGCTATCCGTGTCTGTCTGCCTGCCCAGACGGAAGGTGTCGAACCTTCTAATGTCCTACGCGATTTCTCGCTTCGTGCCTATCCGATTAGCACGCTATCGCCTGGAGTTGAGGGCCGCTGCCCTCTTTGTTTCACAAAAAACAAAAAAAGAAACCATGGAGCGTCTCGCGACGCTGTCCCCAAAAAACATCTTGAGTGTTGCGAGGTTGCACGGATTCGGACCGTGCTCGGTTGTGACCTCCCAGTGACTTGGTACACACGCCACAAATAGACGGAGCAAAACATAGCAAGGCGTGCTCCTCGTTTGTAGGTCTGTGCGGCTCACCTGTTGCCCGCACCGCAACCCCATGGGCGAGACGGCTCGCCAAACTTTCAGGGCTACTCCTCACGGAGTGTTCCCCTTATCGTCAGCGGGGCTTACTGACAGCCGTCTCGCATTGGACAAAGCGCCCCCTTGAACCAATTTATATAGAACTATGAATAAAAAATCAAAAGAGGTGCGGGTGAAGGCGTAAAGCCCAAAGCAATAAAAACTCGAATCATTATGTTGTTAACTATTCACTTTTAAACACCTTGCCGTTGTTTAGCCACCCGCACCGTCGGCCAAGTGTCATGGCAATCACTTCCTGCACTCGTTGCGTTGCCATCCTGCCGCCCAAATGACAGGGGCTGGGTTGCAGCATCTGAACGATGTGTTGACGTTGTACAGGGCTGTGTAAAACCCGTCTATCTCGTCTGCCGTGAACGGGCAGTCCTTATGTATTCTCCTTTTCATGCCTGGTCTGGTTTTGCGGAAACAGGGCGACGGTCTCCGACGCTTTTAATCCGTGGCACCCCTTGCGCTGATGCCGACCGCCGCCCATTGTCTAACAAACTTAAACTATCAAATCAACCATGAAGAGCGTGCCCATGCGCAAGATGAAAGCACGTATGTCTCTAAAAATGGTGCCGCTCCGATACCGAGAGCCACAATCAGCCGATTTGGCAGATGGCTGTCACGCCCTGCCTCTTCGGACCCCAAAAGCCTGCTCCTTCCCAGTGAGCTCGTTCGCGGCACCGTGCAAGGTGCAAAAATGGTAAAACACCTTGTGGGATCAAGTCTTAAAGTCTTCTTTCGCCTTCCTCTTCGCAGTTTCTCATGAGTTCCAAGACGTTGCTGATGGACTTCTTCTGCTCGCCTGGTGTGCGCCACACGTCATCGTATTGGTCGAACACCTCGGCAGCGGAACCATACATCGACTCGAAGCTCATCCACTGCTCTTCCACCTGCTGAATGCTCAACTGCAAGTTTTTCTTTTCGACCGGGTCGTCGATGTCTATGTCGATAGCTGGTTCAAGCGCGAACTCCGCTTCCATCCACAATTTGAGGACAACATCAAGAGAGAACGGGTGAAACACCTTGTCGAGGTCGCTTATAGTCATGTTGCATGCCACCTTTCCAGCGCTTCTCAATGCCGACTCATATACCTGGAGGGCAATCTTCAGGCAGGTTGTGGCAGTGGTGACCCATGAGCAAATATCCGCGTTTTCTATGCCGTGTTGCTCCATGCTCACCCTGAACTTGTTGGCAAGGCACGTGACGAACGTCCTTGACTTCTCGTATGTCTTAGCTCCTATCGCTGTCCACAGGTCGTAATAGTCAGCGTCGCTGATGTCGCCAAACGCCTTCCTTGCGGCTGGAGGCAGGTCATTCAGCCTAAAGAAGTATGGCGGTCCGCCATACAGAAGTGCCCTCTCGTAAGCCTTGTGTGCTTCCACCGCCCGTTTGAAGAGCCACTTGATTGGCTTGCCGTCTCGTGAGCGTTTGCGGTACCTCGGGTGCATCTTCGCCTTGTCGAGCGCTTCCAGGCACGCCATCCACGCGGCGTTGTTGGCCACGCCAAGCACGGTCTTAACGAGCGACGAGATAGCGTTTGCAAGTTTCTGCAAGTCTTTTTGCCGTTCCGGCGAAATGGTTTGTTCGTTCTTCATTTTCGATGTTATTGTATTATTCGGCAATTGTCAGGCGGGTAGTCTATGATTTTCCACTCGTTCTTCTTGATGTGGATAGCCTCGCGGAATATCATCAACGGGCTGCCTGGATGCCTTTTCCTGTTGTGCGCCACTATCTTTGCGATGATGCCCTTTGCCGTGATGCGGAACTCCCTTAGTCCGTGGGTGTATTTGCTTTTCACGTCGCACACGACCAGCTTTCCGTCTTCCCAGAAGATGAAGTCGGGTTTGTAGCTATGGCCACTCACCATCAATCTCCTGTCGTACCGGACCTTTGTTTTCAGTTGCCTTGGCACATACATATAGATAGACTTGAAAATTTGCAGCTTCGCTTGTCTGTGGATGCAGCTGACCCTGTTGTCCGCGAGGAGTATCTGATGGTACAGGTACTCTTCCCTGCTGTCGTACTCCGTTCCGTTGCGGTCGGTGTACTTGTGTTGCATCACCCTTACCATGATTTGCTCCTTGAAGTGTAGCCTTTGATGTTGGCGTTGGGCGAGAAGCTGAGTTCCTTGTACACGGCCGCGCCCATTCTCTGCCATAGCCCCGTCTCGTACTGCACGATATAGTCGCCAGTGTGGGCTACAGGAGCGCCCTTTGTCGCACCGTGCTTGAAACGGCACGTCACCTGTCGGGGGTCATTCTCGTCAGCCTTCACGAACTCGAAACAGCCGAGGCTTTTCAGTTCATCTATGCTCTTGCGCCATACCTTGACGCTTCTTATTATCTTCACTCGTTTGTTTTTGAAATTAATAATGATGTGTTGTTATGTGGTAGCGAGGAGGTTTCGGAACCTCACCTCTGTGCGACTTACCCTCATGTATTCGCCTCTGCGTGCATCTGTTGACACCACTCGCCACTTATCATGTGCAAGTAATTATGCTTTATGTAAGACGTTTCTTTGCTCATATCGTCTTTGCCTGTCGGTGAGAGCCGACTGGCAGCCTTCTGCATACTTCGGTTACGCTTCTCTTGCCATCGTTAACGTCTGATGGTAGTTAGCCGTCGCTTGTCCCTACTCATGCCTTAGGAAGGTCTTTCGATGGTCATGCGTCCTTTTCTCGGGTCACGGCAACGATGAGGTCGCTCGCCGATACTTTTTTACAAGCCATCCATTTTGTCACCAATAAGCAAAGAACTCTCTTCCTCTCATTCTCTTGTGCCCCCATCGGGAATCGAACCCGTGGCTCCCCTACCCCTCGTAGACCATGCGCCTTTCGCTTGGAGGCTTTTCGGGATGACTGGCTGTCTCAACCACACCCCGCTACCCACTCTTGGGTTGCGACTAAGGTAAAATAACTTCACTTTGTTTTAGAGAACTAATCAACTCGTAACATACAACGCATGAAGATAAAATGTTCACGTACTACTTAGTCGCTTCTTAGCAAGTATAATATCACAATTTACCAATGATCATGTAATCTTGTTTCTCTTGAGGAGCTTGTCCACGTCGCTCACCTTGTACAGGATTGTGCCACGCACCTTGTAGTAAGGCAGCTCGCCCGTCTCTCGCAAGTCCTTCAGGAAGTACCTGCTCACTCCTCCGAGATAGGCCATGAGCGACTTTGTCGTAAGGAACGCCTGCCCGACTTCCTTCATCGTCACCACCTTCTCTATCACTTCGATGCGTACCTGTGCCATGGTGATGTATTATTTAGTGTCTTGGCAAAAATATGCTTTAGATAACTCGCCAATGAGCTCAATGCAATCGCTTTGCGATAACAGAACCTCAATCTCCTTGTCGCATCCGTCGTATGCCGTAAGCGTTATTATTTTTTCGCATACACCTTCGTGGCAGCAAGTCGCACCTATTACGCTAACGTTAGTATTGCAGACGCTTCCTATTTCTTTTACCATAGCGCATCACTCTCCTTTCTTTGAGCCAACGAGCATTGACACAATATCAAACATCTTTCCAAGGAACCCATGCTTCTCTGCCACATCCAATTTGCTTTTGCAATCTGCGTCCTTGTACTGCTTGATGCTGATGCCGTAGGCGTAGTAGAGGTTGTTGTAGATGTCGTGCCAGACATCCCTTTGCGCAGTGTTTGTCGCTGCCGCATATTGGTTGACAAGCCTGCGGATCTTGTTCCGCATCGTGACCTCAGGCACCTTGTTGTCGGAAATCTCGGCTTGCAGAAGCAATCTTCCGTTTTCAATTCGTTCCTGCTTCGTTTCGTCAATCCACTTCCTTACGTCAGCGACATCGCGCTCAACGCTTGAAAGACGATGCTCTTGCTCCACAAGTTGATTGATGGACATCTGGAGCACTTCGAGTTGCGACTTCGGCTTAGCCTGCTCCTTGATAACCTGCTCCATCTTGTTGAAGGCGTTGATGTAGTCCAGCTTGAATTGCATCGCCTTCTTTCCCGTGAAGCCCATCGCCAGCAGGGTGAAGCCGTCTCGGTTCATGAGGAACATCGGTTGCTCTTTGTTCTGCTCGTTTGTGTAGGTCGTTTCTTCGAACATTTTGAGGACGGCCGAATTTTCGGCACTCCCCTTAATGAGGTTTCTTACTGCCTCTAACACATGCTTGTGCTCTTTCCCGAACTTTTCAGCAACCAACAAGCTACTTGTTATTGCTTGGTTGTCGGCACCGCGAAAAACGATTTCGCTCATATCGTCTGTTTCCTTCTGTTTATCTTATCAGGCTCTGCTACACCGATGGTAATAGTTGAACCATCAATGCGGCAATAGTAGACGTTTCCGTCCGTTCTCGGATAAGCCTTTTTCACATAACTAACCGTATTCTTGGCAGAGATACATGCAAGATAGCTCGGAAGTTCAACTGTGATCGAACCGCCTGCACCGATATTTCGGATGTCGCTCACCTGTATTTTACTTGCCTTCATTTTGGTAAATACTTTGTTTTTACTTATTATTAACATTAAAAGTTTGGAGAAGCCAAGAACAACCACTATCTTTGCATTGTTCAGATATGTAGACCGCGATTATTCTCGGCCCTCCTTACTTTGTCTTTCTGTTTTTACTGATTGACAAGTGCAAAGGTAATGGAAACAATTGTAACTACAAAGTATTTACAAATGTAATTACAATGTTTTAACGATTGTTCACATTGTAATGGGCAAAAAGGATAAAGCTAAACACTTTTTTGCTTATGAATAGCGTAACGGAAAGAATTTTGTCGGTTTTAAACAGACAGGGGTTAAGTATTAGTGGGTTCGCAAAAGCTGTTAACATCGACCCAGGGAATTTCAGCAAAAAGATGAAGGGCACGCAGCCTTTCACCAAGCGCGACTTCCTTTTGATAGAGAAGGCGACGGGGATAAGTAAAGAATGGTTGGAATTTGGCCTTGGCGAGATGATGGCCAAGGCACGGGCGATTGAGCCATGTGATGCCGGGCAAAGCGCCACGGCGGACGGGAAGCCGTTCTACGACGTTGATTTTGCGTTGGGGTACGATGCGATGTACAACGACGAGCCAAACGTGCCGTCAAAGTACATCTCTATCCCCGGCTATGAAAAGGCCGACTTCTGGTGCCGCACGTCAGGCGACAGCATGAAGCCGTTCATCAGCAACGGGGACATCATAGCCCTAAAGGAAGTGAACGACTGGCAAAGCTTCCTTCCGCTCAACGAAGTCTATGCCATCATGACCACGAACGACATGCGCACGGTGAAGGTGGTCAAGGGCGGAAGTGACAACGACCACTTCGTCCTGCACGCCTACAACGAGGACTATGACGACCAGGAGATAGCCAAGTCGGCCATCCGCAAGGTCTTCAAGGTCATAGGCGCGCTGAAGACGATGTAAGGGCATTTTTATGTGGCAAAAACCTCATTGACAAAGGTTACGCACAGGCCTACGTAGGCTCATTTGTGAGTAACCGTGTGAGTATAGAAAATAAAAAAATCGTAAAAACAAGAGTACAAATACGTTACGAAATCACATCGCGATTTTCCCAAGCCTGGGAGGCGGGTTCGATTCCCGTATTCCGCTCCCTTGTGTAAATCTCTAAAAATCAGCAACTTACACTTCAAAACCACTTTTCAATAGCCCCATTTAATTCGAGTCTCATGCTTGATTTATGGGAAAAATTGTTTAAATCTGTTGAAATTTGATGGTAAGTGTGTGAGTAAATGTGTGAGTAAAGTGTGAGTACTCGCAAAACGTGTGAGTAAACAACAATGAACAGTATTAAAACTTACGTTGAAAGCAAGACGACATACGTCTACTTCATCGTGTCTTACAACAAGAAGAGGTTTCAAGTCTTCACCGGCTTGAAGAGTTCAGAAAAGTTTGACGGGCTCGTTTTTCCTTCTTCCGTCCCTAATCATCGGGCGAAGACTTTCAAGCTAACAAAGCTCTATTCTGCCGCCGAGGAGTACATGATTAATCACGACAGAGAGGCCGTTCCGCTAATGAAAGCGCACCTAAAAGCTATTGTCAGTGGAGGAGCGGCATCGGAGGCAGAGAGGAATATCTTGTTCTATTTTGACGAATATGTGAAGACTAAAGCGAAGGAAAGTACCAAGCAAGTTTTCATGACGACGAAGAAAAGAATTGAACGTTTCGACGCTCATGCGACTTTTGACACCATAGATCGCGGGTGGCTCGAACGCTATCAAACATCAGAGCTGCTCAAAGGAAGGCTCGTCAATGGTATAGGCATAGACCTTAGAAACATAAGAACCGTGTTTAATTGGGCGATAGACAACGAAGTCACGACGAAATACCCATTCAGAAAATTCCAAATCAAGACGGAACGTCAAAGATATTTGTTCCTTAACGCGAAAGAGATGCGAGAGTATAAAAATTTTCCCGTTGAGCCTTTCATGGAGAAATATCGCGACCTTTTCGTTCTCGGCTTCTACCTCATTGGGATAAACCTGTCGGATCTTCTTGAACTTCCTGCGGACTGCATCAAGAATGGGCGGCTCCTGTATAGGCGAAACAAGACTGGAAGGCTTTACGACATCAAGGTTGAGCCGGAAGCCATGGAAATAATAAAGAAATACAAGGGTGAAAAGCATCTTCTCTACATTTTGGATGGCGACCAGACAAAAGAGGCCAGCTTCAGAAGAACACTCGGAGACTATCTGAAGAGAATTGGCCCGACCAAGATGGAGAAGAACAAGAAAGGAGCATTAATCAAGAAGGCTATCACCCCACTACATAAAGATATAGTGTGGTACACTGCAAGAAGAAGCTGGGCTACAATAGCAGCCGAGCTTGACATACCAAAGGAAACAATTGGCAAGGCACTTGGGCATAGCGAATGGGATAATACGACAACGGATCTATACATCTCTTTCGACTACAAGAAGATTGACGAAGCAAACAGAAAAGTCATCGACTACGTGAACGCTGATACCGAAGAGAAAGGAGTATAGTGTATTTTGTGCACTTTTTGATAACAAAAAGGGGAGGCCGTCAAGCCTCCCCTTTCAGAACCTGTACTCATTTCCCGTTCACGATCTTTTCGACCCTGTCCATTATGTATTTGCATTCATCGTGGAGCTTCTTGCCTTTTCTTTCATACTCCTCCTGCGGCATATTGCCTCGGAGATATTCCGTCTCGTATGTCTTTTTAAGCAAGATTTTCTCAGCGACCTGGTTTTTCAGCTCCATGGCAATTAGCTGACATTCGAGAGAACGTATGAGGTCGTTTTTATCCATCGACATTTTCACGTCGATGTCAATGCGAGTTCTAAGGATTTCGTTATCCTTTTCCGCCTTGAGGCAATTCGCCCATGCGATAACCGCTGCACACCAGATGATGGCACATTCGAGCCTATCAGATAATAGGCAAAACAATACTCCCAAAACTGCTATGACCAGGCATACGAAAGATGGGCGTTGCAGTTTATTGATTTTCATGGCACGTAAGATTACATTACGATTTTTTTGTTTTCAACATCGTATTCCACGGGAGTTCCATTCACGGAAATAACAAGCCACGGATTGATTGGCAAGACACCAGGCATCCAGTCAAGCGGATTCCCGTCTTCACCAATTCCGATTCCTTGAATTTCAAGGTACGGGACACAGGTTGTGCTCAACGCATAGAAGTCAACAAGTTTAAAGAACTCAACGCGATAGCGCATGACTCTTCCATTTTCGCCAACTCTCACGGATATGGTGTCGCCAACCTTGATTGGTGCGATACATTGAGTAGCATAACTCACGGCAAGCTCTCTTCTCTTCGCAAAAAAGTCAGTGCAAAGTTTCTCAGCTTCCACAAAGAACTCGTCTCTTGTCATTGTTTTCTTTGTCTCTTCCATAATAATAGTTATTTTGATGATTGATTGTTTGTTTTCATCGAATCGTAAACAAGCGTTCTAAAGGCATCTTTGTTCGCGTGGGACTCAGGGAGTTAACAAGCTCCTTTTCCCATATACATGTAAACTCTGACGGCATATCATATTCGCTGACGAAAACCTTGTGGCCGCGAAGGCTCATTTCCATACACCACATATAGAAATTCTCGCGGTTAAACTTTCCTGTACACTTATACCCAGTAGAACGAGAATAAGGCGGGTCGCAATATATGATACAACCTTCTGGGTAATCGAAGCCGTCATAGCTCGATGCCACAAATTCGACTCCTTTAAGAAGCGGGATGTCCTTCTTGACGTTCGCTATGTATTCTGCAATATAGTCGCGGCGCCTGCCGTCCTTCCCGACAACATTGTGCCCAGTGTACCCATTAAAGAATCTGCCGTTAAAACTGGCCATGAAGCCTATCCAGCCGACATCAAACTCGCAGTATTCGCCAAGCGGGCAGTCGCCTGTTTGTCTCTTCGCCTTTTCGTACATTTCCTTTGTAATGTGTTCCGGGAGTGCGTCATAGACATGCGGCTTTGGATAAACCAGCTCGCGCCACATGGAAATAAGATATTTATTGGAATCTATCGCTATCCTCTTGTATGAAGAAGGAACGTTCTCAATAACGCTGCATCCACCGCAGAAAACGTCGACAAATACTTTGCTATCGCTGCTCTCGAGCATAATTGGCAATATGTCGCCAGCTATGCGTCTCTTACTTCCCATGTACCTCATGATATGAATAAATTAATTAATGGTTATTTCTATCATTAATAAGCATAGCAACCTGTCGTTCCATATTGAACAATTCGTATTGCTTACTTTCTTCTCCTTGCTTATTGCGCATTTCGTGTTCGTGTTGTCCGAACACTACATAGTTTATTGCCTGTGCTATTTTACACATAGCCACTGGCATAAACTTCTTGCTTACTATCTTTTGCACTGCTGTACCAAGCTCTCTGTATGCGTCCCCTGCATCGTTTCTGTACTTCAACATCTGGTCGTACACAAACTTGATAACCTGCACCTCAAAACGAGGATTGAGCCACATAGCAAATTTAACAAACAATATCGGGTGCATCCAAGTGCCACCTCCCCTATCTGCTCTTGCCTTAGATTTTACATACGCAGAATTTTGGGTATGTAAATTCTCTTCTACCATCAATGCTTCTATAAATTCTTTGATGCCTTTGTTGCTAAAGAAATCGTCAAGGTCTTTCTTTCTTACATACCCAATTTTCTGGGTATTATCATTGTGCTCAACAAAGTCATTCCACTGTTTGAGCAAGTTTGTAGCATTGAACACACTATCCTTCGTTCTCTGCTCGACCAAAAAGTTACCCATTGGTCGTTTCATTACTTGGTTTGTTTTCATCTGCATCATGAAAAGCGTTAAGCCCTATCGTCCGCTTGGGTCACGCTCCAAACTTCGGATAGGGCTTAACTGAATTTATCTGAATGGCTTGCGCCAGGATAATTCTCCGTTCGTGCTTTTAGCGCGTGACTTCTAAAGCGATTGCAAAAGTAAGCCACCGCAGCCATTCTTCCAAATACCGCAAACAAGTGTTAAATGATGGCATCTGTTGGTATCTGTGGACATCTGTTGATAACTAAAAATACCAATTTGTCTTTTTGTGATTAATTAACATTGGGAAACCACAAACTTACAATAAGCGCAAAAAAGTATCTACTTTATGCTCAGCAGTGCTTGCTTGTTGAAGCCAACGATGTTGAGCAACTCGCAAAAGAGTGCGTCGTACCATCGTATCTGCGTCTGCTGCTGGTGGTTCGGGTCTTGCTGGTTTTCACCGTACTTGCCGAAAGCAGGAGTGATCACGTACCACTTGTGAACCTTTCCTTGCTTGCCAGGGCGAGTGGCTTTCTTCACAATGCCCTTAATCTCCAACATTCGGTTAAAGGCTTGTGCGGAAATACCAACGTTGTGCTCTTTCAGGAGGTCTGTGGCAGCGTGAGTGACTGAAAGCTCCGTTCCTGCGTTCACCGCTTTGGGCAGTGCGTCGTCCAAGCCAACCATCTTGCCAATCTTCTGCGCAATCCCCAGCTTGCTTGCATCGTTGAGGTTGAGGAACTTTGCGCTCCAATCGGCAAAGGCTATCTTTGCGCTCACTTGCTCCTGCAAGGTTGTTTGTGGTTGATTAGCGCTGTACTGACCTGTCTTGCGGATGGAAGGAAGAACCTCGCTTGTTACCCAATGCTTGAACTCCTTGGCACGTTCCTGCTTGCTTCCAAAGATGAGCGCATAAACACCACTCTCTGTAATGTAGGTCGTGCTGACAATCTGAAAAGCATCTGTTCCGTCTGCTTTCTTTCCTGTAACCACCCCCATGTCACGTTTCGTTACATCCCCCTCTTCCACATGGTCTGCAACCGCTTTTCTTCCATTTGCGTAACCAAGTGCTTGCGTGATGTCGTTGGCACAGAACAATAATTCGCCACTTGCATCATCTGTAATGATGCGAACCTGCCCGAACTTCGGGTTGCTGAAAATCTTTAATGCGTCCATTTACTGAAATATTTAGAACTAAAAAAACTGCGCTACGTGTTGTTCAAGGCTTTCAGCAAACCCCTGGAGTAGTTTCCTATCCCCAGACACGGCGCAGTAATTCATTATTTGATTACTTAAATCTCAAAAGTGTTGGTACAATAATCGCACCTTCCTTTGTGGAAGATGCGGCAACCATACCGCTGAAATGTTGAACGCTGCAAAGATACGAAAGATTTCAGTTCTGGCCAAACGAAAACGCAAAAAATCGCTCGGCAAAATTTCAAAATCGGGCAAAAAAATATTCGCAAATATTGACAATACCAAAAACTTTTCCTCTCGCACGTGCGCACACGCGTATTAGCTTACGCAACTGATAGTATATTATATTTAATATATATATTATTATAATTATATTTATTTAATATATTTATTATAATTATTATATATATTTTCTTTTTGCTTCTTTTTCTTTTTGTTTGCCTCTCTTTGCTTCTCTCTTTTCTCTTTTACTCTTTTTTGGTTCTTTTTTCTCGTTTTCTCATTTCTCTCTCATTTCTCTCAATTCGATGACGCTCCGAAAAATTCGCCATAACCTCAAAAAGAGTTGAACATGCTCTAAAAGAGTGACATGATTTTTTTCTTACAGGAACTCCCCCCCCAAAAGCCCCCTCTTTTGCGAAAGGAATGGAAAAGACACCCCGCTCAACCAACTAAGGCGAGCGGGGTGCGGTGATGACGAGAGCTTACTCTTGCGGCTTCTTCGTCAGCTTGTCTTCCCATGCCGGCTCTGCATCGTACGCCTTGAAGACTACGACGTTGCCCTCTTTCTCGACGTCCATCTGCTGAACGATGTCAAGGCTGTTGACGCTCACAAGGCCGTCTGCCTTGCGCACATTAACGTAGGCAATTGCAAGTTCAATAGAAACGTTCTCCAACACGACTTCTTCCTTGCCATTCTCAACTTTGACCAAATTGTACTTTTTCATAATTCTTGAATGTGTTTTTAATGAGTTATATTTAAAAATGCCGAAAAACGGCGTTATTTTCGATTTAACGGCCTCCCACTCGCCATGTGGACAACTTATCCACACCGCCCGCAAAAGGCCGTCAGAAAGCTTAAATCGGGGCTTAGTCGCAATAATACTGCTTCGTCTGATACACGGGTTCCTTGAAGACGGTCTTCTCGTCGTCCACTTCCCCGTCCTCATCAAAGAACTCCTCTATAGGCTCACCATCGTAAACCTCATAGCGGAAATTGTTGCTGCGGCCTTCGTAGTCGTTGTCACCGTCGGCCACTTCGTCGTAGCCTCTCGTCTCGTCGTCACAATAAGCCTTGGCTTCTTCAAGCGTTGGAAACTCTTTAATCTTGAAAACCTCAACGTTGTTGTTGTAATAGACAGTGAACACGTCTACATCTACGATGTCGTTGCCGTCCCATGCAGCAGGAGCCACATGCTTCAACTTGGAATAATCCTCGTCGCTTATCCCGCAAACGTTCCCGTCAACACACGTGGCAACAATATTGTTATCTTCGATTACTTGCGCCAGCTCGGGTGCAACGCCTCCTACAAATTCTATTTTCTTCATAGTTCCTGACTTAACCGTGATGTCGAGGGCTGAATGGTTAATTTTTGTTTCCGTCTGTTCACTTTCCGCGGCCCATAGCGCAGTCGAACAACGTGCCGATGAGCCAAGCGGCGATTAGAAATGTCATCATGCCTTCTTCTCCTCCTTTCTCTGCTTACTAAGTTCTTTGAAGTACTCCCTTATCTCGTCGTCGCTCATTCCGCGTTCTTTCAGTATACGATAGTCGGCACTTCTTCGTCTGAACAACACAACATCGTCATAGACGCATCGCAGGTTGTAATAAGCGGCTCGAACCCGTTCCAGGGTGAGAATTTTTCCCGTCGAGGAGTAGACTCCCATCTGTTGCAACGTGATAGAAGCTTTCAGGAAGTTGTCTTGCGTCAGCTCCTGAAAGTCGTTGGTCGCCTGCTTGACAACCGCCCAGATAGCCTTGTTGCACGGCTTTTCAGCTGCTTGTTTTTTACGCTTTGCGGACGCGGCTGCCTGTGCGTTGGATAGGTCGCATTTCTTCGGCCTTCCAAGCTTCTTGACAACGTTGCCGGCCTTGCTTACGAATTGTCCTTCCTCTTCCAACTTCTTCTTGCGCACATCCAATGCGCTTTGCGTGCGTTCCTGGATCAACTCCTTTTCCATCTGCGCAGCAAAGGAAAAAGAGAAAAGGAGCATTTCGTCAATTGCTTTGAGCCTGCTGCAATCAAGGTCGATCCCCATCTGAACGATGACCAGGCGAACCCCGCGGGGCTTCAGCTCGTCGTTAACAAACTTGTTAATGTCGCTCATGGATCGGCCTATTCGGCTTACCTCTGACACTATCAAGGTGTCGCCTTTGCGGAGCATGGGAAGCACAACCTTTCCAAGGTTTCTGTCCTTGTAGCTTACTCCTCCGCTTACGCCCTCATCGCTCACCTCATCGGTGGCTTTCATGCCGTGTGCTGCCAGCCATTCGTTCACGGTGCGTTCCTGTTGCTCAAAGGTCTGCTTCTCGGTCGACACGCGGCTGTATATGATGACCTTTGGCCCTGACTCCTTGGCTGCCAGCTCGTCTTTCACGTGGCAGGTTTTGTCAGCACCGCAGCAGGTGCTCCCGTTGATCACTATATGATAGACGCATTTGTTGCACGACGGGAGCACCTTGTCGTAAACTTCCAGATGCCCACCTTGATTCATTCTTGTTATTTGTTCCATTTTGTTTCCGATTAAAAAACGTTATCATCTGCGTGTTATTGTGACAGACACACATTAATTTTTCTGAAAGCTACTCTAAAATCGCAATCTTGAAATTTAAGCCGCCAGCATCATTGACCGCGGCCTTTACAAGTTTGGGAAGATACGTATCAAGGAAGTAGCAAGAAAACGAAAGGTACTTGTACTCCTCGCCTGTCTCTCGGTCTATTGCCGTCTCAACCGGCATCCCAAGAATAGCTCCGACCTTGATGGCATCGTCGCCAAATGCGTAATCATACTCGCCCTTTCTCCAAAGGGCAATCCTGTCCGGATGTTTGCCCTTGAAGTTGCGCATGTCCGCCATGGATTTGCGCAACATCGTTATCAATGTTTCTTTCATATTTTGCTATTGCTTAAATTGCTTAATTTGTGATTCGTTCATAATGCTTATTAGCTAATCGAGAGAAGCAGAAAAGACCTGACTGGAGTATTCGCACATCCTATTACAAGCCAAATGTCTTGCTTTTTCCGTGAATGCGTTTTTTCTTGATGAAATGGCGATCCGTGCTTTTATCCACTCCAGCCACTTCTCTCTCGTCTTTTCAGTGAAAGGCTGTCTTCTATCTCCGAATGTGTACTCGGCTCCGTTGAACACAACCACCACCTGATTATTTGCAGGAGTGGCATACCTTACAGCATTCAACAACTTTTCGATTTCCTTTTTGCTCATATCTTGTCTTGTTTTTATTGTTTATACTCAAAGAAAATGCGCTTTACGTTATCGCCCAACGTGGCCCGTTTTGCAGTATCGCCGAAACGGGTAAACAACGGCTTTCTCGCGTGCTCGCCGCCCACTTTCAGTCCTTTCTTTGCTTTGGAGTAGGAAACGGCTCAAAGGTGCTTGCTCCGAAAATCTGTAAGACTACTCATGCGGGAAATGGCCCGCTTTGTTGATGGCCGTGGCTCGCACACGGCTGCCAGCTTTCCTTCCGGTTCCTGTCATCATCCACCCTTTCGGGCTATCATGTGCAATTTTTACTCGTCGGCCCAATATGTCCATTTGCGGATTTTGGTTAACCCGTAACGCTTCAGGTAGGAGTCTATTCGCTTCTCAAAAGCTTTGCGGGCTCTTGCAACAATGGTTTTGTACTCCTCTCTGAACTCATCCGCCTCTTTGTCCTTCAGCGTCACATCATGCTCGGGATCTGGCGGGCAGAATTCCGAGCAAATGCAATACGTAACGATTCCGCGAAACTCGTCACATCTTCGGAGTGTCACGTCTTTGTATCTGTCAAGCTGCTCAAGTGTGCCTCTGTATTTTCTGTCGAAGTCCGCCAGGTTCTCTTTCTTGAACTCGCGCTCGCCAAAGTTATTGCGCAAATCGTTCGCCTCTTCTTCTGGTCTTCCTTGAAAGTCGGAATAACCCCAACAAAACGATTTTCGCAACTCCTGTTTTCTGAACTTTAGAAAGCCGTCTCTAAACTTCATCGCGTCAATATAATAACCCTTGTAGTCGGAGCCACAATTCTGCTTGATTAAATCGAGCAACTCCTCCAAGGCGCTTTGCCCGCTGTCCTTGTTCTTTTCGCCTTTGCCATTGTTACCAGGTTTGTAGGACAGTTTGAACTCGTCCACATCATACATGTCTGGGATGGCTTCTTTCTCGTCGCAATACTTCTGAAAGGCCCCTCTCTCGTCTCTGCTCATACCCTCTATTTCTCGCATGGTCATGAACACTTCGGGATAGATGCAACTTTCGGAGTAAAACTCTTCGGGCAAGCAATCTGTGTCCTGGAACATGAATTCCGGTTCGCGCTCGTCGGAGTGTAGCTTGGCGCACGCATTCAAAAACTCCTCGTTGGTCTTATAGTCAGCCAACGTTAACCAACCGCCATCCAATGATCCGCGGTTGTACTTGCCATAAGTGCCACAATACACTTTGGCGGATAAGAAATCAGAAATGCTCATAGCTATATTTTTTCGGTTAGTGGACGTGCGGGAGTTGAACCCGCACCCGGCCTTAAACCGTCGCCCCAAGCAAGCGGGTTTATCCAAGTTGGGCGCATCTATCTAAAAGATTATTCTGCGCCCGTTTACGAATCTTACTCCTTGCGGCTTCTTGTATTTTTCCATTAACGCCAAGAGGTACGGCACGCCTTCGCGGGCAAGGCGTGTCACATCATACGCCGTGACCGTTCTATGCCATTCCGTGCCGTCCTCAAAATAAACGTTGACCCTGCTGTCATTGCCATTGTTGTAATGGTTGAATAATCTAACTTTCTTCATGGTTTTTGCCCCTTGTTATTAGTTATTAATTTAAACGACAATTCGGCGGCCCCTTTCGGTTCGCCTTTGCCCCAGCGGCTTTACTCCGCGGTCAGCTTGTCCCAATTGCGCCCGACATATATCCCGGCCACATAAGCGGCCAGAAGGGCGACTGATACGAAATATATCATAACATTTTTGCTTTTAAGTTTGCAGCGCGGCGGGCGCGCTGTCTATACTTTGCGTATAACCGCATTTTCTTTCGATTTACGGCCTTGAAATTGCGTGGTGGTATAAGTACACGCCGCACGCAAAACAGGGGCGCACGCGTGGTTATTTTAGTCTCCCCACATTTCGCGAAATCCTTGCGTAAAACATCTGGCCGTGAACACCACAGGAGACCCCGTCCCATAACTCAACGGCAAACAATGCCATTTGATGGACAGGCGGATCACTTCAATCAGGAAACAGACAGGCGCGACGAACAACGCCATGAAACCGATGTAAAAGATTTTCTTTATCATATTATATTGCTTTGCGGTTTATAATAGTGGGCGCGGCGGTCATGATCCGCCCGCGGGCCTCAGACCCGGCGCCCGTGGCCATTTGCCAGTGGTCACAACTGGTTGTTGATAAGCTTTTCAAGCCCTTCGAAGGAGTCGTATATATGATGCCTTGTTGATATGAAGATGAATCTTTGTTTGAATTTTTCCGCGATACATTTGCGCGCGTCTTCTTCTTCTGCTAATCCATATCCGTAAACCAGATCCTTCGTTCGTTTTGTTGTTTCAGCCCAACGGAAGCCATGACGGCGCGGAAATGACTGGTGGCAAAGCGGATAGGCAACCTTTGTGAGATTGAGCGGTTTGCCGCTGTCCTTTATTTTAACCAGCAAGACTCCAACGTTTGCAGTCTTTTTGTATTCATTTATTTTCGATACGTACAAATTGCACCGGTACCCGCTTTGTTCAAGACTTTTGACGATACCAAGTACTTTTGCGCCGAATTCCAAAATCTCGCTCGCTTGTACGCCGCATCTGATTCCGCGGTCAACGACAAGGTTTACAACTTTCGTGCTTTTGTAGCTTTGGGTTCTTACTCCTAACATGTTGTTAGGGTTCCCGGCAAGATAGGCCGGAACGTTTGGCACGAACCCAACCGGGCCGCGTGTAATGGCCGTTTTCGCGGCCGTGGCGGGCTTAATCTTGGAGGCGTGGGCTATCTTGTCGGCCGTCTCTTTATCGCCCTCTAAAAGCAATTTTTCGGCCTCATCCCATGAATGCGTGCCCGTGAATTCGAAGTCGTTACACATTGAAGACGGATCCTTATAAAAAGAATCGGTCGGCCGCGTATTGATAGCGTGCGAGAAGTCAGCCAACGTTTCGAACTTCTCAAAATATATATCTTTCATTCTTTGTTGTTTTGTGGCCGCCTACTGTTTCGTAGGCGGCCGGGTTATTGTCAGGAGTTTTCCTCAATCTCTTCTAGTGCTTTGAAATAGACGTTGCCAGAAAGCCCGTCCTTTTCAAGCAAACCGACAAGCTCGTGGATGTCGTCACGCCCCATGCCGCGGGTGATGTAGCCGGAAACGAGATCAACGGGTGACATGTCCGGATCGTCGTGATATTTGGCGAGCTTGCCAAGCGCGCGATAACCGCAAATGACCTTGATTTGCAGCTGAGCGGCGGCGGCGCGGAGCGCGCGAACGAACTGCAACACGTCTTCATGACCGCCCGCGATAGTCTTTTCCACTTCCTTGTTGTAATCAATCTTGACAAAGAAGAAGCGGTCACGGGAGCTTTCATCCCATTTGTAGCGGCCGCAATACTCTTCAGTGGCCCCTTGTGCGTTCGTGTTCCCGGCTGCTAAGCAATAGAACTTCTCGTTGGCCTTCACACGGCCGACACCGGGGAATGTGTAGTAGCCGTTCGCAAGTGCAGCGTTGAGCGCGACAACGGCCTCAGCCTGGGAGTTGTCGGCCTCATCCAACATGAACAAGCCGCCCTTTGTCCACGCCTTGAAAAACTCGGTTTCCTCAAATTCGCCGCCGGCGTTCTTGTATCCGGAAATATCGAACTTTGTTAGGATCGTGTTTTGATAGTAGAAATCAACCCCCAGTGCTTTTGCGAGCTCCTCAGCCAGCACGTTCTTGCCACTTCCGGCCGGGCCGTATAGGTAGATGTTTTCATGGCTGGCCAACAGCTTCGCGAGCACGCCAAACTTCGGATCGAGTACGGCGGGCGTGTGGTGTGTGTGTGCCGCGCCGTCAATCGTCAGGTTGATTGTCGTGCCGGGCGTTGACTTCTTTGCCGCCTCAACTTGTTGCTCAAGTTCGGCGATACGTTGCTCAAGTTCGGCGATACGGGCCGCGTCTTCTTGCTTGGCGGCATCATATCCCTGTTGGCGGTGTGTGGCGAACAGCCCTCCAAGCGCTGCAAGCACGTCATCCGTGCCGCCTGTAGTAGTGGCGGCGGGCTTCTTGGCGGTTGTTGTGGTTGTTGTTGTGGTGGTGGCACCGCGCCCGCTTGCATAATCCGCAAACGTGATGGCAAGGTTCTTGTTCTTGCTCACCCAGAGGACGCTACAGGAGTCCGGCGTCACGTCATTGATACGCATCACTTGCTCCGACACGCCGTAACGTTGGTGGCCGGGCACGCCCTTGAACTCATCACCCGCATGGAGGGAGTTCACGTTCTCAGCAACATAGTTCAACACTTGCGCCTCGAACTCTGTATAAGAGGCGGTGCGGAGCTTGCTAATTGATAATTTGCACATGATAGTATTGTTAAAAATTGCTAATCAATTTGGCCGGACCAAAAACGCGCCGTATCTTTGCACTTGTGAGGTGTCCAGATACGGCCTTTTCGCCGTTTTTGGTCCCGGCCTCCCCGCTGTTTGACAATTCGGGGAGGCCTTTTTTGTATATGCGTTCCGTTGATGGCTTCGATCCATCAAGACGGCCGGGACAATCGCCACCCGTTCGCGGTGCACGTATATCGTTTGTTGTAGGGGTCAATTTCAGGAGGTGGTCCATTCGCTACTCCAACTTTTCGCTACTTCCAGGACACTATACCTCCGTCATTCCGAATGTTGCTACTACGACCGCACGCCACTTACGGGTATCTTCATGCCTTCCGTTACGGATCCTGTATGCGCCCGCTCATGTAAGCGAGTGCAGTGCAGCGCGTCAGCCGTATGGGTCACGCGCCACGTGAGATCAGGTCTATTCCACGGCCTACCGTGGGCCTCAGTGTGTCAGCATGTCAATGACCGCGTGTCGTGTAGAGTGGTGGACCGTGTGAGGTGTCCGTGTCTCTGTTTGACGATTGCAAAGGTACGGCGATTTTCCGGCCCGCCAAAACATTTTGAGGTTTTTTTTGGCAAAAATCGTGGTTTTTTGGCCTTTCCCCGATTGAGTGTACTTTTGCCCCTATTGTTTTGTAATGTGGACTTTGCAATTTGAGGGGGTTAAGGCACCTAGATGCCTGTTCCGCGGCCTGCCCCGCCAGACTCGCGCCCTCATGGCCCGCGGTGCCCATGCATGCACGTTGCACGTATACGCACGCGCGCGTATATGCGTGCGTATATGCGCACACTCGCGCCGTGTTCCTTTTTGGCCTATTTCGTGGCCGTGGCGGGCCTTTCGCGGGCCGTGGCGTGTTGTTGCCCACCAGGCGTGAGTGACGGGGTCATGGCGGCCGAAATTACGCCCGCCTACACTCGGACCACGACCGGGCCACAGCGCTGCTCGTGTGTCGGTGTACTATCCGAGTGGTACACGGGTAATGGGCAGGAGCAAGGCGGAGCCAGGGGGTTCTAATGGTATACTTTTGATACTATTGAGTTTTTGTCCGTTTCCTTTACTTGTTTACTCCTCCGCCTGGATGCGGGCCGTGGCGGCGCTCGAATGGCCCCTAAATAGGCCGTTTTTGCGTATATACGGCCGTTTTTGCCGCATATAACGGCCTATACACCAACGTTTTAGCGGTTTTAGACCCCACCCCCCGGGGGAGCACCGACTCCGACCCCGCCCCGCTCTTTCCCGAAAATTTTTTATTTTTTATTTTTTTATTTTTTGTCGTTTTTTTTGATTTGGGTTATCTCTTGCTTTTTGCTCTTTTTGAAGGGTTATCCTCCTTTGGTTATCTACGTTTTGTCGTAGCGGCTTTTGTGGTGCTTGCCTTCTGTTTCGTTTTTGAGGGCTTTTTGCGGCCTGTGAGCACTTTCCAGACGTTCGGGTGTAGAGTTTTATTCCGCGTGTCTTTTTGTGGCCTGAAATCGCGTATTTTGCTTGTTTTTTCGTTTTTGCGTAAAAGTAGGCGTTTCCGTCCTTAAAACGTCCGTTTTGCCATGTTCGGTTTACAATCACGGCTTTTATGCGCCGAATTATCCTCCGCTATGCCCCTCTTGCGGACTTGCGGCCGATTATCCGCCTTGTGGGTTTGCGCGTCGGTTATTCCGCGTTAGCCCCTACCTCTTAGGGGGCAAGTATAGTATAACTATACTGGGGGTTGAGCCCCTACTACGGGTGCGCGTGTAGGTACAGAATTATAGCGCGTGTTATTATATAAAGCGTTAAAAATACTTAAACTGATTTTTGGGAGTTTAGCCATTTTTTGCGTTGGTATTTGTTTCGATTTGTTGTTATTTGGGGTAAAACTGGGGATTTGGCGGGAAAAGCCTGTTTGCGTATGTCGGGAGTAAAGGCTATATTTGCCGTTGATAACCGAAAAACACGCATATATGGCAGAGCTAAAGTTTCATTTGACGAAATACCTCAAGGACGAGACTTCTGGAGTTTGGTCCAAGGATGGTGACACGAAGAGTTTGGAGGACGACTTCGGCTTTTGCCGTTACAAGTCCATGACAGGCATCAACGCCTTTGGCAAGCAGAAGGGCGTGTACACGGAGAGTTACGCTGAGGCGGACAGCCTTCGCGTGTTTGTGTCTCCTACCCCGACACAAGAAGCCATCACGTCAACGCTGACGGTATTGTCGTTCGGGTTTGCGCCCGGCAGCCCTACCGCGTTGAGCGTCACCGAGCAGATCAAGACCGCCGAAGACAATTGGCATGCCCTGGTTGAGTTCCTCCGTGGCGGCCTTATCCTGTGGCAGGACGATTACAGGCAGCGCAAGGCGTTATTCATGTTGCAGGACGAAATAAGCCCGAGTACAGACAACATCAAGGATATTCCATACCTGGAGTGTCAGGTGAAACTTCAGAACGTGTTCGGAGAGACTTATCCGTCGTCGTCTAACAAGATTGAGAGCTGGCTGGCTGCCGGCGGAAAGGAGTTGGCGAATGCCTAAGGATTGGGACGGAAACAAGAAGTCAACGTTTGCCTGCCTTGGCGCGTCGAGCCATTCGGGCAAAGAGCGTGAGAAGAACGACTTCTACGCCACCGACCCAATGGCCATCAACAAGCTCATGGCCGCTTGCGATTTCTTTCCGGACCACGTTTGGGAGTGCGCTTGCGGAAAGGGGCACCTGTCAGAAAGGCTGAAGGATCTCGGCTTCGAAGTCACGTCGTCCGACATTATCGACCGCGGGTATGGCTACGTACAGGACTTTCTCGCTGCGGACAAAATGCCATACAAGGGAGATTGCTGCATCATCACCAACCCTCCATACAAGTATGCGACAGAGTTTGTCCTCCATGCCTTGGAGCTACTCCATGAAGGCCAGTATTGCGCCATGTTCTTGAAGACGACGTTTCTTGAAGGGCAAAGCAGGTATGATAAGATTTTCAAGTCTACCCCCCCCAAGTGTATATATCAGTTCACAAAGCGCGTGCTATGCGCTATAAACGGGGAGTTTGGTGACTTAAAGAGCTCGGCTGTGTCTTATGCGTGGTTCGTATGGCAGAAGGGCTACAAAGGAGACACAACAGTATGTTGGATATAGCCTAAAACGGAAAGATAGGGAAAACGATATGAGAAGCATGAAAGACATTTCGCTTGACAGGGCATTGAAGGCGGCCTGCTTACAGCAGCTCGGCCTCCCCGGCCGCTATCAACACGGCAAAGATGCGTTTTGGATAAAGGCCATAGTGCTTGTCCAGAAGCGGAACCTCGAAGAGTGTTATTGCCTGTACCAGCAGAACGAAGACGGCTACATGAAGCTCGTTCAGGACTTCGGAACTCCGAGCCAGATCACAGGGATAAAAAGCATTCACCCATACATGTATCTTGATGCGGAGCAGTTCATGCCAAAAGGCGGTTTGGAGGCCAAAAGAGCTTTTTACAAAGACTTGCTTGGGGACAATCCGCAAGGTATTGATGTTGATGGCGTAGACGAGAAAGACCTTGACAAGTTGTTGCTGAAAAACGCCATCAATGAGCAGCTTTCCGCAAGCGAGGCTGCAAGGATGCAGAACCTTCGCAACGAGGGGAGTGACTTGGACGGGACAAACTACAAAGACGTTGAGGTCGCCCGTTTTAACATCGAGTTGGAGGCCATGAAACGTGACGGAGCGTCAAAAGCAGAGATTGCCGCTTTCAAGAACGAGTTTGAGCATAGGAGCGATGATAGAGGCGCTGATAATGCTCGATATTTGTCAGAAGAAGACAAGATCCGCTCCGAAATGGAGGCCTCCGACGAGCAGGCGCACAAAGAACCGCAAGCAAGCGTTGCCGGGGAGTTTGACGTGCCCGAAATAGACCTTGACGAGCTCCGGAAGGCCTCAGAAGAGTACCGCAAGGAGCAGATATTGATAGCCAAGCGCAAATGGAAGCGTGCCCACGACGGCGACAGGGATATTCGGGAAGGGTTCGCTTGCGAGAACGAGGACGGTGAACAGGAAGAAATAGAAACCATCCAACTTCCGGACACGAGCGAGAAGCCAGAGCAGAAGCGCAAGCCAGGCAGGCCAAAGAAGCCCACGAAGGCCGCTACGGCAAAGAAACGCAAGCCTGCCAAGAAGTCTACTCGTGCGGCGCGCACAAAGAATGCGAAGAACGCGTAAGTTTAGTAATGAACAAAAGACATAGCTACCATAACAAGCGCCCTCCCTTCAAGCCGGATCCCCGTCACTGGGTCCGCAAGAGTTCAAACGGCTGGAAGTCGAAGGTGGCATACGAGACGGAGGATGATGCCTGGGAGTTCTTGCAGCAGAACCCGAGGTTGAAGGCGTTGGGCTACAGGCCTTATTTCTGCCCGTTGTGCAGCAAGTACCACTGCGGACATTTGCACAAACAAAAATAGTTGAGAATATGAAGAAACGAGGATATTACGAGTATGATCCTGTCATATACCCAAGGAAGTTGTGGGTTCACATCGGCTACGACCTGCGCGATGTCGCATCTTCGGAGTTTGAGGGTGTCGAGCAGACCGAGAAGGAGTACTACGGCGTAACCTACGACGAGGTGGTGAGGAAGTCCGACAACAGCATCGGTGTCCTCATGTCGTTTCAGTCCGCCAAGGACATGCGGATGAGCGTCTGCGCCCACGAATCATCGCACGCCTGTGACGACATGGAGAACGCCATAGGAATGGAGCACGGGGGCGAGGCGAGCGCGTATCTTCTCGGCTGGATAGCGGGGTGCGTGAACAGGGCGCGCCTTGGTGATGGAGATTTCATCGAAGTTAAAGACAAAGACAAGGAGGAATAGCTTATGATAGACGAAAAAGATATTAAGGTCGGGCTGATGTTTAGACTTTATCGTGCAGATAAAAGCACTATAGTGGCAGACCGAATCGAAAACAAGGATATTGCAATAGAAGATTTTGTTGATTACGTGCTTGTGGAAATAAGAACAGGTGAACGTGTCTGCATTTGCAAGAGAATAGGCAATAACGACAATGAATATCGGCTTGGCATTTCTCGTATTTCCGAGTATGGCGAAACATTACCCGCCGAAGACTTATGGGGTGGCTATTCGCAAGAAGAGAAATTAGAATTTGATGCAAGTCTTTATGAGATGGCTTTAAGCGAAAAATCCAGCTATAAGATAGAAAACAACGAGCAAGTCAACCATCCTTCCCATTACACCTGGTTAAAGGACTTGTGTGGTGTAGAGCCATTAGATATTTGCAGACATCTTGATTTCAATATTGGGAATAGCCTTAAATATCTCTTGCGCAAGGATAAGGTTGACGGCGACAAGACAAAGACAGAAAAATGTGTAGAGGACTTACGTAAAGCCATCTTTTATATCGAGGACGAGATTAAACTGTTGGAGAATGGCAAAGACTAAGAAATTCCATTGTAAGGATTGCGTGATGTTCGAGTACGACGGCTTCCCCTACTGTCTGGAGCAAGACCTTTACACAGAGGTTAAGGCAGACGACGAAATCTGCGACAACTTCATTACACGAAATAATAAAAAATAATAAAATTGTATAGTTATGGCAAGAATTGCAAAGAAAAAGACAGTAAACAATAATGCAGGTCTTCTGCGTGTTATTGAGGGTATTGATGAGAAAAAGGTAGTGAGCGTTACAGATTTCGGTTCGTTCTTTATCGTGCTCCTGAAGGACGGCGCTATCTATCACACTCATATTGGGTACGAGGTGCGTTGCAAGCGATGGGTGATGGGGATAAAAGGAGACAGCTTTGACGCTGCGCTTTACAGCTGGCTTTTTAACTTGGTTGAAATGAAGAATAGTATCAAAGGCAAAGAGGAAGAGCTTTTCCCCGGGACTGACAGGACGAATAAGGATATGCTTGATTTCTCCGTTGTTATCACAGAAGCCAATATGCTTCATCCCGTTTCCGCTTTTGTAGATGCTGACGAAGCTGCCAAGTTCGCCAGTGAACGGCTTGATTTCTTGCGTGGGCAGAGTGAGAAGCTGGAAGCTGCGATGAACTCCGAAGTTAAAGAGGAGACGGAAGAGGATTTGAGAAAGAATTTTGAAGACGGGCAACGCGCAATAATCGCAGGCCAATTGTCGGAGTAACCCAAGCGAAGCATGACGGATTTCGATGTTACAAACAGTAAGACGTGGTACGCCTTACTAAAGTTCGGCTTATTTAGGGACTATCGAATAGTTAGGATGGCCGATGCGCAAGGAAACAAACGAGACGGCATCTTTATCCCATTTGTGCAAAACGGAATACGATGGAGCGGTCCTGGAGACAGATGTCCTACGCAATATCTGAAACCGAGCTTTTGCTCTTACGGCAATGGCCGGCTTTTGAGATTGAGGCCATTCGTCAGCGAGGCCTTTAAGAGAAAGATGATTGACGAAGGGGTTCTTTCTCCTGACGATAAATACCCTTGCGACCCCATTGGATATATAGTTAGAGACAAAGACAAGATGTAATAGAAATAGCGTTGGCATGATCAGAAGCAATGAAGTGATGTTGAAGGTTGAAGAAATGGTGTGCTCGTGCGTTAATTCGCATCTGCACGCCACGGGAAACTCCGCCGTGACGATTGAGAATATCTATTGTGGAAAGAAAAATATTCCTTTCGCAAAGGCCGTTGCGAGGAATTTTGTCTTCGATGTCCTTCATAACAGATACGGCTTTCCTTACTCTATCATTGCGCAAAGAGGCGGATGCAACAGGGAGTCCGTGATGAGGTGTGTAAGAAAATGCCATAATTTATCAAAGTTTGATCATACGTACAAAACTATCGGTGACATCATAGATGGAAAATTAAAAGAATGGTATGGTGAATAAAGGTAAAAGCGGAGAGGTTAGCCTCGTAGACCTAAAACGCAAGTCTATATTAATGGGGCTCTGCGAAAAGTATAGGGAAAAGTGGGATGCGTGCGCCAGTAAGAAGCAGCTCGTTGACATGGCTCTTGACAGTAATGGCATAGAATTCATGGCCGATGCCATCGCTTTTGGTTGGGGATTATCCAAGGAATACCTTATGCAAGAGTTTGGCGAGTTCATGAATGGTTTTTACAGGCGCCAGGAGGAAGGTTACGCCAGCGAAATGTATATTGGGGCGCATGGAGTGTTAAGCGCGGAATCCACGCTCCTGCTTATCGGGTATTGTGATGATATAGAAATTGAGATACCGGAACACGCAGTTTGCCGCATTTATATATGTGGAGGCAGTAGCGTGCGTATAGAGAATAACGGAAAAGTCGAACTGCTTGTGTATGGGGCTGGGAATAATATTGTTGTCAAGAACTATGGCGGAACCGTTCTTCGCAAAGATGTAACCAAAAGCAAATGGGTAGGCCATGAAAGTGATAACGCTTAACAAGTATAGGAATGACCTCGGGAAAAAACTCCGGAAACTGTATGATGGGGGGGGGTAAGAAATGAGATTTGCAAAAGAAGCAATATGAGATCGTACCAACCGAGGCCAGACCTTAAATCAGGATGTATAACGACTTTCGTTCCCGACAATTTAGAATTTGAATTATACGGCATATAATTATAGTTGAGATTATGACAAGTAAAGAAAAGCATGAGTTCGCAAGAAAAGTCTATGCGGACGCAAAGGCGGAGCAGCTCCGTGGTTTCAGGACAAGAATGCCCGATAACAAACAGGGCGTAGAAATCAATATGGGGGGGGGAGTAAGTTACCTCGCGGCCATTAGGCGTTTAACTCCAACGGAGTGTTCCAGACTACAAACGGTTCCATCAGATTATGAGTTTGTGACTTCTGAAACACAGCAATACAAGTGTCTCGGCAACGGATGGAACATCGAGACGATAAAGCATATTTTTGGCTTTTTGCCAAAGAGATTGAAAGAGGGAGGCATAAAGGTATTGTCGTTGTTTGACGGAATGTCGGGCGGACAAATAGCCCTAAAAAGCCTCGGGTTCAAGGTAGACTTATATTTAGCCTCCGAAATTGACAAATACGCCATCGCAAACACGATGCACAATTTCCCGAAGACTGTTCAATTGGGAAGCGTTACAGATGTGAACGTTGACGATCTTGTTAAACGATACGGTGTACCAGACATTGTGATTGGAGGAAGTCCATGTCAGAGTTTTTCATTTTCGGGGAAAATGAAAGGGATGAGCACGAAGAGTGGCGAGGAGGTATTTACGCTCAAACGATACCTCGATTTAAAAGCGCAAGGATTTGCTTTTGAAGGACAAAGCTACCTGTTTTGGGAGTATATGCGAATACTTGAAGATTTGCGCAAGTACAACCCGGACATCTATTTCTTTCTCGAAAATGTAAAGATGTTAGAGAAATGGGAGAGATGCCTTTCCCACGCTATTGGCGTGCGTGGTGTTCACATAAACTCCGCTTTGGTTTCTGCACAGAACAGAAGGCGCATATATTGGACGAATATTCGCACAAAAACCATTCAGCAAGAAAAGTTATTCTCGGAAGCGGGCGAGGACGACCCGTTTTCATGGCCTAATGTTGTGACTGATATACCTCAGCCAGAAGACAGAAATTTGTTTATCAAAGACATTCTCCAGGACGAAGCGGACGAGAAGTATTACCTGAAAGATGACACGGTCAAACAGCTCATTGACAAGACGGATAAAAAGAAGCTCGTAGGTTATCTTTTAGAGCCGCAGGTGAGCGTTAACGACATGGTGGCTTACATGGACAAGCGAAAAGAGTTTGACGGCCTTACGCGCAAAGAAAAGGCCGAAATTGCAGAAATCGCTTATTCGTCCGAAATGGAACGATTGAAGTCAATTTATCATGAGGGAGCAAAGGGCGTTTAAAATGGGTAATGGCGTAACAGAACCAACTGCTAAATCCACCGCCTTGAATGTGAAATATTTAAGTTGGTGGTTTTATGCAGGCCATAGACAACATACGGGAATAATAGAAATATATGAAAAGGCGTAGACTATATGGGGTGCAGATAACAGCAGACGGCCTAAGACCATATCAGGATGACGGACACAAAGGAAGTCTGACGGAATTTGGTACAATATCATTTGTTTCTGCAAAGCCTCAATGTTTGCAGACTGCGCATCGTTGGGTATATATTTAGAGTATATGAGACAAATAAGAATCAGCCGTAGGGGCTGGCTTATAAAATCGAACAAGGCGATGGCTTTGTGTGTTGGTGCCAACGGAGCGGGAAACAACTCCCAAAGCGACTGCCTGCTAAAATTTTACGAGAATGAGAAGACCGATACAACTTAACGGAAATCACGAATGGGGTAATACTACCCGGCAACGTCATAGGTTTTACTCCATTTACGGGGGGGTATATGTATTCAGGCAGGCGCTCCCGATGGGTCGGTAAAAAAAATATTGGAAGTTTATGAGAAGGAAAATACTTAACCAATACCGCACTGAACTCGGCAGAAAGGTATGGAAAGAATATTCTTTAGGCGAGCGGAAATATGGCACAAGATGCACTCTGCTTGCCTATTCTTGCAGACCCGACGAGAAGACAAGTTCCGTAATGTCGGGCGGGCAGATTAATTACTTACTTGAAGTATATGAGAAGATACCAAGTACATCCACAGATTAACGGAGGATTAAGAACATTCTCTTTGGTGGAATGTTCCATCGGGGGGGCGAGAGAAATCAGTTACCCTTTGCGCTACCATGTACAAGGGCGGTGGCAACAATGGTGTAACGTATATTCTTGAAAGTTATGAGGACAGACAAGGATATTAGAAGGATATGGCGGAATGTCACCCCACCGAATGGCAAGACGATGGCGTTACTTGCGACTATGTACAAATCAATAGCTGCAAACGGCATGCCCGTATATATAGCGCTACGCGAGACGGCAGATGAACCGTTCTCGCGTAGCACTTAGTATTTATCATCCGTTAATGAATACTTTTAGTCCCTTTCCTCCTTGCTTATGGCCTCCTTTCAAGACGCTATCCCAATTGTCGCATATCTGACGAAGGTAACCCACCTGCTGCTGCATGAGGCTTACCATAATGTTCCCGCTGTCACTTCCCGATTGCGTTATTACGGAGTTAAGACGTTGGATTAACGTGTCTCTAATGATCCTCACGTCTGCTTGTTGCGTAGCGAGGTAGTAGCGCATGGAGTTCAAGATGCTCTCCAGGGCTTGTGCCGTTCCTTCCGTCACGGATTGAATACCCTGCTGCAAAGCTGATATGTTAGAGCTTCCTGTTGCTTTTACACCGAGCATCTCCATCATTTTTTTAAGATAGTCGTTATAAGCGGCAAGGTTTTCATCTTTGAGCTTTTTGAGATTGTCAAGCTCATTCTTTGTGACTTCAAGGCCGTTGTTTCCGCCTTCGCTCCCTTCTGAAACGGCTTTATCAAAAGCTTCAAGAATGGGTTGAATAAAACGTTCAGAAGCGCGCTGAACACTCTGCTTTTTGAGCAAGTTGTCGAAGTAGTCGTCAAACTTGTCATTAAGTGCGTCCAGAGCGTCACTGCCTTCATTAAAAGCATCCACCCAGGCTTCAGCGAAAGCTTCTGCAGCCGACTTGTAGTTAGATTGACTACCAAATCCTCCAAGAGCCTCCGTCATAGATTCTTCTAATTCCTGAATAGTATCGTTCAAGGAACTGATTTGCTGATTCCATCCGTCTATTTTATCCTCGTCGGGATTCTTTCGGCCCTTCTCGGCTTCAACCATTGCCTCGTATGCCTTTTTCTCCTTCTCTAAGGCGTTAACAGACTTCTTGTTATACTCATACAGTCGGTCTATACTAAAAGCGTCGTCCATAGACTTTTTTAGCTTCTCGTATGCGTTTTGAAGCCTGCTGATTGCGCGCTGCTGTCTCTGTATCTCCTTATCAATGCCGCTTTCGCTACCAAATAGGCTGATAATTCCGCTCAATGCGCTCGTTATGCCAGAGATGGTTCCGGCAACATCCTTGTTTTTAATGCCTTTTACCGCAGATAGAGTGCCCTCTATAATTGTGAACGCGCTACTTATAGCTTGCGAAGACACGCTAAAGGATGAAGAGAGACTTTCGAAAGCTGACTGTATGGAAGAAACAATTGAGCTGATGTCGTCTATTGATTTTACGAATTTAGCCTTAGATGCCTCTTCTTGCGTCATTACCTCCCCGATTTTCTGAATCTGCTCATCGGTGAGATGCAGCTGCGCTTTGAGATTGTCGCGAATACCTTTGTTGACGGAAAGGCGGAAAGACAACGACTTTGCCAAGTCACTCTCTTCTCCGTTTATCTTTACCTCTTCATCATACTGCTTTTCTAAAACTTCGACAAGTCTGTTGTATGCCTCCAGATCTTCTTTAAACGTGGAGCGTTGACTGTTTAGCTCAACATATCTTTCTACTCCACCAAGCGATTTTAGCGCCTTGCTCGCTTTTATCATCTCTTTATACCCACTCACAAGAGCCTTGAATGGGTTACGCGAATTGCGAACCTCATTCACCTTGTTGATTTGGTCAACAATAGTTTTCAATTGTGTAGGGTCGAGGTCTTTCAAGCTCGTGCGGAGCGATTGAAGCTTCTCGGCCATCGCATCGAGAGCCTTAGATGACACTTGCTCGAGATTGTCGAATAGCCGGACGTACATGTCGCTGTTCTGAAAATCTTTCCAAGTGTTAGCATCCGTCTTCTGGCGATACTGCTTGTCAAGATTTTCTTGAAGTTGCTTCTGTAGCTCGGGGTTCTTTGCTATATCTGCATTTGTTTGGATCTTGTTCCGTTCGTCAATATACCATCTGTCAAGCTGGAGCTGGTCTGAAAGCTGCTGCTTGTACGCCTTTATCAACTCCTGCGCCTGTTCAACCGTGTCTTGCCTTACCTGTTGATCGAGCTTCTGCTTTTTGTCAAGGTACTGTTGGTAAATTTCGCTATCACCAAAACGCTTCTTTAACACGTCAGCCGTGTTGTAGAGGTCTTTATTATACTGCTCAATAACCTTCTCTCCCCATTTGTTTATGTCGGTTCCGTACTTTGTCTCATAATCCTTGATGATATACTTATTAAACTCGTCGTCGATAGCATCCCCAACCTCCTTAAATGAAGTGGACATGTCTCCAAACATGGATTTTATGAGCCTGTCGGAAAGTCCTTCACTATTCAACTTCTTATAGAGTTGTAAGTTTGAGAAGGCGTCGTCTACGTTGCGCGAGATTTCATCCTTCATCTTATCATACTCTTTCTTTGATATGTTGAGAGTGATGTCGGCTGATGCCCTGAAGGCACCGCCTCTCTTGGACAAGTCCTTGTATTGCGCTCCTATCTCCTTAATGCGCTTCGCAACAGACTTATCGTCAGGAAAAATATCGTTTGCGCTCCATCCTACATTGCTCGCGGCCTCTTTGAAGTATTTGCGGGTTTCAGACAAGGCGCGCTCCTCGCTTTCGCTCTTTACAAGTTCATTGTATTTGGAGTTCATATCCTTCAGTAGGGAGATCCGCTCCTGCAAAAGGTCTCGCTGAGCCTTCTCTTGCTTTGCATTTTCCTTTTTATTCTGTTTTTCGAACGGATCTACGCCGTAAGCGTTTTTCGCCGTATCAGCAGCCGCCTTCTTGTATTCGGCGACAAGTGCTCGGAGTTTGGAAACGCTAATGGTCTTTTGTGCCATTGGTATCGCCCCCGGCTTGAATAACTTTCTTATTGAAGCGTCTATTTTTATTTCTTTAGCGTTCTTGGCGACAGTAGAAAGCCGCTTTTCAACCTCCTGCCAGTTTTTGGCAGCCTTAGCGGCTTGATCGCCCTTGCTAATAAAGTCATCCAAAGCCTTATCGTCGTCGATGGTCTTAACGGATAGGTTAATTCCGAACTTTTGTTTTGCGAAATAGTCGCGAATATAGTCATCGACCCAGCTTACCTCCTTCTCTACTGAATCTTTATTGATAGAGACATTTATCCCGAAGTGGCGATAAGCAAGTTCTTTCTCGTATTGGCTCCAATCATGCTTTGCCGCAGTCCGATCAATAGCGGCTTGAATACGTATTGGGTCGTTGTTGTATTTCTTCCTCAAATCGCCAAAGACGGCATCGAACTCCGCGGTTAGTTCGCTGGCTTCTCTTCGGATTTTTGCCATACCGTTGCTCATGTCCAACGAGGCGTCGCGAACGGAACGGAACCATTCGAAGGCACCAGGAACATTTGCCGTAATATTGCTGATTGCAATATACATTCTTTGCCAATATTCGAGGTTGGACTCTCCGTCTTTCTGCCCTGCTCGGACCTCATCGAAATACCTCTTGGTTGCATTGGTCGCCTTGTCATAATTAGCATTAACGACAGCGATCACCTGCTCCATTTGAGATGACTTCGAAAGAAAGTCAATAACAACCTCGTTATAGTCGCCAGCGTCGTCGTCCAATCCGTCAGTAAACCAAGTATTCCATGCGTTATTATGCGCATACTGTTGCTCAATAGCATTGATGCTGTCTACAAAGTCTTGATATTTCTCCTTTATGTCCTTAAACTTCTTGTCAAGGTCTTCTTCGTTTATGGTATCTACATTAATCTTGAAATTCAGCCCGTCTTTTGCTGCGAGGTCAATCAGTTTCTGTAATTGGGCACGTCTGTCTTCAATATTCTTTTCAAGGTCACCTCCGGCAATATTTTCATTTGCTGATTTTGCGGCGCTTGCTAACTTGTCATACGAGCCAGCGATAGCACCTATTGCTCCCTGCGCCTTTATAGTTTCGTCATTTGCTTCTTGAACCTTTTTCTTGTAATCTTGGTACTTCTCTATAATAGTGGTTACGGCTTCTATCGCTGCGAAGATCCCCAGTCCCACAAGCGAAGTTTTTGCGATAGTGCCAAAAGACTTCATGGCTTGCCCCATGCTGTTAAAAGCGTTTGTGAATAACGCTTTATACCTAACAAGGCCCTTGGAGTCCGCCTGCGAGAAAGCCATACCCCAAGAAGACTTCAAGAACAATGACCGTGCTTTTAGAGTGACGAGGATAGATATTAACGCTTCTCCAACATTCGCTACGGCTTTCCAATTGTTTAGCAAAGATGTACCTGCCGAAATCATGCTATTGAAAGTCCCTTGATTAGCCTTACCAATATCATTGAGCATCACATCGAAAGCGTCCTTCAAGTTAGAAATCTTACCTTGGAGAGTCTCTGCCTGGATTTCCTGCATGTTGTAGAACGTGCCGCCCTTGTCGGTCATACGCTGAAAGATTGCCTCTACGTCCTCAAAGGTAACCTTGCGTTTGGAAATCATATCCACGATTTGAGCGGTCGTGTATGCCTCACCTTTTACCTCCTTGAAGTATTGCTGCAGCTCCCCGTACATGTTGATTCCGGCCTCCGTGAACTGGCGAACCTCGGAGCCTCGAAGGTACGCCGCTGCCTTAACCTGCCCATAGGCAAGGATAAGCCTGCCCATGTCAACGCCAAGACCCGCAGAGACGTCGGCAAGCCGTTTGGTGGTGTCGTAAAGTCTATCTGATTCAATTCTATAAGCAGAGAGCTGCCTCGTGTAGTCCACCAAGTCCTTGATGCGAAATGGTGACTTGACTGCCAACTCTACCGTCTTGTTGAAAATCTCGTCCGCCTTTGGCTTGTTTTGGAGGATTGCCTCCAAGGAACGCTCAGACAACTCAAACTGGCCACGAACCTCGGCAATTTGCTCCACGAAATTCTTTGCTGCGCTGATAGAAAACACAACGGCGGTTCTTTGCGCAAGACGTGACATATATCCTGCGAGGTATGAAGTTTGCTCGCCGAGGGTGCGCGAGTTCATTCCAGCTTCTTTGAGATTCTTTATATGTTTTTCAATCGCAGAATTAAGCGCTGTTAGTTTTTGCTTATAGTCAGAATCTGCCTGTGAAAGCTTCATGCGAGCCTCTTTTAAATACTCTATAGCTTTGGCTTGACGGTTCAGGGTGTTAGCCTTGGAAGAAAAGTCCAAAGCTCCTTGGTATGTTGTGTTCTGGCTATAATTCTGTGCTTTATAATCGTTTGCGGTTGCCTTGTATGCCGCTTTTTGCTTGTTGTTGTATGCGGTTTGCGCACTAACCATCCTATCGAGAGCTTTTTGAAATGAGATAACACGCTCCTCGTTAATTTGCTCTTGATATTTCAATTCATCTTGAAGAAGTTTTTTCCTTTTGTTTAACGAATCCTGGTCTGCTTTTGTGAGATTGTAGGAGGTATCTCTCAGGATGCTGTTGATTGAACGGATTTCTTCTTTTAACTCCGCAATATTCATTCCACTTGCACCTTTCGCGGACTCCTGGAGACGCTTGAATGCAAATACAGCCTGCATGATGCTACTTGTGCCATTACCTCCCACATTGGACAATTGATTAACCAGATTGTTCAAGTCTTGTACTGCCTTTGAAGCACCATTGCCAATATTCCCCAATCCTTGCCCAAGACTTCCTAATCCGCTCCCCGCATTAGAAGCAGATGCGTTGATGGTACCAAGCTTGGTAATAATTTGGTCAAGAGCATCAATAAAAGGCTTTGTACCCGCGGTCATAGTTCCAAAAGCAGAGTTTACGCTGTTGGCTGTGTTTGTGGCTGTAGCTTGAATATCCTTTAACTTCTTGTCGGCTGCATCTATTGCAGCGAGAGCACTTTTCGGTATTTCGAGCGCGGCACCTAAAGCTGACTTTGCCATATATCTTACTTTTTATTAATGGTTAAATAATAGGTATTCCAAGGTCGTTGAGGTTCTTTAAGTCCTCCGCACCATTGATTACCGTTGCGTTCTTCAACTTGTCGTCCTGCTTCTTCTTCTCGCTGTCGGAAAGGTACTCTATATGAGTGAAATCCATACTTGCGAGACGAACCTGCGGGACTGTCATTCCCCACTTGTATTCTTCCTGCGAGCACCAAGTGTTTGCCCTCAAAAAGTCTATCATCTGACCGTATTCTGTCCTTGAAGGCACGATTCGGCTGCTTGTTTCTTCCTCATCAGCGCCTGACTTCGGACGGTCTGAATCACATTGGTACTCGCAAAGAAAAAATCCACGTCAAGAAGGTTTAGTATCTCCACAAGCAGGGTAGCCCAGTCCTTCATATCGTAGTCGCCCCAAAGAAGCTGATCATAAACTTGTTGATACTCGTCAGACTTGATGCGCTCCTTGTCGTTCAAGAGTGCCAGCGTGATAACCCTTGCCACGGATGGAAGATTAACAGAAAACTCCTTGATAACATCACCCATCGAAAGATTCTCCTTCTTTACCATCTTGCAAGCCTCCTCGGCAATCATCCACTGGGTGCCAGGCTTTAACGCCTTCACCTCCCATTCGGTTCCTTCGAGTTTTACAATAGTTGGAGAATCGTTCATTATCTGCGCCAGCCGTTCCATCGCCTTGTTTGACAAAGGAGAATTGGGCTTTATCTTTTTTGCTTCCTCCTCGGCCTGTTTCTTCGCCTTGGCTGTGTCTTTCTTTGCTCTATGTACTGCCATGACCTATTGTCTTATGATTTTTACCGATCCACTATACTTGTAAGCCAGTTCTTGTAGTTTCTGAAAAGACATCGAGATGACACGATAAGAATGCTTTAAGCCTCCTCCTCCTCCCTCTTCGAGTATCTTTGCATAAGGCATTGCGGCAGCAACCGCCAAGTCAACAACGCCTCTTGGCAAATAATCATTCTTTAGGTAGTCTCTTATCTCGTCACGCCCTTTGATTTCTTCGCCATACCACTTCTTGCTCTTTGTTGCTTGTGGCGATGCTGAAAGGAACCCAGTCTTAACAAGTTTGCTTTGAACATATATGCCATATCCGTATGAATCATACAAGTTCTTTGTTCTGTGAGTGTAGGTTATTTCTTGAATACACTCACGGAGTATGTTCTTGGCATCCTTATCCAATTCTGCAACGATTATCTGCAAGGCTTGCTCATATAGTGTCTTCGCCATGTCTTTAAAACTTGAAGGGGGTGGACAGCATCAAAGCCGCCGCCCCCCTTGGTTGTATAGTTGAGAATTATTAAAGAACTCCTGCCTTACTTCGGAAGCTGGTAGTCTGGGTCGATATAGAAAGGCACTTTCTGCTTGGTTGTCTTGTCGGCAAGAGTGACCTCAACCAGCTGGCCGGTACCTGCCAAAGCAACCTTTGCCATATTCGTGTTCAGAGATTCGATAGTGGTCTTGGAGTTGAGCTGAACCTTTGGAAGGATTAAGCCGACGTTCTTCGTTCCGTTTGGAATAACCACGGCGATCTCCGCATACATTGCCTGATAGGTGGAGGGGGCGTAAATCTTGCCGTCTGTATCAAGGGTAAAGCCACATAACGCCTTCAATACATCCGCCTGTGTATCGGCGACCTCGGCGGCAAACTGATATTTGCCAGTTGTTACGATAGACAAGATAGGGGTGTCAGAGGTCTCACGCTCAATATCGGTAGTCTCGTTATCGTCCTGTGAGATACTAACAGTGTCACGTACAACATCGTCCAAATCGTAAACCTCTGAACCCTTTGCGTTACCATCGAAAGGTGTTACGATAATGTGGGTTGGCTTAGACAGCTTCACTGCCTTTGCGCCTGTGTTTGTCATTGCCATAATCTTATAAGTTTTAAATGTTATCCTGTAAATATTTTATGTTAAACACGCTATCTCACAATAACAGAAACAGAAATCATCTGAAAGTGGAACTGCCTGTTGGAATCGTAGCCGCTATCCCGATATAGCTCCTGAATGACATAGTCATTGTCGTTTGACTTTTCAACCACTTCATCAAGAACGCTCTCCATTTTATCAAGCAGTTTGACGTTTTTCCTCAAAGGCGTGCCTTTTGGCCTTGCATAAAGGTAGATATTTGCATAACCGGAGGAATATGCGCCGCGGTCTGTTTGCTGCCCCACGTCGACATTGACGAAATCGTCCCAATCCTTATCTGTTGTAGGCGGAAGCTCACCGACGAAAACATTATCCGAAATACCCTTTTTGGTAAGGAGTATCGAAAAGAAGTTCTCTATCCGAGATAGCCTACGTTGTGCTCTTTGCGCCATGTCTTTTAAATATCTGTTCCTTTTATGTAGGCCACACATCCGTGCATTTGCGTTGGATATACGCCTATAACCATCCCGTCCACGTCCATACCGCACATATTACTCCTAAATCGTATGCCGGGCTCCAGCCCATTGGGAATATACTCTTCTTCGCTATCTCTATTGAAGGGGATAGGAAAATAAATCGTGTACCCCATCGTCACTACGCCGGAATTAAAGAGTTTGTTAGTCTCCTGGATGTCGCATTTTGTCTCCAAGATGACGGTTTCAATCTCATCACCCTCTGAAAGCAAATCTCCATCTTCCGGGAGGTTACTCTCCTTCTTATAGAACACTCCTTGATAGGCGTATTCCTTTATGGCGTTTCTGTCCGTGTACATTTATCCAGTTAATCAGTTTCATCAATCCATTTCACTTCTCCTGACGCATCGTCAAGGACACTGATTTTGTCTTCTTCGTTGTACTTCCTGTAAAGCCTTCGAAGTTCCGACTTGATACTCTCCAGCGCTGCCGAAGTTATAGTTTGGGCACCGACTGTTAGAGTGTATGAACCATGTTGCGTTGTGGTGGATGCCGTCTGGTAAACCCCATAGACGATTTTTTCGAGCAGCGCCATTTTGCATCTGTCTTTCTGCTCGTCTGTCAGGTCTGCATAAACATCAACTTCCGCAACTCCGCAATCTAAGGCAACATTCTGCAATGCCGACCTGTCGAATACGAAATTCGTCATTCCGCTTAGATAGTCCAATATGTCAAACTTAGATGCTGTCATAGAGAGTGAAATGGGTTGTGTTATAGTAAGAAAAGCTTAGATCCACTTGATTACTCTCCGGCCGTAGACGTGTCGATAATCGTATGGTTCATAAAGTCGAGGAGTACGGGGCAAGCGGACATCATCACCTTCGTCTGCCACTCGCGGAGCTGGCCGTTATCCATCGCGTAGTTTCCGACAGTAACAAGACCATCAGCGATAGAAGCCCAAGATACATCGATGTTCTTTGCGCCATACTTCTGCTGCAAGGTCTGGTCATACACTGGTGTCCACTTGTACTCCACGGAGTCGCCTGCCGGGCAAAGGACCACATACTTATCGTCCCAACCATTGACAAACGTGTCCGTTGTGACAGTCTTGTTGCGCTCCTTCTCTACGACAATCTCGATAGGTGAAAGCCCCGTCATGTCGGAAAGGGTCTGTTGGAAGTCCGTGTCAAGCACCTGCATGGATTCCGTGTAAGCCTTGAAATGGGCAATACACCAACGCTTGTACCACTCCTTTACTTCGGCATTCACCAAGAATACGTCTCGGTACATCTTGCGCGTCATCTTCCACACAAGAGCCCCCTCGTAGCCACCACGCTCGTCACGATATGCGTCCTCAATCTTGCGCATCTGCGAGATGATCTTGCAATCGGAGTCGGCCCAAACCTTTGCTCCCGCCTTTTTCTTGTTTTCGGCGGGGAACGGCCCCACGCCCTGCAAGAACTGCTGCAAGCCCTCGCCTTTTCCGAACCAAGACATCTTGGCCGTTGTCATAAGCTGCGCGGTTAAGTTGGAGAGAGTAGCCTCTGCCGAGTTCTTGCCGACCTGCACAACGTCACGCACCCAGGCGGCCATCAAGTCCGCATCGTTTCCGAATTGCTGGAAGAGCTGTTCTTTGTACTCGCGCTGACGGGCGTTTTCCGACCATTTGTAGCCGATAAAGTCGGGGATTGTGCCCGTGTACATCTCCACGCCTTCATTGTCCATCTCCGGAGCGTCGCCAAGGGGAGCGCGGAGGTGCATCAAAGGAGCTGCCTCCAACTTGCGAGACTTGACGCTGTAAGAAGCTACGCCGTCATAATCGGTCGGGGTTGGCATGGAAGCGCGGTGCCCCTGTGTGAGATACCAGCCATAGTTTGTGTAGAGCAAGTCCTTCTGATTGAGGAAGGTACGCAAGAAATTAATATTGTCCTTGCTCGAAAACAGCTTGGCGTATCTCGAATTATTGAAATCAAATTGCTGCATATCCTGAATACTTTAAATGATATGTTATCCTGTTTTAATCCTATTGAATGTTGAACTTAGAGACCGAACCAACCTGCCTCTGTGCGAGTATTCATAGCGAGAACTGCGGGCGGGAGTTTATTGCACTTTGCCAAGTTCAAGATAACCTTTGAGTCCTTGATCAAGGCGGGAGTGTAGAAATAACGTGCGCCATCGCCCTCTTCAGGGTTAGCGTTCAGGTTTGGCTCGTAAAAGAAGTCGTTGTCTCGGTCGAACCATGCGTTAGGCTTTGTGACCAAAGCGGTTGTCTTCGCACCAGCCTTTGCCGCTTCTACGAATATGTCGCCTTTCTTCGCGGTTGCGCCAATCTCTGCACCGAGAGTTACCTCCCATACGTCTTGGCTTCCTTCAACCGAAGGAATAACGCTTGTTATAGTGAGGCCAGTGCCAGTCCCGGCGAAGGTAGCTGGAGCCGCCATCACTATATCGCCAGCGAAGGGGATGTGGTGATAGCCATCGCGGATAAACTTGACGGTCGTGTCGGTTGTTGCGGAAACATCCTTTGCCAACTCGAAGTACTTTAAAATCTTCACGGTCTGGCCTTTGCTGGTGCCGTATGTGTCGGGGTCATACTCGCACAAGTCGCCTGCATAAACCTTGGCGCGTCCCTTGAACGGGTTTGTAATAACGCCACCGAAGGGCGGATAAACAAACGCATCCTTGTTGCCACTCACGAGGTTGATAAACACGCTCCTGTGGCCGCCAATCTTACCATGCGCTTGGATCAGCGTGCGACCGCCAAATGAGCCGCCATAGCCGTGCTTCAAATAGAAATCATCTGCTGCTGCCATAATTCTGTAAGTTAAATTTGTGAATAAATCCTGTTACTTGCCAGCGTTTGGATTAACGATACTTACGACATCAGAGAAATCGACCTTGCCGTCTCCTGCCCCACCTGCGCCTCCTGGCGTCTGCGGTATTTGCTTCGAATGGGCAAGGTTATAGAACTCTTCGGCGTCTGAAAACTCCTGATCAATGTCGGAATCCTTTGTGAGGTTCAGCTTCTTCATGTAAGCGTCAACCCACTTTGAGTCTTTGATACCATTCTCCTTAAACTTGGCAATAAGTTCACTACGCTTTGCAGAGACGAGCTTAGCAGCTTCATATTCCGCATCCTTCTTTTCCAAAGCTTCCAAACGGGCAAGAAGTTTCTTCTCGGCCTCTGACGGCTCTCCGCCATCTTTGTTCTGTTTGGCCTGTTCTGGTTTGTCATCCGGATGCTCTTCCTTCCACTTCTTGATAAAGTCTGCATTGTCCTTCTCGTAGTTACCATTGAGGGAAACGTACTGAGGAAGAAGCTTCGCAACAATATCATTCAACTCTGTCTCTTCGTTAACCAAAAGGTCAAAGTGGGAGTCACTCAAACTTTTGATTGTCTTGTCACTGATGGAAAGGTGTTTTCCATTTGCAGTGAGTTTTGCTTTTAGGGCATCTAAAAGCTGGCTTTTAGTAAACTTCATATTAAAAATGTTTATGTTTTTCAGCAAAGATATATAGACTAATCATTAATTCAAAGTTTATAACACGCTCTATTTGATAGCAGTCCAATATTAAAGGCTTTCAAGAACTATAAATATTATTGATATTGTAACTTTGTGTTGTGGCAGAAAGAAACGATATAGAGATTAGACCACAAGAAGGCTTCCAGGAGTCCTTTGCGAGCAGCAATGTCGATGTGGTTTTCGGAGGCGGAAATTTAGGAGGAGGCAAATCATTCGCTCTTGTGCTTGCGATGGCAGAGCCCCTAATGACCGACCCCGATTTTCGAGCTATGATTTCTCGCCGCTCGTTAGGTAACCAAAAGGCAGGTGGCGGCTTCGTGGAGAAGTTTAAGCAAATCTTCGGAGCTGACTACATAAGGGTAAAGGAAAGTGACTCGCCTCGTGTTACGTTTCCAAACGGAACATTCGTTGACCTTACCTATTTGGATGATTCTAATATGGATAAGCTGCGAGAGCGCGCAAAAGGCTGGGAGTACGACTTGATTGCGATTGACGAGTTGACAGAGATGAGCTGGGAGGTGTTCTCTTATGTTATGACGCGTAACCGAGGGCAGAGCAAGACTTTTACAGGAAAATTCTTTGCTACCCTTAACCCTAAAAGAAGTCATTGGACGAGAATATTCCTTGATTGGTACATCGGCTCCGATGGATTCATTATTCCATCGAGAGATGGCGTTGTGAGGTACTTCTATTGCGCAGGGCCAACAGTCAAAGATGTTGTGTGGGGCGCGACAAAAGAGGAAGTTTACAACAAATGCAGGATAGATATTGATAGAAAGCTGAAAACCATTGGCGGAAATTTCAGCTACGAGGTGATGATAAAATCCTTCGTGTTCTACCAAGGAAAGCTCGGAGATAACAAGAAAATGCTTGAAAACAATTCGGGTTACCTTGGCTCTGTTGCTGCTTCAGGTGGACGAATGGCGCAAGCCCTTATGGAGGGAAACTTTAATGTGGATCCAGAGGAAGAGGAGGATATTCCAATCCCGAGCCAGTCTGCCCGCGATTGTTTCATTAACGACGCTGCCGTAAATGGAGACAAATGGATTACTATTGACTTGGCAGACTACGGAAAAGACAACACTGTAATGCTATCTTGGAATGGATTCCATGTAGTAAATTACGAGATTATTATGCACGCGACACCGAGGATGAATGCCGAGAGGGCGAAGGCTTTTGCGTTCAAAGAAGGGGTAGCTGATAGTCATATCATATATGATGCTACGGCCGGAAGGTATTTCAACGACTATATAGAAGAAGCTGTTCCTTATATTTCTGCCGCAAAGCCGATGGGGATTTACTACCTGTCCGCCATGAGTATAAAAGACCTGTGTTACCTGCGGTTGTGTTACATGATCAAGCGAGGCCAGCTTACATTTGATGACAGGGTTGCAAACGCAACTTACACCCATCAAAACCTCAAATATAAGGTTACGATACAAAACGAGTTCCTGGAGGAATGTGCCGTCGTTCGCTTTGATAAGCTACAGAGCGGAAAGAAAAAGTTGCAGAGCAAGAAAGAGATGAATAGAAACTTGGGGAAAGATAGGTCTATGGACTTACTCGACCCTTGCGCAATGAGAATGTACCCTTGTATGAACATGGAGTACGGAGAAGAGCTCCGCGAAGGATTCAAGACCACGCAAGAGCAAGAGTGCGCAAATAAAAACAACAACGCTGAAAGTATTTATGACGATTCTGTTTGGTACTAAAAACAAATAAAAGATATGCTAAAGAAGGAAAATATCAAGATGATCCTCGAAACTGTGAGAGCAGATTGGGACAAAGCAAGCGAAAAGGATATTGCTTTCGCTATCCTTTGTGATGCCATCGAGGATAAGACGCTGGCTTACCGCTTGGCATATCGCAAAAGCGACAAAGAGGCTGGCGCTTTCTATAAAACCCCAAGATTCAAGAAGCTTCTTGATACCCTGGAGCCATTCGGTATAGGATCAATTGACAGTAATTCCATCACAAAAGAACAAAACAAAGGAGACCTGATAAAGCTACTCGCAAGAGTTCAAGCGTTAGGCGAGAATGGAGGATTGGAGGTAAAAGATGCTTTGAAGCTGGAAGGAGACCTTCGTGTAAAACTGAACGACAAGTTTGAAATGGAGGAAAGCCAGAAACAAAAACGCATCATAGTCGTGCCAAGCAAGCATGATATTGTGTGCCCAATGACAAGACGGGAATGTAATTTTTGGCCCACACGGAAAGCGTGCGTTAAGCATTTCGGGCTTATAGATCCGCAGGATAACGAAGCGAGCTCCGGCGAAAAACAAGATTTTAAAGAGGATGTTAAATCATTAAACGAAAGCAAAGATGAGTAGAAGGAGGCAAGATATTATAAACGACTTTTTGGCGAACCCTGGAAAGCTGCTCTTAAAAAAGCCATTTTTAAGAGGCTGTAGTTCTGCGTCCATTAGTGATTACAACGATGGTTGTGAGATAGCAACACAAAATCGCAGAGAAGCGCTCCTTCCAAACATAAAGCGCAATATAGTGAGCCAAGAAAGGTTTGCCAAGGAGCTTGACCCTAATTGCCACAAGGTAATCTTCGACACAAATCTACCAAGTATTTGTATAAAGACTGACGACGGTGGTTATCAAGAGATAGAGTTTAAAAGGTTTGGCATTCCTATGCAGCAAGGCACGGTAAGGGCGCAGTCTCTTTATCTCGGTGGCAATCGAAGGCAGCACACCCTACACGACGGTAATCCGTCAGACAAGCTAAAGAAGAACTTTGCCGATTTTAAGTGGCATTGGGAGAACACAAATCAGGACGGGATCGGCTATCGTGCCATCAAGATACAGAAATCGTTTGGAGACGTAGGATTGCTCATCTATATGAATGAGAATAACGAGGTTAAAGCTCGCCTGTTCTCGTATGAGGACGGTTATCAAATCATCTCTCACAAGGATGACAACGGAGAGCCGTTGATGGATTGCGTGTATTATCAAACGGATGACAACGTGAGGCACATTGACGCTTACGACGATACTTATCATTACCACTTCTCTGACAACTTTGCCGTATCTGTTGACGATGATAAAAATAAGTCCGACAAAGTTCTTAGGGGCTGGAATTTGGAGTATTCGGAAGTCCATGGTTTTTCCGAAAGCCCACTTGTCACAAAGCGAGGAAAAGTCGCTTGGGAAGGCGGTGAGGACTTGATGGAGCTATTCGAGATTATCTTTAATCTCTTCGCCGTTATTCAGAAGAGACACGGATGGGGTATTTTGTATATCAAGGGTAAATTCAATGAAAGCGTCAAGAAGATTGCGGGGTCTATTATCTTGAACGATACAAGTATTGATGGTAGCGGGTCTGCCGATTTCAAGACACCTCCTTCTCCTCAAAACATGATAGATTTCATGCAGGCCATTCTTGACCAGATAGAAATCGCCGTAGGAACCACTTTTATTCTCCCTAAGGACGTGAAGTCAAGCGGCGATATTAGTGGCCTGGCAATACAAATGACGCGGTCTCTTGATATTATTAAATCCTGTGACGAGGTGATAGAATGGCAGAATTTCGTTAGCAAACATTCGCGTTTGTTCAAGGAGGGCTTGGCAAAGCAGCTCGTTTCAAGCGGAGAGAACCCTACGGCAATAACGGAATATGCGCAAATGCAAATCAGTACGTCGTTAAAGCCGTGGCAACCATTCGACGAAAGCGCATGGAATCAAATGTTGTGTACTTTAAAGGGAAGCAATCTCATTTCCACAAAGACTGGAATAGAAAAGAATACCATATCGGCTCCTGATGAAGAGGTTAGAATACAGAAGGAACAGGAGGAAGCCGAGAGGAAGGCGATAGAAGCAAATTTGACAAGCAATAATCAACCTCAAACTTCAAGCGGAAATGAATAAGAGCGATTTGTACATAAAGCATTCTTTGCTGAATGAGGACGGGCTTGAAGAGATTTCTTTATTCCCGTCTGAAAGCTGCGCGCTAAAAATCAGCTCGTACACTTATGAGAGTAAGCGTATGGGCGGAGCTCCTACATTGACGGCGACTATCTATTCAATGGAGCCGATTGTCTGGAACAAAGGCGCGTTTGTGGAATTTCTTGGAGAAAGATTCTATGTAAGCTACACTCCAAGCATGAGCAAAGACAATTCATCCTTGATGTACAAATATGATGTTACATTCACGTCTCAAAGAGAAATCCTCGATAATACACTTTTCTTTGATGTAGTATCAGAGGATGCGAGTTCGCAAGATGAAGACAAATATCGTTCCAACCAGACCTCTTTCAAGTTTGGGGGAACGATAGATGAATTTGTCTCCAGGATAAACAGTTCGCTTTCTTATTGCGGAATATATCGTCCTACCAGTAGTAGCGACAAAGGATATTATGTCGTTGTTGACGAAGGGTACGGAACAGACGATGTGAAAGAGGTCTCGTTCGAAGATCAATATATTACGGATGTCCTTCAACTTATATACTCAACTTTCGGCCTTACCTATTACTGGATAGGCAAAGTGTGCCATGTTGGCAAGCAGCAAAGCGACCTTAGCATAGACGGAAATTTCGCCAAGAAGTATGTTCTTAGTTACGGTCGTAATAATGAATTGTTGTCCATTAGCAAAGAAAACGCCAATAGTAAAGTTGTTGATATGATAACCGGACACGGCTCATCAGACAACATTCCGTATTACTATCCAAACGATGACGAATATGGAAAAGCCGTTTTTGAAACAGAGAATTTCGACAAATCTTTGGTTCAAAACATTAACCTTGGCAAAGTCTTCGGGTGGAATAGTAACATCTATAACGAGATTTTATCTCTTGGGAAAAACAGCGAGCAGGAGTACAGTGCGAATGTATATGGACTGTCTCAATACTTAGCGTCTGTTTATACTTCTGAGACGGGTAGTGGAGTAGGCGAAGGCGCAAAGAGTGTCATTTTCCATGCTAAAATGGGAGAATTTTACAGCTCGAGTGGAACTTCATCGTCAAGCAGGCTGCAATCCGAAGCTGTTACTTACTTTCTGTTTGCGTTTAACAGCATACAAAATGGTTCTGTAAAACTTGATGATTTAAAGTTTAATGCCACAGAGGACGAGGGGCAAGATAAATTCGGTCTAATTTTCAATTACGAGTACTCCTACTATGTTGGGGACGACATGGACATTGCTACCGCGTTCAAGCATCTAAAAAATGCCGGCAAAGAGGACGAGGCAGACGAGGATCATTCACATAGCGGGAGCTTCGGAGGTAGTGTGGCAAACGCTTCAAAAGCATGGAGCTTTGGCGATAATTTAGTTGGTTTAAGAAACTTCACCAAGTCGGAGGAAAAGATATGCAGCTTTGTCTCTTCGACCAAAACTGTCATCGTTATAGGTTGCCGTATTACGGCCAGCAACATAGCTGTAGCTAAAGGCACAAAGAAACTGAACGGCATCAGCATAACCGCTTCCGGAAATGTTACTTACGCTTACAGGCCATCAAGCGAGTATTATTTCACCTACGGCAACGATAAGAGTGTCCCGTATGACGAGAGTGGTATAGAGATTAACGATATTAAAAATTTGCCGCATAACAGCACTTCTTTTTCGTTTAATGGAACTGATTGGCTGATAGAAAAGGAAAATGCCGATAACGTCGCTAAAATACACGTTACCGACAGGATTTGGATTCTCCCGAGCCAATACCTCATGCCAAGTATCTATCGGTCAAGTAATGGTGCCGAGCGGTTCTATTATGCGCTAAACCGAACTCATCTTTTGCCAGGTGGTAGTGGCGAATACTACAAGTTTGCTAACGAGTACAAAGAGGGCGTTCCGCATCAAGGAAGTGTGTCTTTTGACGACATCAAGCCTACAATTAACGGTGTCCGCAATGATGTAATACGGAAAGACGGCTTAGGCCAGCTTTTTGGTGAGATTGCGGATGTTGCGTTTGATAGCGGTGATAGTGACGTAAAAGACAGCGACGACAATTATGTTCACTCCTACTTTTACATCAAACTACACAAGTTTAGTGGTGATTACGGTTTCGACTTATTCAAGCATATATTAGCAAGCGAGAGCGCAAAGATAAACCTTATTAAGAGTAACGGGTGTCCCGCATGCTCGTTCGAGATTGGGTGTTATTGGGATTCACAAAAAGCGAAATGCTACAACAATGTCCAAACAGACGGCGATGGCAACTTGAAGTCATACAGGACAGACGCTAACGATTACATACTTCCAGATTCTTTAGTAGAAGAACAAACTGCAAACCAAGACTCCACGAAAGAAGAACTTTGGATTTGCGTAAAGAAAGACGATTCTACACTTGGCACGATAATGCCAAACGCAAGTGCTGGATTCAAACCTCAAAAAGGAGACTTGTTCGTACTAACAGGCATCAAGCCGCCAAAGGTGCTCATAACAGCAGCAGAGAAACGTCTCGACGAGGCTCTAATTAAGTATATGAGCGAGAACAATGAGGACCAATTTAATTACTCCGTAAAGTTCTCTCGCATATATCTTCAAAACAACGCCGATTTTTCGGATTTACTGAACGAAAACTCAAAGCTGTCAGTACATGTAGATGGCGAGTATGCAGAAGACGGGAGCGAATTGTATCACAATCTGTTTGTAAGCGAATACTCAGTAAAAGCCGACGAGGACATTCTTTGTGAAGTCAGCGTGACGCTTGTCAATTCGTTAGAAACAACGGAAGGCGATGCGAAAAACATTGTGGATGCCGTAAAAGACGATGTTGCGCAAAGCGTAACAAACAGGCTCGGGAACAAAGGTTCCTCTTCTTCGTTTAACGCAAGTGTAGCAGACAAGATGTACCTCTCCAAGCAGCAGGCGGACACAGCGAAGGGACGCATCACGTTTGAGCAGGGGCTCACGTCGGACGGAGACGCGGACATCAATGGAGACGAGAGAGTCGGTGGTGACGAGCGCGTGGAAGGCAACGCAGAGGTAGGCAAAGACCTCGGCGTGCATGGTGACGCGACTGTTGACGGCAACCTCAACGTGGGTGGCGAGACATACCTGAAAGACCTCACGGTATCGGGCTCGGCTCACTTCTTTGAGCTTGTGATAGACAAGATCAAGGCGGCTGGCGGCACATACATCTTCTCTGCGGCCAACTCGTTCAATGTGGACAGAGTGATTGCTGGCAACAATGTGGTGCGTCTCTACTGGCTGGCCGAGAATGGCGGCAAGGGAAGCATGAACACATGGGAGGTGGGCGATCAGGCCATCAGCATGGATTTCAACCGTGCGAAGGTCGGTGAGACCTTCAGCGCAAGCAACAAGTATTGGTGGGCGTTGGTCACGGCGACAAGCGGAGATACGCCCGAGAGTGTGGAAGAGGAGAACGGCACCAAGCATCTGTACCACTGGATAGAGGTCAGCACGTTAGAGAAGGCCGACGGGTGTACCGTGGAAGCGGAGGTGGGCGATGCCGTGGCGCAATGGGGAAGCCGTAGCGCAGACAAGAAACGACAGGCCGCTCAGATGATTGCCGCCTACAAGTCGCCCGACACGGGCGTGGAAGCTCCTTGCTGGGTGCAGTACGTAGGCATCAACTCTTTCACCATCACCGAGGACAACCGTCTCAATCGCGTGGCTTACAACGGCAATGTCTTCAAGGGGTCTTTTGTCGCGACAAGCGAGGGCGAGCAAGGGCGTGACCTGCTCGAATGGCTGGAAAGCCTTCAACGCGAGAATGACACGCACTTCGACATCTGGTATGGTGACGAGGTGCCCTCCCTGGAGAACGAGCCTGCCGTAGAGTGGACGACGGACAGCAAGAAGGCCGAGCACGTGGACGACCTCTATTTCGACCGCTCGGACACGGCGAAGAGTGATGGCGGGCACTGCTACCGCTTTGTCGCAACAACCAAAGACAGCCTTACGACTTACACCTGGGAGGACTATACCGACCACGACACGCTGAAAGCCCTCACCAAGGCGCAGAACATCGCTGACGACGGGGTTGTCACCGCAGGGACGGAGAAGATGCAGCTGCTCATCACGCTCAAGAACATGCAGTCGGAGTTCTCTTCCTTCAGCGAGCCGACGACCGATAGCTCCGTTAGCTACACGCAGGCCTACGGGGCGTACAAGAAGGCCTATAACAACTTCGTGTCGGCAACGCAGGATATCGTGAGCGACGCTAATATCGGCAAGGACACCATCCTGTCCGACATCGGCCTTACGTCAGAGAGTTACGTGAACCTTTACTACAACTACTACTCCACGCTCGGCAAGATGCTCGAAGCCAGCGAGGCCAGCATCAAGGCGAGCATCAGCACGATAGGCGGCAGGATAGAGATGGCCGTCACGAAGAACGGCTTGAAGACCGCAGGCATGACGGTGGAGGACGAGCACATAACGCTTGATGCCAAGAAGACGACTGTCAAAGGCGACCTCACCGTGCAGGGGGCCATCACGGACAGCACAAGCTATGTGGGCATGGACGGCTCCTTGTGGTCTCCCAATGAGGTAGGCGAGTTGGAGAAGTCTTCCGCCAACCTCTTGGTGGGCGACGGCAATACCCTCTTTGTGCCCGTTGATATGTCCACCATCAAGAGCGTGCAGATACAGACCGCAGACCCGTCACTTGTTTCAGACGGCAATCCTACCAACGCAAGCACGGCGCTCGTGACGCTCCCGATGTATGACGCGGTGGATCTCGGTTGTGGCGTGACGATGCCTGCATACCGTCGGTCGGGCACGCACGTGCTTGTCCGCAACGCCTTCTCGCTGTCCTACAACCAGTGGAGCAAGGGTGACGGATGGACAAACGGAGACCTGCGGAGAAACATCACCTCTGCCGCAGTCTACATCTGCACAGACCCTCGCACGTTGGCGTTAAGCAACTACTCGGCTTCCGCTCCTGCCATCACCGCTGACGGACGTGGCGACGGCGGAGCGACGGCCGACTACTTCAAAGGCTGCATGTCGCTCAACGGGAGACGTGGGAGGTGGCTTGTCCTGCTTCCAGGCCAGCAGGTGGAGCTTGTATCAGTCATCACCATGTGGCAGACGGGCACCAATACGCCCGTGCCCTACCTGTCATGGTATGTTGCAGGCGGTGACGGGATGGACTGGTTGGAGAAGACCGTCTCTTTCCGTCCCGACGGCACGGGCTACACCGAATACGATGCCGTGTTTCGCTCGGCCGTTACAGGAGGCGAGCATTTCGGCATCGGGGGTATCGACAAGTACGCGGACGCTTTCTTCGGCTACCCGAAGTTGAGCGACGCGTCGAACCTCTCCGAGCAGGTCGTGGTGACACTCTCGGCAGACAGCAAGCCTTACATCACAATCGAATAGCAGTCATGGCAGAGAATATCAACATAGTTATCGGCAATGTGGTGCGCCAAGGAGGTGTGGCCCGTGTGCGCGTGTCGTGGCCGACAAGCACGGTCAACAAGCTACAGGTGAACGAATGGCCCGTACTGCTCAACGCCCTGACCAAGACCGCATACGCCGACGCGACAAAGAACAACGGCTTCACCTACACTTTTCCTTTTGCCCTGTCCAAGGGTACTGGCTTCCCTTATTGCCTGCCCATGGAACTCGAAGAGGAGGTGGCAGTGGCCGTGCTCGGATAAATAACCTACTAAAGATATACGGATATGGCATTGAACATCAAGAACAAGAATACAGGTGACTTGCTCACAGCCACGGAGTTTAACATGCTGGTGCAGGCAGTCAAGAACAACGAGACGGACATCGCCTCGCTGGGCGACAATGCGGTGAAGATGGTGGCCCTCACGCAGACCGAATACGACAAGATGGTGACGGACGGCACGCTCGACGCCAATACTTACTACAACATCTTGGAGGAGGAGTAAGCGTATGATCATCAAGCAAGGCAAAGAACTATCCGCCCGCTACCTCGGCACTAAGGCTATTGAAGCCGTGTACCATGGCGCGGTGCTCGTGTGGGAGGCTATCTCCTCCTGCTTTGGCAGCGGCATGTGGATAAACGAACGTCCGTGGAGCAACGCCGACGGATGGAGGAACGACAAGTAGAACAAAGAAAAACGAAGATATATATGGCAAAGAAAACATCACCTAACAACATCACGTCGCTCACCGACGACTGGGCGAACGATGCAGCGAACGGCTTGCCTTTCAGCGGCCAGGCCGTGCAGGACTTCATCAAGAAGCAGTTCGGCTCGAAGGTCGGCACATGGTGCTGGTCGCCAACCGTTGACGCAAGCAACTTCTATCACATCTGGGGTTTCGCCACGGAGGCCGACAAGCAGGCTTATCTCGCTGACCCCGACGGCAACGCTTCGCTCCTGTTGGCCAACGAGGCCTTGCCTATCTCCACCGTGCAGGGCGACAGCTACGGAGCGTACCTGTTCACCGACGCAGGCGTGGCAACCGACTATGTGGTGAGTGGCGACAAGATGACCGTCAACCTCCGCTTCTCCGCCGTGCGCAACTCGAGCGGTGACCGATTGAACGTGGGCGTGCCGGGCACGCTGGTCATCCAGCGCAAGACGGCATCATCGGACTGGACGACCGTGGAGACGCGCAAGGATGTGCTGACGAGCACCGACTATGCCGACACGACGGCCTACACGTCTGTTGACATCGGTTCGGCGCTGAAGTCGGGTGCGCAACAAATCCGCATCCGCGCCTACTACACCTATGAGGCGGACGACGGCTCGCAGAAGACGGCCACCTCCACGTATGTGTCCATCGGCGGCTCTATCACCAAGACAACGCTCGACCTGGAGTGCCAGCAGAACTGGCAGACACCGATACTGGCAAGCGTCTATGCGGAGCGTGGCTTCCCCATCAGCTACATGGTCTACGGTGCCGTTCCGAAGACGCTTCATGTGGAAATCACGGGGGGCAACGGCAAGGCACTGGCCGCAGACTATCCTCTGTCGGCAGACCAGGATTCGGCCACCGTCTCCAAGAGCATCACCGACGCAACGGACACCTACAAGCTCTTCAAGCATGGCGTGCGGACGGTGAAGGCATGGCTCACCTGCGATGACGGCATGGGCGGCACTATCTCGTCACGTGTGCTCGTCAACCGCTTCATGGTGGTCAACCCGACCGCAGCGGCCGACAAGACCACTCCTTACCTCTTGTTGCAGAACATGGTGGGAACGGCCGACAACTTCGCGCAAGCCGACCTCTGCCAATACTCGGTCTATTCGCCTGGGGCGGACGGCACGACTAACAACGGCTCCGACGTGACGGTGATCTTCTATCTGACTGCCTATGCCGAAAACTTTCCTGCCGACAACCCCGAGCAGTATTTCCGCATCGAGAGCACCGCGTCGCCAGGCACTCGCTACACGCTCAACACGACTATCGAGATTGAGACGGAGGACGAGGAGCAGGCGACAATCCCTGCCTATTTCCGCGTGTGGCGCAAGGATGGTGACAGCGAGGTGAACTTCCTGCAAAGCAGCATCGGACAGGGTAATATCGTCATACAGGTGGACAACTCGGAGAGCTACGCCCCGAAGGCCGGAGCGGACTTCGTTCTCAACCCGAAGAACCGCAACAACTCGGAGGCCAACCCGAAGACCATTGTCAACGCCAAGACGGGCAAGACCGTTGACAGCACGTGGACGGGCTTCGGTCTTGTGAAGGACGGGTGGGTCACCTCTGACGTGGACGGGCAGCGTGTGCTCCGTGTGCCTGCTGGTGCAAAGCTCAACTTCAAGTACAACCCGTTTTCGCAGTTCCTCACCACACCCGATTCGGCCTTGGAGATAGAGCTGGACTTCATGGTGCGCAACGTGACCGACGAGGACAGTCCGATCATCAGCCTCTTTGAGAACTTCTCTGCACAGGATGCCGACGGCAACACGACAACGCAGTTCCGCGGCCTGAAGATACAGCCTATCCATGGCGAGATACACACCAAATCAAACTATGTATCGTCGGAGACCGATTTCGCATGGAAGGAGGGCGAGCGGACGCACGTCTGCATCAACATCCACAATGCGGTCGCTCCCAACAAGGGTGACGCGCTGGTGCCTGCATCAAGCAGCTACGACACGTCGGCCACCAAGATAGCCCTTGTGCGCATCTTCATCGGTGGCGAGATACGCCGCGAGTTCAAGTATTCCATCACCGATGCTGCGGAGTTCTGTACGGGTGCCATGAGCAATGGCGGTTTCACAATCGGGCAGGACGGGGCGGACATCGACATCTACTCCATCCGCATCTATCAGAACACTGCCTTGGAGGCTTCCGACATCCTGGCCAACCACATCTCAACGCTTCCGACCACCGAAGAGAAGCGCGCCATGCGACAGGCCAACGACATCCTCACGGGCGGCAAGGTGGACTTGGAGAAGTGCCGTGCGCTGGGCAAGCGTTGCCTGGTGTGGCACGGCACGGAGCCTTACAAGGAGAATACGTCAACGCAGAGGGGCTACTGGGAGGTGTTCCAGTACGACGCTCGCGGCAATTATCTTCCCGAATATTCGGGTACGCTCTGCAAGTCGTCGGCTGCGCTGGAGACCAAGCGACAGGGTTCCACGGCAAACACCTACTACTACTCAAATATCCAGACCAAGATGTCGGACGTGACAGAGACCATCACGGTGCCGTTGAGCGAGCTTCATAGCTCCATCACCTATGAGGTGAAGACCGTTCAGGGCGAGGACGGCACGGAGAGCAAGGTGGTCGGCCTGAAAGGCGGTTGCCTGGGCAAGAACTTCCCGACAGCGGAGACGGCCGTGGACTACGCTTATGCGGAGGTGGACGGTGCGCCTGCGGTGGTCGTGCCCGACGGATGGGTGGACGGCAACGGCAAGTACAGGGGCGTGGGCTACATCGTGGCCGAGGGCACGCCTATGGCGCAGAAGCTCGTCAACAAAATCAACTACGCCTCGTCCATGCAGAGCCACCTCACGGGCGTGAACAACCTCTACAACGACCTGCACAAGGCTATCGTGGGCAAGAACTCTTTGCAGGAGGCCTATCCCGAAGCTCGTGTGTCCAAGTACACGGAGCCTTTCCTCTACTTCACGCAGGCGCTCGACAGCGACACGCCTGTCTATCGTGGCCCATGCACCTTCGGAGCTGGCAAGATGGACAAGCCGACATGGGGCTATGTGAAGAAGCTCCACCCGATGTTCACCATGATTGAGGGTTCGGACAACAACTACGAGCTGACCGACATGCGCGTGCCCTTCACGTGGGGTGACGCAAGCTGCCCCGAGGCCATCACGTACAGCGCGGACGACGAGGGCTTCTTCTACAACGGCAAGCAGTGTCTTGACTTCGACGCAGGCAAGACCGACGATGATGGCACGCCCGGCCAGAAGCTCATCACGGCCATACAGGGGACGTGGAACTTCCTCTATCTCCACTCTCCGTTCGTGAAGTATTACAAGGGCACGTTCGACGCTTTTCAGAAGTCGGACGCTGCCAAAGACACCTTCGCCAAGTATTGGTGTACGGACGGCAGCGAGGCGTACAGGCTGAAACGTTATGACTTCGCCAACAACAGATGGGTGGACGCTGGCCTGTGGGACAGCACGGCCAAGGCGTGGAAGGTGATTGACCTCCGCACGGACGAGATTACGGCTTCCACCTACCAGTCGTCGGCCAACCAGTCGGAGTATGCCGAACTCAACAAGGAGCTGTGCGGTGCCATCGTGGCGCACGCCAAGAAGTACCTCGGCTTCTACTTCCGCATCGACTCGCTGAAGCTGTACTACTCGCTCATCATCCATCTGCTGGCCGGAACGGACTCCTGCTCCAAGAACACGTACTACGTGCTTGACCCGAAGCCCGTGGAGGTGACCATCGACGGAGAGACGCGCACCTGCTACCTCTTTGAGTTACACACGGACGACGTGGACACGATGATGCTCATCGACAACAACGGACGTTTCACCAAGCCTTACTACATCGACCGCATGCACCCCTATGTGGACGGCGACACCACCACGGAGAAGTACGAGGGTATGCACAACGTGCTCTTCACGCTCTGCGAAGACATGTGGGAAGGCACGAAGGAGCTACAGGGCATGGTCAAGCAGATCTTCACGGCCATGGAGAAGCTGCCGTCGGAGAGCGACTATATCGAGGGCATGCCTGCCACCATCTCAAAGGCTTCTGTCTACGGCTGCCTGTGGAAATACGTATATTACGTTCACAAGTATATCCCCCAGATGGCCTTCAACGAGGCGGCGCGCATCCGCTACGAATATCCCGAGATGATCGGTTTCGTGTCCTACGGAAGCGGTGCCCGTGGCGTGAGGCCCATCACGCAGTCGAACGGCTCGCTGCTGGAGGCGGAGCTCCAGTTCATCGAGCGCAGGCTGGTGCTCATGTCCAGCTATGCGGCGTGGGGGCCGTTTGCGGACGGCAAGACGGGCAACCTCGGCATTAGCGATGTGTCGGAGAGCTTCTCCATGCAGGCGTTCCACACGCCCGACACGGCCAGCTCGCAGAACGACTATGCCTTCACGGTGAAGCCGCACCAGTACCTCTACCCGACGGGCATGCTCGGCCAGACGGTCATCGACCCTCACGTGCGCGTGGCTCCCGGGGAGTCCTATCGGTTGGAACTCGGAAGCACCACGTCAAACGATACGGGTATGTCGGTGAGCGGCATCAACTACTACCGTTCCATCGGCAATGTTGGCGACCTGTCCACGACCCCCGCCAACACCATCACGGTGAACGGCAAGCGTCTGACGGAGTTTGTGGCCGAGCCGAGCAAGACCTACACGGACAGCACGACGGGCAAGCCCACTCCTGCCTTCCGTCCAGGTGCCATCGTCATATCGGCAAAGAACATCTCCAATCTTAGCCTTCGCGGATGCTCGGCGACAAGCGGAGCGATAGACCTCACGCAGCTGTCGCGACTGAAGACGGTGGACGTGCGGCAGACCAAGCTGTCTGACGTGACTTTGCCCGCTTCGCATGTCCTGTCTTCCGCCCTCTTGCCTGCCACCATCTCGTCGGTGGACGTTGAGAACCAGGAGAACCTGTCTGTCCTGCAACTGGAAGGCTACGGCAACCTCACCCGTTTTGTGGTGAAGAACAACAAGCTCGTCGACACCTTCGCCCAAGCTACGGCTTTGCTTGCCGCCAAGCCTTCGGGGTTGAAGACCGTCACCTTGACCGACCTCGCATGGAACACGCAGGGGCGGCAGTGTAATATGGACTTGCTGATGTATCTCGCCAGCTTGAAGGCAAATTTGACGGGCATCATCTTCATGCTTGCCGCAACGTCCGACCGCGCCCTGTCGCTGGCCGACAAGGAGATGTTGTGCGCCCTCTATGGCAATATTGACTCCACGGTCAACGCTCTCTATATCAAGTATGACGTGAGGGCTATCAACAGCATCTCTATCTCGGGAGAGGCGTTTATGACCACTGCGGGCAAGGACTATCGCTTCTCCGTGGTGCCGTCGCCCGTGACGGGCAACAATGTGGCCATCAAGGACGGACGGCTCGACATCGCATGGAGCATTGCCGATACGGCCGACAGCTACGCCCACTGGGCTGACAGCGACGGCCTGCTGCACGTGGACAAGCTCTCCGACCCTGCCCTTGACCTCAAGCACACCATGACAGTGAAGGCTGTCACAACCAACGGCACGCTAACCGCGCAGAAGAAGGTCGGTTTCTATCGTCACATACCCGTCGTGGGCGACTTCGCCTATGCCGACGGCACGTTTGACGGGGAGTGGGACGAGGAGCGCACGTTCATCGGGCTGGTCTTCATGCGTCTGCCCATCTACACGGGGTCGAAGATCACGGCCTATGACGTGCGCGTGGTGGCCGCCGAAGACTTGAAGATGGTATCGGGCGGCGACAATCCCATCACGTGGACGACTCACCGATGGGGCCTCTATCCCGATGACCTGAACGGATGGCTGTCGGAGGAGGCGAACATCGAGAAGGCGAGCGGAGTGAAAGACGCTTTCGACATCGACGAGCTAAAGAACTTCTCCTCCCGATGGGGCGGTGCCAACGATTATGACGGCGGCTACCACACGGTGCCGTCGTGGGCGACGGACACGGTGCTTGCCAATACACCAACGAAGACCTACGCCACGTACAAGGCGACATGGGACGCTTACTACACTGCGCTTGACGCACTCTATGCGGCCATACAGGCGGCGAACCCAAGCTACTCCTACTCGGCAGACAACCGCAAGAAAGACGACAAGCTCTACACCATCGCCGAGGGCGGCACCATCCTTGCTGCCAACAAGGACACGATGACGCAGGCATGGGTGAGGGCACGCTCCTGTTACAGCGAGTTCACGTCGGCGGCCAGCTCCAACGGCCTGTCATCTTCGGGCGAGTACACCGCTTTCGCGGCTGCCTACCAGTCTGTATCTGACATGCTCAACAACGGGGAGAGCTACACGGCAACGAGCGAAGAGACAAAAGGCCCGTCATGGTGCCAAGGCTTCAACTATTATTATCTTGACGACATCACGTATCTTGACGACAGTCAGACGGACGGCTACAAGGTGCTTCCTTCCACCTGTGCGGCCGGCGACTACAACGGCAAGGACTACACGGCCAAGATTGTGACTCACGCCCGCAAGGTCATCAACGGCTATCTCTCGGAGAGTTACCCGACGACCTTGCAGGAGCTGGCCGACGCTATGGCCGCACTGCGCAACGCCAACGCGTCGGTCACCAATCCCTGGCGATACGAGGAGTTCTACTATCCTGCGGCCTACGGCTGCTACCTGTACGAGCCGACAGCCGACACGCTCAATGCCGCATGGCAGAAGGGCAACTGGTATCTGCCCTCCGAGGGCGAGCTGACAAGGCTGTACAATTTCTATCGCCTCGGACAGGACATAGAGAACGCCGCTGACGGAGCTACGGAGGCGCGCACGCCCATCTTTGCCAATGCCAACAAACGAGCAGCCAAGACGGTCTTCAAGATGGGTAACTACTGGGTCGTGTGGAGTAGCGTTGAGTACAGCCGTGGCGCCAGTTGGGGCGTGGGTTTCACTTCGGGTAACGTCGGCGGCTGGTACCTCAAGTGCTACAATGGCTACGTTCGCCCGTGCTCGGCGTTTATCTTTACACTTTAACCTTTATCAAGGCGGCCATTTCAAGGCCGCCGCCACAATGCAAAAAACAGAAGAACAAATAATCATGAACACGTTGACGGAAGACATCTACAAGGGAGCGGAAGCTGGCAAGCAAGCCCAGGCGAGGAAGCGCACGACGGCGCAGCTTCCCGTCTTCAGGGAGTGCGCTAACCTGCTGTATATGATTATGCAGGTGATGTATCATGCGCCACGAAAGATGACAAAGCCGCTCGACGAAGCCGTGGACTGCGCTACGGAGCTACTCCGTAGCGTGGCTATGGCCAACGAGGTGAGAGGGGCTGAGCGAGTGAGCTGTATCAATATAGGGCTGTCCAACGCCAATACGCTGAACGTCCTTGTATGCTCGCTCGGATTTCTTGGTGCCATCAGCAAGCAAACTGCCAAGGACTTCAAGAAGAGAATTGGCAGGGTGCTGGCGCAGTTGATAGGATGGCGTGAGTCCGCAACACAGCAGGGTCATCCCGTGCCGACGAAAGGAGGCGCGCGATGAGGGTCTGTGGGATTTCGGTAAACGGGGGACTTGCTGGATATGGTGTGCCAGCCATGTCGAGCAACGAAGGTGCAAAGCCCTTGGAGAGCGTTGAGAACAGCCGTAACAACAGTTGGAACGTGAATTTCACTTCGGGTAACGTCAACAACTGGAACAACAAGTACAACAATGGCTACGTTCGCCCGTGCTCGGCGTATGCTGATTTCAAAGCGTTCCTTGATTCGATGTGGCTTGCCTATTCCGATTGTCTGAAAGGCAAGCGAAGCTCGGCGCAGGCTCTCGAATACATGCCTATTGCGACGGAGGATATTCCCAAGCTCGCATGGGAGGTGTGGACGAGAGCCTATGAGCCGAGTCCGTCAACGTGCTTCATGGTTACTTTCCCGAAATTAAGGGAGGTGTTTGCGGCGGCGTTTCGCGACAGAATCATCCATCACTGGATAGCCATTCGCATGATTCCCCTCTTCGAGGAGCGGTGCCATGAGCTGGGCGACGTGAGCCATGCCTGCCGAAAGGGCTATGGCACGAAGACAGCGGTGGAGCAGGTGCAAAAGGGTATGCTTCGCGTGAGCGACCACTTGCAACGGGAGGCCTGGGTGTACAAGGGCGACATCGTGGGTTTCTTCATGAATATCAACAAACGGATACTCTGGGGCGAACTGCACTCGCTCATCGTGAACAGGTATAAAGGCACCGACATCGACATACTGCTCTACCTCGTGGAGAAGACCGTCTTCCATTGTCCACAGAAGTCGTGTTGCATACGCTCGCCCGTAGACATGTGGAAAATCATTCGGCGCGACAAGTCCCTGTTCTTTGCCGACGACAACAAAGGCGGGCCGATAGGCAATCTTACGACCCAACTGTTCGCAGGCTACTACATGTCGTTCCTTGACGAATACGTGGAGGATATGTTCAAAGGGAAGACTTACTCCTATACGAGGAGCGTGGATGATTTTGTCATCATCTGCACGGACAGAGTTTTCCTGCGACACGCCATCCGGCAGATAGCTGACTTTACTTCTGCGCAGATGGACATAGAGTGCCACTCGGACAACATCTACTTCCAGCCTGTCAGTCACGGGGTGAAGTTTCTTGGGCAGTACATCTATCCGCATAGGCGATATACCATCAACAGGACGATAGGTCGTTTTATAAGCAAGGCGAACTGGTGCCTAAGAGAATGCGGGAAGGACATGACGGAAATCAGGCGCGAGTATTGGGGACAGGTGTTCAACTCCTACTTCGGCTTTCTGACGCAGACGAATGAGTACAACACTCGAAACAAGATTTTTAAGATGCTGACGCATGAGTGGTATCAGCATTTCAGCATAACGAACAAAAGAAAAGTAACCGTTAAACACAGAAGATTATGGAACAAGAACAACAACAACAGAAAATGTACGTCATCCACACGCACTGCTACGGCGAGCGGCCGCACGACAACTATGCGGTGACGATGGCCGACGGTAACATGGCCGTCTTCGAGGAACCGACCTACGAGGCGATGCTCGAGGCCATGGGCAAAAACGGATATATCCTGCCTGACATCATCGGGTATGTGATGGATCAGCTCCCAATGTACACGCCCACTACGTCAGGCTATACGGAAGAGGTGTGGAAGAAGGGACTGGAGTTTGCCAAGGAAATGGCCACGAGGGCTATCAACGCCTACGACTCCTCCTCTGCGGTGAACAGCTTCCTGCTCAACGGCAAGAGGGTGTGGCTCGACAAGGCTACCCGTGTGGGGCTGATGAACTCTACCACCATCGCCAAGGCTATGGGCAGCAAGACGACCGACCTGTGGCTGGGCGAGACCAAGATTACGGTGGACTGCGACAAGGCCATACAGCTGCTGTCGACACTGGAGATGTACGCCCTGGAGTGCTTCAATGTGACGGCAGCGCACAAGAAGGCCGTGAGCGAGATGACAAGCCTGGAGGAGGTGATAGGCTACGACTTCACCAAGGGCTATCCCGACAAACTGAAGATGGAGGTGTAGGCCATGGAGATGCTGATGCTTTTTGCCTTCGTCCTGCTGGCCGGACTGCTCATCATGACAGGCGTGCGCCATGGCGTGCCCTGCATGGTGAGCGACATCTACTACCAGATGGGCGGCCGTGACGCTTACGGGTGGGTCTTCTCACTCACGATGGGCTTTGTGGCGTTGTTTGCCTTGGCGGCCATGCTCGACAGCGAGTGGGGTGCGGACTGCCTGGCGTTCATCGGGTGCGGTGGACTGGCCTTCGTGGCCGTGGCTCCCAACTATGCGGACGAGAATGCTTGCCCCGTGCACAAGGGAGGAGCCATTGTTGCCGCTGTCGGTTGTGTAGGCTGGTGCCTGTCTGCCTGTTGGTGGGTGACACTTGTTGTCGGAGCCGCATACCTTGTTTATCTTGCCTCGGCTGAGACGAGAAGGCTGTTGGGCAGCGTGTGGTGGATGCGTGGGCTTACAGGACAGCCGCGTTCGTGGTACTGGGCGGAAGTGGCGGCCTTTGCCGACGTTTTTCTTACCTACGGTGCGTGCTTTGTCAAGAATTTGTTGTAACTTTATACTTGTAAATCGGATAACATGAAAAAGATATATGATTTCATAGAGAACACGGTGGGCATGGACAAGGTGGCCCACTTCTTCGGTATCGCCTTCCTGTCGCTTGTCGTTGCCTTCGCCTATGCCAAGGTGGCCGCAGGGTATAGCCCTCTGACCTACGCCGCATGGGGCTTCATCCTCGGCGTGCTCGTGTCCATCGGCAAGGAGATGGTGGACGCGGCCAACGACAGGGCGTTTGATTTCGGTGACATCGCTGCCAGTTCGGTCGGTGCCTTTGTGTCATTCCTTGTGGCCCTCGCGCTGCTGTAACGGATAGGAGGGAAAGGGTATGGATGTTGAAAAGATTATTCAGATACTCACCTTGCTTATAAGCAGCGGGATTGTCGGGCAGTTGCTTTACTACAATTCGCGAAAGCGAAAGGAGGCTGCTTCTGCGCAAAAGGACGAAGATGCCAACGCGATGGCTTATGCCCAAGAGTGGAAAAACCTCTATACGCATGAGCATGACGAGCACATGACTGAGCGGAAGAAGCTCAACGACAAGATTGATTCTCTCTTTGAAGACATCAACAAGCTCCGCACGCAAATAAGGCAGTTGAAAGATGAGAAGAATGATTTGCTTCTAAGAACACACGAATTGCAGTGGAACGAATGTCGTGTTAACGGCTGCGCCAAACGTCAGCCGCCGCGTGATTACGGAGGGCAAGAAACAGACTGAAATACACTAATGAATATTTGTGTATGTTAATAATTTTCAGTAATTTTACGTAGAGATATGGATAGACAGGAGTAGCTACCTGTTGACAAGGCGAAGTCTCGACGCCTTCCATTTCTTTATTATTTTCGAGGCATTAACAAATCGAGATATGGTAACAGCAAAAAGTGAAATTTGGAAGCCAGTAAAAGGGTATGAGGGCTTGTATGAAGTGAGCAATTTGGGACGCGTAAAGTCGCTCGAAAGAGTAGTTAATAGCCATCCTGCTGGCTGCAAGCGGACATTGCCAGAAAAAATCAGAATTGGGCACATAAACAAGAAACTCGGCTATGTAATGATCGGGTTAAGCGTAAATAACGTAAGCGAACAGGTTTATATTCATAGACTTGTGGCAGAGGCTTTTATTCCAAATCCTAACAATCTTCCAATGATTAATCATAAGGACGAGGATAAAACAAACAATAGCCTCGAAAACCTCGAATGGTGCACCGCCAAGTACAACATGTCTTATAGTAACGTGTTTGGCCAAGCGAAGAATAAGAACAGTAAGCCTGTTCGCCAATACGACTATGACGGTAACTTGATAAAGGAATATGCGTCATCTAATGAAGCAGCGCGAGCTATCGGTATAGAAGGATATTGCATCGCTTATTGCTGCCAAGGCAGAATAGGTTCCGTGAAAGGTTTCCTTTGGAAATATGCTGACGATGATTACATTAAGAAAACGCACACGCGTGCAAGAAGTAGAAGAATTGCGCAAATGGATAAGCAGGGGAATGTGCTAAAGATTTGGCCATCACAAAAGGCTGCGGCGGCTGGCACATGTTCACACGCTTCTATAATTGGCGGATGTTGCAATGGTAGAAGAAGAAGTACAAATGGGTACAGATGGAAATATTATGACGAAAAACCGATTGTATTTTAACACGGACAGAAAGGAGGACGAGGATGGCAAATCATAAGATATTGGCACCGTTCATCCTCTCGCACGAGGGAGGTTTCAGCAACAACCCGAAAGACCCAGGAGGGGCGACCATGAGGGGCGTTACACTGGCTACATATCGCTCGGTGTACGGAAGCAAGAAGACGGTGGCTGACTTGAAGCGGATAACCTCCGCAGAGTGGGACGCCATCTTCAAGAAGTACTATTGGGACAGGTGCAAGGCCGACATCATCGCCAACCAAAGCGTGGCCAACATGCTCGTTGACTTCGCCTGGAATAGCGGTGTTGTGACAGCGGTGAAAACCATTCAGCAAATCGTTGGCGTGGATGCAGACGGGATAGCTGGGCGTGTGACCATCGGGGCTATCAACGGCTATTTCTGTGGGAGCAAGTACGTGTTCGACAAGCTCAAAGAAGCACGCCTCCGCTACATGCAGACGAGGAAGAACTGGCCGACATTCAAGAACGGATGGACAACGAGAGTAAACAGCATCAAGTACGGCTCGCTGGCCTATTCGGGTAAGATTGTTAACTGCTAAAAGACTGATAGGGATGATGAAGATGATTGGGAAATACTGGTGGGAGTGGCTTGTGCTGATTGCGCTTGCCATGATGCTCGGCTCACTATCCAGCTGCAAGAGTGTGAAGTACGTGCCCGTGACCGAGTATAGGGACAGGTATGTGAGCAAGACGGATAGTTTCTTCAAGGTGGATAGCGTCTACCTCCACGACAGCGTTAGCGTGTTTGGAAGAGGTGATACAGTCTACATGACCAAGACGCGATACAAGGACAGGTTCAAATACATCTACAACACGAAGACTGACACGGTGACCGTGCATGACAGCATACCTTACCCCGTGAAGGTGGAGGTAGAGAAGAAGCAGACGTTTGTGGACAAGGTGGCCAACGAGATAGGTAAATTTGCCTGCAACGTATTGCTCCCGTTGTTTGGCATACTGATTGTCTATAACCTGTTCAGGAAGCATTGACGTTGATAATGTTTTGTTTTGTTTTCACGACATAGTTAGTTAGGTTTCTTCTTTAGAGGAAGAAGATTGATTGTTTAGGATGACGTCCCCACTTGCCTGTGACGGGTAGGTGGGGATTTTTTGTGTTAAAAAATCTTCTCCGTCTTTCTGCCAAAAGGAAAATTATTAACTTTGTCGGCATCTATCTTAACACGAACGCTTATGACAAAGGAGGAAGAGAGCCTTGTGCTGTCGGCTGTGCAAGGCAAGGATGTGAGCGAGGTGATGGCCTTGCTGATGAAGAGTGGCAACAGGTACTCACGGAGGTTATTGAAGTGCATCAAATGGGTGACGAAATGGGTGCCGATTGCGATCATGTTGTGGCACGCCTTCGCCATGTGGGATTTCGCCCACAACCCACGAGAGATGTTTGTTGTCCATTCGGAGCACTGGCCGAGCTACGCCTTCATCTATGCGATGTTGTATGTCTTGCCCATTATCCTCATCGTGTTCAGCAGGTTCTTTTGGCTGTGCTGGCTCTACCGCATCCCGTTCTTCTATTACTTCGGTGTTAATGCCGTGCACATCACCTACTGGTCATGGTACACGACAAACGAAATGGTTACGTCTTGCATGACGATAATTGTCATGACGGCGGTTTTCTATGCTTATTGGGTGATTGGTTGGTTTCTCCAGAACACCTGTTTGGGCAGGAAACTATTCTCTTGACTGCCAATTCTACGGAAAATTCACAAAAACACGCTTGATATGAGAAAGAAGGTGTTCAATTACTACACGTTAGCCATGCTTTTCAAGTCGCTTCACGAGAGCTGCATGAAAGCCTGGGAGCAGCAACAGAAGGGCGAGAAGGTGACGGCTTGCGGTATGAGTGACGATGACATAGAGGAGTTGTGCGAGGACGTGTTGCCCAACATGATGAACCCGATGATGAGCACGGAGGAGGTGAAAGATAAGCTTCACGTCAGCGATGCTACGCTCAACAGAATGGTGGCAAAAGGCGACATACCCAACGGCCAATGCAAGAAACGTGGCCACACAAGGTATTGGAAGAAGTGGGACATCTTACACTTCATGCGCAACAGAAAGAAGCAGTAAATCTTAGCAACGGGACATAACTGTCTGATAACTAATTGATAAAATGATGATAGAAAATTGATAGAACGCTGATAGAAACTACAACCAGTTGCTCTATGATCTTCGTTCTTAGACGAAAGCCAAATAAAGAAGAATAAATATTTCGGCCTACCTCACATCGAGGTAGGCTTTTTGTTTCTACATGCTCAAACATGAGCCTCCCTCCTTTCACCTTATCTCTCTTGTTATCAGCGAGAAACAGAATGTGTGAGCGAGTTATGGCCTTTGTGGTCGTAACTCGCTAATTTTGTGCCCGTAACGTTACAATAGAGTTAGTTCAACAAAAGGTAAAACAAGAAAAGATTGTGTATCATGGATATGGCAGATACAAGAGGAGCATAAACATAACCACGGACGGTTTCGCAGAGCTAAAGTCGTTGCTCACGGAATGACTTGCGGTGGGAGGGTAAATCCTGTAACAGCAAACCATAAACAAGCATAATTAATTATGAACGAGACGCTAAGAAAAGTAATGGCAAGTGACGACATCAACGCCATCAAGAATGTTGTAGCCATCATGGCTGAGAGAGCAGATGTTGACATGGGCGGAAATCAACGCCTACTGATGATGAAGCAAGTCCAGTCGGAGGTTTCTGGAAGCCACTATGATGGTTTTCTATCAGGGTTTCATCTTGCTCTTATCGGTTTCCAGCGCTCCAAAGACAAGGCGGAACGTTATTGGAAACTAAACAAGTCGCAGCAAAGAGTGACGCTGCATGACTGGCTTGTGCTTTGGGGTGAGATGGAAAGACGGCACGGAAAGAAAATCCGCAAGTGGTTCCCGCACATGACAAGCGATGACTTCAACGACAAGATATTTGACGAGTGCCAAGCGTTTCTCGGAAACGGAGGAGACGTGTTCCGTGACTTGAACCCATAAACGCAAAAAGGGGCGACCACCCATTGCCGAGTAGCCGCCCCTTCTTTAGCTTCAGCCGTCCACTTCCTCAAAGCGGATGCCATACTTCTCGATGAAGTATTTCTCATTCTTCGTCCTTGCTGTCATTGAATCGAAGTAGACGGTAGTCTTGTCGTTCTCAAAGAAGTAGTTATACTTCTTCGAGAGGTACCACATGACACGGTATGTCTTGTTTGGTACGACCTTTATCTTGAACTTCGTCTTCTGCTTCATGCCTCCCAGGGCGCGCCATTCGTCCATGCGTCTTGTGTGCATCCATGATGCGGCCATCTTTGACCGATCCATCGTCAGCTTAGCAAGGCGGAACTTCTCGGCTCTCTGTTCTTTTATCCGGCTTTCCGTTTCAGACGAATGTTTCAAGCCGAGCCTACCCTTCCAACGTATCACAACAGACCTACTGATGCCAGTAGCTTTAGATATTTCACTTGCGGTCATTGTCGGCCACAGTTCGCGTATCGTTTCCTCTATGTTCTCGTGCTTGGTTGAAAGATCATGCCTTAACTCGCCTCCGTGTTGCCGGATGATGCGATATAGCGTTGACATGCAAACGCCGCAGTCTTTAGCGACCTTCGCCCTTGGGCGGTCGTTGATATGCGCAACGACGTAGTCTTCGACTTCCTTCGGGGTCTTTTGAAATGCCGTCATCTTCTACCTGTTGAGCCATACGCTCCTGAGCCTCTGTCGGTCTTATGGAGCTCGTCTACTTCAATAAATTCGAGACGTTCGGCCACGTCTTTGTGAAGTTGGCAAATCTTGTCGCCAACCTTATAGCGTGGCATATTAGGCATGACATGGTAGAACACCATAGAAATCTCGCCCGTGTAGCCTTTGTCTATCGTGCCGAGGCAGTTTGACAGAATCATTCCCGTCTCCCATATCGAAGAACGCGGCCGACCAGTGAAGCATAGGGTAAGACAATGATTGATCCAGTAATCATCCGGGTCATTCTCTTCGTCGTCCGTGACCGCTTGCAAGGCGAAGCCAAGTCCGTACTTCCACACGTTAGGCGCGATCTCCTCTTCGCTGACCGCATAGCAGTCGTAGCAGTAGTCGTCATCGTGCGCCTTTGTCGGGATGACGGCGTTAGGGTGTAGTCTCTTAAATCTTACTTTCATAATTGCATATAAATTTCATGTTATTTTATTTTTAGCACTCTCAGCACCTCGTTCAACGTGATGCTGATGATAGATGTATCGGAGCCAGGCTTGCGAGCGTAGATGTTGACGCAAAAGAAGCCTGTTGACATTTGCAGTTGCACAGGCTTGCATCGCTTGTGCTTGGCGCATATATCGTCAATGCTGGCCTTGACCGAGTTAAAGAACTCGCTTGCTTCGGCATGAAGGAGCGTGTACTCGTAGTCATTGATGAAGTCGGCAATCTCCTTCATCATGGCGTTTTTCGTGTCACAAGAGATGTGGCCGATGTAGTAGGTGTTGCCTACTTTAGTGTTTTCTTCCATATTTTTCTGCTTTTCTTAGTGCGATAGCAATTCTTCCATCTTTGCCCCCCACGAAGGCAGCGGCGAGCCATTTTGGAGCAAGCCTATTGATAGGAGTAAGCGCAATCTTCTTAGCAAGTCTGATTTTCATATATCCACCTCCATTTCATCATCAAAGCAGTCGCACACAAAATCTCTTCCGATTGTTTTTTCCATAAAATCACGCCGTTCCTCATGAGTAGGGAAGCAATACACTTTGTCCAACGTGTAGACACCGAAGCTGCCTGGCGATTGTGTTGCCAGCATGTAAACTTTGATTTTCTTTTTCATACTAAATCCTCTTTGTTATAGATTGACAAATCATGCCACAGCTCCAGCATGGAGTCTTGTACGTACTTGTTCTCTGGCATGGGGAGCTGCTTCTGTTTTAGCACCCACTCGCCAGGAACAAAGTCGTCAAAGCATTGTAACTCCGTTTCACCATTAAAGTACAGTGGGCGCAGCTTGCCCATGAACGTGTAGCAGAGAGCATTGTACTTCTTTCCGTCACCTCTCGGCTTGAAGCGCACATACGAGCGGTTTCCTCGGTGTAAGGCGGCAAGCACATGAAGGTAGTCTTCTGCGCCTACTCTATTGGCAAACCCTCCGAAGTAACAGTCCCAAAGGTTACGTCTAAAGATGAACCAGAAGAAGTCCATCTCATCCTCGCTCATCTGCGGAATGGACTTGAACACGATTTCTCGCCATACGTGCTGGCGGAGGTGAGAACCGCGTGCGAAGCCTTCCACGGCTGCCACAAAATCGTGGCGATCAAGAGATAGCTTAATCATTCGTCACCTCCTTCCTGCTTTGGAAGAATATCTGACAGATAAGCCCACTGATTGATTTTGCATCTGCTAATTGAATGCTCCCAAGGTTCTTCTCGCCAAGCCATTGAGACCTTGAATCCAAAATAAGCATAGCCGGCATCAAAACGAATGATAAGAACCTTACCCTTGTCTGGCTCTTCCTCGGCATTATGCCACAGGTCTTTCAAGAACTGCTCGATTGCCCAGTGAGCACCTGCCTTGAAG
>ERZ808292.8-NODE-8-length-110026-cov-7.837494_pt1 | contig 110026 bp, 104 predicted proteins | sample MGYA00521275_ERZ808292 | MGnify/ENA primary metagenome ERZ808292 (study PRJEB31516, sample SAMN03275613) | gut metagenome | biome: mammalia-associated habitat; material: feces | host: Papio cynocephalus | place: Kenya | collected 2012-07-26 ... | reverse complement strand
AGAAATAATAGTTATTGAGCAACTTGATTAAATACTTTTTGAGAAAGATGAAGTTGGAAATGGAGATAAAGGAGTTTTGTATAATATATTACTGGTGATTCTTTACATCCGTATTTGAATCACCCGGCTCTATATTTTAGATCTTTGTTTTATATCTAATTGTGTAAACTCCTTCATAAATTTTTCATTCCTATATTACTTTGTTTGCCTGAAGAAGTACACTTACACTATAAATTAGTGATTACAAAATTAAAAGCAACAATAAGACGATTTTTTTGCCTTTGGTTTGTTGCATTTCGTTCTTTAATTAACATAATAAATTAAGTTCAACTTCAACAATTGATTAATTGTTATCGTTTTTGTATAATTTTGTAGGAGATGAAAATATGCAAATTACTATTATTGGTGCAGGCGCAAGTGGACTTGCTTTAGCTATAAAATTAAAACTTAATAATCCTAATCTACATGTTTTAATATTAGATAAAAATAGCAAAGTTGGTCGTAAATTACTAGCTACTGGTAATGGCAAATGTAATATTGGAAATAATCATATTGAAGAATGGACTTATTATGATAATAACTTAACCAATTTAGTATTTGAAAAATATAATTTTAATTATCAAAATTCATTTTGGAATAATTTAGGAATAAAAACTAAGGTGATTGGTAACTTATGCTATCCTTATAGCGAATCATCAAAAGCCTTTGTTGATTTTTTGTTTGAAAAATGTAATGAATTAGGTGTAAGTTTTGCTTTTGAAGAAAATATTATAGACTATAAAGTAGAAGGTAATAAAATTAGAATTATTACTAATAAACAAACTTTTACAAGTGATAAATTAGTATTTGCAACAGGTGGAAAAAGTTATCAAAAATTAGGATCTAATGGAAGTGTTTTTGATATTTTAAAAAAACATAATTATGATATAAGTGACTTAAAGCCAGGCTTATGTCCGATTATTTGTAAAGAAAAAACAAAAGATGTTTCTGGTCAACGCATAAAATCAATAGTAACTTTAAAAAGTAATAATGATACAATACATAAAGAGCAAGGTGAAGTATTATTTAAGGATAATGGTTTATCAGGTATTGTAATATTTAACATTAGTTCTTTGATTGCTAGAAAAAACTTGCAAAATGTCACTGTTTCTTTAGACTTATTACCGGAATATTCGACTAAAACTTTATTTAATGAATTTAAAGAAAAGAAAGTAGATACATTCTTAAAAGCTTTTTTTGCATTGCCTTTAGTTAATTATATTAATAATCGACTAGGAAATAATAAAAGCTTAGAAAATGCAATTTATTTATGTAAAAATCTAGTTTTCACTTATAAAGCAAATTATGATTTTGATAATGCGCAAATTACTATTGGTGGTATTAACTCTAATAATTTTATGGATAACCTTGAATCTAAAATAGAACAAAATATCTATTTTGTAGGGGAAATTATTAATAATGATGGACTATGCGGAGGATTTAATTTAATGTGGGCTTTTGGTAGTGCGTTTTATTTAGGAGATTTATTATGCAAGTAATTGTTAATAATGTGTTTTTATCACTTAAAGATGAAGAAGATAAGTTAGAATATAAACTTGCTAAAATACTTCATATACAAAAAGAAGAAATTGAAAGTTATAAAATTATAAAAAAAGCCGTAGATGCTAGAAAAAAACAAAATATTATTTTTGTATATTCATTACTTGTAACACTTAAACATAATATCGATATTGCTTCTTATAAAGATGTAACTGTTCCTCATTTTATTGAAGAATTAGATATACCAGTTATTAAAATGAATAATCGACCAGTAGTGGTTGGATTTGGCCCAGCTGGAATGTTTTTGGCTTTATATTTAGCTAGAGCAAAAACTAATCCAATTGTTATTGAACGCGGTAAATCAGTAGAAGAAAGAGATAAAGATATATTGAATTTTAAAACAAAAGGTGAATTTTTGTGTGAGTCAAACACTTGTTTTGGTGAAGGTGGAGCCGGAACTTATAGTGATGGTAAACTTACAACGGGCATAAAAGATCCGCGAATTAGATTTTGTTTAAATGAATTTATTAAACATGGCGCACCTAAAAACATTTATTATGAGGCACATCCACATATTGGTAGTGATTATTTAAAGAGCGTTGTGAAAAACATTCGACAAGAAATTATGTCTTTAGGTGGAGAAGTCTTATTTGAACATAAATTAGTGGATTTAGATATAAAAAATAATAAAATATCATCAGTAATTGTAGAACATAATAATAAAAAAATTGAAATTAAGACTGATGATGTTATATTAGCGATTGGCCATAGTGCTCGTGACACATTTAAAATGCTATTTGAAAGAAACATATTTATGCAACCAAAACCATTTTCAATGGGAGTACGTATTGAACATTTACAAAGTGAAGTTAATAAATCGCAATATGGGAAAGAATATAAGAATAAAAAATTACCAGTTGCGGATTATAAATTAGCGGTTCATCTCCCAAATGGTCGCACATTATATTCATTTTGCATGTGTCCAGGTGGTGTAGTAGTGGGATCTAATACAATGACGGATTCTATTGTCACTAATGGAATGAGTTTTTTCAAAAGAGATTTAGAAAACGCTAATTCAGCTTTGTTAGTTAATGTTAATATTGAAGACTATTATAAATCTTCGCCACTTGATGGTATGTATTATCAAGAAAAATATGAAAAATTAGCGTTTAATAAAAATCATCCATATTTTGCTCCAATGCAAAAAGTAGAAGATTTTTTACTTAATCAAGAAACCAAAAATATTGGACGAGTTAAACCATCTTATGAACCGGGTGTGTACTTTACAAATTTAAATAATTTATTACCTGATTTTGTTAGCGAATCTTTAAAATTAGGTATTCCATTATTAGCGAAAAAATATCCATTTTTTAAAGATTATTCCGCAACTATGACAGGAATTGAAACTAGATCATCTAGCCCAATTAAAATTCCTCGTAATGAAATAGGTGAAACAAATATTAATGGTGTATATCCATGTGGCGAAGGAGCGTCTTATGCTGGTGGAATTATGTCTGCCGCTATTGATGGATTGCGTATTGGCGAATTTATAAAAAATAAGTATAATAAATAATTGTGTTAGAAAACTAAGAAAGGAGTGTTAAAAATTGCTATTTAAATATATTATCTATTTTATAAAAAATGCATGGTTTGTATTTTTATATAAAGCATTTCATAAGATTAAAAGTTGTGAAAGATTTTGTGGAAAAAAGAATATAACTCTAGAATATAGTGATAACATCCTTTATGAGAAGATTATGTCTAATCAACCATTTATGGCTGTGCGTTATGGAGCGGTAGAATTATCTTGCATTAATAATGGGGAAAAAATTAATTTAAAATTGAAAAAATCTTTTAAAAATTCGGTTAAATATTCTATGAAAAATAATGCGGGATTTTTTCCTTGTGAAGATCGATATTTAAATCAATATAATGAACTAATGGATATGGTTATGAAAGATACGGATATATTAGGTATTTCTGGTATTCATATGGAAGATTATTTTTATACAAAACAATGCAAAAATGCTACAACTATTCAATATTTTGCTTTTGAACCAATTAATAAAAAATGGTTAAAAGCTTTAAATAATAAAAAAGTTTTAATTGTTACTCCTTTTAAAGATGATGCTTTAAAACAATTAGAAAATAAAAAATATTTAAATGATCTAAAAAATATTAATGCAACTTTTGTTGTGCTAGAAGCAATACAAAGTATTGGAAATAACAAAACTAGTTTTCATAATTGGTTTGATGCGTTAGAATATATGAAAGAGGAAATAAGCAAACTTGATTTTGATATTGCTCTTATTGGTGCTGGCGCTTATGGTACCCCTCTATGCCAATTTGTTAAATCTCTAGGTAAGCAAGCCATACAAACAGGCGGAGCAACTCCATTATTATTTGGAATTGTTGGAAATCGTTGGCTAAGTAGAGATTATGTAAAAAAACAAATTAATGAACATTGGATACGCCCGAGTGTAAAACCAAATGGCTATGAAAATGTTGAGAAAGGATGTTATTGGTAACATGGAAGAAAAAACAAGTAGTTTTGCAGTCTTTAAAGATTTGATACCTTTATTTGCGGTCGAGTTAGTAATATTAACTTTACTTAATTTTGCTAATTTATCCACAATTTACCGTATTATGGCTATTGTATTAATGGCTATGGCCATTGTTCCAATTGTTAAATCACTACCAAAAGAAAAGAGTACTATTCCCTTATTAATGGAAGTTGGTTCTTTATTTCTTTATTTCTTGTTATCTTGTACTTTTGGTCAATTAGCGTACGGAGACTTCTTAATAATTGCTTCATTAGTATTAGGGGCATTAGGATTCTTCACATTAGGGTGCCATTATGGCTTATTTAAAGATAAAAGAACATCATTTAAAAATGTTTTATCCGCAATTTACATCGGAATTGGTGCATTTAGTTTATTGAGTTTGATTGTTACTATTTATGGAATGGGAGTTCCATTTCACGCTATTCACTTTGCTAATCCTATTTATGGCAGTCAATATGCTTTAATAGAACAAGCACGAATTATCATAGATGTATTTTCAGATTTAGATTTTGTATCTGCAGTTCCTAATCAATTCGGTGTAGCTTTTTTAGGTAATTTCGCTGTACTTGCTTCAACAGGTATTTATGTAACATTATTTACAAATCGAAAAGAAGACAAGTTTTTATGGTATGGATCGTTATTTGGCGGATTGTGCGGAGTTGCTACAATGCTATTAATTCCTATCATATTTGCATTAGTATTATTTATACTTGGATTAATCACTTGCTTACTTATTCGTTTTAAAAATAAGAAAACAAAATTATATTTTATTATATTTGGATCTATTACCTTATTAGCGTTAATTGGATATTTAGTATTTAGAATTGATTATCGTGTACATCGTAGTAATTACGCAAATATGAACTATATTCTTAAAGCGATTTTAACCCAACAAATAGGACTTACCAAATATGCTAGTAATACTAAATTCTTTTTGACAGAGGTAAAAGTATCTTTTGTGGGAACGCTAATTCCTAATGGATATTCTTATATAACATCAGGAAATTTATTAGTTGATGTATTATATCAAAGTGGAATATTGCCATTTATAATGGTTATAGTTTTCTTTGGAACGGTAATTTATGAATTGATAAAATATATCAAAAATGATGATGAATTTAATATAAAAATTGGTGTTATTACTTTATCAATTTTCTTTGGTATTACATTACTTATTAATTATGTTGGTTTATTACTTGTAGAAAATTTTGTGTTTTTAGGAATGTTGCTATTATTTGGATATATGGCTACATATAACATCAAACACAAAAAGATCCAAGTTCAATAAATATTAGTCAAATTAATCGTAAAAAAATCACCAAATTTTGAGATTGGTGATTTTTTTAATTCAAGAATCTTTTATCTTTTCCAAGTGGAATAAGGAAGTGACATATCGTACATTTTTACAAATGATTTGCGATTGTTATTTTCATCAATTATTTTATTTTCTTCTTCCCATGAACCGATATATTCCATAAATAATCCACTGTTTTTTTGCTCTTCAGTTAATTCTAATCTTTCAAATTTAAATCCAATCATTTGAATATTATCTAGTCCTGTAGAATTATCTAAAACTTTTGTAACATCAATATAATATAAGTGTGTTCCTAGACTTGATATCTGAAGTGTGGTTACAAAACTAAAATTATAAATATCAAATTCTCTTTTGGCCTTATTAGTGTTTTTATATAAAGTGGCAGTAGCTTTCATATATAAATTTTGTGTATTGTGTGACATATATAATGCAATACCTTTTACTTCATTGGCAGTCCTATTTTCAAAATCTACGACAATACCATTAGAAAGCAATCCTAATCTAGAATTTGCTCTTGCACCACTGCAAGAAATTTCACCATCAAATAATTTGTTGTAGTGAATATTATTTAGGCCAGATTCTTTTATTATGCCAGTATTGCTAGCAAATTCAAATTCGTTTTGCCCCTTCTTAATGCTATCAGGTAAGTTAGCATATTCATAAATTAAAGTATCATTAGAGGAACTAACATCATAATCAAAAGTTTCATTAACAGTATATTTATCAACATAATTTTTTTCTGGGAATGCTACATTGCTATCCTTACACACATTAGCGTCTAATCCGCATCCACATAAAAGTAGTGGAACAAATAAAGCAAAGCATTTTTTCTTCATACTATCACCTCTAATTAATTTTTAACCATTTAGATATTTCATAATCGGCCTTATCATCATCAAGTATTAATGTGCCTTTTGCAGGTGTAAATGTCATTTCTCCAAAATAGATAACGCCGTTTATATTATACAAGTCGACTCGAACAAAAGGAAATGGTTTTGCTAATAATTCTGCAGTTTCTATCATTTTGTCATAGTTTGCGGGTTTTTCAAGTTCGTAATCGGTTTTTTTCCAGCCGTTAAATTGTGCGCCATCAAAAGGCGTCCAATCAATGTAGTAATTATTGTATCTAATATCTACGCCACGTCCGGTAACAACATATAGATATTTAGCTACGCCGTTAAATACATGAATTTTATATTCAACAGGAAGACTATTCTCATCGCCAATATATTTTTCGATGATTATTTGTGGCTTAATTTTAGCATAATGTAATTCAATAGTCTTTTTTCCATAATTTGTTTTTAACCATTTATCAAATTTTTTCTTCAAAAACTTTTTATCAATATTATTTTTATCTTTGACAATATAATTAAATCCAGAAGCGTGTGAGCATTTCATAACAAATTGTGAAGGCAACTTATCAAAATTAATATCATCAAATTTATTGTAAACTCCTAAACAAGGAATGAGACATTTACTTAGTCCTAAAGAAGATACATAATCACGAACTTCAACACGAGATGCACATTTTCTTACTAAATCATTTTTTGGATATTCATATAAACGTAAATGTTGAAGCTTTTCGGTGTATCTTGTAGGATTTTTTAAGTTAAGTTTATGGTGAGTTATATATTTGTATTGTAGTTTCACATATAATGTAGGAGATAAAAACTTGACTAATCCTCTAAATGGCAGAGCCATATACCTTAAAAATAAATTTTCTTTTAAATTTTTGTTGCGCATTTATATCACCGTTGTTATTATATCAAATACCGATATAATGTGGTGATAAAAAATAGCGAACTGAAGAAAAAAGTGCTATCATACTAATGTGAAAGACAGGTGATTATATGAAAAATGCTTTAAAGATAAAACATATTTTGGTTACAAGTATAATTTTATCCGCTCTTGTTATAGTTTTTTTCATTGTTAATCTCGTGCTAGAATTGAATGGCATAATTTTACCATACAAAGCAATTGCTGTTTTCACTTTGATTTTCGTTATTGCCATATTAATTGCGTGGGTGAGCGGCGATATAAGAGCTAATAAATATCGTAAGAAAAACAAACTATGGTCTGGACCTTTACCTAGTGAAGTTAAGCAATCAGTTTGGAATATTCGTACACCGTTTTTAATTATGGCTATAGCAACAATGATACTTGCTATAATTTACCCTTTGATAGTTAATTAAATTATCAAAATGAAAGCCGTTTCTTGCACATATTATATATAATATGTCACTTAGAAATGCAAAAAACATTGACACACCGCTTAAGCGGTAGTATCATTATGTCAACTACCTAAGTTCAAGGTTTTTATTATAAATAAAAAGGAGGATTTTTATGAACAAAAAATCAAAAATTTTATTCATGTTAGTAGCGGCTGGAACCGTTCTAGCAGGATGTAACAACAAAGTACAGTATGAAACGTTTGATATTGTTGATAATGCATACATCCCTAGCACATACAAAGGAAAAAGTATTTATCGTGCATATATCGCAACACCATTAAAATCGTTAAATACTCCACTTACTATGTCAGCGGAAAATGCACAACATATTGCAAACTTCGTTGATGGCTTATTGGAGAATGACTCTTATGGTCGCTTAAGCAAGGCTTTAGCAGAAAAAGTATTTGTAAATGATGAAATGGATGAATACACATTCTATATCCGCGGTGGAGTTGAAAATCCAATCCCATGGATGACAAGTGAAGGCATTCAATATGTTGATCGTACAAATGGCCAACAAGTAGTAACAGGTGAAGACTTTATCACAGCTGCTAAATACGCTCTTGATGCTAATAACTTATCAGATTGCTATTATTTACCTGCTATGTTCATTAAAGGCGGCTATGAATATTGGGCATATACTTACTCTCTTTATTATAGAGATAATCTAGCTAGTTCAAATCCAATTCCAGGATTATCCGCGGCTTCATTAAAGACTAATGATGGCTTAGCTAAAGCAACTGTTTATTTTGCTAAACAATATGGTCACCTTGACTTAAATGTTACTGCTAATGACATTCCTGCAATTGCATCTTTCTCTCGTGTTGGTATTGAAGCTGGAAAAACTACTGATGCAAAGACAAACAAAGAATACTATTATGTTAAGTATACTCTTCAACAACCTGCATCTTATTTCCCATCAGTATTAACTTACACACCTTTCTTGCCTGTTAATCAAAGCTTTGTTACAAATGTTGCAAGAAATATTAGAAGTTATGGACGTTCAAATAATAACTTCTTATACAATGGCGCTTTCTATTTAAGTGAATGGACAGAAAATAAACTAGTTTATAAACAAAACAACAACTATTGGGACAAGAAAAATGTACATGTAAATCAAATTCAATATACAGTTCTTCCAGAAAATACTAATGATGACTTCATTCGTAAAGAATTTGAAAAAGATAATATTGATGCATTCGGTGTTTCTCAAACTGACCAAGATGGTTGGAAACAATATGTTACTGGTAAAGATAACTCAGGATCTATTGAAAATCCAGTAGATGAACGTGTTTATTCACGTGAAATTGATGCAATTGATTCAACATTCTATACTCAATTAAACGTTAATAGAGAAGAATTTGCTTCAAGTAGTAAAAACTCAATGCTTACACCAGCAGAAAATAATAACGCAAACGCAGCAATGAAAATTAATGCTGTTCGTGATTTATTACTTAATGGTGTAGACTTACAACTTTATAACAAACGTTATGGATTAACTGGTGACTTACGTGATCAATATCAAATGTGGACTCTTGTACCAAAAGGATTCGTTCAAGACTCTTATGGTAAAGACTACATTGACTATGTATACGAAGAATATGCTGCTAATAAAAACGTAACAAAAGAAGCTGCTGCTGAATTGTTAAAACAAGGACAACTTCCAGCAGGATATGCTGATACTCAAAAATCAAATGCTAAGGCGTTAGCAGAAAAAGCGTTAGCGGCTATTGATGCAGTTAATAATGCTGGCGGTGTTACATACACAATTGGTGGAAGAACAAAATCAAATGTTAAAATTACTTATCCAGTTAAATTTGAATATTTAGGTCTTGCTTATGATGCAAAACAAAGAGCATGGGACGCTGATTGGATTGAAGATTTCAACGATACAGTTAATGCTTGTACAACTAATAGAAACAAGGTTTCAGATTCTATGCCATATTGTACTGGCGGAACATATCCAAAGATTGAAGTTGTACAAAATACTAATGTAACTGCTCAATCTTATACAACATGGAGTTCTAATGGTAACTATCATATGATCGTTGTTGGTTGGGGCGCTGACTATGCTGATCCATTAACATACTTAAATACTAATGTTACTGGTGGAGATATGTCTAAATATTCTGGTACTCAAAGTGCTGTCCCAGATTACATTGTTAATGAAGACGGAACTGTTGAATACAAAGAAAACATGCTATCTACATATGACACATATGTTGATGATGGCGCTGCTCAAACAACAGATAGTGTTCAAAGATTTAGTTTATTTGCTAAAGCTGAATATGAATTATTATGGAATGTACATTTAATTTCTCCAGCTTACATGCAAGGACAAGGCTGGTCAGTAACAGTTTCTAAATTAGCAGGTTATGAAACTCCATCTGCTGCTTATGGATTAAGTTCATATAAGTTAAAAGGAATTTATTCTTTAACAACTGTTATGGGCGGAGCAGAACGTAAAGCTGCTAAAGCATTATTCGAAACAAATAAGAAAGCTGCTTTAGCTGATGATAGTGATTACACAATTTTTGATTAATTGTTAATTCATTAAACAAAATATTTTTAATGAGATTAGGTCTATTTTGATCTAATCTCTTATGCATTTTTAAGGAAGCACAAGGAGGAGAATAATGGAGACATTTTTAATCGGTTACACCATTATTGCGCTGGTATTATTATTCGTAGTTTTTGTCATTTTAGTATCGCGTAGAATAATTTTTAAAAACAACCAAAAAATTCAAAGCATTTTTGCCCATCCGCTTTTGATTTATTCATTAAAAAGAATTGGCTCAGCTTTGATTTCTATTATGTTAGCTATTACTGCAACATATTTATTATTACGTTTAAAAGATCCAACATCAATTTGTAAACAAGTTATTGGTTCATGGGATAAAATGCCAGAAGATATTAGAAATGCTCGTTGTAACGAGATTTTAAAAGAGCTTGGCTTATATGGAGATAGTTTTGGAGAAGTAGTGGGACAAATATTTAATTATTATTACAAAATTTTACCTTTTCCAAAAATCGTTTGTACTGAAGATGTTTTACAATCTGTAACTAACGCTGCTGGCGAAACTATTAGTTATGTGAATGTTCATGATTGCCGTACATTCATTATGGATTTAGGTAAATCATATTTCTTACCAGGCTATGATACTCCATATGTTATTGATATTATTTTCCAAGAAAAAATGATTCACTCATTTAGAGTTGGTATTTTAGCAGTTGTTATAGAACTTGCTATTGGTTATCCTCTTGGTGTTTTAATGGCTAAACATAAAGATGGTGTAATTGATAAAATAGGTAAAACTTACATTATATCAATTGATGCTATTCCTGGTATTGCTTATTATTACATTTGGCAATTATTATTAGTATATGTTATTGGTTTGCCAAACCAATATGATGCAAATAACTTTGTGAGTTGGTTAGCTCCTGCTCTTACTATGGGCTTAACTGGTATGGCTGGTATTGCTCTTTGGGTAAGAAGATTTATGCTTGATGAATTTAACTCTGATTATGTTAAATTTGCTCGAGCAAAAGGCTTATCAGAAAATAAAATTATGTATACGCATGTATTAAGAAACGCTATTGTACCTTTGGTTAGATCTATTCCATCTGCGGTATTAGGTGCATTACTTGGTTCTTTCTATATTGAAAATATCTATGGTATTCCAGGATTAGGTGGCTTATTGATTACTGCTAATAACTCAAATGATACTTATGCGCTGCAAGGTATTGTTGTTGTTTCAGCTTTAATTTCAATTGTTGCTTACCTTGCTGGCGATATTGTTACCGCTATTGTTGACCCTCGTGTCAGCTTGACATCAGAATAAGGGGGGTGGAGTAAATGGCAAAAAACATTGATGATATTATCGAATTTGATAATAAAGAATTATTTACAATTGTTGGAACCTCTAATGATGAGGCGGAAAAGCTTGATGAAACTCCATATTCTTATTGGGGCGAAACATTTAAACAATTATGGAAAAATCCATTAACAATTGTTTGTATTGTTATTTTAGGATTATTAGTATTAATGGCGTTCGTTGGACCATTAATTCAACAATATGAAGTCCTTGGTACAACTAGAGAAGTATTCTCTGGCCGCGCTTATGAAGGACCATCAGCTGAACATTTATTTGGTATTGCTGGTGGACAAATGGGCGCTTATTCTGAACTTGATCTTTGGACATTAGTATGGAAAGGAACACAACTTTCTTTACTCCTTGGTACTGTTGTGGCTCTTATCGATACTTTCTTTGGAATATTGATTGGTTCAATGTGGGGATATTTTAAGTGGTTAGATCCTATTTTAATCGAATTACGTAACTTTATTAGTAATATTCCTTCTATCTTAATTTACATTTTATTAATGCAATTCTTAAATCGTTCATTCTGGACTATTGTCTTAGTACTTTGTGCATTTGGATGGATGGGACTTGCAGGATTTATTCGTAATCAAATTATTATTATTAGAAACCGTGAATATAATATTGCTTCTCAAACTCTTGGTAGTTCAGCAAAAGCAATGATTACTCATAACTTATTACCTTATCTAATTTCTGTTATTGTTACTGTTGTTTCTACTGCAATTCCAGGCGCAATTTCTTCTGAAGTTGGCTTAGCTTACTTCAACTTAAGCTTTAATGCTGCAGAAAAAGTTACATTAGGACAAGTATTAACACTTGCTGCTAGTGATCCAAAATGGGCAACGCATCCGCATATCTTATTTGCGCCAATGGTTGTCATGGTTCCATTAACAGTATGTTTCTTCTATTTAGGTTTAGCTTTAGCGGACGCTACTGATCCTAAAAATCATCGTTAGGAGGATAGTTATGGAAAAGAAAAAAGTTCTTGAAGTAAAAGACTTAAGCGTGGGATTCTTATCACACGGTAAAAAGATGTCTGTTATTCGTAATATTTCTCTTGACGTTTATGAAGGCGAAACATTAGCTATTGTTGGTGAATCTGGATCTGGTAAATCAGTATTTACTAAAACATTTACTGGTATGCTTGATAGTAATGGTTATATTTCTAATGGTAGTATTATGTTTGGCGATTTAGACTTAACAACTCTAAAAAAATCTGAAGAATGGGCGGGAATTCGTGGCAAAAGAATTGCTACTATCTTCCAAGACCCAATGACTTCTTTAAACCCTTTATTCTCTATTGGCTATCAAATCTCTGAAGTATTACGTTTACATCACGGATTAAGCAAAGAAGAGGCTAAAAAAGAAGCTATTAATTTACTTAGAAAAGTTCGTATCCCAGAACCGGAAAAGAGATATCATGATTATCCTTTCCAATATTCTGGAGGTATGCGTCAACGTGTCGTTATTGCTATTGCCTTAGCATGTCGACCAGAAATTCTTATTTGTGATGAACCTACAACCGCTCTTGACGTAACAGTCCAAGCGCAAATCTTATCACTTATTAAAGAATTACAAAAAGAATATAAATGGACAACAATATTTATTACTCACGATTTAGGCGTTGTTGCTAATGTTGCTGATCGTGTTGCAGTTATGTATGGTGGTCAAATTGTTGAATATGGAACTGTCGAAGATATTTTCTATCGTTCTGCACATCCATATACTTGGGCATTATTATCATCACTTCCTCAATTAGGAAGTAAAGATGAACCATTAAGTTATATTCCAGGTAATCCACCAACATTTACAAGCGAAATTATTGGTGATGCATTTGCAGTAAGAAATAAATATGCAATGCGTATTGATTTCCTTATTGATCCACCAATGTTTAAAATAAGTGATACGCATTCCGCTAAGACATGGTTACTTGATCCACGTGCTCCACATATTGAAAAGCCAGCACTTATTCAAAACTTGTCAAAGCGTATTAAAGAAGTATCTAGTGAAATTCAAAAAGATTTAGAGATTGGCGGTGAACATCATGAATAATGAAGCTATAAAATATGTTGATGTACATCATCAAAATAATCGCCGTGATGTCTTAGTATCTTTCCAAGATGTAAAAATTTCGTTTAAACATGGTATTTATGAAAGAGTTATTATTAAAGATTTAAATCTTGATATTTATAAAGGCGAAATTCTTGGTCTTGTTGGTGAGTCTGGTAGTGGTAAGACCACCATTGGTAGAGGTTTAATTCGTATTATTCCTATTTCTGGCGGACAAATTCTTTATGGCGAAAATAAAGAAGTAATTTCAGGAAAAATTGGTAAAGAAAAAGAAAGAAATTTAAAAACTAAAATTCAAATGATTTTCCAAGATCCTTCAGCTTCTTTAAATGATCGTAGTAATGTTGATTATATTATTTCGGAAGGTTTAAGAGCTTTCCACTTATATAAGGATGAAGCTGATCGTCGTCAAAAAGTCGAAAAAATGATTCGCCGTGTTGGTTTAAGTGTTGAACACTTAAAACGTTATCCGCATGAATTCTCTGGTGGACAACGTCAACGTATCGGTATTGCGCGTTGTATGATTATGAATCCAGAATTAATTATTGCTGATGAACCTATTTCAGCGCTTGATGTATCAATTCGTGCTCAAGTCTTAAATTTAATTAAAGAATTTAGAGAAGAACGTGGATTAACTGTATTATTTATTGCTCACGATTTATCAGTTGTAAAATACATTTCTGATCGTATTGCAGTTATTTATCAAGGACGTTTAGTAGAATTATGTCCTGCTGATCGTTTATTTGAAGTTCCACTTCATCCTTATACGAAATCTTTATTATCTGCGATTCCTTTACCTGATCCAGCAATCGAAAAGAACAAAGTTTCATTTGTTTATGATCCAAGTGTTCATAATTATACTAGTGATGATCCAGCAGATTTTTATGAAGTTGAAAAACATCACTATGTCCGTTGTAATTTAAAAGAATTAAAGAAATATAAAGAAATTATTGCTAGTTTGAAGGAAGGTGCTAAACATGAATAAGAAAAAGTTTTGTAAAATATTCTTTCCTGTGTTAGGCACAGTTGCGGTTGTTACCGGAATATATTGGGCTTTAATTGAATTTTCTTTAAAAGATCTTCAAAATATCGGTTATATAAGTTTTAGATATGAACAAAATTCTGAGAACAAAAATGCCGATGCCTATATTACTGCTATTAACCAAGATAAAAATTATCCTTCATATTTTGAAGTTCCAAAACAATTAAAAGGACACAAAGTTGTTGGTATTGATGCTCAAGCATTTTATGGCTTAGATCGTCTTAAAACAGTAGTTTTACCTAAAAGTGTTTCAGTAATTGGCGACCAAGCATTTGGCAATTGTGTTAACCTTAAAAAAGTAATTGTTAAGGGAGAATTAACTTCAGTTGGTGTTGATGTATTTGAAGGATCAGATAACTGGGAATATAAATCAATTACTGATGAAAATGGTGATAAATTCATTATGTTTGAAGATTTCCTATATAAATATGATGGAGAAATTGCTAATAATACTATCGTAAAATCTGAAGAAGATAAAGGTGGCAATGAAGTTGCTAGCAAACAATATTTATATATTCCTAGTGAAGTAAAAGAATTATGTTCAGGGTCATTTAAAGATCAACCTGGTATTGTTGGTGTTGAATTACCATCTAAATATACACAATTACCAAAAGAAGTATTTGCTAATTGCCGAAATTTAAAATCTGTTGATCTTAAAAATGTTACAGAAATTAATGATGGTGCTTTTTCTGATTGCACTAGTTTAGAAACTATTGATTTATCAAAAGTAACTTCTATTGGTAGCAATGCGTTTAATAATACTAATCTTAGTTCAATCACATTATCTAATGAACTAACTACTATTAATAATTCAACGTTTGCTAATTGCTTGAATTTAGGTAATGTTACAATTCCTACAAGCGTTACAAAAATTGATGACTATGCATTTGCTAATGATGAAAATATTACCGAAATGTCTTTAAGTGACAATGTTACTTTCTTAGGTATTGGTGCTTTTAGTAATACAAGAATTAAAACATTTAAAACACCTAAACTCATTCAAACGATTCCAGAAGCATTATTTAAGGGAGACACTGCTTTAGAAAGTATTGAATTAGTTAAAGAAGAAGATATGATTCAAACAAAAAGTGTTGTTTATAATGAGTTTTATCCAGAAGACAAAGAAACTGAAAAAGATGCATATGGTAATGATTTATATGAGTATACTTATACAGGTGTACAAACTATCGGAAAGGAAGCATTTTCTGGATGTAACAAATTAACTTCTATAGATTTCCCATATAAAGAATTTGAAGAAGATGAATATACAGGTTTTAATCAATCTACAAAAAAACTTGTTAAAAAATCTGTTGTTCAAATTGGCGAAAACGCCTTTGAAGGAACGGGATTAATTGAGTTTAATACTCCTGTAACTGTAACTAGTTTTGAACGTGGAATATTAAAAGATTGCCGTAATTTAACAAAAGTTAATTTTGGTGAAAATAGAGATGATAAAAATGCATTTACCGCAATTAACGCTGAATGTTTTGCTGGGGATGAATCATTAGAATCAATTGTTATACCAGACACAGTTAGCGCTATTCAAGGATCAGTATTTAAAGATTGTACTAATTTAAAGAATGTTACATTACCTACTAATCCATCATTTAAAACATTAAATAATTCAATTTTTGAAAACTGTGAAAGTTTAACTGAATTAGTGGTACCTAAAAATGTAGTTACTATTAAAAATAGTGCCTTTAAAGATTGTGACAATTTAGTCAGCATCCAATTACTTGGTAAAGTATCAACAATTGAAAAAGATGCTTTTGCGAACTGCAATAAATTAGAAAATGTTTTTGTTGGAACAACAGAATCGCAAAGAGGTTGGATTGATGGTTGGGCTCCAACTACAGCGACTATTGTTTTCTATTCTGAAACAGAAAAAGCTGGTTGTTGGCACTATGATGCTGATAACAAAGTAGTAATGTGGTAAATAAAAGCGCATCTAAATGATGCGTTTTTGCTTGCAAAAAAAGCGATTACTTGTTCTTTTTTCTAATAAATGAATAAACTAAATCTTCTTTTAATAACGCTAATACGCCAATATAAATAAATGCGCCTATACAAACGGTTAAAATTATTTTAACGATATCATTATTAAGAGGAACGACATAAGCAATTAAAAATGATGATATAAGAACGCTAATGCCGCCAATAAATAATTTCAGAGTGTTTTTATTAAATAAAGCTTTTATTACATATTCTTTAGTTACAACAATTAAATTAATTAATACGATTATATCTGTTAGCATTGTGGCTATTGCCACTCCAATTGCGGGATTGTTATTGTATTCTTTAAAAATATTACCTAAATATATTGAGCCACCAATATTCAAAATTGCGCCAAGAAGTAAAGTGTATAGGTAATATTTTTCTTTTTTCATTGGTAGGAGTACTTGCTCATAAATCATATCAGATAAGGAGAATGTTAAAGACATACTAACAAGTATAATTAATACAATTGGTGCTTCTTGATATTCCACACTACCACCAGATATAATATTCGTTATTTGATGTGATAACATTGACATTGAAGCAATCGCGGGAATAGCAATAAATAAACAAATATTAAAGCCATATCTAGTTAAATTATTAAAGAAATATTTATTATCCATTTTGAAATATCTTGTAGCTCTTGGAATAAATACAGCATCAAGAGAAGTGATAAGAGCAATTATGATTTCAATGCTTTTAACACCTACTGAATAATTAGCTACTTGGCTTTTAGATTTGTCTAAAAATCCTAAAATAAATGTATCAGTGGAGTTATATAAAGTAAGCATTAAAGAAATAATAAATACCACAAAAATAGGTTTTAAATATGATTTAAATTCATAAGGGCCAACATATTTAAAAGTTACATATTTTTTTAAGCAAAACACATTTATTATTACGTTTAATATCGTTGATAAAATTGCTAAAAATGAGTACAAATACAAATCTGTTGGTCTTCTTACTAAACTAATAATTAGTAATGAGCAAGTAGCAAGTGTAGCAATTGATCTTAATGATATAAAATAATGTTTTTCTAAAGCAATAAACAGCCATTCAAAAGAAAATGTACTAACTAAAAAATTAATACTTAAGATAAAGATTAAGTCTTTCCATTCAAATAGTTCTTTAACAGAAAACACGCCAATACACATAAGTGTAAAAGCTAAAATTGTATGTATAGCTTGTATGATAAAAAATTCTTGTACTTTTTTGGATAAAGCAATTTTATCGTCTTTAACTTTGGAACATTCTCTTATGGCAATGTTTGGAATACCAGATTTAGCAATGATTAAAAAATAAAAAACAAAGGTATTAGCCCAAGTGTAAGTTCCCATAACTTCAGCGCCTAAAGCAGCGCAGACATGGGGAAAAGAAATAAAAGATAAAAGAGTCAGAACTAATGTTTTGATTAAATTTACTATTACACTATAGCGAATATTATCTTTCATAGTTGCTCCTTTTCTTATATAATTATAACTTTTTTTTTATAAATTGCTATAAAAGTATAAACTTTTATATTAAAATATAAAAAGGTGGTGATTGGAATGAAAATATTAATCGTTAGTCAACATTATTTTCCTGAGCCTTTTTCCATTACCACAATCGCGGAATACTTAGTAAAAAAAGGCCATGATGTTACTGTTTTAACTGGAAAACCTAATTATGGATATTATCGTATAGTACCTGGATATGAACATCTTGATTATGAAATTTTAAATGGTGTTAAGATTTATCGTGTAAACGTTATTCCTAGAAAAGGAACAAAAATGTCAATTGTAAAAAACTATTTATCTTTCTGGAGAAATGCCAAAAGAAAAGTTAATAAATTAGATGATGATTTTGATGTTGTTTATTCGATGTCTTTATCGCCAGTTATATCAATTTCTCCAGCAATAAAGTATGCTAAAAAGCATAAAATAAAACATGTTTTACATTGTTTGGATTTATGGCCAGAATCTGTAGTTATAACAGGTATTACTAAGCACGGAACATTATTTTATAACTTGTTATTAATATGGTCCAAAAAAATCTATCACGCCATTGATAGAATTTTAGTATCATCACCTAGTTTTATTGAATATTTTGATGATGTTATAAAAATCAAAGATGAAAATATATGTAAGTTTGTTCCTCAACCGACATTAGAAACAAACATTATTAATGAAAATTATTTTGAATATGATAAAGAATATTTAAATTTTGTATACTGTGGAAATATCGGAAAACTACAAAATATTCCTAATTTAATAGAAGCAATTAAAATATTATCTTCAAAAATGAAAATACGTTTTTATATAATTGGTTTAGGAACCCTTAAAGATTACTTAATCGAAAAAATATCGGAATATAAGTTAGAAAATAATATTATTTATTTAGGCGCTAAGCCAGCAAGCGTAGCAAGAACATATTTTAAAAACGCGGATGCTTTATATTTAGGATTAAAAGATGAGGGATTTGTTGGGAAAACAATTCCTAATAAACTTACTTTTTATATGCAAAATGCTAAACCAATTATTGCCTCTATTGGTGGAGATGCTAAACAAGTATTATTAGAAAGTAAAGGTGCGGTTACTTGTGATAATAGCGTTGAAGGTATTACAAAAGCATTTGAACAATTCAAAGAACTAGATGGGCCAAGTAAAGAAAAGATGGGCCTAAATAATCTTGAATATTTTAAAAAACATTTTGATAATGAAATAGTTTTAAACAAAATAGAAGAAGAATTAAAAAAACATTGCAATTAAGCAATGTTTTTAATTAAATCAACTATTTTTTTACCAACTTCACTAATTGTATAATTTTTATTTATAACTTCATGAGCGGAATTAACAATTTTTTCTTTTTCTTCATTAGTCATAGCAAAAACTTTTTCTATTGCTTCAGCCATATCAAATTCGTTATCTTTAACCCAGATAATTGAATCACCAAAAACTTCTTTTAATCGAGTGTGATATGTGGATATTGTAATAGCATTACTACCAGCATATTCAAATACTTTTGAAGGAATGCAATACTCATCCATTTCTTTAGTAAAAGGACGAGGATTTATATTTATAGTAGCGTGATTTTGATAATGTTGTAATTCATTTTGTGATAAAGTAGAAAGATATATAATAAGATGATGTGATCTTATTGATTTTTTTACAATATATTCTTGTAATGGCCCAGCGCCAGCAATAAGTAATTTAGCGTCAATATCACTATTTAAAAAAGCATTAATTAAAGTTTTAACACCATATTTAGAATATAGTGACCCGCCAAAAAAGATATACGGATCCTTGGTGACTAAATGACCATTTATTGGCTCTTTTTTTTCGAAAATTCCATCAATTATAGTAAATGGTTTTTTATTTACATTTACTAATTCATTTAATGCTTTGGTTAAACAAATATAGCCATCAAATTTAGCGGCATTTTGTAATGTTTTTTTAATATATACTTTTTTAACATTTGATAGCATATTAGGATTATCAGTGAATATTCCAATGATCTTTACTAGATGTTTTTTTGCAAATGATAGACAGGCATCGGTTAATGTTATATTCATTCCATCAACAATTATCATAACATCTTTATCTTTGCCAATTAATTGTTTTAATTTAGAAGTTAAATTGTGTTTTAAAGAAAAATAACGCAAAAATTTGCTTTTGTTACTTTTTATATAATGGTATTTAATGTAATCCTCACTAACCACGTCTTTTTCTAAAGAAAGTAGTGCGTTAGCGCTACTAAGAACATCGACATTCATATAACTAGCGCACGCTCTTATTAAGGCATGATGAAAATTTTGATTGCTAGGATTGCTATTAAAATTGATTTCCTTAACAGCTTTTTCAAAATCAAAACTTGTTATGGATGTTGTAACATAAATAATTCTCATTTTTCGAATTCCTTTAATATTTCTAAATGTGTTGTAATCATTTTCTCAATAGTATTTTCTTTTGAGGTATTTAAACAATTGTTTTGATCAATTTTGTTAATAAGATTTTGCATAATATCTAATATATTGTCCTTGCCTGATATATCGACAATAAATCCGTTATAGTTATTAGTAATTAAATTATATGAAGATACAATACGATTAGAGGCAATTGTTGGTAATCCTTGTGATAAAGCTTCATTGATCATATGACCATATATATCTTCTTTAGATAAAGAAATAAAATAATCAAAACAATGTAAAAATTTTAATAAACTAGGTTGTTTTTTAAAAGGAATAATTTTAACACGATTTTCCATATTATGTTTTTTTATAAACTCTTTATATTTATTCTCTTCTTCACCAGATCCCACTAAAGTTAAGTGATTATAATTAGGTAATTTAGCAAATAATTCAAGCAAAAGCATATTGTTTTTGCGGTCAATAAATTGTCCAAAAGTTACAAAATAATGTTTAAAATCATTAGGTAAACCATTCTTTTCTCTTTCTAATTGCTTTTCTTTTAGAGTTAAAGGAGCATTAAGAATATCATTTTCATAAATAGTGGAATAAATATAATTATAAATTTTTTCTTTATTTGCACCGTAATAAACTAAAAATTCATCAGATTTTTGGCAAGGAGAAAAATATATACTGGCATTTGAAATAAGATAAGTTTTTAACTCTTTTTTAATATTTTTTTCAACACGATGAATAACACCACCATTAACATAAAGTACATATTTTATTTTGTGTTTAATCATATAATTTATGGCGATGATTTCAGAAAGTGTTGAATATCCATTCATGATAATTAAATCATAATTTTTATGATTTTTTTTGATAAATCTTTTTAATGCAAAACTAAAATGATTTTCTTCACCAAAGTAAATTCCTTTTAAAAATTTTACATTGAAGTTACATTCTTCTTTGTAATAAAAATCTTTTGGTCTATTAGAATTACTCTTGCGTTCAAAGATAACGTCAAGTTCATAAAATTTAGCAATTTCATTTAATAAATTTATTTTATATGGGGCTGGGTGATTAAAAACAAAAAGTATTTTCATTGGCTTTAGCAAGTCTCCTAGGCATATTATACAACAAATTATAAAAATATTTATAAAATATTTCTATAATCATTATGAAAAATAGTTTATCATATAAAAAAGGAGTGTGAGCAAAATGAAAAAATGGATATTTCCCTTAGTGCTTATTATTGTGGATTTAATTTTTGCTATTTTGTTTATGACTCCAAGTATTGTTAAGGTACTTCCACAGTTTTTATTATGGATTCGTGATTTAACTATTATTGTTTTGAGTGCTGTAAGCAAGTTGCTGCATCTTCCAACTTTTGTTGATGATGGTCAAATAAATAATGTAATTGCTAATTCAATTAGTTTCTTTATCATTACTTTTTTAATCCTAATAATTTATTTTGTGATTTACTTTATCGTTTTAAAAACTAAAAAAACAAAAGTTAAAAGTGTTGAAAAAGAAGAAATTATTTTACCAAAAAGTGAATTTGATCCAATTTTATTTGAAAAGCGTGTTCCAATTTTTAGATTAGTATTTATGTGGATTCCACTTAATCTATGGATATTGTATTTTTTCTTATTAAATTCTTATGATTTACAAGAAGGATTTAAAAAAAATGCTCCGGGTTTATATGCTGTATTCGAACAAAATATTTCATTCTATAATTATAATGCCCGTCCATTATTTGAAAAAGACGATGCTATAAAATTTGCTATATTGATTATTGGTTTAGTTGCTGTAGCTTTCTTATATTGGATGATTTTTTCAATGATTGCTATTATTTTAAAAAAGCCAATTGCTAAAGCAAAAGCAAAGCGTGCTTTAAGAGATCATGAACGCCGAGTTAATTCTATTCAAGGAGAAGAAACATTTGTGGAAACAAGTGATATCTTAAGCCATGCTAAATTCGTTCATAGTAAATCAATTGTCGAAACTATTGCCACAATTGATATTAAACAGATAAATGAAGATAATAAAAACAAACAAAATTATTTTGATGATTTAGCTCATGGTATAGTGGATTTGGGAGTAGAAGAAAGACATCAACTTCATGAAGTTGCAAAGCCAATTACAGAAAAGAAACCATTAAGAGTAATTTTGTCATCATTAGATAAGACTGTTTCTTTAAATGAACATGATGGTATTGAAATGAAACAAGAGGACAAGAGCAAAGAAATTGCTAATGAAAATGATACTAAAAAAATTGCTTTTGATGATAAATTTGATGTTTTAAAACAAAATGAAGAAGTAAAAGAAGACATTCCAAATAATAGTGAAGAAAAAGTAGAAAATAATGAAGAGTCGAAAGAAATAGTGGTTAAACCACTTACACCTAACAAACTTCGAAAACCAGTAAAAGTGTCACCAGTAACACCAAAACATATTCCCTTAAAAGATTTAGTAGATGATAATGAAGTTATTGATTTAGAAAGTAGTGATAAAAATGATTAATACTTGGGAAGAATTATTTGAACAAATTAAAGGAAAAGATTATGCAAAAAAAATTAATGCTATTTTAAATCAAGAATACGCAACACACACTATTTTTCCACCACGAAATATGATGTTTAATGCTTTTAAGTATACGCCTCTTAAAGAAGTAAAAGTAGTAATAATTGGTCAAGATCCATATCACGAAGATCGTCAAGCTATGGGATTGTCTTTTTCTGTCCCTAAAGGAGTGGCTTTACCACCATCTTTAATTAATATATATAAGGAAATAGAAAATAATTTTGGTTATAAGATGAATTATTCTAATGGTGATTTAACTTATCTAGCTAAGCAAGGCGTTTTATTATTAAACACAATACTTACTGTGCGAAAATCAATACCACTATCGCATCAAAATATTGGCTATGATTTATTTGTTCAAGATATATTAAAAACCATTGACGAACAAGATCAACCAATTGTGTTTTTACTTTGGGGAAATTACGCTCGTGGGTTAAAAAAATATTTACATAATCCTAATCATTTGATTTTAGAATCAACCCATCCTTCGCCACTATCTGCGAATAGAGGAGGATTTTTTAATCAAAATCACTTTTTAAAAGCTAATAATTATTTAGTTAACCATGGACTTAAGCCAATTAATTGGCAAAATTAAGATTTAAAAAGAATAAAAATTTTAGATTAAAAAAATTAGAGCAAACTGTAAGGATTTAAATTAGATCACTTCCACATAAATGTCAAATTGTGTCTACTTTATTAATAGCACTTCAAAATGTCAGTTTGTCCTTTGCCAATTTTCTTTTTAACTTCATCTAATAGATAGGAGAAACCACCGAGTTTTTTATAATATTTTTTATTAATCATAATTTTCAACTCCTATTTTCGCTCTTATTATTACATCTTTTTTTTGCTTCTTCAATATTCTTTACTTGATAATAATATTGTTTAAAAGCAATAATTTTTTATTTACATACTATTATTAAATTGCTTTTTGGTAAATTACACTTTTTGCGAAAGAAAAAGCTCACAGAAAAAATTCCGTGAGCTTTTTCATCACCATTTGAAAATGCAATTAGAAATCTAAAATTACCTATATATGCTTCTAGTTAGATGTTCTTTTTTGTTGGAACAATAGGCTTTTCGTATGTTTCCATATAGTTTACATAAACACCAAGAATCATAGTATATTTCTTTGGCTCTTCAATGCTTTCTATAACAATATGGTCGTCAGCAGCATAATAAATAATACCTTCGATAACAACATCATGCCATTTACTAGAATCAGGGAATGAGCAATAAACTTTAACTACTTTGCCTCTATTAGCGTGAGCTATATCTGCATAGGTATAGCAAACACATAATTGGTTGTTAGATTCTTGTTGATCATTTGAATTATTTGCTTGACCATTATAAGCAGGTGGCGTTTGGGTGTTATTTTGGTTTGGCATATTATTAGGCATATTTCCGTTATTTGGCATTGGTGGTTGAACTCCTTGTGGACCTGGACCTTGTGGCCCTTGATTAAATCCTGGGAAAGGGGCTCCGTAATAATTGGGTGGTGGTGTCATTCTATCCATACTAAATCTCCTTTTTTATTTTTCAATGAAAATATATGTAAAAATATATTAATCTATGACATTATTGTTAATATTAAAAAGAGTTTATTAGATATGATTGAACTATGTTGTAATCTTAAATATTGGGACATTAAAAGAATTATGAAAACGATTGGGAATTTATGTTGGTTGTTATTTGGTTATGATTTTAAATAGTAACTGAAATTATTGTATATCGCTCAATAGTATGCTAGTATTTAGTTACGGGAGCTTAGTGAACTAGGCTGAGAGGAAGTTAATTAACTTCGACCGAACTTGATCTAGGTAATGCTAGCGGAAGTAGAATTTTTTATATTTTCTTACCTCTTCATTTTACCTGGAGAGGTTTTTTATTGGAAAGGAAGTATAACTATGTCAAAAAACCTTAAATTTATGTGTGAAGTAGCCATATTTACTGCATTAGGAATTGTGCTTGACTACTTTGCCGGTCTTTATTCTGATCCACTCTTCCCAAACGGCGGATCAATTGGTATTGCAATGATTGCAATATTTATTATGTCTTATCGTTGGGGATTAAAAGGTGGACTATGCACAGGATTAGCGATAGGTGTTATTCAAACATTCTATGGTGCTTATTTTGTACACTGGGCACAAGTATTCCTTGATTATTGGGGTGCTTACACTGTAGTTGGATTTGCTGGGCTATTTGCAAAATCACTTGCAAAAACAGAATCTAAAAAGACAAAATCTATTCTTGTTGGTTGCTCAGTATTATTTGGAACTTTGTTACGTTTAGCATGCGCAACAGCATCAGGAGTTATATTCTTTGCTGAAAATGCCCCAGAAGGAGTAGCGCCTTTCTGGTATTCAATTGGATACAATGCTTCTTATTTAATTCCTTCTGGAGTATTATGTGCAATTATATTAATTATTTTAGTGTTTAAAGCACCATTTGTCTTTGAAGCAAAAGAAGAATTTAAGTCTTTGAAAAAAGAAACAGTTTTATCAATTTCTATCGCGGTAGCCTCATTAATGGTCATTATTTTATTCTCAGGTAAATTTATTTATAAATATGATGCAGAGTGGAATAAAGTTTTATCTTCACATATTACCGGATTTGATATTGTTTCTGGAGCAACAAAAGAATACTTAAATGGCGAAAATTATGTTAGTTTTGTATTAGAACCAAATATGTATGCTCGTCTTATTATGTTTGCTTTAGTGTTTATTATTGGAATTATGTTTATTCCAAATAATTATTTTAAAATCAAAACAATATTATCATCATTTATGTTAACTATTAGTTTTATTTTCTCATTTTTAATGAAATCAACATTATTAGAAAATGTTAACAATGTTACAGGTTTATCTTTTAGTGCTTTTTATCCTATGAATCTTGTAATTTGGTTATTAGGAATTTTAGCAGTTTTAAATTTAACATTAACACTTGTTTATCTATTAAAATCTAAAAAAAGTAATTAATGCTTAATTTCCTTATTTATGGTAATATTATTATCATAGAGGTGGAAAACATGGAAGAAAATAAACAAAAAATTGAAACAATGCGAGTGGCATTTTTAAATTATTTCAAGAAATTAAAAATAATTAACTATATTTGTTTCTTTATTTCAATTATTGGATTTATTCTTGATTTTGTGCTTTTAAGAGATAAGTCTACAATAGCTGTCATAATTGCTATAGTAATTATTATTTTGATGTTTGTCTATTTAAGAATTATCAAAAGCAAGTTAAATAAAAAAACACAACAATATATTCGAGATTGCTATCAAGTTTTATCGGATATTGAATTAAGTGAAGTTGATGTTAAAAATTTAACTTCTTTAGCGGATGATACTTTTGCTATTGATGATATTAAAAATGCTAAATTTATGCTTAATGTTGAGTCATGTAAATCAAAGAACACTTTACAATTTGATGTATATGATAAAACTATTCAAATGGCGGATTTAATGTTTAGTGTGCCTGATCCTAAAGATGCTAAAAAAACAATCGTAGCATTTTGTGGAAAATTTATTCAATATCATAGTTTAAAAAATTATGGTCAAAGAATTGTTTTATATCGTAAAACTGTTGTTCCAAATTGTTATGGACCTACTGATGTTGAAAAATTAGAAAAAGTAATTGATGATGATAAATTACTAGTTTATGCATCAAATAAAAATTACACTAAAATTTTAAGCAAAGAGATTTTAGAAACTTTAGCTAATGTTCAAGTAGATGATTATTTATATGATTTAACAATTTCTATAAATGATAATCTTATTACTATTGCCTTATCTTACGCTGATAAATTAGTGGCTATTCCTTTGAATGAACCAACTGATTTTGTAGGATTTGAAAGAGTGGCTAAAGATATAAAATTAGTTGTTGATGAAATTATCAAAAATATTTAATAAATGAATCCATTAAGTAACTTTGATGTTACTGGTGGATTTTTTTCTTAACACAATTATTAATCTTATTTCTTTTTTATTTTATATAATTGTGTCATAATAAGAGAGAACTAAAAGTTAGTTAGAAGGTGATGATTATGGATATGTGTTTGAAAGGCAAATGGGTTCAAATACATAGTTTTAAACACAATGGTCACATACATCGATGTTGGGAAAGAAATTATGTTTTAGAAGATAACGATGATTATCTTATTGTTGCTAGTAAACGTACGCGAGTAATTGAAGATGATGGCCGCCGCTGGTATACGCATGAACCAGCAATAACAATATTATCTAAAAAAGACTGGTTTAACGCTATCGGGATGATGAAAGAAGAAGGAATATGTTATTACTGTAACATTGCTTCTCCAAGTATTGTTGATGATGGCAAAATAAAATACATTGATTATGACTTAGATTTAAAACTATACCCAGATGGAAATATTAAGGTTTTAGATGAAAAAGAGTACGCTCGTCATAAAGAAAAATATAATTATGATGATCGACTTGATAAGGTGTTAAATTCCGAAGTTAAAAAGATTTATTATTTAATGGAAAAACGTTTATTTCCTTTTAATGATAAAGTAATTTATGACTATTATGAAGAATTTAAAAAAATGGATGTTTAATATAAGAAAGCATTTGTGCAAAAGCAAATGTTTTTTTATTGACAAGCAAGTGCACATTCATTATAATTGTGTTGTAGTTAGTTATAACTAACTTGTAGAAGGTGTATTTATGGAAATAGTAAAATTTGAACATGTAAGTAAGATTTATGGTGATGGAGACCATGAATTAAAAGCATTAGATGATGTTGATTTAACATTAGAACAAGGCAAGTTTATTGTTATTTTAGGACCAAGTGGTGCAGGAAAATCAACTTTATTAAATTTGCTTGGTGGATTAGATGTTCCAACAAGTGGTAAAATTATTGTTGATGGTAAAGATATTGCTACTTTAAATAATGATGAATTAGCTAATTATCGTGCTTCTAAAGTTGGTTTTATTTTTCAATTTTATAATTTAATACCAACTTTGACTGTTCTTGAAAATGTTTCTTTAATTAATGAAATTGCACCTAATGTCATTGATGCTAAAAAGGTACTTAACGATGTTGGATTAGGTGATCATTTAAATAATTTTCCTTCTGAATTATCTGGCGGAGAACAACAACGTGTTTCTATTGCTCGTGCTTTAGCTAAGAATCCACAAATAATTTTATGTGATGAGCCAACTGGCGCTTTGGATTCTAAAACAGGTGTTATGATCTTAAAATTATTACTCGATAGCGCTAAAAATTCAGGTAAAACTGTTGTAGTTGTTACTCATAACCAAAATATCGCTCGTATTGCGGATGTAGTTATTAGAGTAAAAAATGGTAAGATTAAATCTTATGAAAATATTCAAAATCCATTGAAAGTAGAAGAGGTGGATTGGTAATATGCTTTTTAAGAAATTACTAAGAACTATGGGCAAATATAAAGCCCAATTTATTTCTATGATTATTATGATTACCTTGGGTGTTGGAGTATTTTTAGGCTTTAACATGGAATGGTATAGTATTAAAGAAAATACTGATTATATATTTGAAAAATCAGGATTCGCGGATTTTCGTTTAGTTAGCGAAGAAGGATTTAAAGAAGAAGATTTAGAAAAAGTAAAACAAATTGAAGGCGTAGAAGATGCCACTAGATATATATCAGTTAATACATCTGTTAAAGATAGTGATGATATTATTGCTTTGACTGTTTCTGAAAATATCAATGTTTCTGGTTTTATGTTAATTGGTAAAGGGAACATGGAATATTCTTCAACGAGCGAAGATGGTATATGGTTATCAGATCAATATGCTAGCAAAAACAATGTTAAATTAAATGATACATTAACTTTAAATTATAAAAATTACGAAATAAGTGGTAAAGTTGTTGGTTTAATTAAAGCAAGCGAATATTTAGTTTGTGTGCCTGACGAAACACAAATTATGCCAGATTTTAATACTTATGGCTTTGCATATATTTCTCCTTTAATGTTTAAAAATGTACTTGGATTTAACTTTTATACCCAAATAAATGTTAAAGCACCTACTTTAAGCAAAAAGGACTTCTCTAGTAAAGTTGATTCAGCATTAGCTAAAACAACTTTAGTATTATCAAAAGATGAAACTGTGTCTTATAGTTCCGCTAAAAGTGAAGAGGAAGAAGGTAAGACTACAGGTTCAATATTACCAGTTTTATTTCTTGCTATTGCTATTTTAACGATGATCACAACCATGCATCGTTTAGTAACAGCAGAAAAGACACAAATTGGTATACTAAAAGCACTAGGCTTCAAGGATCGCAAAATTATTCTTCATTACACGACTTTTGCCATATTTATCAGTGTAGTGGGATCGGTCCTTGGAGTTGCTCTTGGTTACGCTGTCGCAAGATTAATTATGAATCCTAGTTCAGCAATGGGAACATATCTAGATATGCCTACTTGGAATTTATATATGCCTTGGTTTGGTATAGTAGCTCTAGTAGCTATGAATTTAGTCATTATTGGAATTGGTTATTTATCAATTAAAAATATATTAAAAGGATCGGCAAGTGACGCTCTTAGACCATATACACCAAAGAAAATGAAAGTAACAAAAATTGAAAAAACAAAGTTATGGAATAAATTTTCTTTTGGAACTAAATGGAATATGCGTGACATATTACGCCATAAAGCAAGAAGCGCTATGACAACAATTGGAGTGTTAGGATGTGCTGTTCTTGTTATTGCAGCATTAGGTATGCAAGATACCATGAATAAATTTGTAGATGTGTTTTATAATCAAGCAATTAATTATGAAACAAGACTCAATATTTCAGAAAATACATCTAATGAAAAAGCAATAGAAATTGCTAATGAATATAATGGAGATTATTCTTCTCAAAGTTCTGTTAAGATTGGTGAAAAAGCAGTAAGTTTAGAAATTTATAATATTAGTAATGACAAAGTGCGCTTTGTTAATGAAGATATGAAATTTGTAACTCTTGCTAGTGATGGGGCTTATATTTGTGAACGTATAGCTAAAGAATTTTCTTTAAAACCTGGCGATGCTTTTATTTGCTCGCCTTATGGTCAAGATGAAAACTATAATCTTATAGTAAAAGATATCTTAAAATCAATGAGTGAAGCAATAATTATGAATGAAGATTACGCTAAATCTAAAAACATTAATTACCATATAAATCTTGTTTATACTAGTGAATCAAATATTAACGCTAATGAAAATATTATTAATACTCAAAGTAAGAGCATTATTATCAAATCATTTGATTCGTTTATGGAATTAATGAATATAAGTGTAACTTTACTCATAATCGCGGCAGTAGTGCTTGGAGTAGTAGTCTTATATAATTTAGGTGTTATGAGTTTCATGGAAAGATATCGTGAGATGTCAACTTTAAAAGTATTGGGATTTAAAGATAAAAAAATAGGCAATTTATTAATTACTCAAAATATGTGGATTTCAATTTTAGGAACAATAATTGGTATTCCTCTTGGAGTATGGACACTAGATTATTTAATTAAAGCTTTAGCTAGTGAATATGAAATGAGTCTATCAATAAGTTGGTTAAGTTTTGTAATAAGTATTTTAATTACATTAGGAGTTTCTTGGTTTGTTAGTATTGTAATTGCTAATAAAAATAAGAAAATTGACATGGTTGAATCACTAAAGTGTAGTGAGTAAAAGGAGTGATATTATGTTAACAACGCTTGAAATAAAAAATATATTAATAATAATTGCTATTCTTTTAAGCTTTGTTTTCTTAGATATAACTATCAAATGTATAGTAAGATTTTATTTAAAAAAAATAAAAGAAGCAAAATAATATAATATAAATATGCTTTAAACTTCCGCGGGGTTATTTATGTAGACTCACGCGGAATTTTTTATAATTTGTTAGAAAAAACGCCATTAGTAAGAAGATTTTAATTCTTAACTAATAGCGTTTTATTTGTTTAAATTTTATTTTGAATTATTTGATTAAAGGAAGAATATGACTTAATTCTTCTAAACCTGGTTCAATACGATTTCTCTTTGATTCGTATCGAGCAATATCACCAATAGCGAATGTAAAATCATTAACTTTAAAATCGTTATTTACCGCTAAACCATTATTTAGAGAAGCAAAGTTAAAAGTATTTACCATAGGAATATTTCCATAATTTACAAAGACATAATCAGCAGGTAAAGTTTCTTCTTCATTTGTTTCAACGTTTTTAATTACTAAATCTTCTAATTTACTAGCGGATTTAATAATTTTAACAGGAATAAATGGTGTTTTAACAATGACATTTTGAATATCTTTAATAGTATTGAAATCACCACGAAATTCTTTACGACGATGAATAATAGTGACGTGATCAGAAATATTTGATATTTCTTTGGCCCAATCTAAAGCGGAATCACCGCCTCCAAGAACTAATACTTCTTTGTTTTTTAAAGTTTCAAGACTTTGAAGAGAATATAAAATATTAGAGCATTCTTTTTCTCCTTCTAGTCCCATTGGACGAGGAGTAGTAGTTCCTAAACCAATAGTAATGACAATATATTTAGCTTCATATTGTCCTTTATTAGTAACAACTATATGTTCTTTAATTTCGTTTACTCTTTCGCTAAGTTTAACTTCGATTTTATCTTGGCTATTTACTTTACTAACAAGAGAAGCAATATAGTCTTTTGCCTTAATAGATGGAATACCTTTTATATCGACGATTTCTTTTTCTGGATATAATCTAGTTAATTGTCCGCCTAAAAAACTTTCTGCTTCAATAATTAAAACTGATTTTCCTTTTTCACTAACTTTAATAGCGGTGTTTAAACCAATTGGTCCAGCACCAATAACAATAACATCAAACATAAAATAGTCTCCTAATTTTTATAATTTTTCTCCGCACTTTGGACAAAATGTGGCATCACAATCCACTTCGTTTTGACATTTTGGACAAACTTTATTTTGTAATTTTTTGCCACATTTCTTGCAGTAATTATTGGCAAATTCATTTTTTGTTCCACAATTAGGACAAATTTTTTCAGTTTCTTCTCCACGCATAGTTTTAGCAAAATCATTTATTTCACTATGCATATCGCGATATCCTTCTTTAAATACAGGCATAGATTCATCCTTCATATATGAATGTAATTCTCTTTGGTAAGAAAATACTACAAGTATAATGCCAATAGCAAGAGTAGGCAAACCAACAAATGAGCACCAAAACAATTTTGGTTGAGATGATGAGTTCATAGCATTAAAAAATGATGCAAAACCCATTATGGTAAATACCAATCCAACAGCTAATAAAACAAATCCACAAAATCTAATAGTCAATTTTTTCTTATCATGACTTTTCATATTTATCACCCACTTATAGTATAGCAAAAACTAGACATTCTTAAAGTATTTTGATAAAAATAATGAAATAAAGTATATAAAATTCATCTTGTGATTTTTCAATTAAAATGATTAAAATTTATATGTATTAGAAATTTTATGGGTTTACCCGCAAAATATCTAATGCTTAGAAAACTGAAAATTTGGAGTGTAGTTTGTTTAATAGAAACAATGAATTTAAAATACGACAAACAAATTATAAAAAAAATCAAGGAAATTTTCTTAAAAATTTAAGATAAAAATTCTAACAAATAGATACATTTTATATCAAGTATGATATAATAATTGCTCGAAGTGGGTGAGTATATGTATTATTCATGTGTAAGTAAATCAAAAGAGGAAACTATTGAATTTGGAAAAAGTTTAATTCCTTTTTTATTCCGTGGATCAGTAATCACTTTAACTGGTGATTTAGGTGCTGGTAAAACAACTTTATCTTCTGGCATTGCTAAAGGATTAAATATTACAGATAAAGTATCTTCTCCAACTTTTAATATTATGAAATGTTATTTTCATGGAACATTACCTTTATATCATATTGACGCTTATCGTTTAGAAGAAGGAACGAATAAGGATTTAGGATTAGAAGAATTTATCGAAGGTAATGGAATTTGTTTAATCGAATGGCCAAATTTTATTAGTGAAAAAATCGATGAAAATATATCTCTAAATATTGAAATATTAAATAAAGATTTGAATACACGTATTATTAATATTTCTTCAAATAATAATGCTTATCAACCATTATTTGATAAACTCTTAGGAGGTCAAAAGTAATGTATACTGTTTTATTAGATAGTTCTGATTGTAATTTAGCAGTTGGCTTAGCTAAAGATCATCAATTAATTGATTTTATTCAATATGAGGCTTGGCAAAGACAAAGTGAATTGATGATTGTGGAATTAGAGAAAATTTTAAAAAGAAATAATGTCACTAGAGAAGATATTGATAGTGTTATGTGTGGCATTGGACCTGGTTCATATACCGGTGTAAGAATTTCTTTAACTATTGCTAAAGTTATGGCTTTAGCGTTAAATATACCGTTATACTTAGTATCATCATTGCAAATCTTAAAAGATGGTAAAAATCCATCAATTTGTGTAATTAATGCAAGAAGTAATCGTAGTTATGTTGGTGTTTATGAAAACGATAAAGTTATCTTAAATGATACGATTATGAAAAATGATGAATTAAAACAATATATTGAAGCTCATAAAGATTATGTTATTTGCGGTAACGCTAATCATTTAGGTGTTGAAGGAAAAGAAAGTAATGTATTAAGTGAAATGATTTCACTTATTGATTACATTACTCCAACAAAGAATTCTTTAGGTGCAACACCAGTTTATATGAAGGATTAGTTATGCTAATACGTCCAATGACAAAAAAAGACTTAAGTAAAGTCTTAGTAATTGAAAATGATAGTTTTATCTCTCCTTGGAATGAAGAACAATTTAATTATGAATTAAATGAAAATCCTTATGCCATATTACTTGTCGCTGATTATGAAGGTGTCATATGTGGATTTATTGATTTTTGGATAACGTTTGATGTAGCGCAAGTAAATCAAATTGCGGTCTTAAGTTCTTTAAGAAGAAAAGGCATTGGTCAAGTATTAATGCAAGATATGATTAATCGTGTGACTAATGCTGGAGTAAATAAGATTACATTAGAAGTAAGAACTCAAAATGATAAAGCGATTGCTTTATATGAAAAGTTTGGGTTTAAAGAAGCTTTAATTAAAAAAGGATATTATGATAATGGCGATGATGCCAAATTCATGATTAAAGAAGTAGGTGAACAAAATGTCTAAAATTATTTTAGCAATTGAGTCTTCATGTGATGAAACCGCAGTAGCAATTATTAAAGATGATGAATTGTTGGCGAATGTTGTTTCTACACAAATTGAAGTACATACAAAATATGGTGGAGTAATGCCAGAAATTGCATCTAGACTTCACGCAGAAAATATTACTATTGTCTTAAAAGAAGCACTTGATAAAGCTAATATTAAATTAGAAGATATTAGTGCGGTAGCGGTCACAAGAGGTCCGGGATTAATTGGTGCTTTGCATGTTGGTATACAAGCCGCTAAAACAATTGCTCTTTTGTATAACAAACCTTTAATTCCAGTCCATCATTTAGCGGGACATATATACGCAAATGAATATGTTAAACCTTTAAAGTTCCCATTACTTGCTATTGTTGTAAGTGGCGGTAATACTGAACTTGTCATTATGCGTAAGCACCTTGATTTTGAAATCATTGGTGAGACTAAAGATGATGCAATTGGTGAATGTTATGATAAAGTAGCGCGTGTTATGGGTTTACCTTATCCAGGTGGTATTCCAATTGATAAATATGCTAAAGAAGGACATCATACTTATAAGTTACCAACTCCTTTACATGATAAGTCTTATGATTTTTCATATTCAGGGTTAAAAACAAGCATTATCAATATGGCACATAATATGGAACAAAAAGGCGAAAAAATTAATATTCCAGATTTATGTTGTTCATTCCAAGAAGTGGCAATCGGTATGATTTTAGAAAAATCACTCCGTGCAGTAAAAGAATATGATGTTAAACAAGTTGTACTTGCCGGCGGAGTATCTGCAAACTCATATTTACGTAAAGAAATTGTTAGCCGTTTAGATGGCAGCGGTATTGATGTTATTATTCCACCAATGTGGTGTTGTACCGATAATGCTGCAATGATTGCAAAAGTAGCGTCAAGATTATATGATGAACAAGTTTTTGCTGACTTATCAATTTCGGTTGATCCAAGTTGGAAAATTGATGAATTTAGAAAATTTTAATAATTTAATATTATTAATGGCAAATTAATAATGCGATGATATAATAATATTTGTGAAGAGGAAGGAATAAATTTATGGTCGAATTTAAAACAGTAAGAGAATTATATGAAACATGCAAATTTGGAGATGCATTTGAAAAAGAATCAATCACCGATGTTGAGTTAGAAGGTTGGATTAGAACTAATCGTAATAATGGCTCAATTGGTTTTATTGAATTAAACGATGGTACATATTTTAAAAATGCTCAAATCGTTTATGATAAAGAAGTATTAGAAAACTTCGTGGAAGTTTCTCATTTTTCAACAGGATCTAGTATCCATATTGTTGGTAAATTTGTCTTAACTCCAGAAATGAAACAACCATTTGAAATTCATTTAACTTCTATTGAACTAGAAGGCGGAGTAGATGAAGATTACCCACTTCAAAAGAAACGTCATAGTTTTGAATTTTTACGTGATATTGCGCATTTAAGACCACGTACAAATACATTCTCAGCAGTATTCCGTGTTCGTAGTGTTTTATCAATGGCTATTCATGAATTCTTCCAATCTCAAGGATTTATTTATGTTCATACACCAATTATTACAAGTAATGACGCTGAAGGTGCTGGTGAAACATTTAATGTAGTTACTAATGATAAAGATCCAAAATCATTCTTTGGTAAACCAGCTTGCTTATCAGTATCTGGTCAATTACAAGTTGAAGCATTTGCTTTAGCATATCGTGATGTTTATACATTTGGTCCAACTTTTAGAGCAGAACGTTCTAATACAGTTCGTCATGCTTCTGAATTCTGGATGATTGAACCAGAAATTGCTTTTGCAGATTTAGAAGATGATATGGATTTAATTGAGGATTGTATTAAATTCTGTATTAATTATGTGATGGAAAATTGTGAAGAAGAAATTAACTTCTTTAACACGATGATTGATAAGACCTTAGTGGAACGCTTAAATCATGTTAAGAACTCTCATTTCAAGAGAATGCCATATACTGAAGCAATTTGCGAACTTCAAAAAGCTAAAGAAGATGGACATAAATTTGATAACGATAATATTTACTGGGGCATGGATTTACAAAGTGAACATGAACGTTATATTACCGAACAAGTTATCAAAGGACCTGTATTCTTAACAGATTATCCAAAAGATATTAAAGCATTCTATATGCGTGTAAATGATGATAATAAGACAGTTGCGGCATGTGACTTATTAGTACCAAATGTTGGTGAATTAGTAGGTGGAAGTCAACGTGAAGAAAGATATGATGTCTTATTAAATAGAATGCATGAAATCGGTATGAAAACTGAAGGATTAGAATGGTACTTAGATTTAAGAAGATATGGTGGTTGTAAGCATGCTGGATTTGGTATTGGTTTTGACCGCTTATTAATGTATGTAACAGGTATGGGAAACATTCGTGATGTTCAACCATTCCCAAGAACACCAAACAATTTAAAATTCTAGAAGGAGTAAAGTATGGCTGAATTAATAACTGAAGTAAGTGATGAAGAATTAGTTACTAAATTAAAAGCGAAACGTCGTATACGTGGCCTTTTAATTGCTATTAATTTTGTCCTATTTGGATATTTGGCTTTTAATATCGGCGCAAGTATTGTTAATCTAATCGATGCTTCTAAACGTGTTGAAGGTTTAGTTTCTTTAAAAGATAAAAGCCCAAAAGAATCGTTAGAAATATATAAGCAATATATTAAAAGCGATGATGATGTTATTAGTGGTGACTTTGCAATATATGGAGATCATATTTTATTTACAAAGAGTAATTTTGATATAGATAATTTAGATCTCTATGAAAATGTTCAATTAGTAAGAGTACAAGAAAATAAAAGTAATTTACAACTAGAAAGATCTTTAAGATACGAAGGTATTAATCAATATTTTAATACCGGTGTTAATATATTTTATGATAAATCTGGCAATGCTTTGCCATTAGGCGATTATTTCTTTTACCCAGAGTGTGATGAATTTAATATTAATAAAATGGGAAAAATACTTAAAATTAATAATGGTTTAGAAATGAAGTATGTCAATTATTCTTTGCCAGATGAAGAGGGGCAAAGAATAAAATCCACTATTTACGCTTATAAAGATAATCCAGCATTTGTAATGAATATTGAATATGTTTATGGATTACCAGAAGGATATGTTGATGCATTAGTAATTGGTAATGATGAAGATTATCAAAAAGTAAATACAAAAATTAGTGAATTATTACCAAATGCAAAAATTGAACATCTTGATAGCGCTAGTTATGATCAAGCTTATGAATATAAGGCAAGAACTATTATTAAATTAGTTGATGAAGATACTACTAATAATGAAGATATATCTTATACTTGGTCAAAATTTGAAAATAATGGCGGAAAAGATGATGATTTTATTCTTGCAATGGCGGGCTACGCTAATAGCAAAGGATATCCAACTCAATTCAAAAGTGAACATTTTGTTGGCAAGATGACTTATATTATAGATGTTAAAAATTAATGGTGCGTGAGCATCATTTTTTTATACTTGTTATTGGAGCAATTAATAATATCATAAATTTATATTTAAATTTATATTCTATAATTCGGACATTTACTATCACAAATGTGTCAAGTTATATAGCACAAATGTGTCAAGTTATATAGCACAAATGTGTCAAGTAAAACACCACAAATGTGTCAAGTTACATATATAATTATATTGGTGATGGCATATGAAAAATTACAAAAAAAGAATTGCAGACAATTTGTTAAAATTAAAATTAGAGGCATTTGGTGCGACTTTGATTGTTGGGCCTAAAGGATGTGGTAAAACTACAACTGCAAAACAACAGGCGAAAAGTGTGATTGAATTTCAAGATGAAGATATGAGAGATAAATATCTTTCGGTAGCAAACAATGTACCTTCTAAACTATTAATAGGAGATAATCCTAGATTGTTTGATGAATGGCAAGATGCTCCTAAAATATGGGGCGCTATAAGAAAATCTGTTGATGATAGAAATGAATCAGGACTATATATTTTAACAAGTTCATCATCTCAAACGGTTAATACACCTCATACAGGAACAACGCGTATATCTACGTTAAAAATGTATCCTATGAGTTTATTTGAAAGTGAAGAGTCATCTGGTGAAATTTCATTAATAGATTTATTTAATAATAAAACATTAGATTTTGTTGAATCAAAACTCACTATTGATAAATTGATATTTGCTATTTGTAGGGGCGGTTGGCCAAGAGCTCTTTTAAATAAAACTCCTGAATCACAATTAGAAATAGCTAATGATTTATTTTACCAAACATGTCATAGAGATATTTCTAGTATAGATAACGTTAAAAGAAATCCATTATGGGCGGAAAAGATTTTAAAGTCTTATTCGAGGAATATATGTACATTAGCCGAAACAAAAACTATTTTTGGAGATGTTGTTTCTACAACTGATATATCTAAGACTACATATTATGATTATATTCAAGCACTTGAAAAATTATATATTATTGAAGACATCCCAGCATGGCGTCCTTCAATTAGGTCAAAAGATGCAATTAGAACTACTAATAAAAGAAATTTAATTGATCCTTCTATAGCGGTTGCGGCTTTAGGTATTACTCCTGAGTATTTTAATACTGATTTTAAAACATTAGGATTTCTTTTTGAGTCTTTATGTATAAGAGATTTAAAAATTTATTCCTCAAAAATGAATGGAGAAATTTCTTATTATCATGATAGATACGGATTAGAGGCTGATGGTGTATTGCATCTTAAAGATGGTAGATATGCTTTATTGGAATTTAAACTTGGTACAAAAGAGATAGACGAAGGTGCTAAACACTTATGTAAAATTGAAAGATTGATTAATGAATATAATCAAAAAGAAAAACAATGTCCGCTTAGATTACCTGATTTAAAAATTGTGATAACTGGAAGCCAATTTGGATATAAAAGAGATGACGGTGTATTTGTTATTCCTATCGGATGTTTAAAAGATTAGTTGTTTTTATATTTATTTTTTTAGTGTAATTTTAAGTTAAAAAATAAGTAATCTAATTTTATTATATTAAATAGAAAAAATTAATCATGATTTAGTTTAAAATGTTAATAGTTATTAACATCCATTGTAAAATAGTGGGTATGTTTTTTGGTGTGAATTTTCTATATAATTTTATTAGAAGGTGAAACTATGTTAAGTGATGTATTAAAAAACTTACGAACAATAAATAAATTAACACAAGAAGATTTAGCGGATTCTTTAAATGTTACCCGTCAAACAATTGCTAAATGGGAAAAAGGTGAAGCAGTACCAGATATTTTTACACTTAAAAAGATGTGTGAAATGTATCAAGTTTCTATTGATGATCTTTTAGAAAGTGATAAAAAAGATGCTAAATCCATAAGACCGAAAGATAAATTTTTCTTTGGAATAGTGGAAATTAAAGAGAATGGTGATATTACAATACCTAAAGAAGCATTATTAACTTTTAATTTTAAAACAGGTGATAAATTAGCAGTCTTTGGAGATTTAAATCAAGGTCTTGCTCTTGCTGATGCTAAAGTTGTGACACAATTTGCTAAAGATGTTCTTGATAAGGAAAATTAATTATGGATGCAATACAAGTAAGAAATTTGACCAAACAATTTAAGAACGTTCTTGCGGTTAATGATGTTTCTTTTAATGTAAAAGAAGGAGAAATCTTTGGAGTACTTGGCCTTAATGGCGCAGGAAAGACCACAACCATAAAAATGATGAGTGGTTTAACACGTCCTACAAACGGTGATATTAAAGTATTTGATTATGATATTTATAAAGACATTAATAAAATTAAAAGCATTATCGGTGTATCTCCACAAGAAAGTGCAATTGCTAATAATTTAACAGTTAAAGAGAATATAGAACTAATGGCTAGTTTGTATTTTAAAGATAAAGTAAAGATAAAAGATAATACAGAACGTGTCATTAATAATTTAGGATTAGAAAATTATATTAATAGACGTGCTAAAACATTATCAGGTGGTTATAAAAGAAGGTTATCTATTGCCATGGCTTTAGTAACTAATCCGCGTATTTTATTTTTAGATGAACCAACTTTAGGATTAGATGTTATTAATAGACATGAACTATGGAACGTTATTAATAATCTTAAAGGCAAAGTAACAATTATATTAACTTCACATTATATGGAAGAAATAAGTGCTTTAGTGGATGATATTGCGATTATGAAAAATGGAAAAATTTTAATGATTAATAATTTAGAAAATATTTTAAAATCCACTAATACAAATTCATTAGAAGAAGCATTTATTAAGATTGTAGGTGAAAATTAATATGCGCTATTTAACATTTACTAAACGAAATATTTTAGAATTAATTCGCGATCCATTATCGAGTATTTTCTTTGTTGTTTTTCCTGGAGTATTATTTGTTATTTTATCGTTAATCATGCATTCTTTAGGTGAAGAAGCAATTCTTAACACTCCTCAATTTGAAATTAATCATTTAACAATGGCAATGATAGTATTTAGTTTTTCGTTTATTACAATATTCGTGGGAAATATGATTGCTAATGATAAGGAAAGTTATTTCTTGATGCGTTTAAAATCAACACCGATGCAAGCAAAAGATTTTATAATTGGTTATACTTTAAGTATTCTTCCAATCGCAGCTTTTCAAGAAATAGTTATGTTAATTATTGGTATAATTTTAGGCTTAAAAGTAACTGGTTATGTTTTAATTGCTAGCTTATTATTATTTCCTATTTCATTTTTATTTATAGGATGTGGAATATTATTAGGTACTTTGACAAATAGCGCATCAGTAGGTGGAATAGCCTCAATTGTTCCAACAATGACTTCATTATTAGGTGGTATGTTTTTCCCTCTTGATACAATGGAAGGAGCATTCAAAAAGATATGCTATATATTTCCTTTCGCTAATGCTACAAAAGTAAGTAATTTAGTTATTAGTGGTGATTTTAATATACTTATACCATATTTAATTGTTTTAGCTTACACATTAATAATCTATATAGTATCAGTCTTATTATTGAATTATAAACTTCATCATGATGGAATTTAAAAAGTGCAGCAAATCTGCACTTTTTAACTATAAACTTGTTTGTTCGGGTGTAAGACTTTTTTGGAATACGGATGTTGATAATTGTCTTGCACGTAATTGACGAGAAATATAAGCCACTAATTGATGAATATAAAGAATACCACCAACCACAAAGCAAGGGAATGATAAGTAAGCGGTAATTGCTTGATGATCAAATACAAATGTTGGCTTCCAAATTAATTCTGGCCATGTTGAAGGAATAAATGTTTTAATCCCAAGAAGAGTGGCTTTTTCAACGCTACCCCAATCCCAATGGTAAAATAAACTATTAATACCATGCTCTTTAGAAAAATAGAATGCTAAATTTGATGTATGAGCAATAATCATGTATTGAGCTAAAATAACAAACCCAATCAAAATAAGAACAAATGGTAGGCGTATCTTTTTATAGAACATAATCATATTCTTTTTTTCTGATACTTTTCTAAATTGATGCGGAGTAGTGACTAATTTAGCTTTGACAACATTATACATATATGTATCAACAGCTTTGCCTTGTTTAGCCATAATTCGTTTAACTAAATTAACAATAAATCCGATAAATAAGAAGATAATAATGATAGCTAGAAAAACGACAATAAGAATTCTTTTATCATTTTCTGTTAATTTAATAAGACTAATCATGATTATCACCGCCTTCTATTTCATTAGAAGTGTTATTGGTTTCATTATTTACTGGCGGAATAGAAGCATTATTGGTTGTTACATTATTAGGATTAGAAACAACATTTAATTGATTATTAATAATAGCTTCTTTAAATTTTGTTTCATATTGTTCTTGAGCTAGTAATATTTTTTCTGCTTCAACATCAATAGGAAGTTTATCAGTGATACTTTTTCCTTTAAAAAATTTAAAGATGTTTATAAGAAACATAACAATGAAAGCAAGAAAAGTATAAACGAAATACAAAGCCAAAATAAGCGCAATAAAAGGAGATAATAAAGTATAGAGTAAACCAAGACCAAATGTCTTAAGAATCGATAGCATATTACCACACTCCTTTTACTAATTTATTGTAACATTTTGCTTATTTTTTGTTAACAAGAATAAAAAATTTATATGTTGAAATAACGACAATTGGAAATAACATGGCTAATGGCACTAATAGACTATTTGTTTTAGCAAAAATAACAAATAAAATGATGAAACCCACTATGCTAATTGATGTAATCAATATCCCAATAGTTTTATTCTCAAATAAATCTAAAACTATTAATGAAATAAGACTAATGCACATAGATAAAAGTAAATACATTAAATCATCAAAGAATAAAGCGGATAAAACTGTTAATATACTTAGAATAATGCAAGTACAAGAATAAGCTAATTGATTACTATTTTTAGTAATAATTTCCACTTTGAAACGAGTAATACTTGAAGAAATAAGAAGAAAACTAATAATATTTTGTGCTAATGCTACAACATAGTTAATTGGTAAAAATAGTTTGTATAATAAAAATTCTTTGTTTTCACCTAGAATTGTTTTAAACACTTCTAAAATAGAGTGATTATCATTGGTGTAAATGAGATTTATTAAAGGAATGGTAGCAACACCAAAGACAAATTGGCAAAAACTAGAAATGATAATTGTTATACCAATATTTACCTTTTTTTCAATACATATACCAAATACTGTTCCAGTTATTAAAGAAGGTATTAAAGTGAAAATGGTATATTCAATGCCTTGTAAATTGATAATAAACGATAAAAAAATGGAAGCAATAAAGTAAATAGGATAATATTTTTTTTGACAAACAAGTATTACCATTGTGGTTATATAAGGTAGCATTAAGTAAAGTATGACTGATAATACTGGTAGAAAAGTCATTAATAGAGCAAAAATAACATTAATTGCTGACATTAATGCAATAAAAGTTAAGTTAGAAATAGCTTTGCTTTTTTTCATTTTCTCACCTATCTAAGTTTAACACATTTTTACTTTACAATACATTTTTTTGGCGAATTCGACATAATTTGTTTTTATATTATTAATAGGTGATTTTTATGAAAAAAATTATTAACTTAGTAATTTTAACTTTATTAACTTCTTGTCATATTGAAGAAAGTGTATCTATAACGCGTAATGAAAGTGAAATTTATGTGCAATTTGAAAGCGTTTTTGATTATAATACAGGATATTTTTATTTTTATATGGACGGATGTGCTTCTTGCGATTCGCTCAAAAATCATATTGTAACTTATGCTTTAAATAATGACAATTTTTATTTGGTAATTCCTTCAAATAAATTTAATTATGGTTATGATCGCTCTATTAATATTGGTGTAACTAATTATCAAGACATTGTGATTACTGGCTTTCCTACTTTGTTAGAAATTAAAAATCACAAAGTGAGTAATAATTATGTTGGTGTTAATGAGATTTCTAACTTGTTATTTGATTAAAAAAGTTTCCTTTAAAAGTTTCTATTTCTCATTTATTTAGCATAATAAATATGCTAAAATAATAACCGAAGTTTTGGTGATAAAAATGGAGAAATCGGAATTACAAAGATTAAATGATAAACAATTAAAAGCAGTGACTACAGATAGCCAATATTGCCGTGTTATTGCTGGAGCGGGTTCTGGTAAAACACGTGTACTTACTAATCGCTTTATTTATATTTTAGATGAATTAGGTGTGTATCCAAATCAAGTTTTGGCTATTACATTTACAAATAAAGCTGCAGGTGAAATAAAAAAACGTATTACAAAGTTTTTGCCTAATATTAATCCAGGAAGTTTAAATGTTTTTACTTTCCATTCTTTTTGTTTACGCTTTTTAAAAAGAGAAATAGAAGTAATTGGTATTCCACAAAATTTTATTATTATTGATGAAGATGACCAAAAAGCAATTATAAAAAGAATTCTTAAATCAGAGGGATTAAATACAAAATCACAAATTTATAAAGAATTACCTGGATATATATCTTATCAAAAAAATCTAGGATGCTATCCAGATGATGTAGTAATTAAGTCTTATGATCCAAAAGAAAGAGATAAGTTACATTTTTATAAGTTATATCAAGAAGAATTGGAACTTACCAACCAATTAGATTTTGATGACTTGTTGCTTCGTACTCTTGAAATACTTGAAGGATATGAATCTATTAGAAATAAATGGAAGAGATTTTATAAACATATTCTTATTGATGAATTCCAAGACACGAACGATATTCAATATAAAATTGTTCGTTATTTAATGGACAAAGATACATGTTTATATGTTGTTGGTGATCCGGATCAAACAATATATACTTGGCGAGGCGCTAATCAAAACATTTTGTTAAGCATGCCAAAAACATATCAAAATATTGAAACAGTTATATTAGATGAAAACTATCGTTCAACTGCACCTATTCTTAATGCTGCAAATAAACTTATTAAACATAATAAGGGACGTATTGAGAAAAATTTATTTACGGAAAATGAAAATGGAACACCGGTTGTTTATAATGATTTTTATGATCAATATACAGAAACTCGTTATGTAATAAATACTATTCAAAATCTTGTTAGTAAAGGTGACTTTGTTTATAAAGATATTGTTATTATGTATCGAGCTAACTACTTAACATTGCCATTTGAAAAAGTACTAGTGCAAAATCAAATTCCTTATCAAATTTATGGTGGACAAAAGTTCTATCAACGTAAAGAAGTAAAAGACATTCTTGCTTTTCTCCGTTTATTAATAAATGACCGCGATAATGTTTCTTTTGAAAGAATAATTAACATTCCAAAACGTGGAATAGGTGATGCTTCCATTGATAAATTAAGAGATGAAGCCACAAGAGAAAATCTTACTTATATGGAATATGTTTCTAATATTGATAAAATGGATAGCAATATTCCTACAAAAGCTAAAACGGGACTTAAAAATGTTGTTGAATTCATTAATACATTAAAAGAAAAAATGTCTGAACAAACTATTGATGAGTTTTTAAAATATTTATTAGATGCGACACATTATAAAGAATATTTAACTCAAACTGAAGATAATCCAGAGGATCGTTATGAAAACGTTGAAACTTTGGTTAGCGATATTGTTTCAATTATGAAATCTGATGAAGGCATAACCTTAGAACAATATTTAGAGAACATTGCTCTTATGTCTGCTCAAGATTATGTTGATGATATGGATAGTTTAACACTTATGACAGTTCATACCGCCAAAGGACTTGAGTTCCCAGTTGTATTCTTAATCGGACTTAATGAAGGGGTATTCCCTAGTGCCCGTGCAATCGAAGATGATCAAGATGCTGGCTTAGAAGAAGAAAGAAGAGTATGCTATGTTGCTTTCACTAGAGCGATGGAAAGATTATATGTTTCTTCATTTAGAATCGGATTTAAAGGACAAATTAGTGGCCCATCTTGTTTTATTGATGAAGCAGGATTAAAAGACACTAATCGTCACTTAAGAGAAAATGAGCGACTTAATGTTGGAACTGTTAAAAAATATCAAACTGAAATTAATAAGCCAAAAGAAGTCACAAAAACATTTGGTAAACCAATTATTCTTAATCCTTCTATCAGTAACAATAATGTTTCTTGGAAAATCGGTGATCGTTTACGTCACATAACATTTGGCTTAGGAACTGTAATTGGGGTAGAAGAAACAACAATATCAGTTAGATTTGATGATGGCAATATTAAAAAATTATTAGGAGCGCATGCTTCAATAACAAAAATAACAGGAGATGGAAATCATGAAGCCTAGTGAAAGAGTTTTAGAATTAAGAGCATTATTAGATCGTTACAATTATGAGTATTATCATTTAAATGCTTCTTCAGTTTCAGATGCGGAATATGATCGACTTATGAATGAGTTGATTATGTTAGAAAATGAAAACCCAGAATTAAAAGATCCATTATCGCCAAGTCAAAGAGTTGGTGGTAGCGTTGCCTCAGAATTTAAGAAAATCACTCATAAACGTTTGATGCTATCTTTGGCTAACGCATTTAACGAAGCAGATTTACGTGATTTTGACCGCAAAGTTCGTGAAGTATTGAATGTTGATAAAGTAACATATATGGCCGAAATGAAAATTGATGGTCTTGCTATGTCGCTTGATTATGATAAAGGAACATTGAATTACGCTGCAACTAGAGGAGATGGCACAATTGGTGAAGATGTTACTCAAAATGTCATTACCATTAAGTCTATTCCTACGCATATTAATGTTAAAGAACCATTTGAAGTTCGTGGCGAAGTTTATATGCCTAAAAAGAGTTTAGAACTTTTAAATAAAGAACGTTTAAGACTCAATCAACCATTATTAGCTAATGCTCGTAATGCCGCAGCGGGATCGATTCGTCAACTTGATTCTAAAGTTGCCGCATCTCGTAAATTAGATGCTTATTGGTATTATTTTGTTAATGCACAAGAATTTAGTTTTAAAAAACATAGTGACGCTTTGAATTTTATTGAATCATTAGGATTTAGAACAAACCCAGAACGTCGTTTATGTAATGGCATTGATGAAGTTTTAGCTTATATAGAAGAATATACTTTAAAACGTCCAACTCTCGATTATGATATTGATGGTATCGTAATTAAAGTTAACGACATTACTAAATACGATATGCTTGGTTATACGGCTAAAACACCTAAATGGGCGATAGCGTACAAATTTCCACCAGAGGAAGTTCAAACCAAATTAGAAGATATTGTATTTACGGTTGGAAGAACGGGTAAAATAACTCCGAATGCGGTATTATCACCTGTTCGTGTCGCTGGTTCAATGGTACAAAGAGCGACATTACATAATGAAGAATTTATTACTTCTAAAGATATGATGATTGGTGATATTGTCGTAATTAGAAAAGCTGGAGATGTTATTCCAGAAGTAGTGAAATCTTTAAAAGAAAGAAGAACAGGCAATGAAAAACCATTTAGTATGATTACCAATTGTCCAGTATGTGGAGAGCCTTTAGTAAAGGTGGATGCAATGCATTTTTGTAAGAATCCACACTGCGAAGCTAAACATATTGAAGGACTAATTCACTATTCAAGTCGTGATGCGATGGATATTGATGGGTTAGGCGAAAAAATAGTGGAAATATTATTTAATGAAAAATTCATTCGTACAATTCCTGATATTTACCGCTTATATAATTACCGACAAGATGTTATATATATGGATGGATTTAAAGATAAATCGGTCGATAATTTACTTGACGCAATTGAAAATAGTAAAAATAATTCTTTAGAAAAACTAATATTTGGTTTAGGCATTAAAGAAGTTGGTGCTAAAACCGCAAAAATATTAGCCAAAAAATATTTAGATTTAGATAAATTAATGCAAGCAAGTTATGAAGATTTATTAGCAATTCCAGATATTGGTCCTATAAGTGCTAAATCAATAAGTGAATATTTTAAAGACGAACATAATATTGCTATGATTAATGAACTAAAAGAATTGAATCTAAACATGAAATATTTAGGTCAAGTAGAGAGTGATAGTTCTTCGCCATTCTTTGGAAAAACAGTTGTCTTAACTGGAACATTATCTAAAATGGGAAGAAAAGAAGCAACGGAAATGCTTGAAAATTTAGGAGCTAAAGTTGCAGGATCTGTTTCTAAGAAAACAGATTACGTAATATTCGGTGTTGATGCTGGTTCTAAATTAGATAAAGCTCGTGAATTAGGCGTTGCCACACTTGATGAAGAATCATTTTTAGAATTAATAGATGAAAATAAATAAGGTGGTGAAATTATGAAAGAAGTAAATCGTGAAGTTTTAAAAGATGCCGCTCTACGTCTAATGTTTGATATGTCTGATGAACAATATGAAACACTAGAAAAAGAGTTTGAAATTATTATTAAGCAAATGAGTTTAATTGGAGAAATTGATGGTGTTGATGAAGTTGAACCAATGACATTTCCTTTTAATGTTACAACTGATTATTTAAGAGAAGATGTTGCGGAAACTCCATTAACCAAAGAAGAAGTTTTAGCTAACGCTAAAGATGTCTTAGACGGACAAATTAAACTTCCAAAGGTGGTGGGATAATGAGTTACCTAGATTTAACAATTAAAGAAATGCACCAAGCATTAGTGGATAAAAAAGTTACACCACTTGAATTAACTTTAGAAGCAATTAAAAGAGCAAAAGAAGATAATAACAATGCTTTTGAAACTATTTTAGAAAAAGAAGCTATTGAAATTGCATCAAATTTAAAAGAACCAGAAGTTGATAATATATTTTGGGGAATACCAATAGGTATTAAAGATAACTTCTCTACTAAAGGAATATTAACAACAGGAAGTAGCGAAATCTTACGTGACTATGTTCCCGTATTTAACGCTACTGTCGTTCAAAAATTATTAGATGCTCATGCAGTGCCAATTGCTAAAACAACACTTGATGAATTAGCAATGGGTGGAACTGGTACAACGGGACATAAAGGAATAACATATAACCCTTATGATCCATCTCATACTCGTTTAGTAGGTGGTTCTAGTTGTGGAAGTGCTGCGATGGTAAGTAATGCTATTGCACCATTTGCTTTAGGATCAGATACTGGTGACTCAGTAAGAAAACCGGCCTCTTATGCTGGTCTAGTTGGTTTTAAACCAACATGGGGAAGAATCTCAAGATTTGGTTTATTCCCATTTGCTCCTTCTCTTGATCACGTTGCTTACTTTACTCGTTCAGTAGAAGATAGTGCCTTATCATTATCGCTTTTAGCAGGACGCGATAATCATGATGCCACAAGTTCTACTAAGCCAGTAGAAGATTATACTAAAAATATTAATAATCCTATTAAAGGTGTTAAAATTGCTGTTTTACGCGAAGTAGTGGATTCAATTGATGATAAATATGTTTTAGAAGCATTTAACAATACAATTAAAGAATTAGAAAAACAAGGTGCTATTGTGGAATATGTAGATTTCTCTATGAAATTACTTGAATCAATTTACCCAACATACATGGTTATTTCTTGTGCGGAAGCAACAAGCAACAACGCTAATCTTGATGGTATTAAATTTGGACCACGTTATGAAGCTGATACATATACCGATGTAATGATTAAAGCAAGAACTAAAGGATTCTGTGAATTAATTAGAAGAAGATTTATTATTGGTAGTTTCGCTTTGATGCGTGAAAATCAAAATGACTTATTCTTACGTGCGCAAAAAGCTCGTCGTTTAATTGTTAATCGCACGAATGAAATATTAAGCAATTATGACTTTATTTATGTGCCTGCTGCTCCAAGCATTGCTCCTAAATTTAGTGATAGTTCCGATCGTTTATCAAATAACTACTTAATTGCCGATAATATTTTAGTTTTAGGTAACTTTGCTGGATTACCTTCTTTGACTTTACCAATTGGTAAAGAAGATAATATGCCATTTGGCGCTAATGTGATGGGTAGAGCATTTGAAGAAGCTAATGTATTTAATGTTGCTAAAGCAATTGAAAATATTGTAGGACTAGCTAATATGTCCGCTAGAGAGGTGAAATAATATGAATTTTGAAGCAGTTATCGGTATTGAAATTCACGTTGAAATGAAAACTAAATCTAAGATGTTTTCTTCGGCACCAGTATTATTTGGTGCGGAACCAAACACTTTAGTACAACCTCTTGATATTGCTTTCCCTGGTACTATGCCAGTTGTCAATAAACAAGCGGTAATTAACGCTATTCGTGTATCTAATGCTTTACATATGACGATTGATGATGAATTATGGTTTGACCGTAAAAACTACTTCTATAGTGATTTACCAAAGGGATTCCAAATTACACAAGATAAACGTCCTATTGGTAGAGATGGTTATGTCACTATTAAAGTTGATGGCAAAGAAAAGCAAATTGAAATTGAAAGACTTCATATGGAAGAAGATACCTGTAAACAATTACACTTATCTAATTATTCTTTACTAGACTATAACCGTGCTGGTACTCCGTTAGTGGAAATTGTTTCTCGTCCAAATATTAGAAGTGGTGAAGAAGCAATGAAATACGTAGAACAAATTCGTTCAATTGTTCAATACACTAATGTTAGTGATGGCAAGATGGAAGAAGGATCATTACGTTGCGATGTTAATATTTCCTTGCGTCCAATTGGTCAAGAAAAATTTGGTACAAAAGTTGAAATTAAAAACTTAAACTCTTTATCTAATGTTGAAAAAGCTATTGAGTTTGAAATTATTCGTCAACAACAACTTCTTTTAGCGGGTATTCCTGTTGAACAAGAAACAAGACGTTTTGATGAAATTCGTAAAGAAACAATTCTTATGCGTAAGAAAACTGATGCAGTTGACTATAAATACTTCACTGAACCAAACATTACCCCAATTAAATTAAGCAAAGAATTTATTGAAAATGCTATTAATACTTGTCCAGAATTAGCGTCAAGTAAGAAAAATAGATATATGAATGATTTAGGTTTAAGTGAATATGATGCTGATACTATCTTAATGGATAAAGATATTTCTAATTATTTTGACGAAACATTAAAGAGTTCTGCTAATCCAAAACTATTGGTTAACTGGGTTATGGTTGATGTTGCGGCTTATTTAAATAAAAACAATTTAAACATTTTAAATATCAAATTATCTCCCAAACATTTAGGAGAAATGGTTAAATTAGTGGAAGAAGGCAAGATTTCATCAAAACAAGCAAAAGATGTCTTTGCGCGAATTGTAGAATCTGATGAATCACCAATTGATGTTGCTAATAAACTTGGCATTGTTCAAATGTCTGATGAAGGTGCAATTCTTGATTTAGTAACACAAGTTTTAAATGAGAACCCACAATCAATTGAAGATTATAAAAATGGTAAAGATCGTGCAGTTGGATTCTTAGTTGGACAAGTAATGAAAAAATCACATGGTAAAGCTAATCCAGCTTTAACATCTAAAACGATTATTGCCGAATTGAAAAAGCGTTAGTAACTTGTAACAAATAACAAAATAAAGTAAAATAAATTTATCAAGGGAGATTTTCGAATATGGAAATTATTAAAACATCTAAAGGTAGTGTATCAGTTTTAGGCGGTAAGACTGACATGGGAAAAAGCACAATTGCTTGCTTTGACTGCGCAGAAAAACTTCGCTCAGGCAAAAATGTAATGTTTATGTCTTATGAATATTGTCAATCAATTATTTATAATAAATTAGTAACTCACTTTGGACTTAAGTTCCAAGAATTATTCAAATTAGATGTTATTGATTGCAATAACTGGGGATTTGAAATGGTTAAAAGCGCTATTAGAGTGGCAAAAGATAATCTTGATGTTGTTTATATTGATTATCTAGATTTATTAGCTAAGACAACAGATTATGAATACACATCAATGACTATTGCTCAAAAGATGGAATTAAAGCAAAAGATTTTAGCGGATTTAGCTGATATTGCCAGTGAATTAAAAATAGAAATAATTGTCTTAACAAGAATTCATTCTGGATTAGATTTAAATATGACTATTGAATATATGAATCAAATCACTGCTGGTATTCATTCTCCAGCTCCAGTAATTAAAATGTTTATTGGAAAAGATGAAGCATTAAACCCAATCATTCATGGTAATGATATGTCTCATGTTATTATTGTTGAAGGCAGTGGCTTAACTCATTTCTCTTCTATAAATTTAAAACAAGCTTATAAAAATTAATTAACTACTTATTTTTGTAATAGTGATTAAAAATTATTTTGTCAAAAATAATAAAAAATAGGCATAATATCATGTTATTTTGTCAAAAATATGTATAAACATAAATAACATAAAAAGTCAAGACTTAACATTTGGACTTTTTGTTATTATGATAAAAATATGAATAAATGGAGGTTTCAACAATGAACAAAGTCGAATTAGCCGATTTAGTAGCAGAAAGAGCCCGTTTAACAAAAAAAGATGCTACTATTGCAGTTGACGCTCTTTTTGATGGTATTGTCGAAGCATTAGCAAAAGGCGAAGAAGTTCGCGTTGCTGGTTTCGGTACTATTGAAGTTAAAGATCGTAAACCTCGTCAAGGTGTTAACCCATCTACAGGCGAAAAAATGACAATTCCTGCAGCTAAAGTCGTTGGATTTAAAGCCGCAAAAGCATTGAAAGACAAAATTCAATAATTAATTGTAGTTAGAAGGAGAGCATATCTCCTTTTTTCTTTGACTTGTATGAAAGAAGCTTTTTATTAGGGCTTCTTTTTTTGTATCTTATAATCTAATTTAGCATAGATTTTATAGGGTGATAATAATGAAGCTTATTTTACAAGGTTATAGCGGAAAAATGGGAAGTATAGTACATGCATATTTAAAATCTAAAAATCATGAATTTATTCAATTGTTAGACCAATTTAATCAGGATGTTTCAATAGAAGCATTAATTAATTGTGATGCAATTATCGATTTTTCAAATTCTAAATCTTCTTTAAGACTATTTTCCTATGCTTTAAAATATCATAAACCAATGATTATAGGTACAACTGGTTTTTCTAAAAATGAATTAGATTACATCAAAAAAGAAAGTAAAAACGCTAATATTGGTGTATATGTTGTCTATAATTTTTTAAGTAGCATTAATGTGTTAAAAAAAGCTATCAAACAATTAAGCAAAGATAGTAGTTTAATTTATGTGACTGATAAACATCATAAATCAAAAGTCGATCAACCAAGTGGAACTAGTCTTGCTTTAGTTAAGGGGATAAATAAAAATAAACTAAATTTTATTTCTAAGCGCGTAGATTTTTTTGCTTATGAGCATGTAATTGAAATAAATAATGAATTTGAAACTATCGAAATCACACATAGATGTTATAATAAAGTAGGATATGCTAAAGGAGTAGAAAAAGCATTAAGTAAAATTAATACTTTTGTAGGATTAAAAACGAGCATTTAGGTGATTACATGGATTTATTAGAACTTATTAAAGAATTAAATGTCAAATTTGAATTAATTGGATGCAATATTTATGCTGTTGGTGGTACTGTAAGAGATTTTATATTGAAAAAAGATTTAACTGATTTTGATTTTGCCACTGACGCATCACCAAGCGAAACAAAAAGCATTTTAGAAAAATATGATGATACCTTTTCTAAATATGGAGTAATCATATATCGCTATGAAAATAAAAAACTTGAAATAACATCTTTTAGAAAAGAAAACTTATATCTTGATAGTCGTCATCCTCAAAAAATAGAATTTGTTAAAGATATGCAAATAGATTATAAAAGAAGAGACTTTACTATAAATGCTTTATATATGGATATGACTGGTAAAATATATGATTTTTGTAATGGATTAAATGATTTACATAACAAAATTATTCGTGTTATTGGTGATATTGACACTCGAATGAACGAAGATCCTTTAAGAATATTACGGGCCTTAAGATTTATGATGACTCTAGATTTTACATTAGATAATAATTTAGAAAAATATATTTATGAACATACTTATTTATTAAATAAGCTAAATATAGATAAAATAAAACAAGAGATAAGAAAAATGCAAAAAATTGATGAAGAAAAAACAAAAGTAATATTAGAAAAATTCCATATTAATATGTTTAATAACTAGATGTTATGTGGTAATATATTTGTGATTTGGTGGTGTGTTTATGGCAAATGATTATAAAGCAATTAATTTTGATTATTTATTAATTGAACATTATAAAGATTTAAATATCAATGAATCTGAATTAGCGGTAATTCTTGTTGTTAATCATCTTTTAAAACAACATAATGATATTATTACTGCTGAAGATTTATCATTTAAAATGAATTTAGATAGTAAGAAAATTGATGAAATATTATCAAACTTAGTAACAAAAAATATTGTTGATTTAGTATTTGATAAAAAAGGTGCAAAATTATCTCTTCAACCATTAAAAAATAAATTATTTCAACAATTAAAATTAGATATTTATAAAGAAGAAGAACGTCAAAAAGAAGATATTCAAGAAATGGCTCAAAATGTTTATGCCCTTTTTGAAAAAGAATTAAAAAGAACATTATCGCCATTAGAGGTTTCTCGTATTCAAGAATGGTTTGCTACAAATAACGATGAAGATATTTCTAACGCTATTAAAGATTTAAAGTCTTCTGGTAAAAAAGTTTCCATTCGTGCAGTTGATAAAATCTTATTAGCAAAAGCTAAATCAAATGAAATTAATCAAGAAGGCGTAACAGCAATAAATGAAAATTGGAATAAAAATCTTGAAGAAACAATAAAAATTGCTAAAACTAAATGGTTAGATGATGACGATGAATAAAAAAGAAGAAATTATTGCTTATTTAAATGAATTATTTCCTAATGCCGGATGTGAACTAAATTATAGTAACGATTATGAATTATTAATCGCTATTATTTTATCTGCACAATGTACAGATAAAAGAGTAAATATGGTCACTAAAGAAATGTTTAGCAAATATCATACAATTTATGATATTAATAATGCTCCATTAGAGGAAATTGAAAGTGATATCAAATCAGTGGGATTATATAAAAACAAATCTAAAGCTATTAAAGAAGCAATAAAGATTATTGTTGAACAATATAATGGAATAGTTCCTCATGATAAAAAAGCCTTAATTTCTTTACCGGGTGTTGGAAATAAAACTGCGAATGTATTTCGTGCTGAATATTTAAAAGAGCCAGAAATTGCAGTAGATACTCATGTTAGTAGAGTGGCAAAAAGATTGGGATTTGCAGCACAAAAAGATTCAGTAGAAACAATTGAAAGAAAGTTGCGTAAAGCATTTGATAAGTCAGAATATATCAAAGTACATCATCTTTTTATCCACTTTGGGAGATATTTTTGTAAGGCCATTAATCCTAATTGTAAAGAATGTGCTTTAAAAAATACTTGCCGATTCTATAACGGTAAAAATAGGAGAAAACGCTAATTGGTTTTTTTCATAGCACGCATAAACATATAAATATTCTATGCTAGCAAAATCAATAGGAATTGCTAGCTTTTTTTCTTGACTAAATAAGTTAACTTCTTCATTATCATACAGTTTGTAGCAAATATTATATCCGGAATTTGAAAATATTTTTTGATAATCAAATGGAAGGATTGGATTTTCCTCGCTAATTATTTCTAATTCTAATTCGTTAGGTAAAATATATGTTTTAACTTGTGCTATTTCGCCTAATACTGGTTCTGGTAATACTTTTTCTGGTATATTTTCGCTATCAAAAATACCACTTATTATATAACTATTAGGAATATATTTATTAGCAAGATAATAGCCATCTGCACTTTTAACAACATTAATATTAACTAAACCATTTGGCTTTTCTCTTATCCCATTTTTAAGATTAATATGTTCCATTACATTTTTAAATAATTTTTTAGGAATTTGTCTACGGATATCACTTTTTCCAAAATAATCTTTACTATTTGCGCGTGGAATATCCCATCCTGACCAAACAGCCATGGTGTAATATGGAGAAAAACCCGCTAACCAAGTGTCTTTATCAGCATAACTAGGATAATTTAAGGCTTTAGCTTGTTTTGCATCATATCCATTAGTGCCAGTTTTAGCACCAATTTCAACATTTTTAACACTAACTGCTCCAATATGATAATAGTCTTCCTTAACAACATTTACGAGTGTACTTGCCACTTTATATGCTGCTTTACTTGATATAATTTGCTTAGGAGATGTATCACGCTCATAAAGAACCTCGTGAGTATCAGCATCTACGATTTTATAAATAGTACTAGGTTTTAAATATTTACCATTATTAACAAGCATAGAATAAGCACCTGCTAATTGGTTAGTACTGACTCCAAAACTCATTCCACCAATGCCATACGCATATGAAAAAGGACCTTCGTCCATCATATTGATAGAGTTAAGATATTCAATACAATTATCAACACCAATTTTGTTAGCTACTTTTTCAAGTGTATATAAAGCGCATGTGTTTTTAGAATAACCTAAAGCTTCTTGCATAGAAAGGAGTCCAGTATAATTTTTATCCGCATTTTGCACAGTTATATTGCTACCTGGATAAGTGTATGGTTCATCTTGAATAGAAGTAGCGTTAGTGTAATTAAAGTACTCACTTGCTAATGCATATTCAAATATAGGTTTCATAGTAGAGGCAGGTTGTCTAACCATAGAATAAGCACGGTTATATAAATGCGAGCCATGGTAATTTCTTCCGCCAATGACACCAGCAATGGAGTAATCATTATTATTAATAACCGTACCAGCAATTTGTTGAGTTTCATCACTAAATTCAATTATTTTTCCTTCTTGAATTTGATCTAAATAAGATTGTAAAGAAGTATCTAGATATGTATATATTTCTAATTTATCAGTACTAGGATTTTTACCTAATAATTCTTCAACTTCTAAATAAACTACATCTAAATAGCTTTGAAAACGATAAGTCGGATCATTAGTTGATGAATCTGATTTTATTAAAGATGATACATGTATTGCTTTACTAACTAAATATTCTTCTTCACTGATATAACCATCTTCATACATGTTTTTTAGCACTAAATTTTTTCGTTCATTAGCTCTATCGCCATATTTCAAAGGATTATAGTAACTAGCGGATTTAACAACACCAGCAAGTAAGGCCATTTCTGGTAAGGAGAGTTCATTAAGTTCTTTATGAAAATATCTTCTTGCCGCGTATATTACTCCAGGTGTTGTTTGTTCAAAATATACACTATTAAAATAAAGTGTAATAATATCTTCTTTACTCATTTCTTTTTCTAAATTAATAGCTAAATATGCTTCTTTGATTTTTCTTTTATAAGTTTGTTCATTAGTTAAAAGAACATTTTTAATAAGTTGCTGGGTTAGTGTTGAACCACCATGTTTAGAAGAAGAAAAAATATTATGAACAAACGCCTCAAGTGTTCTTTTAGCATCTATTCCTTTATGAGAAAAGAACCCTTTATCTTCAATGCTAACAAGGGCATTAACTAAAAGAGGTGGTAAGTCTTCATAACTAGCATATTCTTTTTTATCTTTCCCAATAACTTCAATCAAAGTATTGTTTTTGTCATATATTGTAGAAAATTTTGGATTCTTTAATTTATTAATACTTTTAAGTTCAACACCATTTAAAGAATAAAAAACATATCCTATTGTAATAGAAGTAGTAATAATAGTAAAAATAGAAGAAATAGTAATAACGATTTTAAATATTTTTTTCATGGAAATATGCCTCATCAATAGCTTTTAAAAGCTCTAGTCTTGGCATATAACCTTGTTCGACTTTAATTCCTTTTTCAATAACGAATGTTGTTGGTATTGATGCTCTAGTGGAGTTATGAAAGAAATCAATAACATAAGAAGCATCTAATAAATAAACAACATCTAATGTTTCAAAACAAATAATAAAAAAAGCAATACCACCATGTTTTAAAACTTTTTCTAAGTGGCGAATTTGGTGTATTGTGATATTGTGTAATGGTAATGATGATTTATTTTTTGTGTTTTTTGCTTCAAAATCAATGTATTTTCCGCGATAAACTCCATTGTAATCGGTTGTTGATTGCTTTTCAAAATATGCATCAGTAATACGCGCTCCACGAGAATAATCAACATGAACAACATTAATAGGAGTTGGTCTTTTTGTAATACAGGCTAGACCATGATCATCGAAAAAATCCAATGACATATTAATGTCATTTTCAAAATCCATACCACGATTTTTATAACTTATGGTATTTTTTTCATTTTTAGCAATGTTTTGCTTAATAATTTCTGATCTTTTACCAAAAGGATAATTTACCACAATATCACCTCGCTTATATGCCACTTTTATTTTGTACAAATTTATAAAATATAATTACGAACATTTTCTTTAAATTCTTCTGAAGTTACATCTTCTCCATCGATTAATTTTACGATAGCTTTATGAATAGGATCTGGGAAGTGACGCATTGACTTTAATACTTTTAAATATTCTTCATAGATTTTATCACTTGATTTCAATGCTGTTCCGTATAAAAGCATTAAATCTTTGGCATCATTAAGAGGATCATGTGCTTCACCAATTGGCTCTACTCCAAATAATTTTAAATAATTTAACAAAGAGTAAGGATTACCATGTTCATCTTTTACATATTGTGATAATACCATAGCCATATCAATGTTATTATGACAAATGTGACGAACTGCTTCTTTATCAGCACTAGGAGAAGCCTCTAATGATTTAGCAAATATACGTAAGTCATGATTGCCAAATGTCATAAATGCCATTCTTTTAAATGAACTACCACAATATTTTTTGATTTTTTCAATTGCTTCTTTATAACTGATACCCTTTTTGTTTAGTAAATTTTGATTAATACCAGTTAGTTGTTCAACAAATTTTCCAATTGCTCCAACTGGTTTTACATATTCCTTTATTCCGGGATAAACTTTTTTTATATTTCCATTATTATCTAGATCCACTTTAACTGCACCAAATGCAATCATTTCATGAGTAAACTGCGTTCCTTCTAGATCAATAAATAAAATATGTTTTCTGTTATTTAATAATTTTACTAAACTCTTCATATGCTTAACCTCTTTAATTAGTATATCATTAAAAAATAAATAGTCCATTTAAAACAAAACATGTCACGCAAATAAAACGATTTCATATAAATAAGTGAACTATATTTAGTTCGAAAATGTAGGTGAAAGTTATTATGTTTTGTTGCAATCGTTTTTTTAATTTAAATACTAGTTGTGTGCCTACTTGTACCACAACATGTGGTCCAACAGTAGTGGTGACTTGTAATGATTGTTGTGCACGTGTTTGTTCAAATGTTACATTTACAGTAACAATTACTAACACCGCAACATGCACAATCAATTGTGCTTCATTACATGTTTTATTACCTCGTGCATTCTGTTTCAATCGTGGAACTGTCACAGTAAATGGCACAGCGCAAGAAGACACAGTACCAGAGTGTATTAACATTGGTACAATCGAACCATCCGCAACAGTAACTGTTACATATCGAGTTACTATTATGGAATGCAAACGCTACACATACACAAAAGCAATTTTGCGTGGTGTGGTTTGTTGTTGCTGTGAAAATAAAAATGTTTGTATACCATCAAACAATTGCTGTTTACAAATATGCTGTTGCTGTGGAAATTCAACAACTACAGAAACAACCCCAACAACCCCAGAGGCGCCTAACACAGGTACCACTGAAGGTAACTAATCTAGTTTAGTTTATTTAAATAGTTAAAAAGGACTGTGTTATGCAGTCCTTTTAAGCATGTTTAATTGATAGCTTTGTGCCATTAAAAGTATATTTAAATTCCGAAGAATTAAATTGTGTGATGTTAGAAAAATTAGTTTCAGAAGAATGAAATATTAGATAGAAAGTGGATTCTGAATCTGTTTTCTTAAAAATGTTTTCTAAATTTGGAAATTTTATTTCACTATATTCTTTTGATGAATATTTATATTCCCATCCTTTTTGAGTAACAGTGTTTGGCTCTAATTGCTCTTTAGTGAAAGAAAAAATTGTTGTTAATGTATAATTGTTTGGACTATATAATGGATTGGTTTCTGAAACAGATAAATAATATTGAGCATGTAACACTGCATTTTCTTGATGACCAAATCTTGCCCGCATTACTACTTCATCATTTTCCCAAGTTTCTTTGTACTTAATGTTTAATCGGACTGCACTATTTTCTATACCATCTGTTCGAACACCTGTGTCAAGTTCGCAAGAAAATGAGTCGCAACTTGTTAAAGATAAAACAGCAAGTAAACTAATTAATAAATTTCTTTTTTTCATAATAAATACCTCGTTTTTAGTATACTATTTTTTAGCCTGAAAATAAAGATGATTTGTTTAAAATAGTTGAATAAAATGGCTGATTTGATTATAATATATTCCGTAGGAATAAAGCGTATGAATGGTAAAGTTATGTTAGATTCAAAAAAAGTTATTGATAAAGTTTTCTCGCCTGCCGCGAATGGCTATAAAGCCTTAGAGGTAGATCACTTTTTAGATATTGTGGCTAATGATTATGATGAATTAGCTTTAGTTATCTCTAAATTAGAAAAAGAGTTAGAAAATACCAAAAAGTCAAATGAAGAATTATCAAAACAAAATTATGATTTAGAAGCCAAATTGGCTCTTTATGAAAATAAAGTATCACTTATTGGCGACAACTTAGAAGTATCAAGATCTAATCTTGATTTGCTAAATCGTATTAAAAATTTAGAAAATGCTTTATATAAAGCAGGCATAGATCCTACAAAAATTAAATAATATTTCGACCTGGATAATTGCTGATATTTATATTAGAGGAAAGTCCATGCTCGCACTAGCTGAGATGCTAGTAGTGTTTGTGCTAGATGAAAAAATAAATCTAGGTATATGGGAGCATATAACGGCAAGATGAAACCTAAATCAATTGATATGGTCTAGTCTTTGAAAGTGCCACAGTGACGTAGTTTATTGGAAACAATAAAGTGGAACGCGGTAAACCCCACAAGCGAGAAACCCAAATTTGGTAGGGGAAGTAGAGAAAAAGAATTCAATTTTTCTAGACATGCATTTGCATAGATAAATAGTTATCCTAGACAGAACATGGCTTACAGGGTCGAACACTCAATTAAAGGAGTTATTATGAATTTACCAAATAAAATTACAACATTTCGTATGGTTTTAGTCGTTATTCTTGTGGCAATATTATTGCTACCTTTTAATTATGGAATGGTTGGTAATTCTTCTTTATCTTGGAAATATCTAATTGCATTTATTATTTTCGTTGTAGCAAGTATTTCTGATTATTTTGATGGACATATTGCTCGTAAATATAATCTTATTACTACATATGGAAAATTTATGGATCCAATCGCTGATAAATTATTAGTAAATTCATCATTTATTATTATGGCTACTCAAACACCAGATATGGTTCCGGTTATTGCGGTTGTAATTATGATTGCTCGTGATATTGTTGTTGATGCTTTAAGAATGGTTTCAGTACAAAAAGGTATTGTAATTGCCGCGAATATATTTGGAAAACTAAAAACAGTTACGCAAATGGTGGCTTTATCATTTGTATTCTTAGCTGATTGGCCGTTTTCTTTATTAGGAACAAATGGATTAGTGGCTAAAATACTTTGTTATGTAGCTGCAGCGATTTCTTTATTATCTGGCATTATTTATGTTGTTAATGGAAAAGAAGTATTTAAGGAAGATAAATAAAATGAACGAAGAGTTATTAGTAAAAAAACTTATTGAAAAAAAATACACTATTGGATCTGTCGAAAGTTTAACTGCTGGATTATTTACCGCTACACTAGCGACTGTTCCTGGAGTAAGCGCTACTTTAAGAGGCGGATTAGTTACTTATGCTAGTGAACTTAAAACTTTATTAGCGGGCGTTAGTAAAGAAGTAATTGATGCAAAAGGTGTAGTTTCTGAAGAAGTTGCTAAATTAATGGCCGAAGGCGGACAAAAAAAATTATTAACTAATGTTGTTGTTTCTTTTACTGGTAATGCCGGGCCAAGTGTTTTAGATAATAAAAAAGTTGGCGAAGTATATATGGGCTTTAAAATTAATGATGAAGATTGCGTTGTTATTCATCATATATTTAGTGGCTCAAGAAATGAAATAAGAGAGCAAGCAGTGCAATTTGCTTGTGAACAATTATTAAAAATGTTAAGTTAATTATCGGAAAATGAAAAAAATTTAACTATATAATTATAGGAAGGTGAAAATTATGGTAGAAAAAGCGAAGTCCAAAGAAGAAGCATTAGAAGAAGCTATAAAAAGTATTGAAAAAACTTATGGAAAAGGATCAATCATGAAATTAGGTGATCGTCCTAATGTTGATGTTGACGCTATTCCAACAGGCTCTTTATGCTTAAATTTAGCTTTGGGTATTGGTGGATATCCAAAAGGAAGAATTATTGAAATTTATGGACCTGAATCTTCAGGTAAAACCACATTTGCATTGCATGCAATTGCGGAATGTCAAGCTCGTGGAGGTCGTGCAGCATTTGTTGATGCTGAACACGCAATTGATCCAGTTTACGCAAAAAATCTTGGCGTAAATACGGATGAATTAATTTTGTCTCAACCTGATAATGGTGAACAAGCTCTTGAAATTGTACAAATGCTTGCTCAATCAAACGCTATTGACATTATTGTTGTGGATAGTGTTGCGGCTTTAGTACCTCAAGCAGAAATTGAAGGCGAAATGGGCGATGCTCAGGTTGGTTTACAAGCTCGTTTAATGTCTAAAGCAATGCGTAAATTAGCGGGTATTTTAAATAAGTCCGAATGTACAATTATCTTTATTAACCAATTAAGAGAAAAAGTTGGTGTTGTTTATGGTAACCCAGAAACCACTACTGGCGGACGTGCTTTAAAATTCTATGCTTCAATTCGTATTGAAATTAGAAGAGGTGAAGCAATCAAAGTAGGCTCTGATATTGTTGGTAATGCTGTAAATGTTAAAGTTGTTAAAAACAAAGTAGCGCCTCCATTTAAAACTTGTAAAGTTGATGTAATATTTGGACAAGGTATATCTAAATATGGCGAAGCAGTTGATTTAGGCGTTCAATCTGGCTATGTTAAAAAAGCAGGATCTTGGTATGAAATTAATGGCGAAAGAATTGGCCAAGGTAGAGATACTGCAATTGAGTATTTAAAACAACATGATGATGTCTATAAAGCAGTAGTGGATAGCATTATGCATATGGAAACTAAAGAGTAACAATTATGGAAGTAAGAACATCCTTAGATGAAAGAATGCAAAAAGAACTACTTAAAGCACCAATTATTTGTTGTTGGATTATTATTATCTTTGGTGGAGTAAGTCTGATCTTAACAATTGCTTCTGCTATTTTTGATAAAAAATTAGATTCAATTCTTTTAATTGCAACTGCGGTTTTCCTTGTTATGGGTATTGCTTTGTTAATATCATTTAATAAAACAATTCAATCTTTTCAAAAAACCAATCGTGAAAATGTCTATACATTCTATGATGAATATGTAGAAGTAAAAACAATGTATCATGATGAAGTTTCAGGATCTTCTAAACTTTATTATTCAGATATTTTTAAAGTTAAAGAAACAAAAAGTTTTATCTTTATTTATTTAAACCCACAACAAGCATTTCCGATTTTAAAAGAAAATGTCTCGGATTTAGATTATTTACGAAAATTAATTAAGAGAAAATAAACTATTTGTCACTTGCTATTAAATTGCAGGTGACTTTTTTTGTGAATGTAACTATTTAACAAAAGTAGATGTTTAAAATAAAATTCACTGCATTTTGCACTTGAAATAATTAAAAGTATTAACCATAAAATTATAAAACAGTTTATTGTATTTTAAGGCTATTTATAAAATCAATAAAAAAACTTTTATATGAAATATAAATTTGTTATAATACTTATGTATCTGAGTATACAGATTATCTATATATGTTGTTGGTTAGTCGATTGTAAAAGTGAATTAATGAATTATATTTACTTTTAACATACATACTATTAATATTCAAATATTCTAATCATTATTTGTACTCACATACTAATGTTTTATTTATGTCTTTTTGTGTAAAAAGATGATAAATTTATTTTTTGCTATTTTGTAGAAAGGGGAAAAGTTATGCAATTAATAACATTAATATTATTGGATGCAGTTACAATTATTTTACCAATTGTTGTTGGTATATTATGTTTAGTGCTTGGAGCAGGCGCAATATTGTTATATCAACACTTACGTGGTAAAAATGCATCGAAGTCAGCTAACAAAATAATTAAAGATGCTGAAATTAAGAGTGAACATATTATTAAAAATGCTCAAATTGATGCTAAACAAGCTGCTTATGAATTACGCTTAGAAGCAGAAAAAGAAATTAAAGAAAAAAAGAGTGAGTTATCACAAAGTGAAAACAAATTATTCCAAAGAGAACAAGCTATTGATCGTCGTGATATGGCTTTAATTGAAAAAGAAAATAATTTGGAAGCAAAAAATGAAGACGCTAATCGTCGTATTAAAGAACTTCAAAAGAAAGATGATTTATTACAAGCAAAAATTGATTCAATTATTGTTGAATTAGAAAAAGTTTCTAATATGTCAGTTAATGAAGCTCGTGATGAAATATTTAAAAGAGTAGAATCTAAAATTTCAAAAGAAATCGCTGCTTATATTAAAAATAAAGAAGATGAAGCACGTGAAGAATGTAATGCTAAAGCCAAAGATATGCTTGGCTTAGCAATTAGTAAATATGCTCAAGAAGTTACAAGTGAAAGAACAGTTTCAGTTGTTAACTTACCAAGTGATGAAATGAAAGGACGTATTATCGGTCGTGAAGGACGTAATATTCGTACTTTAGAGCAATTGTTAGGTGTTGATTTAATTATTGATGATACACCAGAAGTTATCACTGTTTCTTGCTTTGATCCTGTTCGTCGTGAAATTGCTCGACGTTCACTTGAATACTTAATTAAAGATGGACGTATTCAACCAGGAAGAATTGAAGAAGTTGTTGAAAAAGCTAAAGCTGAAGTTGATGAAGTTATCACTACAGCAGGTCAAGAAGCCGCATTCAAATTAGGACTTCCTAGAATTTCTAAAGAATTATTAAAGTATGTTGGTAGACTTAAATTCCGTACATCATATGGTCAAAATGTTTATGATCATTCAATTGAAACAGCTTATCTTGCAGGTATTATGGCTGCGGAATTAGGCTTAGATCAAAACTTAGCAAAACGTGCTGGATTATTGCATGATATTGGTAAAGCCGCTGATTCAGAATTAGATGGTAGCCACGTAGAAATTGGTGCTCGTTTAGCTAAAAAATATGGTGAACCAGAAGTTGTAATTAACGCTATTGAATCTCACCATGGTGATGTACCTGCTAAATTCGTTATTTCAAATTTAGTACAAGCTGCTGATACATTATCTGCTGCTCGTCCAGGTGCTCGTAGCGAAACATTAGAAAATTATGTTAAACGTATTGAACAACTTGAAACTATTTGTAAATCATTTGAAGGTGTTCAAACTTCTTACGCTATGCAATCAGGTCGTGAAGTACGTGTCATGGTTATCCCAGAAAAGATTGATGATTTACAAGCATTTAAATTAGCACGTGAAATTCGTGAAAAGATTGAAAACGAAATGACTTATCCAGGCCAAATTAAAGTTTCAGTAATCCGTGAGTATCGTGCAATTGAAACTGCAAAATAATTTTAATAACAGAACCCAAGCAATTGGGTTCTATTTGTGTCTATAAAGGAGATGAGTGATTTGAATATTTTAATGATTGGTGACATTGTTGGTAAAAATGGTCGATTAGTGGTAAATAAACTACTTCCGTCAATAAAGAAGAAATATAATATTGATTTTGTTATTGCTAATGGCGAAAATGCCACTCATGGTAAAGGACTTATTGAAAATCACTATGAATATCTTCTTAACTCAGGAATTGATGTAATTACTTTAGGTAATCACTATAACTCTAAAAGCGAAATTTCTGATTATATTAATGGCGCTGAGTACTTAATTAGACCATATAATTTAAAAGTCGATTTTCCCGGTGTAGGTACATCAATTTATGAAGTAAATGGCTATTTAATTAGAGTAACAAATTTATTAGGATGTGCATTTATGAGTGAAGAAGTTAATTCCCCTTATGAAGCACTTGAGAATATTATTAAAAATGAAGAACACGCTGATATACATATTGTTGATTTCCATGCTGAGGCAACTGGTGAAAAACAAAGTTTAGCTTGGGCAATGGATGGTAAAGTTAGCGCTATTATCGGGACACATACCCATGTTCAAACTCGTGATTATCGTATCTTACCAAATGGTACAGCGATGATGAGTGATGTAGGAATGTGTGGACCATATAATGGAGTTCTTGGTACAAAAAAAGAAACAGTCATTAAAAAAATATGGTTCAATGAAAAGTCACGATTTGAAATTGATGATAAAGATGATTCATTATTTAATGCTGTCGTATTAACTATTGATGAAAATAGTGGAAAATGTGAAAAAATTACGCCGATATATTTGATTGAAAATCATATATAACCATAATCAATCATAAATTTTCTTAAGGAGAGAATATTATGATTGAATTAATAAAAGTTTCAAAAAACTCAAGCGTTAGTGCTGTAGCAGGAAGTATCGCTAATATTATGCGAAATCAAACATCGTTAAATGTCCAAACTGTTGGAGCTGGTGCTTTAAATCAAGCCGTAAAAGCAATTGCTATTGCTAGAGGATATTTAACACCAAGTGGTATTGAAATATATATGTATCCTTCTTTTAAAGAAGTAAGCATAGAAAAAACAAACAAAACCGCAATTAGACTAACATTAGAAAAGAAAAATACAAAGTAGGAGTGGATTAAAATGGCCGCATGCAAAGTAGTAAATAAGCCAAATATGAAAGAAGCAGCAAAGCGAAATAGAGAAGCAAGTAAGATTTCTTATGAAGAATTAACTATTTCGGAAAAATTTAAAAATTATGCAAAAACACGTAAGTATTTTATTAGAACTTATGGTTGCCAAGCTAATATTCGTGATGAAGAAACAATGGCGGGTATGCTTGAATTTGCAGGTTTTAAGAAAGCCGATAAAATCGAAGATGCAAATGTCATCATTTTAAATACATGTGCTGTAAGAGAAAATGCTGAAGATAAAGTATTTGGTGAAATTGGTCAATTAAAAGGTTTGAAACATAAAGGTGATGACCGTGTCATTGCGGTATGTGGCTGTATGATTCAACAAACACATATTGTCGATATTATTCAAGATAAATATCGTCAAGTAGATTTATTGTTCGGTACTCATAATATTGATAATTTATTAAACTTATTAGAAGAAGTTTATGAAAGTAAAACTCGTATTATTGATGTTGAATCAAAAATGGGTGAAGTTCGTGAAAACTTACCTTCTACTCGTTTAGATACTTATAAAGCATTTGTTAATATTATGTATGGCTGTGATAAGTTTTGTACATACTGTATTGTTCCTTATACTCGTGGTAAAGAAAGATCTCGTAAAATGGAAGACATATTACGTGAATGCCAAGATTTAGTTAATAAAGGATATATGGAAATTACTTTATTAGGACAAAATGTTAATGCATATGGTAAGGATTTAAAAGATGGTAGTAACTTTGCTTTATTATTAGAAAGCGTAGCTAAATTAGGTGTTCCTCGTTTACGTTTTACTACTTCGCATCCTTGGGATTTTAGTGATGAAATGATTGATATTATTGCTAAATACGATAATATCATGCCCGCAATACACTTACCTGTTCAATCAGGAAATGATGAGATTTTACGCTTAATGGGAAGAAGATATACTTCTGAACAATATAAAGCACTTGTTGATAAGATGAAAGCCCGTATTCCTAATCTTGCTTTAACCACTGATATTATTGTAGGATTCCCTAATGAAACATATGAACAATTCTTAGATACTCTAAAAATGGTGGAATATGTTAAATATGATGGAGCATTTACATTTATTTATTCTCCGCGTGTTGGAACACCTGCTGCAAGAATGGTTGATAATGTAACATCAGAAGAAAAACATAAACGTTTTGATGAATTAGTGAAAGTAGTGGAAAAGGAAGCTACTATTAAAGCTGATGCTTTAGTGGGCCAAACTGTAAAAGTATTAGTGGATGGTGCATCAAAGAAAAATAAAGACGTTTTATCAGGATACAGTGAAACAAATAAGCTTGTTCACTTCCATGGATCAGCTGATTTAGTTGGTAAAATTGTTAAAGTTAAAATCAAAGAATCACACCTTTATAGTGTGATTGGAGAATTAGTAAATGACTAATTTTGATGAAGAACTTGAAAAATTACAAACACAACTTTTTGATGATCCAACCATTAAAGAATATTTTCAAATAAAAGCGGAAATTGCTAATAATAAATCTTTATCTACTCTTCAAAATGATATCATTACTTACGCTAAAGAAATGACAAGAAATGTTAATAATGATGATAAATATTTTGAAAATAAAAATAAGTATGAAGAGAGTTTAAAGTTATATAACAGTAACCCTTTAGTTATTAATCTCCATGAGATTTCTAAAAGTGTAGAAAGTATATTACTTGAGCTTAAAAAAATACTAGAATAATGAAGAATGCTATTCAAAAGATAGCATTTTTTTGTATTTATATATATAATATACAAAAAGGGAGAATGATTAGCGCATGAAAAAAAAGTCTCTAAAATTATTTGTATTTTCTTTACTTCTTTTTTCTTGTGCAAATAATACATCAAATTCCCCGTCAAATAATAGTGTATCCATACCGCCATCCACTAGTGAAAGTGTTTCAAATATTCCCTCTAATAGTACTAATTCAACAAGTGTTGTTGAGCAAGAAATAGTATATTTTGATGATGAAGAAAGAGTAATAAGAAATGCTTATTATGATATTGAAGGCGAAAACAAAGAATTATTAAATGAATATGTTATTGGTAAAAGTGGCTTAGATTTGCAAAATGGCTTATCAATATTAATGTCTAATACTCAAACTGAAATAACCGCATATAAGGATTTAAAAACTTATTTATCTACCACTGATAGTGATTTAATGGATGATAATTCAATGATTACTTTATATACCCGTGATATTATTGATGGAACTTGGAATGAATCATTATGGAATAGAGAACATGTTTGGTGTAAAAACCATTCTAATGGCTTATATACTACTGTTCAAGAAAATAATAAAGGCGCGGGCAGCGATATTCATCATGTACGCCCAGCATTAATGACAATAAATTCTACAAGATCTAATGTTCCTTATGGCATAGTTGATAAAAGTAACGCTACCCAAATAGGAGATACTGGTAATTATTTTGGAAATAATATTTTCGAGCCAAGTGATGAAATCAAAGGTGATATTGCTCGTATTTTAATGTATGTATATGTCCGTTATAGTTCATCTTTAAATAGTACTTATGACACGATTACTGATAAACGTGGCGATTTAAGAATTACGGATATTGTTACTACACCTAGTGGCTTAGAAGAAGATGCTTGGAATTTATTATTATCTTGGAATGATTTAGATCCTGTTAATTATTTAGAAATGAATCGTAATAAAGAAGGACAAAAACTACAACATAACCGCAATGTCTTTATTGATCATCAAGAATTTGCAAGAATGTGTTTTGATAGTTCTTATGATGGTGAAGGTGCATTAATTGATCTTAATAATAATTATGATGAAATTAAATTAAATTATATTGGCATAGATAAAAAGAGTATTACCTTAGCTAAAGATACTAGTAAAGAAATTCAAACTAAATGTTTTCCTACTTTAAATCATAATTTGACTTTTACTTCTAGTAATGAAAGTGTTGCCACTATTTCTGAAAATAAAATAATAGCAAAAGAAATAGGAAAATCAGTAATTACTATTGCTAGTGAAAATATTGTGAACAAAATAAAAGTAGAAGTTGTAGAAGATTTACCACAATTTTTATATAACGCTGATTCATTATCTAGTGGAAATACTTATAAAAAAGATGTGAGTAAAGAAATCACTTATAACGATAAAACGATATTAGTAAAAGCTAATGTGGCAAGTGCCTCTAATGGCCTTACATTAGGAACGGCAACTTCTAAGAATAGTCCTTCTCTTGTTTATGCTAATTTAAGTAATTATAAAAGTGTAGGATTAGCAATGGATATTAAAGAAGAAGATTTAGCCACTACTCTTAAAGTTGCTGCCTTAATTTTCGAAGGAGAACTTACTAATATAAAGCGCGTAACATTTAAATATGATGATATTAAAGCTTATACTAACATGTATTTAATGTATAGCGTTGATAAAGGGGAAACTTACGAATTAATCACTATTGCTTCTAATTTATTACCTACTGTAAGTGGAAAAACATTTACTTATGATATGCCTAATATTCCTAATGCTTATTATGCATTTGGATTTAAAAGCAGTTCAGAATATATTCAAGTTAAAAAACCAATTATTGCTTTTTATGATTTCTAAGGAGGAAAATATATGCTACCAAAATATTCAATTTTAGTACCAGTTTTTAATGAAGAAGAAGTTGTTGAATTATTTTATGAAACTATGACTAAAACTATCAGACCGCTTAACGAGGAATATGAGATAGTTTTTGTTAATGATGGAAGTAAAGATAAATCTTTAGAAATTCTAACTTCTTTAGCTAAAAAAGATTCAAGAGTCAAAGTTATTAGCTTTTCAAGAAATTTTGGACAACAAGCAGCCGAATTAGCGGCTTTAAATTACGCTAAAGGAGAAGCAGTTATTATTATGGATGTTGATTTACAAGATCCACCAAGTGTTGCTATCCAAATGATTGAAGAATGGAAAAAAGGTTTTGAAGTAGTTCATGGAAAACGTAAAAAAAGAAAAGGCGAAACAATATTTAAAAAAGTTACTGCCCATTGTTATTATCGTTTTTTACGTAAAATTACCAATATGGACATCCCAACTGATACAGGTGAATTTAAACTTTATGATCGTAAAGTTGTGGACGCTATTTTAGCATTACCAGAACATAATAGATATTTACGTGCTTTAGCTACTTGGGTTGGTTTTAAACAAACTTCAATTGAATTTGATCGTCCAGAAAGAAGTGCCGGGGTTACTAAATGGACTGTTAAAAAGATGGTACGTCTTGCCGAAGATGGCATTATTGCTAATAGCATGTATCCATTAAAAATAGCGTTAAAATTAGGATTATTCTTTATATTTGCTTCATTAATTACTTTTATTACTTTTATAGTTTTAGTGGCTGTTAAAATTTCTCTTCCTTTAGTGGCTTGGATATTCCCAAGTATTGCTTTAATTGGCGGAATTATTTTAGTTACTAATGGTTTAACTAACGCATATATTGGAAGAATTTATGATGAAGTTAAAGGCCGCCCTAATTATATTGTATCAAGTACAATTAATATTGATTAATTATGAAAACATTATTATATTTTGAAAATGAAAATGCTTTGAAAAAAAGCGGTATTGGGCGAGCACTTCGCCATCAAATGAAAGCTTTATCCACTAATGATGTTGAATTTACTTTAAATAAAAAAGATAATTTTGATATTGCCCATATTAATACCTATTTTCTTCGCTCACAAAAATTATTAAAAAAATGTCATAAAAAAGGTAAAAAAGTTGTGGTTCATGGCCATTCTACTTTTGAAGATTTTCGTAAATCGTTTCGTTTATATAAAGTAATAGAACCAGCATTCGACAATATGCTTAAAAGAATGTATTCTAAAGCGGATGTTATTATAACACCGACTCCTTATTCTAAAAAATTAATTGAAAATTATCCATTTGTTAAATGCCCAGTATATGCGATAAGTAATGGTATAGATTTAGATGAATATAGTTATAAAGAAGAAAAAGTAAAGAAATTCAAAGAATTTTTTAACATCAAAGAAAATGATAAAGTTGTTATGGGTGTGGGACTATTTTTTGAGCGTAAAGGAATCTTGGATTTCTTTGAAATTGCTAGAAAAATGCCTAATGTTAAATTTATTTGGTTTGGTAATCTAGCAAGAATCTTAGTTCCTTTAAAAATATTACGCGCAATTAAAAATAGACCAAGTAATGTAATTATGCCAGGATATATTGATGGAGATATAATTAAAGGTGCTTATTTAGCATCTAATTTAGTTTTATTTCCATCATTTGAAGAAACAGAAGGCATTGTTGCCTTAGAAGCTTTAGCAAGTAAAACACCACTTTTAGTTCGTGATATTGGTGTATTTGACCCTTGGTTAGTGGATAATAAAAATTGCTTAAAAGCTAAAACGAATGAAGAATTTATTGAAAAAATTAATTATGCCTTAAATAATGATTTAAGTGCGATAGTTGAAGAAGGATATAAAGTAGCAACAGAAAGAGAAATATCTCGTGTTGGAAAACAAATAAAAGAAGTATATAAATCATTATTAAAATAGTACAAGAGTTGTTATCGACCTTGTACTTTTTTTATAAGCTTACGAATTTCAAAGTAAGTTTACGCATTACATATTTATCATGAAAGCGATTTCTTATATATTTTTGGTAGGGCTTACTTACTGCTAAGTCTTAAAGGAGGAAACCATGAAGAAAAAAATACCATGGGGTGTTTTTGCAAGCTTATGTGGAATTTTTGCATTTTACGCAACAGCAATTGTGGTAATATGCTATATCATTTTTTCACAAATCGCTGCAACAACAGGACAAGTAGCCACATTATTTGATAGTTGGTGGCAAACAACACTATTTATTTTCGATATTTTAATGATTGTGGGATTTATCGGATTTCTAGTGCTATTTATATTAAGAAAAAAAGGAGAAAAAAAGAATGAAAATGAACATATTTAAAAGATCATTTTGGGGATTATCCACAACATTCTGGGGCTTAATGCTTGGTGCCGTAGTTGTTGGTGGGCAAATTGCTAATCAATATAGTGGTCAAATTAATTCATTCTTAAATATTAATCCTTTTATAAGAGTTGATGATTCATCAAATGATACACCAGATGTTATGTATTATAAATCTGATTTTATGCAATATCGTTGGCATAAAAATGAACAAACTGGTAAATATGAATTTCAACAAAAATGGAATAAAGATGGTTTAAATTCTTATATTAGAGATGTTACTAAAAGAGTGGATGCAGAAGGTAGTGTCTTATTATGGAATAATAACGATGCATTACCTTTAAAAGAAAACTCTAACATTTCTTTATTTGGAACAAGCCAATTACCAAGCAATTATATTACTAGTGGTGAAGGTAGTGGCTCACATGCATCTAATACTAATGATAGTTTAAAACAATGCTTAGAATCAAATGGCATTAATGTTAATAGTGATTTATATAATCGTTATGAAATTGCTGGGATGGGTAAAAAATGGAAAATGTTTAATAGTTTTCCTAATGGTGACTTAAACGTAGTCGAATTTAGTGCTAATGAAGTTAAATTTGCTGATGTTAAATCTGTTTCTGATAGTTCTATTACGAAATATGGCGACGCCGCGATTATGATTATATCTAGAAATGGTAGCGAAAATGGTGATTTAAACTTTAATACCCCAGAAAGCGTTAATGGTAATTATTCTGATTTAACTAATGATGAAATTGAAATATTAAATAATTTGATGGAATATAAAAAACAAGGTAAAGTCAAGAATGTTGTTTTAGTTCTTAATACTGCAAATCCAATGCAATTTAAGAATATTTCTAAATTTGATATTGATGCTTGTTTATGGTCTGGAAATGGCGGAACATCATCATTTAGAGCACTTGCGGATGTTTTATCAGGTAAATTAGATCCATCAGGTCATTTAGCGGATACTTATTTATTTGATAATTATAGTGCACCAAGTACTGTTAACCAAGGTGACTTTACTTATAGTGAATATAATTCATTACCTGCTACAACAACATATACACATAATACTAAATATATTGTTTATCAAGAAGGTATTTATGTTGGCTATAAATATTATGAAACAAGATACGAAGATCAAGTTTTAAATCAAGGTAATGCAATTGGAAACTTTGGTGTTAAGAATTCTACGGATTCTTGGACATATAATCAAGAAGTTGCGTTCCCATTTGGATATGGCTCAAGTTATGCTAAATTTGAAAGAAAAGACTTTAAAGTTACATATAATAATGGAATTTATAATTGTAGTTTAAAAATAAAAAACATTTCTGAAGATAAATATGGCCAAGATACATTCCAAGTTTATTTACAAAAACCATATACCGAATATGATAAGACTTATGGAATTGAAAAATCTGCGGTTGAATTAGTGGGATTTGCGAAAACTAAACGTTTAGCACCAAATGAAGAAGTTACACTTAATGTCAGTATTAAAGAAAAAGAATTAGCGTCTTATGATTCTTATAATAAAAAGACTTATATTTTAGAAAAAGGTAATTATTATTTTGCAACTGGTTTAAATTCGCATGATGCTTTGAACAATATTTTAAAAGCTAAAGGAGCAAGTGGTGGTTATTATGATAATGAAGGTAATGCAAGTTTTACTCATTTAGTTAATAAAGAAGAAGATGATTTTGAAACTTATTCTGTAAGTGAAAAGACTAACGAAAAAATTACCAATCAATTTGATAATGCTGATTTAAATCTTTATGAAAATACTACTGATCAACATATTACTTATTTATCAAGAAAAAATTGGAAAGATACTTATCCAACAAGTGCACCTGTTATTAAATGTACAAATGCTAATATGATTGAAGATATGCAATATACATTAGAAAGTGTTGATGTTAAAAATACAGAAGGCGCTAAAATGCCAACATATGGAAAAGATAATGGATTATCACTAATTGATGTAATGTATGATGACGCAGATGATAAAAAATGGGAAGATTTAATGGATCAAACCACATTTGAAGAACAATGTAAACTTGTTTTATATGGTGCAAACGCGATTGCGGGAGCAACTTCAATTAATGCACCAGGTGCTAAATCAATGGATGGTCCAGCTGGTATGCGTTTAGCGGAAAATACTATTGCTTATCCAGGTCAAACATTAATGGCTACAACATTTAACTTATCATTAATTGAAACAATGGGCGAAGCATTTGGTATGGAAATGATGTCCGAAGGATACACCGGAATTTATGGACCAGGCGCTAATATCCATCGTAGTAATTTCTCTGGAAGAAACTTTGAATATTATAGTGAAGATGGGGTATTAAGTGGATTAATGCTTGATGCTGAACTTAAAGGATTATCTTCAAAAGGTATTATTACTTTTGCAAAACACTTCTTATTAAATGATCAAGAAAGAAATAGATATGGTGTTGCTACTTGGGCTAATGAACAAACAATTCGTGAAAACTATTTAAGAGCATTCGAATATGCAATTACTAATGATTCAACAGTAGGGCTAATGTCATCATTTAACAGAATTGGTTGTACTTGGTCTGGAGCCCACAAAGGATTATTAACTAATGTGCTTAGAAATGAATGGGGTTATAAAGGCGTTATTGAAACTGATGCTGGTGCAGCGGATTTTATGACTCATAAAATGGCTCTTGTTAATGGCGTTGTTGCTGGACAAGATTTATGGATGATGGGTAAAGAAGGTAACGAATTTGGAGAATATAAAAATAATCCAGTTGTTGCTCAAGCAATTAGAGAAGCAGCTAAGCATAACTTATATGCCCAAGTTCATTCTAATACAATGAACGGATTAAAATCAGGGGTAAAAATCGTCGAAATTACTCCTTGGTGGAAGAAAGTAATTACAAGTGCAAGTATTGGTACTGGAGTTATTACTGCCGCTTGCTTAGGATTAACAATTGCTTCATTTATTCTAGTTAATAAAAAGAAAGAGAGCGATGTAGATTATGAAAGATAAACATATCAAATTTCTTTTAGTTTCATTAACAATGCTTGGTATGGTAACTGGTTGTAATAAATCAGATAATAGTGGTTCCGTTATTGGTGATAATGAAGAATGGTCTGGTAACTGGACTAAACCTGATTGGAATCCAGATGATGACCCTATTATCAAACATGAATGTACAATGAAATGTTTTACATGTGGAAAATGCTTAGATATGTCTTGTGAAGAAGAAGCATGTAAAGAAAAATGCTATGACTTAAATGGTCGCGCAAAATACACATATTCTGCTGCAAACAAAAGAGTTAAGTTAGTGCCAGGAACTCGTGGAGATATTGTCCGTGTTCCTAATGATATTGATGGAGGATATGTAGATAACTTCAACACTAATAAAGGTTCAGAAATCGTTTATTCTATTGTCTCAAGTGATGATGTAGTAGCTTGTTTAGGCGCAACAATTTCTCGTATGTTTGACCCAGTTAGTATTACTAACACAGTTGAATTATATGTAAATAATGAACAAATAATTTCTCGCGCTTATGTGCCAGGTAATACAGGATTCTCTCAATGGTTTGATTGGACCGATTATTATGTAGGATGTATTAACCTAAAGAAAGGCGAAAACGAAATTAAAATTGTAAATCCACGTGATGATAGTCAACAATTTAACTTTAAATCTTTATCTATTATAAGTAGCACTAAAATTGAATTAGGTAACGCAACTGGATATGAAGAACATCTTTGCGAACATAAAGATGCAGATGGATATTGTACGGATTATACAAGCAATTATGAAGATTGTCTTCATAAAAGAGAAGACGGTTGGAAGAAGACTAACCTTTATGGTAAAGATGATAAGGTTTTAAAATTCCATAATTCAAATGATAATATTTGGAACGATGCACCTAACGAACAATGTATTGGCTATATTGATTCTGTTAATAATGGACAAACAGTAATTTGGTCATTTACATCAACTGAAGAAACTTATGTTCGTTTAGCAATTGAACATAGTTTAAATAAACCAGGATTAAGATTTGATGCTGTATGGGATATGACATTTGATGGCGAAATATTCTTTACTGAAGGAGCAACATCAATACAAATGGGAGGATATGCAGATTATACATTCTCCACTATTGCATACTTAAAAGCCAAACCAGGTAAAAATACATTTAAGATGGTTCATGCTTCTACTCAAGGTTATAACTTAAGATCTTTAGATATTTATTATGCGTCAGGAAATATTGAAATTGCGCAAGCAGAAAGGTAAATAAAAAAATGAAAAACTCAAAAATGAAAAATGCCGTTTTATCTATTGCTGTGTTATTAGGAGCAGTTACTTGTTTAAGTAGCTGCCAAAATAACAATTCAACTTCTACAAGCAAGCCAAGTACTTCTATATCTACTAGTACATCAACTTCCACTAGTAAACCAAGTACTTCAACATCAACAAGTACTAAGGTGGATGTTGCATCTATTAATGCAGAATTAGCAAACAATGAATTAAAAGTTGGTGAAGAAAAACAATTAAATGTTAATGTCTTACCTAATAATGCCACTAATAAGAAAGTTAAGTATAGTGTTAATAACGATGTTGTTAGTGTTTCTGATAGTGGTTTAATTAAAGCTCTTAAAGAAGGCAAAGCCACTGTTACTGTAACTTCTGAAGATGGAAATAAAACTGCTCAAGTTAATGTATTTGTTAGCAAATATCAAAATGAATACAATCTAGAAGCAGAAGATGCTAGCTTAAGTGCTTGTGCTGCTTCAAGTAGTGATCAAGCAAGTAACGGACAATTAGTGGGTCAAATCGGTGAAGGTTCAGAAATTAAATTTGTCTTAAATTCTGAAGATAACCAAACAGTTGATTTAAAAGTTGTTGCTGCAGTAGTGGGCGCTGATCGTCTTAACTTTGCTAAATATTTTTCAATCAATGTTAACGGAACGACATTAGATAACTTAAAAGATGATTCTATTGAAGCATCCGAAAATTACGGATATTTCAATTTTGGTAAAATAATATTCAATGGTATTAATCTTGTTAAAGGAAAAAATACTATTATATTTACTGGTGTTAAAGATGTTCAAACTAACTTTGATGAAATAGTTATTAAAGCCGATAAACTAGTTAAATGGTATACATTAGAAATACCTGATGGAACTGGAGAAAGTTATTATTTTGAACATGATGATGCTATATTAGGTGGCGGTTCTAGTGGTTACTTTAATGTTAGTGAAGAAAGCGGCGCTAGAAATGGTAATGCTTTAGGAAATTGCTTTAATAATAATGGGGCCACTATTACATATAAAGTTAGTGCTGAAGAAGCTAAGAATGCAACATTATATGTAAATATGGCTTTAGGTAGCGCTAATACGGAAAATCCATTTAAAATAAGCTTAAACGGAGAAGAATTAGAAATTCCAACTACTTATAAAGATAGTGGTGCAAACTGGCATCATTTTACGGAATTTAAAGTAGCGTTATTAAATTTAATTCAAGGTGAAAATGAAATTGTTATTACTATTACTGGTGGATGTGGAAACTTTGATTACATTAAAATTGTATCAGAAACAAAAGTAGAAATTAAAAAAGAAGTACCAGTGGTTAGTGGCACAGAATATCGCCTAGAAGCTGAATACGCTCAATTAGAGCACTGTTCTGTTGGTACAGAGAATAATGGCGCTAGCGGTAATAACCATGTTGGTGGAATTAATGGTAGTTCTAAATTAACATTTAATGTTACCTCAGATGCAAATCAAACAGTAAGTTTACAATTACGTATGATTATTGTTGGAACGGATAGATTAAAACTTGCTTCTAATTTCACTCTTGAAGTTAATGGGAATGCTATTACAAGTGATGATGAATTTACAACTTTAGGCTCGTTTGGAAGTTGGAATAACTGGGGCGAATTAATTATTAAAGATGTTGCCCTTAATGAAGGTGCTAACGTCATTAAATTAGTGGCAACTAGTAATGCTATGACTAATGTTGACTATATTTCAGTTTATGCGGATAATGATGTATATTTCACTAGTGCTAGTGAAAAAACTGATTATCGCTTTGAAGGAACAGAAGCCACATTAACTAATTGTGTTATTGCAAGTGAAGCAAATCTTAATGCAAGTGGCGGTTCACATGTTGGACAAATTGGAACTGGTTCAGAAATTAACTATCAAATTACTTCAAGTCAAAGTCAATTTGTTGATTTAAAGATTGTTTCTGCTATTGTTGGTAGTGATCGCTTAGCCATGAAAGTTAACTATAAAGAAGTTACAGTTAATGGAAATCCATTATTCTATAATGGAGATGCAAAATTTAATACACCGGCCTCATATGGTTGGGGTGCTTGGACAGACTTTGTAATTAAAGGTGTTTACTTAAAAGCTGGTGTTAATGAAATTGTTCTTAAAGCCGCGGATGGCGCAATGACTAACTTTGATTACATTGAAATTAGTGCTGCAAACGCTATTGAATCATATTACGAAATAACTGGTGAAACATACACATTTGAAGGTGAAAATGCTACTTTCACTAATGGTATTGCCGTTAATGATGATGCTAATGCTAGTAATGGAAAAGCTCTTGGTAATGTCTGTAATAACTATAATGCTACCATTACATTTACATTAAATGCTAGTGAAGCGGCTAAAGCTAAATTGTTTGTAGTTATGGCTTTAGGTTCTAATACTGATAATCCATTTACTATTACATTAAATGGTAAAGAAGTTGAAATTCCTACTCATTATGAAGACGCAGAAGCTAACTGGGCACATTACAAAGAATTTGAATTAGCTATTATTGATTTAAACAAAGGAGAAAATACATTAGTATTTACCATTACTGGTGGATGTGGAAACTTTGATTGTATTAAAGTTTTATCCCCTAAAACTATAGCTTAAGTAAGTCGAGTTTTGCTAAGAGGGAGTGCTAAAAAAGCACTTCCTCTTTCACGCACTTTAATGATTTCATTTAAAAATAAAAAAAAGAAAGTTATAATAAAAGTATGATAAATATTGCAATCGTAGAAGATGAAAAAAATATATCTCAAGAACTTGAAAACTATGTAAAAGAAATTTTTGAGAAAAATAACTTTGATATTTGCATTTCTTGCTTTGAGAATGCAAAGTCTTTTATTGATCAATTTTCTTCTAATTATGATTTGATTTTTATGGATATAAATATGCCAATTATGGATGGAATGACCGCGGCAAGAGAAATAAGAAAAATAGATGATAAAGTAATGATTGTGTTTGTGACAAGTTTAGCGCAATATGCGATTAAAGGATATGAAGTAAATGCTTTTGATTTTATTTTAAAACCAATCTCTTATAATAGTTTTTCTTTAAAACTCCGTCGAGTTATAGATTATTTTAAAAAGAATAATGATAGTTATTTACTTGTTAAAAATAAAATAACCGCTACTAAGATTAAAACTTCTGATATTAAATATATTGAAGTAATTAATCACTCTTTAATTTATCATACAATTAATGGTAATTTGGTTGCGACAGGAAGTTTAAAAAAAGTCAAAGATGAATTAATGGATTTACCATTTGAATTTTGTAATCAATGTTACTTGGTTAATTTGAAATATGTGGAAAAAATAGAAGATTTTACTGTTTATGTCGATGGTACTAAATTACAAATATCTCATCCACGTCACAAAGCTTTTTTACACGCATTAAATAACTATTTAAGAAGTAGTATGGCAAGAGGTGAACACTAATGTACGTTTTATCAGAATTGTTTTTCTATAAATTAATATTTGTTTTAGAAATTCTTGTTGCTATGCATTTATTTTCTTTTAAACAAGTACATAAAAATCACTTTGTTTTAAGACTTATTTTATCATCACTAGTTTGCCTTGTTTTAGCAGCAGGTTTTCCTATTCCTCCTGATTTAACTAATTCTATTTATACATCAATGATGTTTTTAGTTTTATTTCTATACTGTTTAGTTTCTTTATTTTTTGTTTATGAAATTTCTTTCCGTATTGTTTTCTTTATTGGTATTACTGCTTATACAATGCAACATTTTGCTCATGAAGTATATTCTTTAATTGTGAATAGTTTTAATATGGTTATTTCTCCAACTTTAGGATTATATGGCAATAATGTTATAGATTTTTCTAAGTTATCACTGGAATCTTTGTTTTATGGTTTTATTTATTTAGATATTTATCTTGCTATTTATTGGGTGGTTTATGCCATATTAGGTAAACGTATCAATAAAAGAGAATTAATTATTGAAAACTATTCCATGGTAATTATTGCGGGTATTGTCTTATTAGTGGATATTGTTTTAAATGCCGTTATTATTTATATACGAGACGGATATAGCAAAACTTATTCCATTGTAAGTTGTATTTACAATTTACTTTGTTGTTCTATGGTTTTATATATGCAATTTTCTTTAGCCATTAATAAACATTTAAAATCCGAATTACAAACTACCATGCATTTATTAAAACAAGCGGAAGATCAATATAAAGAAAGTAAAGAGAATGTAGATATAATTAATGTGAAATGTCATGATTTAAAGCATCAATTAATGGAATATGCTAAAAATGGACAAATGGATTCTAAATTAGTAAAAGAATTAGAAAATGTTATTAATATTTATGATTCCACTATTAAAACAGGTAATGAAGCATTAGATTTAATTCTTTCAGAAAAAAGTCTAATTTGTCAAAAAAAGAGTATTAAATTAACTTCTTTAGCGGATTGCTCTAAACTTTCTTTTATTGATAAAGCTGACCTTTATTCATTGTTTGGAAATATCATTGATAACGCAATTGAAGCTGTATCTAAAATCAAAGATGTTGATAAAAGACATATTAGTTTAATTGTTAAAAATATTAATTCCTTCATATCAATTAGTGTTGATAATTATTATGATGGAGATATTGTTTTAGGCGAAAATGGATTACCATTAACGACTAAAAAAGATAAAGATTATCATGGCTTTGGTATGAAATCTATTCAACTTGTGGTTAATAAATATGATGGTGATTTAAATGTTAATGTGGCTAACAATGTATTCTCATTATCAATAATGTTTCCAGTTAAATAAGCTATTATTTATATTTATAAAAAGAACATTTATTACTAGTCAAAAATGATATTTTTAAATGTTTATTTTCATTGAAATTTATCATTTTTTTTACTATCATATTAATGCGTGCGAGGTGCATTATTTATGGATTTAGAAAATAGAAAAAACAAATTAAAAAAAGCATTTAAAGAAAACTTTAATAGTGATTCCACTGATTTATTTTCTTCTTCAGGAAGAATGGAAATTTTAGGAAATCATACGGATCATAATAATGGTTTAGTTTTAGTAGGCGCTGTTGATTTAGATATTATGGCCGCTGTAACAAAATATGAAAATGAAGTAATTTTAATTTCGGAAAATTATGGTGAAACTAAAATAGATTTAAATAATCTTCAAAAAGTAAAAGAAGAAGAAGGAACAAATGCCGCACTCATTAAAGGCGTATTATTTGAATTAAAAGAATTAGGTTATCATATTGGTGGATTTAAAGCTTATGCTGATTCAATTCTTCCAGCAGGATCTGGAATATCTTCTTCAGCAGCTTTTGAATGCTTAATCGCAGAAATTGAGAATTTCTATTATAACAATGATTCTATGGATCGTTATGATATGGCAAAAGTTAGCCAATTCGCAGAAAAAGAATATTTTGGTAAACCATGTGGATTATTAGATCAATGTGGTGTTGCTTTTGGTGGTGTTAACCTTATTAATTTTAAAAATCTTAATAAACCAGTTATTGAACATTTAAATATTAATATTGAACCATATCATATTGTTATCACTAATACTGGTGGAGATCATTCTAATTTGACAAGTCATTATGCCGCAATACCAGAAGAAATGAAAAGTGTTGCTAAATATTTTCATAAAAAAGTACTTGCTAAAGTTAAAAAAGAAGAATTTTATGCTGCTTTACCTGAATTAAGAAAAGTTGTTTCTGATCGCGCAATATTAAGAGCAATTCACTTCTATGATGAAAATGAAAGAGTTAAAAAAGGATTTAGATATTTAAAGAATGGTAAAATTAAAAAATTCTTAGAAATGGTTAATGAATCTGGAAATAGTTCTATGGAATATTTACAAAATACTTGTGTTCCTGGAAGTTTAACTCAAAATATTAATCTCGCCTTAGCGTTATCTAAACACTTAATCCATGATGGTGCTTGTAGAATTCATGGTGGTGGATTTGAAGGAACAATCTTAGCGTTTGTTCATGAAGATGAATTAGAATATTATGTTGAAGAAATGGGAGAAGTATTCGGCAAAGAAAATGTCCATCAAATTTCAATTAGAAATGATGGATCAAAACATTTATAGAAAATAGTTTGTTACTAATGAGTTGTGATAATTTAAAAGTCATAACTCTTTTTTTATGTTTCCGCATATACATATAATAGGTGATTTATATGAATAGAGAAATTATTGCTAAAACTTTAGTGGGCAAAGGGAAACTTGCTATCCAAGAAAAACAAGTCATAAAATTAGAAGAAAATATATCTAAACCTTTAGGATGCTGGATTATAAATCATAAATATGATAGTAAAAAAATAGATAAAAACATTGAGCTAAATGGGACTTATGATATTCAAATTTGGTATGCATATGATGATGATCAAAAAACAAATGTTTTTTATAAAACTATTACATTTTCCGGCGTTTTTCTTATTTCGTGGAAAAACATTAAAACTATTGATGATGAAACTAAACAAAAAGTTCATGTCATTAAATATCCAACCGCGGTAGCAATGAATCAAATGAATGCCCATGAAGTAGAAATAGTTATTGAATCAGTATATTTTGTTGATGTATTCCAAGATTCAATTATTACTGTTAATACGATTGAAGAAGAAAAACAGGATGAAATCATCGATGAAGAAATTGTAATGAATGTGAATCCTAATTATTTGACAGATAAAAAGGAATAGACGCAAAACCTATTCCTTTTTTGACACTTACAATAATTAATAATGCAAATGATTTTCAATTATAAAATCATGTGATCTAACAGTTACATCGTAAACATAGTAACCATCTTCATCGCTTTTGTGATATATTTGATTTGCAATTTCACAAGCATAATCGTAATCTTCAAAACTACGAGCCCAATTGAAACTACCAGATGTTGTAAACATCATATTGCCATCTTCATCAGGCCAATATTCATCAACAAATCTCATACTTTCTTCACCAGTGCGACAGATAATGTAATATTCCATAAAAACTCTCCTCATAATAAGTATAAACTTTTCAAATGAAATCTCAAGAAATTGGATTTCTTTTCTTAAAATAATTAATTACTACTTTCATAACTTAAAAAAGTTTAAAATCAAATAAAAATTGTGATATGATTAAACTAATAGAAAAATAATATTATTTTTCTTTGAGGTGAAGTTATGAAAGAAAAATATTCTCCAATGATGATGCAGTATTTAAAAATTAAGGAATCAAACCCTGATGTCCTTATTTTATTTCGTTTAGGCGATTTCTATGAACTATTTTTTGATGACGCCAAAATTGCATCCAAGGAATTACAACTAGCATTAACAGGTAAAAATGCTGGTGTTGAAGAACGTGTACCAATGTGTGGTGTACCACATCACGCTATTAAAAGTTATATTGCAAAACTTATCAACCGTGGATATCGTGTTGGTATTGTAGAGCAAATGGAAGATCCAGCAACTGCAAAAGGACTTGTAGAACGTGATGTCGTTCAAATTATTACTCCAGGTGCTTTTATGGATGTTAGTAATGACGATAATAACTATACAGTCGCAGTTGATGAAACGGATTATTGCTATATTTTAGCGTATGCAGATTTATCAACAGGAGAAATTAATGTTATGAATGTTGAAAAAGATATTAGTAGTTTAATATCTGAACTTGATAATATTTTAACTCATGAAATTGTTGTTAAATCTACTTTTGATAAAGAAGCAATTGCTACAATTACATCAAAAAGAAAAATATTAATTTCCTATGAAGATAATGATGAAATTACTTTAGAATTTGAAGGTGTCTTACAAGAAGTTAAAGATTTATATCAAATGCGTGCAATTATGCGTTTGATTAATTATTTTAGAAAAACACAAAAAAGATCTTTAGATTATTTACAAGTTGCTCATGTAATTAAAACAAATAAAGCCTTACAAATTGATGCTTATTCAAGACTAAATCTTGAATTAACAAGAACAATTAGAAGTGATGAAAAATACGGATCACTTTATTGGTTACTTGATAATACTAAGACTGCGATGGGCGGAAGATTATTAAAACAATGGATTTCTAAGCCATCATCTGATATTAATGAAATAATTGCTCGTCAAGATATGATTCAAAGTTTTATTGATAACTTTATGATTCGTAACGATGTGCGCGTAATGTTAGATGAAGTATACGACTTAGAAAGATTAATTGCGCGTATTTCTTTTGGTAACGCCAACGGAAGAGATTTATTACAATTAAAATCATCTTTAAAACCTTTACCAGCTTTAAAAGATGCTTTAAGTAAACTTAATAATGCTCATATTGATGATATTGCTAATAAATTTTCAAATTTTGATGATTTAGTAGATTTAATTGAAAAAGCAATTTCAGAAGATGCACCTATTACAATTAAAGAAGGCGGAATATTTAAGCCAGGTTATTCACAAGAACTTGATGAAATAATTGCTTTATCGCATGGTGGCAAAAAATGGGTTGCGGAATTAGAAGAAAAAGAAAGAGAACGCACAGGTATCAAAACTTTACGTATTGGCTATAATCGTGTATTTGGCTATTACATTGAAGTATCTAAAGGTCAAATAGATCAAATCAAAGATGAATGGGGATATCAACGTAAACAAACCACTGTTAATGGTGAACGTTATATCACTGAAGAATTAAAAGAAAAAGAAGCTCTTATTTTAAATGCTGATGAACGTAGAATGCGTTTAGAATATGATTTATTTTTAGATATTCGTAAAAAAGTACAAGATAAGACACAATTAATTCAAAGACTTGCTAATAATTTGGCAGTTATTGATGTTATTGTCTCTTTAGCGGAAGTATCTTCAAGCAATAACTTTATTCGTCCAAAATTTAACTTTGAAAGAAGAATAAATATTGTAGAGGGACGTCATCCAGTAATTGAAAAAGTATTGAAAGAAAAGTTCTATGTGGCTAATGATGTGAATTTAGATAGCAATACAGATGTTTTACTTATTACTGGTCCAAATATGGGTGGTAAATCTACTTACATGCGTGAATTAGCAATTATTGTAGTTATGGCTCAAATGGGATGCTTTGTTCCAGCTAAAGAAGCAGATTTAATGGTATTTGACCAAATATTTACACGAATTGGGGCAAGTGATGATTTAGTTTCTGGACAATCTACTTTCATGGTTGAAATGAATGAAACAAATCATGCTTTGCGTCATGCAACGGAAAATTCTTTACTTATTTTTGATGAAATAGGTCGAGGAACAGCAACTTTTGATGGCATGGCTTTAGCGCAAGCAATTATTGAATATATTACCGCAAGAATTCATGCTAAAACGATGTTCTCTACGCACTATCACGAATTAACGGAATTAGATAAAGAAATACCTGCTTTAAAAAATGTTCATGTTTGTGTTAAAGAAAATGATGATGAGATTACTTTCCTTTATAAAATTAAAGAAGGTACAATGAATAAATCTTATGGTATTAATGTCGCTCGTCTTGCTAAATTACCAAACGAATTATTAAGTAGAGCAAAAGAAATATTACACGAATTAGAATCTAAAGGTGTTCCTTCGGTGGGAAATGTTTTAATTCAAAATGATCCAGTGGAAGAAGAATGGATCAAAGAAGTTAAGAATCTTGATCCACTTAGTATGTCACCATTAGAGGCTTTAAATTATTTATATGAACTTAAAAAGAAAATAAAAGGATAGTGATATTATGGGGCGTATTCAAGTATTAGATACTAAACTTGCTAATATGATCGCGGCGGGAGAAGTCGTAGAAAGACCAAGTAGTGTTTTAAAAGAACTTGTCGAAAACTCGATTGATGCGGGCGCTAAACATATTAGTGTTTCAATTATTGAAGCTGGAAGAAAAAAGATTACCGTTGAAGATGATGGATGTGGAATGGACCGAGATGACGCTTTATTAGCGTTTAAACGACACGCAACTAGTAAAATTTCTTCTTCTTTTGATTTATTTAGAATTAAGACTTTAGGTTTTAGAGGTGAAGCTTTGCCTTCCATTGCTTCTGTATCTAAAATGAAAGTTACTACTTCAACAGGATCTGGAGTAGGAACGGAATTAAATATTATCAACGAAGAAATAGAAGCCAAAGATGCCCCATTAAGAAAAGGCACAATTATTGAAGTGGAAGAATTATTTTATAATACACCTGCTCGATTAAAATATTTAAAGACTGATTATACCGAAAACGCTAATAGCATTGAGATAATGTCGCGTCTTGCTTTAGCACATCCAGAAGTAGCAATTAAATTTTATATTGATGGTAAATGTCAATTTCAAACAAATGGTCGTAATGATTTGCTTGAAGTTATTGCTAATATTTTTGGATATGGTGTCGCTAAATCGATGATTCCATTTGAATTTGAAGCTGTTGATTATCAAGTTAAAGGATACTTAGGAAAACCGGATATTGCTAAAGCTTCAAGATATTATATGATTACTTTACTTAATGGTAGAAATGTATATATGCCAAAAGTACAAGGTGCTATAAAAGATGCTTATAATGATTTTATTCCACCTAGTAAATATCCATTTGTAGTATTGGATTTTTATGTTGATTATGCTTTAGTGGATGTTAATGTTCATCCATCAAAAAGAGAAGTCCGTTTTTCTAAAGAAGAAGAATTACGTCTTGCTCTTTTAGAAAAAATACCAGAAGCACTTAGACCGAAAACTATTTATGATGAAATACCAGTTAGTGAAGTTAAAAAAGTTGAAAAACCAGTTATTGAACATGTGGATTTGTTTGATACTATGGAAGTAGAAGATAATACTCCAAAAGTAGAAAAAGTTGAAGAAATTAAACATGAATATATAAATGAAACACCAAAATATAATGAAGTTGTTCAAGAATTTGTAAAATCTAATAATGTTAATAACACTATAAAAGAAACTAATGAAGAGATAAAAGAAGAACCTCATGTAGATACTTTTAAAGAACAAAATGAAGAATATGTTGCATCAGTAACTAAAGAACCAGAACAACCAAAAAGAGTTTGTCCAATTCGTCCTTTAGCGCAACTTAATAAAACATACATCATTGGTGAAGATATTAATGGCGATGGAGGATTTTATTTAGTTGATCAGCACGCTGCGATGGAAAGAATTAACTTTGAATATTTTACTCATCTTTATGCTAAAAAGATAATTACAATGAACCCACTTGTACCAATTGTTATTAATTTAAAACCAAGTGATGTTGCTATGTTTACAAATCAAAAAAGAGATATTTTAAAATCAATTGGCCTAGAATTTGAACCATTTGGTTATAATGCTTTTAAAGTAGTGACAATTCCTACTTGGATTCATCGCGAAGACGAAAAAGAATATGTTGATGATTTAGTGGATATGGCTATTCATGATGATAAAGTTGATGAATTTAAATTAAGAAAACATGCAATTGCCACAATGGCGTGTAAGGCTTCTTTAAAAGCTAATATGAATTGCACGATGGAAGAAGCTAGTGTAATGTTAGAAAGATTGTTTAACTGCGAAAATCCACATAATTGTCCACACGGAAGACCAATTATTGTTAAATTTACCAAATATGAATTAGAAAAATTATTTAAGAGGACAGGCGTATGATTATAGTTGTCGCAGGTCCGACATGTTCAGGAAAATCTAGTTTAGCCATCCGATTAGCGCAACTAGTAGATGCTGAAATTATAAATGGTGATGCTTTTCAAGTATATAAATATTTTGATATTGGTACAGCAAAACCAACATTAAAAGAACGCACCATTGTTCCGCATCATTTATTTGACTTTGTTGATCCAAATACGAATTTTAATGTTAAAGATTATCAAGAGTTAGCAAGAAAAACTATTGCTGATTTAGAAACTAAAAAGAAAAATATTATTATAGTTGGAGGAACGGGATTATACCAAAAAGCAACATTATATGACTTTTCTTTTGATGATGAAGATAATCATGCTGATATGTCTGATTTAGCTTCATTAAGTAATGAAGAATTATATGAAGAATTAAGAAAAGTTGATGAAGAAGCAACAAAAACTATTCACGTTAATAATCGTAAAAGAGTACTAAGAGCAATTGAAATATATCGCTTGCATGGTAAAACCAAATCAAGTATTATTGATTCCCAAGAACATAAATTATTATATGATGTAATGTTTATAGGTCTTAACGTCGAACGTGAAAAATTATATAATGATATTAATAATAGAGTAGATGAAATGATCAAAGATGGTTTGGTTGAAGAAGTTAGTAATTTAAAAAATAAATATCCAGAATCAATTCATGCTTTTCAGGCTATTGGGTATAAAGAATTATTAGCTTATTTAGATCATAAATTAACTTTAAATGAAGCAATAGAGTTAATTAAGAAAAATTCACGTAATTATGCTAAAAGACAAATGACTTATTTTAAAAATCAATTACCAATGAAATGGTTTGATAATGCCGATAAAGCATATAATTATGTGATTGAAAATATGAAAGGGGACTAAATATGGAAGAAAATTTATTAAAAATTAGTGATATTGCTAAAAAAGTGGGTATTAAAGATAAGTATTTAGAACCATATGGCCATTATAAAGCTAAAATTAATATGGAAATTATGGAAGAATTAAAAAATAAGCCTAATGGAAAATTAGTTTTAGTTACTGCAATTACACCAACTAAAGCTGGGGAAGGTAAAACAACTACATCCATTGCTTTAGCGGATGGATTAGCTAAAATAAAAAAGAATTGTATGCTTGTTTTACGTGAACCTTCTTTAGGACCAGTATTTGGAATTAAAGGTGGCGCGACTGGTGGAGGCAAAGTATCAATCGGGCCAAGTGAAGATATTAACTTACATTTTACTGGTGATATGCATGCTTTAACTTCATCTATTAACTTAGTATCCGCTATTATTGATAACCATATTTTTCAAGGCAATGAATTAAATATTGATCCAAACCGTATTGTTTGGAAAAGAGCTATTGACATGAATGATCGTGCTTTAAGAGAAATTACTGTAGCACAAGGTCGTAATAATGGAGTAGTTCGTCAAGATGGATTTGTTATTACGGTTGCTTCAGAAATGATGGCTATTATGTGTTTGGCGGAAAATAAGGAAGACTTTATTAATCGTGTAAATAAAGTAATCGTAGCTTATACCAAAGATGATTTACCAGTTACAATAAAAGATTTACATATATCTAATGCTATATATAAACTAATGAAAGATGCTTTAAATCCTAATTTAGTTCAAACATTAGAACACAATCCTTGCTTAGTTCATGGTGGGCCTTTTGCAAATATTGCGCATGGTTGTAATTCAATTATGGCTACAAAATTAGGATTAAAATTAAGCGATATTGTTGTAACAGAAGCGGGATTTGGTGCTGATTTAGGCGCGGAAAAGTTTTTAGACATTAAATGTCGTGTCGGCAATTTAAAACCAGATATGGCAGTTATGGTAGCCACTATTAGAGCGCTTAAAATGCATGGCGGAGTGTCACAAAATGATTTGGAATTAGAGAATGTTGAAGCAATGCTTGAAGGATGTAAGAATCTTGAAAGGCACTTAGAAAATATGAAAAAATTCGGCCTACCAGTAGTAGTGGCTATTAACCACTTCGCTAGTGATAAAGAACAAGAAATAAAAGCATTAACAAAATGGTGCAAAGATCATAATTATGTCGTTTCTTTCCTTGATGGATTTATTAAAGGCGGAGATGGGGCAATTGATTTAGCAAATAAAGTTATGGAAACATTAGAAACTAAAAAATCTAATTATCATCCTCTATATGATGTTAATTTATCAATTAAAGATAAAATCAAAAAGATTGCTAAAGAAATATATCGCGCTAGTGATGTGAATTTCTTAGAAGAAGCAGAAAAAAATATTGCAAAATTCGAACAAATGGGTTTTGGAAATACCCCGGTTTGTATTGCAAAAACGCCTCAATCATTTACTGATGATGCTAAAATTTATGGAGCACCGAAAGATTTCACTATAACTGTAAGAGATGTTACTTTATCAAGCGGCGCAGGATTTGTAGTAGCTTTAACAGGAAATATTTTAACTTTGCCAGGACTTCCGAAAGTTCCAGCCGCAGTAAAAATGGAAGATGAATAATATGGAAATAATTAGTGTGAAAATCGGTGACATTGTCGAGATGAAAAAAGAACATCCTTGTGCTAGCCGTTCTAAATTATTTGAAGTAACAAGAGTGGGCGCGGATATTAAATTAAAGTGTCTTGGATGTGGCAATGTAGTTATGCTTGATCGTGAAACTTTTAACAAAAAAATAAAAAGAAAAATTTCTTAGTCGAAAAATCAAAAATCCTTCTTTATTAATTAATAGGAGGATTTTTTTATGCTTGTTTTAAAAAACATTACTAAACGTTTTGGAAATCGTGTAATCTTAAATAAAATTAATGCCTCTTATCCTTCAAAAGGAATGTTTGGAATATATGGAGAATCAGGGTCAGGAAAATCAACCTTATTAAATATAATTTGTTTATTAGATAATGATTATAGTGGTACATTAGAAATAAATAATTTAGATCCTAAAAAAGATAAAATAAATGTTTCACGGACTATTGGAATTATTTATCAACATTTTAATTTATTAAATAATCTTACAAGTTATGAAAACGTGGAATTAGCTAGTTCATTAATTGGTGTAAATAATCGTAAAAATATTGAAAATGCGCTAAAATCAGTTAATTTAGATAAAAAATTATGGCATAAAAAAGTTATAAATCTTTCGGGCGGAGAAAAAGAACGTGTTGCAATTGCACGAGCAATAATAAATAATCCAAGCGTTATCGTCGCGGATGAGCCTACTGGAGCATTAGATTCTAGTAATAGCGAAAATACATTTGCGCTCTTAAAAAAATTAAGCGACAAGTCACTTGTTATTATTGTGAGCCATAATGTAGATTTGTTAAATAAATATTGCTTGAAGGTAGAAGAAATTCATCAACTAACATATAACTATGATGATAATAAATATACACAAAATGTAAGAGAAAATAATGATGTAAGTGATAAAATTTTAATTAAAAATCATTTTAGAGAAAATAAATTTAAATATTTTTTAATTACTTTATCACAATGTTTTTCAATGCTTTTTTTAATTATTAGTTCCTCGTTGATGCTTTTTGCTAATGATAGTAAAGATAAATTAACAACAAATTTTGTAGATAAAAATGTTTTTAAAATATCAAAAATTGAAAATAAGAAATCTACAGATACGATATTTACTTTTCAAGAAATTTCTCGTCCGTCTATTAGTGAAATGGAATCGCTAAAAAAGATTTTACCAGATTTTTCTTATTATTATGATTTATCTTGCGCTTTTAAAAGTAGTATTGATGTTATTAAGGATGAGAAAGTTATAAAAGGCATTACTTTTGTCCCATCATTTTATCAAACTAATAGTTTTGAAGAAGTAGTGGTAAATGAAGAATGTTATAAATTGTTAAATTCTTCATCGTTTTCTTATGATTTTTCTAATCAAGTATACTTTTATGACAAAATTGAATCTTATAACTTAAAAAGTGATTTTAAGATAATAAAAGTCATAAAAGAAGTAGGATTATTAAATGTACCAAGAATCTATTACAATTATGACTTCGCTAAAAAAATATTACAAAACACATATACATCCACAAATAAAACAGTATATGAAATAATTGCTAAAGCAAAAGCAAATGATATAATTTCTAATTACCAAATGATTATCAAACTTAAAACAGATGAAGATATTATTAAAGTTTATAAGATTATTAAAAAAGGCGTTAATGGGTTTGATATTTCTAGCAATGCATATTTAATTGATCAATCTTTTTTAGAAATTAAAAATAGTATCGCTTTATTTGTTATGATTTTTACAATTATTTTAGTTGTATCTAATATTGCTATTTTATTGTTTATTTGTATATCAATAATTATTGATGGCGAAAAAGAAATGGCTATCTTAGTTTCAATGGGAAAAGACAAAAAAACATATCTAAAAATATATTTAATAGAGATGATAATAGTTACAATAGTGGCTTTTTTAGTTTCTTTTATTTTATCAAGTGCATTTAACTATATTGCGGATATAGTTATTAAAAAATACTTAATAGAAAATTTAAATTTTTCTATTATATTTCCGGCTATGATGTGTTTAATTGTTTCTTTAAGTATTATTATTTTTTCAATGACTTTTGCATTTAGAAGAGTTAATAAATTAGATTTAATTAGAATGTTGAGGGATGAATAATGATTGAACTTAAAAATATTAAAAAATATTATAACAATACTTTAATATTAGATATAAAAAATTTTAAGTTACAAGATTATGGCTTGTATTTTATATGTGGTGACTCTGGATGTGGCAAGTCAACCTTGCTCAATCTTTTAGCGGGATTTGATAAAGATTATAAAGGTTTATATTTATTTAATAATAAAGTAATGAAAAACGCTAATATCGGTTATGTAAATCAAAAAAATATTCTTTTTGCTAATGAATTAGTAAAAGATAATATTTTATATTGTGCAGAAAATAAAAATATCAATATTGATGCTTTACTACTTAAATTTCATCTATCATTAACAATAAAAAATAAATTGGCCGCCTCTTTATCTGGAGGAGAAAAGGCTCGAGTTTGTTTGATTATGAATTTGTTAAAAAATCCGGATATCTTACTTTGTGATGAAGTGACTGCAGGACTTGATGAAGAAAGCGCTAAAATTGTCTTTGATATTTTAAAAAGCGAATCCAAACATCGATTAGTGGTTTGTGTCACGCATAATTTGGACTTAGCAAATAAATATGCTGATAAGATGTTTTTTATTAAAGATGGAATAATTAATAATGATATGCGTTATAAGTGTAAAATAAAAAGAGCAAGTGAAAAACGTAAAATTTTTAGATTGCAAACATTAGTTAGTATTATCAAGCATAAGTTAAAATTAAAGAAAATTCGAACCGCTTTATGTACAACACTACTATCAGTAGGACTTATATCGTTTTGTATGTCAATTTTAATCAGTAACGCAATTAAGGATAATTTACAAAATACTTTTGCTACATTTTTAAACAAAGATAGTATAATCATGAAAAATAAAGTTGAAGGTAATTACGATTTAGTGGATTTTTCATTTTTAGACTATCAGGATATGGTTAATGATTATCCAGAATTTTTTGAAAGTGTATCAGCATATTACTTAAATAATATTGATAGCTTATTTGATACAAATGATATTTATTTAACACACAAAAATAATCGATTTTTGTTAGCTGATTTTTCTCTTTTTTCTATTAATGGTTATGAACATACTAATGAGCATTTAGAAAATGATGAGATAATTCTTGGGATTAATGACCTTCTACTAAAGAATATTAATATGTTTATAAAGCAACAATTCACTAGTATTTTAGAGATTAACAAATATCTTTTAAATAATGATTTATTTTACGAAATTAATGTAGCTAAAAAAGAATGGCAATATAGTGATAAAGTTCTTTTTAAGATTAAAAAAATATTTTATAGTGATAAACCCACTATATTCCATTCCAATCGCTTATTTAATGAATATATTTTAGAAGATTTAATGCGTTTTAAAGATAAAGAAACAAGTATTAAAGATTTACCGTGGCTATTAGATAAACAATATTATTTGAATGCATATGATGGTAAAGAATTTATAAAATTTAGTGAATATGATAATAGTTTTGCTTATAAAATTCCGAATTATTTTTTAAATTCGGATAATAAAATTGTCTTTAAGTATTCCAATATTCCTAATATATCATTATGGCAGATTAATGAACTTTTAAAAGATGTAGATGTTAAAGAATTACGTTTAGGTAATGATACTACATATATGGTAATTCCTGATTCAATGGTATCTGGCTTTGCCCGTGATTTTGTTTTAAGCAAAGATGAAACTATTCTAGATAATTTAACAGAATTAAACGCTTGTATAAATGTAAATAGTCACACACAATATCCAAAAGATGTCGCATATGGTAACATCACAAATATTACTAATAACAGCTTTAATTTTTCTTCTAATATTAGCGAAGATATAAAACAAACACTTAATTATGATGATATTGTCATATCAAGTGCTTTAGCTAAACATTTAAAAGTACAAGAAAATGAATATTTATATACAATATTTTTACATCATTCCGAGATGAAAGAAAATAAACTATTTAATTATTATGAAAAATCAAAATTAAAAATAAAAAAAATTATTGATAATTCGGATCGTTACATCTATCAAAAGAGTAATTGGATAAATGTGTATTTCCGAGATTATTTAAACGTATCAAATTATGATCTGATTATTAAAAATGTAGAAATTCAATTAAAAGACAACAAGAAAACAGAGGAAATGCTTGTGCATTTAAACAAAGAAAATAAAAAATTCGAATTTTTTAATACAACAGGTGATTTAACTAATACTATTGACCAAATTTTAACCATTGCTGAAAAAGTTTTACTGTTTTTCTCATTTTTTACGATTACTTTATCAATTATTATGTTTATGCTTGTAGTGTATCTTTTCATGCAAGAAAACATCAACGACTTTATAACTATTTATGCATTAGGCGGAACAACTAGCGATGTTAAAAAGTTTAAATTTCTTTATATTTATTATTTACTTAAGAAAGCAATTGGCTCTACATTTATTTCTATTTTAGGAATTGTTGTTGTTTTTAATATGGTAAAAGTCGATATTTTACGAATTTCGATAATGAACATCGCTCAATTATTAATTAGATTATTGCCTCTTTTAGCAATAATTTTATTAATTTTTCTATTGTACATTCAAAAAACGTCCCAAAATGAGAAAAAAATTGCAAAATTCTTGAGTTTTTATAAATAATTTGTTTGTTTTTTTCGCTAATAGTGTTAAACTATTAGTGAAGTTAGATATGTCGCTTCATGATATATGCTTCAGAAAGGAAGACTATGAAGGGTACAGTTAAAATGTTCAATGCGGAAAAAGGATACGGCTTTATTCGCACTGAAGATGGTAGAGATGCATTCTTCCACTATTCTGCTTTAGTAATGGACAATTACAAAACAGCAGAAAAAGGTGAAGCCGTCGAATTTGACTTAGAAGAATCTGATCGCGGTTTACGCGCTGCCAATATTCATAAATTATAATAGTTTGTGAGACTTGCCACTCGTTTGGGTGGCTTTTTTATTACTTTTTTGATGTTTATATAAAAAAATATAAAATATTTTTTACTTTAGAAAATATTAATTGTATAATAAATAGGCTTAATGTTAGGAGTGTATATTTTATGGGCTTAAAAGCAGGTATAGTTGGATTACCAAACGTTGGTAAATCTACATTATTTAACGCAATTACAAATTCACACGTTGAGGCAGCAAATTATCCATTTGCCACAATCAACCCAAATACTGGTATTGTTTTAGTACCAGATAAAAGATTAGATGATTTATGTGAAATATTTCATCCAAAGAAAAAGATTAACGCTACATTTGAATTCTATGATATTGCGGGATTAGTACGTGGTGCATCAAAAGGTGAAGGATTAGGAAATCAATTCTTAGCGCATATTCGTGAATGTGACGCAATTGTAGAAGTAGTTCGTTGTTTTGATTCAACAGAAATTATTCACGTTGATAATAGTGTTGACCCTAAACGTGATATTGAAACTATTAATCTTGAACTTGTGATGGCGGATTTGGATTCTGTTCAAAAGCGTATTGATAAAGTAGCAAATAAAGCACGTGTAAGTAAAGATAAAATGTCAATGTTTGAAATGGACATTTTAACACCTTTATTTAATGCTTTACAAAGTGGTTTACCAGCACGTTCAGTTAGTTTAACAAGTGAACAAAAACAATACGCTAAAGTTAATTTTGGACTTTTAACATTAAAACCAATTATTTATGTTGCTAATGTTTCTGATAATGACTATGCCAATATTGAAGGATGCAAATATTATCAAATCGTAAAAGAAATCGCTGCATCAGAAAATGCAGAAGCTATTCCAGTATCTTGTGAAATTGAAAGCGAATTAGCGGGTCTTCCTAAAGAAGAAAAAGAATTGTTTTTAACTTCGCTTGGCGCAACCGAATCAGGATTAGATAAAGTAATTAAATCAGCTTATCGTTTATTAAATCTTCGTACTTTCTTTACTGTAGGAGAAGACGAATGTCGTGCTTGGACATTTAAAGATGGTATGCTTGCACCACAATGCGCTGGTGTTATTCATACTGACTTTGAAAAAGGCTTTATTAAAGCGGAAGTTTATACTTATGAAGATATTATGAAATATAAAACTGAACTTGGTGTTAAAGAAGCAGGTAAACTTCGTATTGAAGGAAAAGATTATGTTGCTAAAGATGGCGACATTATGCACTTTAGATTTAATGTTTAGGTGATAATATGCGTATAGGTTATGCTAGTGATATTCATCGTTTAGTGGAAGGAAGAAGACTAATCTTAGGTGGAGTAGAAATTCCATATCACTTAGGTTTATTAGGTCATAGTGATGCGGATGTTGTAATTCATGCTTTAGGTGAAGCAATACTAGGTGCTTTAGCTTTAGGAGATTTAGGTACACATTTTCCAGATACTAGTGATGAATTTAAAGATATCGATTCAAAAATCATTTTAAAGAAAATTTATGAAATGATGAAAAAAGAAGGATATGTTATTGGAAACGCTGATGTATCAATCAGTTTAGAAAAACCAAAACTAAAAAATTATATTCCTTCAATGCGAAATGTTTTAGCTAATATTTTATGTACAGATATTAAAAACATTTCGATAAAAGCAGGAACAAATGAAGGATTAGGAGCAGTAGGGGAAGGAAAAGCATGTGTTGCTACCGCTATTGTGTTACTAAGAGAGGATGATTAATATGGAAGAAAAGAAAGTACGTGTAAGATATGCCCCATCACCAACAGGATTTTTACATATTGGTGGAGCGCGTTCGGCATTATTTAACTATTTATATGCTAAAAGATATAATGGTGATTTTGTTTTTAGAGTAGAAGATACTGATATTGAAAGAAACGTCAAAGGTGGAGAAGAAAGCCAACTTAATGATTTAATGTGGCTAGGAATTATTCCTGATGAATCTCCTTTAAAACCAAATCCTAAATATGCACCATATCGTCAAATGGAACGTTTGGAAACATATCATAAATACGCTAATTGGCTTGTTGAACATGGATATGCTTATGAATGTTACTGTAATGAAGAAGAATTAGATGCTAGTAGAGAAGCACAATACGCCCGTGGTATTAATGCTCCTAAATATGATCGTCACTGTTTGCATCTAACCGAAGAAGAAAAAGAAAAATATCGTAAAGAAGGAAGAAAACCTTGTATACGTTTAAAACTTCAAGATCATATGGATATTACTTTTAATGATTTGATTCGTGGACCAGTAACATTTAATAATGATGATATTGGTGACTGGGTAATTATGAAAAGTAATGGCATTCCAACATATAACTTTGCGGTTGTAATTGATGACCATATGATGGAAATCACCCATGTTTTAAGAGGAGAAGAACATTTATCTAATACTCCAAAACAAATTCAAGTTTATAAATATTTTGGTTGGGAAGTACCAACATTTGGACATATGACTATTATCATTAATGAAAATGGTAAAAAGTTATCTAAACGTGATCATAACATTTTACAATTTATGTCTCAATATCGTGAATTAGGATATTTACCAGAAGCTATATTTAATTTCATTCTTTTATTAGGTTGGACACCAAATAGTGAAAAAGAATTCTTTACTTTAGAAGAAGCTAAAAAAGAATTTGATCCAAGTCGTATGTCATCATCACCATCAATGTTTGATCAACATAAATTAAATTGGATGAATGGTCAATACATTAAAAAATTAAGTGATGAAGAATATTTAAAATTTATAAAACCATATTTGGCTAAAGCAGTTAATATTGAAAATTTTGATGACGACAAATTATTATTCTTAGCTAATATGTTCAAAGAACAAATTCAATATGGTGAAGAAATTGTAAATTTAATTAAGCCAATGTATGAATATAAATTAGATGAAAGCGAAGAAGCTTTAGCAATGCTTAATTTAGAATCTACTCCACTTGTTTTAAAAACTTTTGCTAATAAATTAGAGACTTTAGATAATTTAGAACCAGAAACATTAAAAGCAATGTTTAAAGAAATAGCTAGTGAAACTGGCGTAAAAGGTAAATCCTTATATATGCCTTTAAGATTAAAAATTACTGGCCAAATGCATGGCGCAGAATTAGTAAATATTATTAAATTATTAGGAAAAGAAGAAATATTAAAAAGAGTAAATGCTTAATATAAAGAATAATAAGTATTTGAATAAGTTTTTTTTGATTCATTATATATTTTAAAAGAGTGCAAATTTGTATTAGTTTTATAATATATATCCTTATCATTCTTAGTTAAAGAATCGGCAATACTAACAAATAATTGTTTGGCTAGTTTGCCGTTTTTTAATGAGGTATTATCATCTTTTCCAACATAAACACAAATGGTATAGTTGGGATTAAATCCTACAACCCAAGAATCAGATTCAGTAGAACCAGTTTTAGCGCCAAAAGTAACATTTGTTTGATAATTAATAAGTGAGGGGGATATGTAACTATTTAAATTAGAGTCAAAAGGTGCTGTTAACATATAATTCAAAATTGTAACGATATTTTCATCAAGATTATATGAATTAACACTAGGATTATTATAAATAAGTTGATTGTTTTCTAGATAAACAGATTTAACAAATCTTGGTTTATAATAATGACCAAGACTAGCAAATGTATTAAATATTGCCGCTAACTGGAGAGGAGACATGACATTAGTTCCTAGCCCAATTGTAGCATTATTAACAGCATCCTTAACACCGAGTTTGATTAATAAATCTTTTAAGTTTTCACTTCCAACAAGTAAAAGAGTTTTAGTAGCATAAATGTTATCAGATACCGCTAACGCTTCTAACATAGTTATTGCTTTATTAGCGTATTTTTCTCCGGCATTAGAAGGAGAATAATCTTTACCATTTTCTAAATGAAATGTTGTTTTTTGACTAATTAATTTTGTTTTAACATCCATTCCCATTACCATAGCTAAGTAATATAGTAATGGCTTAATAGTAGAACCAGTTTGTCTTAATGATTTAGTCGCGCGATTAAACTGCGAATTATCATAGTTAACGCCACCATTGATAGCTAAGACATCACCACTATTAGGCTTCATTATTACAACTGCAACTTGGCTTTCGTTTTCATTAATTTGATATGATTTGATAATATTATTGACAATGTTATTTGTTTTTACATCAAGAGTGGAATTAATAATTACTCCTTTTTTCTTATAATTTGATTTTAAAACATTATTATTTTTTAATTCATCAATAATAGCATCATAAAAATATAAAGTGTTTCTATTACTAAATTGATATTTTTTGTTAAAAGCAAACTTTAAATTTTCGCTTATTGCCAAATCATATTCTTGATTATTTATTTTATTTTGATTAAGCATTTTCTTTAACACTTGTTTTTGTTTTGCTATACTTTTTTCTATATCAACATCAGGAGAATAATGTGAAGGAGAAGAAATGATTCCTGCGAGTAAAGCTGATTCACCTAAAGTTAGTTGATTAGGTTTTTTATTAAAAAAGTAATTACTTGCTTCTTCAATTCCATAAATATTATGGCCAAAATATATACAATTCAAATATGCTTCTAAAATTTGCTCTTTGCTATAACTAAGTTCAATTTTTCTTGCAATAATAGCTTCTTTTAATTTTCTCATTATACTTTTTTCATTATTTAAATAAATTGTTCGCGCTAGTTGTTGCGTGATTGTAGAACCACCAGCTACAATTTTTTGACTTTTAATATTATCAATTAAACTAGCAACAATACGGCGATAATCCAAACCATTATGAGAATAAAATCTTTGATCTTCGGAAGCTATGATTGCGGATTTGAAATATGGCGATATTTGCTCTAAATTTACATAATTAGATAAATCATTATAATGATAAGTAAAAGCATATTCATTGTTTTGGTCATTAATTACATATTCTTCATTATGACCTAAAATTACACTTGGCCCAATGAATATTATGGCGTTCATTAATAAAGCAATAATAACGGGGATAATTAAAATAGCGGAAATAATTTTTTTAGTTTTTTTCTTTTTCATATTTATATTTTTGCTTTTTATCTTAATTTTAAACATACTTTTATCTTGTGATAAAAAAACGTATAATTACTTTGGTGATATTATGATAAGCGATTGTGTTAAAGTTAAAATTGAACAACATCAAATTGTTGATGATATAGATGACAAAATATTTTTTGATGGCAAAGCCATTTTTAAAAATAATTATGTGCAAGTTTGGTTGTTAGATAAAAATAATTTAGTTAATTATTTGTTAGTTAAAAAAATTGATACAAAAACATTTAACTTATATTTTCATCAAAATAAGACACAAATCTTGCTTAAAGTTGGTATACCTTCTATATTTAATTATCAAACTAAGGAAGGCGCTTTAATGCTAGAAGCCACTTTAATTGAAGGCGTTTTACATAACGAGCAATTATATTTAAAGTACCAATTATCAAGTAATAAAAAAACGATTTCAATTAATACTTTGTTAATTAATTCGTGCAAATAATTTGATTTGGACGATTTGCTACGCAAAAAAACAAAAAAAAGACAATATTACCCCAATTTATATTGAAATTTTTTGAAAAATAGTTCATTATTATTTAGGTTACTCCTTAATAGTTATACTATTAAGCGCAAAGTAAGACTGAGTTAGGAGGAAAAACATGTCAAACAAATCAATGGTAGATATTGCATATGATTATGCAAAACAATTCAAAGATCCTGTTCCTTTTAAAGATTTATGGGCAGAGGTTGTTAAAGAATTAGAATTAAGTGAAGAAGAAGCTCAAAATAAAATTGGTATCTTCTATACTAATCTTTCATTAGATTGCCGTTTCCATAGTGCTGGTGACAATACTTGGATGTTACGTTCAAGAATGTCATTTGATGATGCAACTGCAGATTTATTCTTTGTTAAAGATGATGTTAATGATTCTGATTATGAAGACGAAGATGAAGATTATGAAGATTCTAATGATGAAGATGAAGATGACGACGAAGATGATGAAGAAGAACACGATGAAGATGAAGATGATTCAATAGATAGCGATATCTATGATAACGAAGACGAATAAACATTATACTTAAAGGAGATTGAAAATTATGTGTTTAGTAAGTATGAAAGAAATGTTAATTAAAGCAAGAGAAGGACATTATGCAGTTGGTCAATTTAACATCAACAATCTTGAATGGACAGAAGCTATTCTTGATGAAGCACAAGCATTAAATGCTCCAGTTATTCTTGGTGTATCTGAAGGCGCCGCTAAATATATGGGCGGTTGGTTAGTTGTTTCTGCAATGGTTAAGGCTTATATCAAGTCCAAAAACATTACTGTACCAGTTGCATTACATGTTGACCATGGTAGTTCATTTGAAGTTGTGAAGGCTGCAATTGACGCTGGTTTCTCATCAGTTATGATTGATGCTTCACATTTCCCATTTGAAGAAAATATTGAAATTACTAAGAAAGTTGTTGAATACGCTCATGCAAGAGGAGTTTCTGTTGAAGCTGAATTAGGCCGCGTTGGTGGACAAGAAGACCACGTTGTTGCTGAAACAATGTATGCTGATCCAGAAGAATGCCGTATTTTAGTTGAAAAAACAGGTATTGATTGCTTAGCACCTGCTCTTGGTTCAGTACATGGACCATATCATGGTGAACCAAAATTAGGCTTTGATGAAATGGCTTATATTAATAATTTATTAAAGATGCCTTTAGTACTTCATGGCGGATCAGGAATTCCTGATGACCAATTAAGAAAAGCAATTGATCGTGGAACAGCAAAAATTAATGTTAACACTGAATCTCAACAAGCTTGGACAGCAATTGTTCGTGAAGTATTAGAAAAAGACAAAAACGTTTACGACCCACGTAAAATCATTGGTCCTGGTAAAGAAGGAATCAAGAACGTTGTTCGTGCTAAATGTGAAGTTTTCGGTTGTATTAACAAAGCTAACTAGTGATGATTTAAGAAATGCCCATTTGGGCATTTTTGTTTCTTTGTAGAAAGTAGGTTATTATGGAGAAAAAAATATTTGAAAAAATTAAAGCAAACGATATCATTACCATTTTTGGACATGTGCAACCAGATGGCGATTGTTATGGTTCACAAATTGGCTTAAAAGATGCAATATTAGCCACTTTCCCAAATAAAAAAGTTTATGTTTTAGGTTCAGGACTTCCAAAATTTTTTAAAAGAATGAGCCCAATGGATGAAGTTGATGATGCGACGATAAAAAATTCTTTAGCTATTGTTTTAGATGTTGCTAATAAAGAACGCGTTGAAGATCAAAGATTTTTGACTGCAAAAGATATAGTTAAAGTAGATCACCATATTTATGTCCATACTTATGGTAGTGTTGAATTAATTGATAACTATGCCATTGCAACGGCACAAATCATAGCCCGTATTATTGAACGTAATGAAATGAAAATTACACATATAGGTGCCGAAGCTTTAATGTTAGGAATTATTACTGATTCTGGACGTTTTCAATATGGTGCCACTAACGCGGAAACATTTCATTATGCAGAAATGTTAATGAATAATGGTGCAAGTTTACATGGTATTTATGATATTCTTTATCAAATGGATTTGAATGATATTCGTTTTAAAGGATATGTATTAAGTCATTTTGTAACTGGCGATAAAGTATGCTATTACAAAATGTCAAAAGAAATAATTAAAGAATTAAATGTTGATGCTGATTATGCTGCGAGTTTTGTAAATCTTATCGCTGATATTGAAGGATATCCTATTTGGTGTTCTTTTGCTGAATATGAAGATGGAAGAATTCGTGTAGAACTAAGAAGCAAAAAAATCGATTATAATGTTCAACAAGTTGCTAAAAAATATGGCGGAGGCGGTCATATTCAAGCCGCGGGATGTCGTGTTAATTCATTTGAAGAGACTGATAAAATAATTGCTGATTTAGTTTTATTAGCAAAGGGGGAATTTTAATGTATCAAAAAGAATTAGAAGCTGCAATTGAAGCAGGATTAAAAGCCAAAGAAAAAATATTAGAGATTTATCATACACATTTTGATGTGGAAATAAAATCTGATAATTCTCCTGTTACACAAGCTGATAAACTTGCAGATCAAATTATAAGAGAAACATTAAGTAAGAAATTTTCTAATTATGCGTTTTTAACCGAAGAATCTGAAGATAATTTAGAGAGAAGAAAAAACGATTATGTTTGGATTGTTGATCCAGTTGACGGCACTAAAGATTTCGTGGCTAAAGATGATGAATTTACAACTAATATTGCTTTAGCTTATAAAGGAGAAGTAGTTGTCGGTGTTGTTTTTGCACCTGCTTTAGATGTTTATTACTACGCCACTAAAAATGAAGGCTCATTTAAAGTAAGCAAAGGAATAGTTACTCCAATTCACGTTAATAATAAAACAAATGATTTAACTGTATTAACTTCGGTGTTTCATCAGACAAAAAACGAATTAGATATGATTAGTAAATATCAAGATAAAATTAAGAATGTTGAAAAAGTAGGATCATCATTAAAAGCATGTCGTATTGCTGAAGGTTTAGCGGAAATTACTTATCGTTTAAGTGATGGTACAAAAGAATGGGATACTGCTGCGATGCAATTAATTGTCGAAGAGGCCGGCGGAGTGATGGTTAAGCCAAATGGTGACCGTATTACTTATAATCGTGTTGATGTTTATAACCGTGAAGGTTATATTATTACAAATCGAAGAGAAAATATTTTATTATAATGATTATGCCACATCAAATTGTGGCATTTTCTTTTCCTTAATTAAGTATAGAAAACATTATCTTTTCATATTCTTATAAGGGGAATATTTTTATGCGCATTTCTAATTTAGGTAAAGCATGTATTATGATTGCTTTTTTAATATTTTCTACCATATACGCTTTATTTATTACTAGCAATCAATTAAAACCACATATAATGAACTATGCCTTAGAACAATCTAAAAAAGTGACATCGACAATTGTGGTGGATGTGATTGAAAAATTATGTGAAGAAGAAAATTTAGATAACAAAGAATTAGTTAGTTATGATGTGAAAGATAATAATATTTCAACAATGAACTTTGATACTAAATATTTGAATCAGTTTTTAAAATCCGCCACACAAAAAACTTTATTAAAACTAAAAGAAATAGAAAAAGGTATATATGACACAAATTATTTTAATGATTCGAAAATAAAAAAAGGAAATAATGGAATAGTATATGAAATACCGATAGGATTAGTAACTAATAATATAATACTAGCTAATGTGCATGGAACGATACCTGTTAAATTTTCTTGTTTAGGAAGCGTAGAAGGTAATATTGTGGCAAAAACAAGCTCTTTTGGTATTAATAATGCTTTAATTAATATTTCATTAAATATGTCTATTGATAATCGTGTCATTGTTCCTTTAGCAAGCGAATTACAAAATATTGAAGTAGAAATACCAATATTTATGCATGTTATTAATGGGGCAGTGCCAAGTTATTATTTAGGAAGCAAAACAGTATGTCAAGATATATCAAGTGAGGTGGAATTATAATGCGTGCATTTATATTTGATAAATATGGATATTATGAAGATGATGAATATGCTAGTGAATTTGATTATCAAGGATGGCATTTTAAATTAGAAAAAACTGATCGTAATGAAGAAGAATTAGAAGAACTGAACGAATATGTCAAAAGATTAGAAAATCTTTTCTTTAATAGCGGTGTAAGCATTATTAAAAATCGCGATGGTAATTTGTTAAGTAAATCTGAATTTGGAGATTGTGCATTGGTTTCTATTAAAAATCGTAAAATGGAATTAAATGATTTACTTCAAATGCATACTTATTTTAAAGACAATCAAGATCAAGAATATACGGTAAAAGAAATGTTAAAACTTTGGGAAGATAAAGTTGATTTAATTAATGAAAAAGTAATTCCATCAATAAAAATAGGAGATTATCGTTATGAAGAAACAATGACTTCAATAATATTTGCAATGGGTTTAGCGGAAAATGCTATGCAATATTTAGCCGAATTAGAACTTGATTTGGGTGACAAAATTAATAGCATCACTTTGACACATAAAAGATTATATACTCTTTCTAGTTATGAATTTTTCTCACCATTTAATTTAATCATTGATAATCCAATGCGTGATTTAGCAGAACTATATAAATCATCAATTTTAAATAATGAAAGTTTATTAAATACATTAAATTATTATAATCCTAGTAAACAGGATGTCTCTCTCTTATTAGCGCGCATCTTATTTCCAACAACATTTTTTGATCAATTAGATGATTATTATGTGCTAAGAAAAGATGTTAAATCTAATGTAATCACTTATAAAGATAACGCTAATGCGCTTTTAAATAACTTGAAAAATTTAGAACAAAATCTAACTCAAAAATATGGAATAAGGCCGATTAAATGGCTAAATTAGCCATTATTTAATTCTAGTAAAAATTGACTACAATAAATTGGTTTGTTATAATAAGTTAGAAAATAAGAGGTAATCACATGAAAAAAAGATTAAAACTAGCCGTTGTTTTGACGACACTTCTAACGGCTTTAAGCTCATGTGAGTTTTCTTTTGGTGGTAATTCTAATTCTACAAGTAAAGACAATTCATCGACGTCGTCAAAAACATCGAATTCTATCGATTTAACACCTAATGGTATCGCAATTAGTGAAAGTATTGTTGATTTAAGTGTTGGAGAGACACATAAATTAACTGCAAATTTATTGCCACTTGGCGCCGAAGGCGGCGAAATATCTTGGCGTAGCGAAAATGAAAATATTGCAACTATTAGCGATGGCTTAATTACTGCAATAAATGTTGGCACAACTAATGTTTTTGCTAGTTTTGGTGACTTTGAATCTAATTGTAAAATTATAGTTAATGAAGATAATCATTCATCTACTGGAGAAGTTCATTTATATGCCATGAATGACTTTCATGGTTCAACTGTTGAACAATCTGTAACTTATGGCAAAGAATATGGAATTTTAAAAAATGGATCATTCTTCAAAAGCAAAGGCCAAGAAGATAATACTTTAATATTTAATTCTGGGGATATGTGGCAAGGATCAATTGAATCTAATTCTAATTATGGTGAATTTTTAACTAAAGCTATTAATAATATTCAATTTGATTGTTTTACTTTAGGAAATCATGAGTTCGACTGGGGCGGAGAATATATTGCTAGTAATAAGCAATTAAGAGACTCTACAACAGGATATCAAACGCCTTTTTTAGCGGCAAATATATATAAATATGATATTAATAAGAAGAAAGTGTTGGAACACGCTGATGAATTAGGACAAGAATATGTTATACGTAATCTTGAAAATGGCTTAAAAGTAGGAATAATAGGCGTAATAGGTTCTGATCAAATTACTTCAATTTCTTCACAATTTGCGGATTCTTACACATTTATTGATCCAACTACTGTAGTTAAAGAATTATCCGATGAATTAAGAACTGAAAAGAAATGTGATGTTATAGTTGTTGATGCTCATGCTTCTATTGAACAAATGGGTTATGATATTACAAATATTAGTCCAAATACTAATAAAAAGTATGCTGATGCTGTATTTTGTGCTCATTCCCATCAATACGAAAAAGAAAGTTATAATGGTGTGCCTTATGTACAAGCCAGTTGTAATGGTAAAGCATATGCGGAAATTCATTTAAGTGTTAATGATGGAGTAGTAAGTGTTAAATCATATAATAATTATGGCAATGAACTTAAATATGTTAATAGTATTGATATGGAACTTAAATCATTATATGAGTCTTATAAAAGTACAACTGATGAAATTGGTAATGAAGTCTTAGGCACAATAAATGATACAATGTCTTCTGGAACAAGCGATGAAGCATCTTTACCTAAACTCGTTACAAAAGCGATGGCTAAAGAGGCTTTAGCGCAAGGATTTAATATTGATTATGCAATTTGTAATCAAGCACGTGCCGATTTGACTAGTGGTCAAATTACCTATGCCGAGTTAGCAAAATCACTACCATTTAATAACGAACTTTATATTCTTAAAGTTCCAGGAGATAAATTAATTTATCAATGTAGTAGATATAATAGTTTCTATCGAGTATCTGATGAAGAACCAAGTAGAAATAAAACATATACAATTGTAGTAATAGACTATTTAGCCTTCCATCGTAATAAAAATCGTGAATATGATTATTTTGCTGGATTTGAATATGTTGATAAATTAACAAAAGAAGGATCTCCTTTTTATACTTATCGTGATGTAGTCGCGGATTATTTCCGTGAATATAAAACAATTGATACAAGCAAATTCACTTCTTCAAGTGATACAAGGTTTACATTAACCCCAAGTAAAAAAGATGGTAATGTTAATGAAAGCCCAGCATATAAAAAATAAAATATTATTATTAAAATTAATTAGCAATCAAATAAATAATGATTAGATTAAAAGTCACTAAATAAAAATGGCCCTACAAATTAGTAAGACCATTAATTAGTGACTTTTTTATTTGATGTCTTTTTGTGTTGGACGTTCACTTGCTAACTTAACACCAATTACGCCAGGAACTTCTTCCATAAGGATAACTTCAATGCCTTGTGAGATAGTGGTATCCATCATCATACAATCGGCACAAGCCCCAATCATATTAATATAAACAATGCCATCTTCAAAAGCGACGAATTCGACATCTCCACCATCACGGCGAATAAATGGGCGTAATTTATCTATTGTTAATTGAATTTGTTCTTCGATACTTACCATAAAAATCTCTCCTACATTGATTAATAATATCACTTTTTATTTTGTATTAAAACCCAAAATTTAAAATTAAATTTTAAATAATATCATTTTTTTGCATTGAATATAGCCTAAAACAATATATACTATAAGTAGAAAGTAGGTAAGATTATGAAATTAATAAAAAAATTAATAACGTTTCTTATAACGATTGTTGCAATTGTCGCAGTTGCGGTTATTGGCGGTTATGTTTATGTTCGAATCAATTATGGTATTGATTTATTTAATACTGTTTCACAATTAAAAGTGTTAAGTGAAAAAGTTGATGAATCAAAACTATGCCCAGAAGCATTTGACAAAGTTAATGATATGAAAGATGTTCAAGAAATGGTAAATAAATCTGTAGAAAACATGATTGAATATAGTGAAGAAAATTATGTGGTTAACTTAGAAAATTTGCCAGAAGATATGAAAGCAATCATTAAACTAAGTGATAAACAAGTTGGTGCATTAGCTAATCAAGTAAGTTATCAACAAACTGGTGGAGTTATATCTGTTGGCAATAAATCTATTAATTATGAGTTAAAACAAATTGATTTTAGTAATATCACAAGTAATGGAAGTACGGATTTTAATATTGTTGTGCGTTTAGATTTAGCCACTGTTAAAGATGAAATGAATGGTTTTCCTTTAAAATATTTAAAAAAATATGTTCCGGATTATTTCTATGTGTCTTCAACAGTGAAAATTAATAAAGTAGAAGATACACCATTTGCTTATGAACTCGAACATCAATCATTAACGATTAATAATTTAGATAAGGACGGAACAGATGATTTATTTAATACTTTAGATAAAGTGTTCAAATTTGGAAGTGCTGAATCGTTAAATTTGAAAGTTGGAGAAACTGTTGTAGGTGCTTTGATTGGTAATGAAGAGAATCCAGGTTTTGCTTATGCATTAAGAAACAAAGGAGCTTCAGATTTTAAATTTGTCGAAGAATCTGGCGTAGATTATTTTGTTGTGAATATTTAAAATTAAAACTTATATAACCCGCTTGTTTTTGAAGATAAGTGGGTTTTTATATAGCAATTTTGTTAATGCGCAGAAAAAAATCATTTT